>Ga0335073_10013177_pt1 | contig 11590 bp, 6 predicted proteins | sample Lox_Sample_22_FD_207093 | JGI IMG/M metagenome (GOLD analysis project Ga0335073, IMG submission 207093) | Soil microbial communities from Loxahatchee National Wildlife Refuge, Florida, United States - Lox_Sample_2.2 | ecosystem: Environmental > Terrestrial > Soil > Wetlands | place: USA: Florida... | reverse complement strand
CACGCTGTGGCGCAACCTGGGCCCCGCCGGCTTCGGGCCGCCCGAGCCGCTCGCGGGCGCGCCGGGCGTGAATCTCTCTTCCACCGGCGTCGCGTTCCAGGACATGGACGGCGACGGGCGCGCGGACCTGCTCATGGCGCTAGGGGTCGACGCGCAGGACGGCCTCGCCTTCTTCCCGGCCCAGGGCGGCGGGCTGGGGACGCCGGTCGAGGGCGTGGTGCCGCCGTCCCTGCCGCCCGACGACCCGGCGGTGCGCTGGCTCGACCTGAACGGCGACGGCCTCGTGGACGCGCTCCGCGGCGACGTCGGCGGCTGGACGATGTGGCTCAACGAAGGCGGCGGCAACTTCGGAGAGCCCGTGACCGTGCCGGTTCCGGTGCCCTGGCTCACCTTCACGGATCCGCAGATCCGGCTGGCCGACATGAACGACGACGGCCTCGTGGACATCGTGTCGGTGCACAGCCAGGACGTCGAAGTCCTCTTCAGCCAGGGTTTCGGCCAGTTCACGGCGCCCGTGCCCATGCCCGGCGCTCCCGACGTCGCTGGTGACGACACGCGGCTGTACCTCGGCGACGCCGACGGAGACGGCCTCCCGGATCTCTATTACGTGCGCCCCGGGGCGGTTTCCCTGTGGCTGAACCAGGCGAACGGCAGCTTCGGCCCGGAGGTCGACGCCGACGCGCCGGACTACGACCCCGTCGGCACCGCCATCCGCTTCGCCGACATGGAAGGGGAGGGCACGCGCGACGTCGTGTACTCGAGCCAGGTCGCAGCGCCCTTCCTCGCGCTCCTCAGCTTCGCCGCCGGCGCTCGTCCCAACCTGCTCGCCTCGATCGACGATGGCGTGGGAGGCCGGCGCAGCTACCAGTACCAGGCGACCGGCCCGCTCATGGCGCAGGCCAAGGCGGAGGCAGCGCCCTGGGCGAGCGTCATCCCGTTCCCCATGGAGGCCGTGACGACCCTGCGCAGCGAGGATGGCCGCTCCGTGCCGGAGGTCGTCGGGCGCAGCTACCGCGATCCCTACTACGACGGCGTCCAGCGGCAGTTCCGCGGCTTCGGCGGCGCGACCGAGCTGCACCCCGGCGACGACCACGCGCGCGGGCTCACGCTCCGCCGCCGCTACCACGTGGGCCGAGGCGAGGACCAGGCCCTCGCCGGCCAGCCCCTCGAGGAGGTGGCGGCCGATGACGAGGGCTCGGTGTACCGGGACACGCTCTTCGACGTCGAGGCGAGGACCGCCGCGGTCGGCCTGGACGGCGAGCCGTGCGTGTTCCCCGCCGAGGTCTCGCGCGAGGTGCACGAGGTGGAGGGAGGAGACGATTCGCCGGCCGTGTTCCGCACCCGCCAGGAGCTCGATTCGCTCGGCGAGGTCGTGGAGCGCTTCGAGGACGGGCGGATCGATCTGCCCGGCGGAGACCCGGAGGCGGGAGTCTGGCACTACGCGTATGCGAAGGTGCCGGCGGGTTGGCGCGTGGGCCTGCTCGCCCGCCAGGAGCTCGACGGCGCCGACGGCAGCCGCCTGTCCGTCGAGGAGCGCTACTACGACGGCCCGGCCGCAGAGGGCTTGCCGCTGGGAGACGCCACGAAGGGCGACCTGAGCCGCCGCAGCGTGTGGGTGGCGGCCGACCGGTTCGTGGACGCCGAGCGGATCACGCGCGACGCCTGGGGGAACGCGATCGTCTCGCTCGACGCGGACGGCCGGCGCCGGGAGGTGGACTACGATTCCGCCCGGCACGAGTTTCCGCAGGAGGAGCGGCGCTTCCCGTCGCCCGGCGTGACGCTGCGCTTCGACTTCGCGATCGCGCCGGCGTTCGGCCAGCCGCTCACCTTCGTGGACGCCGACGGCGCGACGACCCGGTACGGCTACGACCCGCTCGGCCGGCTCGTCTCGATCCAGCACCCGGAGGATCCCGACGGCGACCCGAGCGAGATCCGCGAGTACCAGCTCGATACCTTCCCGCCGGCGCTGGTCGACGAGCGCCGGCCGGAGCCGGGCTTCCCCTTCTCGCTGCAGTCCGCCGATCTCTACGACGGCCTCTTTCGAAAGATCGCGCACGTGGAGAGCGCCGAGGACGGGAGCTTCGCCGTGAGCCAGCTCGTGACGCGCGACGTCCACGGGGACGTCGATCTGGAGACCGAGCCGTTCTTCGCGCCTTCCTTGCGCGCGCTCGCGCCCCCCGCCGGGACCGCGGCCACGGAGCGCTTCTACGACGGCCTCGGCCGGCCGCTGGTCGAGAACCTCCCCGCGGGCGGCTCGCAGCGCTGGGCGTACGGGCCGTCCTGGATCGACTTCTGGGACCCGGTCGCGGCGAGCGGCGCGGCGTGGCCGATGCGGCGGCAGCTCGACCTCTCGCAGCGGACGATCGAGGTCGACCAGGATCAGGCGGCAGGCGAGTCCGTCTTCCGCTTCGAGCGAGACGCGCTCGGGCGCCTCACGAAGCGGATCACGGCCGAAGGGGACACGGCCAGCGTCGCCTACGACGGGCTCGGGGATCTCGTCGATCTCGCGGACCCCGATTCGGGCCGCACGAGCTGGAGCTACGACGGCAGCGGCCACGCGCTGTCGCGAAGCGACGGGCGCGGGGACACCCTGACCTGGACCTACGACGGCGCGGGCCGCCTCGTCACGGAGTCCGACGGGAACGGCCTGCGGGCGGCCTACCGCTACGACGTGCCGGGCCCGGGCGAATGCGGGCAGCCCACCCCGGGGCGCCTCCTCTCCGTCGTGGATGCGACCGGCACCAGCTGCTTCAGCTACGACGCCGCCGGTCGCCTCGCGGGACAGGAGCTCGAGCTCGGGGGCTTCGATCTCGCCACGGGCTTCGCCTACGACGCCGCCGACCGGCTGGTCGCCGTGACGTACCCCGACGGCAGCGCCCTGACCTACGCCTATGGAGGCCGCGGGCTCGTCACCGGCATCCCCGGCCTCCTGCAGGCCGCGAGCTACGACGCCGCGGGCCGCCCGCTCACCCGCGCCTTCGCGAACGGGCTCGACGTCACCGTCGCGCGCGACCCGGCAGGCCGGACGGTCGGGATCCAGGCCACGGAGGGCGTGGCCTCGGTCATGGCGCTGGGCTACCGGCTGCTGCCGTCGGGTGCGCCCGAGGCCATGACCGACGATCGCGGCACCACGACGTACCAGCTCGACGGTCAAGAGCGGCTCACGAGCGAGACGGGCCCGGACGGCCAGCGCCGGCAGAGCTACGACGCGGAGGGACGCCTGACCGGCCGCTGGGCCATGCCGGACGATCCGCGGCTGCCGGGGCAGGGCGTGGGCTACGGCGACGGCGCGGGTCCGCACGCGCTCACCGCGGACGCCGCCGGCCCCTATGCCTACGACGCGGCCGGGGAGCGCACCGCGGGCCGCGGCCTCGCGCTTGGCTACGATGCCGCGGGCCAGCTGATCACCGCCAGCGGCGCCGCCTTCCAGGCGAGCTACGGGTTCGCCTTCGACGGCCAGCGGCGCGTGCGGCAGGTGAGGTGGAACGACGGCCACGAGACGAGCGTCTTCACGTTCAACCCGTTCGTGGAGGTGCGCGACGGCGTGCTCTGGGAACACGTGCTGCTCGGCGCGGAGCGCATCGCGAGCTACGCGGCCGGCGCGCCGCCCGCCCGGGCCGCGACCGGGGTCGGCTGCGAGACGGGCGCGGGCGCCGGGATGCCGCTCTGGCTCCTCGGTCTCGTGCTCGCCGTCGAGGTCCGCGCCCGAAAACTTGCCTCCCGACGGCGCGGGGTTACGCTCGGAGTGAGTTCGCCCCCGGAGGACACATGACGACGTATCGCCGCCGCCCCCGCGCCCCGCTGAACGTGCTCCTGAACAAGGTCTTCGGGGAGTCGATGTTCATGTGCCACGCCGCCGACATCAGCGAGGACGGCATCTTCCTCTCGCGCCTGCTCGAGCCGGCGTTCGAGGGCAGGGAAGTGAGCCTCGAGTTCGCGCTGCCGGGAGAGGACGAGATCCTGTGGGCGCGGGGCAAGATCGTCCGCGAGGGCCATCACCGCCGCCGCTGCGAGGGCGCCGCGGTCCGCTTCACCATCCTGCCGGAGCTGTACCGCGACAAGATCCGCGGCTACGTCGAGCGCTGCGAGCTGGCGGCCTAGGAGCCTCCCTCCGTCGGAGATCGAACGGCCGTCTTGCGCGCGGCGCGGCTTCGCGGGCATGATCGGGCCGTGACCGTGCGCCAGTCCCGCGGTTGGGCTTCGGCGCCCCCCTGGAAGGGACCGAAGGAGCCGATCTTCTCGGCGCTCCTCGCCGAGGCGGTCGCGCCTTCCGCGGTGCGCTCGGCGCAGCTCTCGATCCGCGACGATCTCCTGGCGGACGGGCGCGGGGCGGGGCGAACCCTGGTGGTGGTGGCGGAGCGCTGGGCGCGGGGAGAGGTGCGGCGGCGCGGCGGCTTCCCTCGGAGCTCGCCCGTCTCGCGGTGGCAGGGCGTGCGCGAGCCGCGGCGCGAGCATGGCGGCTCGCTCGCGTTTCCACTCTGGCTCGCCGGGCGCGTCGCCGGACTGCTGAGGCTTCGCGGCGAGGCCGACCGGGTCGCGCTGGCGCCGCTGGCGCGGCGGCTGGAGCTGCGCCTCGAGACGGATCTCCTGTCGCGGCGGCTCGCCGAGGCGGAGGCCCACTACCGCACCATCCTCGAGGCCGCCGGCGACGGCATCCTCATCGTCGACTCGCGCACCGGACTGGTCATCGAGGCCAACCGCCGCGCCGCCGTCATGTCGCGCTACCGGGAGGCCGACCTCGTGGGGAAGGTGCTCTGGAGCCTGCTCGGCGACGAAGCCGGTGGCGACGCCCGGCGGGCGCTGTCGCCGCGGCACCGCCGCCGGCCCATCCTGCGGCTCCTGCGCCGCCGCGGCGAGCCGCTGCCCGTGGCCGTGACTTTCGCGCGGGTCCCCGGACGGCGCCCGCTGCTGCACCTGATCCTGAGCGACGTGTCCTCGGAGGAACACGCGCGCGGGGAGCTGACCCAGGCGAAGGAGACGCTCGGCGCGATCGCCATGGCGGCCGTGAGCCTGCAGACGCCCGGCGACCGGCGCGAGGTCTTCGAGGTGATCGGCCGCGAGCTGGCGGGCCTGGGCTACGTCTCGGCCATCCTCTTGCCGGCGGACGCCGCCGGGCACCGCTGGGAGGTGGCTCACCTGTCGGCGCCCGAGGGGTGGCCGCAGCCGCCGCCGGAGTTCCTCGGCGTCATGTTCGCGCCCGGCCGTCTCCCGCTGCTGCGCCGGGCGCTCAAGGGGGGCCGCGCCGTCTTCTCCGGCCGTCCCGCGGACGAGCTGCGGGCGCTGGCCCCGGAGCTCGCCCCCGAGATCGCCCGGGTGGTCGAGACGCTCGCCCTGCGCGGACTGCTCGTCGCGCCGTTCGGGCAGCCGGTGTCGCAGAGCGGGGCGCTCCTCGTGGCCGGCCCGACGGTCCGGGCCGCGGACGCCGAGGGGGTCGATGCCTTCGCCCGCCAGGCGGGCATGGCCCTGGAGCGCGCGCGGCTGTACGCCGAGCTGCGCCGCCACTCCGCGGGGCTGGAGGCCGAGGTCGAGCGGCGCACGCGCGAGCTGACGCTGGCGGTGCGCGCCCTGCGGGAGGTCGATCGCCGCAAGGACAACTTCCTCGCCAACGTGAGCCACGAGCTGCGCACGCCGCTCGTGACGCTGCTCGGCTACACGCAGCTCATCCTCTCGGGGCGGATGGGCACGCTCAGCGACGCGCAGGCGAGCCACCTGTCCACGGCATACCAGAGCGGCCTGCGCCTCAAGGCGTTCATCGAGGAGCTCGTCGACTTCTCGCGGCACGAGCTCACGCGGGAGTCGCTGCGGCCGGAGCCCTTCGACGTGCGGCACGCCGTGGAGCAGGCCTCGGCGGCCCTGTACCCGCGGCTGCTCGAGCGCGGCCTGTCGCTGCGGTCCCGCGTGCACCCGCGCACCCCGCAGGCCTTCGGCGAGCGCGAGCGCGTGGTCCAGGTGCTCGCGAACCTGCTGTTCAACGCCGAGCGACACTGCCAGCCCGGCGGGCGGCTGCGCATCGCGGTCTCCGGCGGCGGCGGCCGCGTGCGGGTCTCCGTGTCCGACGACGGCGTCGGCATCGCGCCCGAGCACCGCGAGCGGATCTTCGACCGCCTCTACCAGGTGGGCGACGCCAAGGCCGCGCGGGAGAAGGGCGCGGGGCTGGGCCTCGGGCTCGCGATCGCCAAGTCGATCGTCGAGGCCCACGGCGGCAAGATCTGGGTCGACGGCCGGCAGGGGAAGGGCAGCCGCTTTCGCTTCGAGCTGCCGTCGGCCGAGCTGATCGCCGCGCCCAGGGCGTCGCGGGCCTAGCCGGCGCCAGGGTTGAATTCGCGGGCCGACCGCTCGACCCTGCGGTATTCTCCCGCGCCGGAGGACGCCGATGCTTCCCGCGTTGCTGGTGCTCATGCTCGCCTCGGACCCCGCGCCGCTGTCGCTCGAGGAGGCGGAGCGCATCGCGCTCGACCAGAGCCCCGACGTGCGCACCGCGAACCAGGGGGTCGTCGGCGCGCTCGCCGACGTGCGCTCCGAGCGCGGCGGCATGCTGCCGAAGCTCCACGTGGACGGTCAGCTCCAGTACTGGGGCTCGCCCTACTCGATCAACTTCCTCTCCGAGTTGCCCCCGCAGTTCACCAGCCTGTTGCCGCCGAACACGAGCATCCCGCCCACCACGGTGCGCGACGCGACGACGTCCACCCTGAGCGTGACCCTCAGCCAGCCGCTGACCCAGCTCTGGGGACAGTGGCGACAGCTGGACGCCGATCGGCTCGCGCGAGAAGCGGCGCTGGCGCACCTCGACGCCGCGGGGCGCGATCTCCTCTTCGCCGTGCGGCAGGACTACTTCCGGCTGCTGCAGGCCTTCGGCAACGCGGGCATCGCGCGGGACAGCGTGGAGCAGCTGGAGAGCCACGTCGCGGTCGCGAAGGAGCAGTATGCCGCCGGGACGCTGGTGAAGGCCGACCTGCTTCGCTCGGAGGTCCAGCTCGGCCAGGCCCGGCAGGACCTCGTGAAGGCGAATGCGACGCTCGCAGAAGCGCAGGCCACGCTCGACCAGGCGCTGGATCGCCCCTCGGATCAGCCGATCGTGGCGGTGGACCCCTTCGGCGACGGCGCGTTGCCCGAGCCCAAGGAAGGCCTCGAGGCGCTCACCGAGGCCGCGTTGCAGAGCCGGCCGGACGTGCGCGAGGCAGACCTGCGCCGCGAGCAGGCCGAGGTGCAGGTGGACGTGGCCTGGTCGCAGCTCGTCCCCGGCGTGACCCTCTCGGGCCAGTACGAGCACACGACCGGCCAGCTCTTCTTCGCCACCGATCAGGCCTACGTGGGCGGCACGCTCTCCTGGGACGTCTGGGACTGGGGCGCAAAGTACTACGCGATGCAGAGCGCGCGGGCGCGCGCGGCGCAGAGCGCGGAGACGCTGCGCAGCACGGAGCTGAGGCTGCGCACCCAGGTGGAGAACGCCTGGCAGGAGCTGACGGCCGACCGCGACGCGCTCAAGCTGGCGGCCGAGGTGGTGGACCAGGCGGAGGAGAGCTTCCGCCTGGAGACCGAGCGCTACCGCGCCCAGACCGCGACGAGCACGGACCTCCTCGACGCGCAGGCCGCGCTGAGCCAGGCGAAGCTGCGCCTCACGAACGCGCGCTACGACTACCTGACGGAGCTGGCACAGCTGGAGGATCTCGTGGGCGAGCCGCTGCTGGGCAGGTGACGTCGTCCGGGGGCTGCCGCCCCCGCGCCCCTGCTGCGAGCTCGTGACGCGGTGCGCGACGGGGGACGTCAGCGGGCCGCTTGCTCGGCCGGCGGCGGTGAGATCGTCGGATCAGCGCCCTTCGGGCGGCGGGAGGACGGCCCGCCCCCGCGCTCAGACAGTCCTCGCGCGACGGGGGCCTTGGAGAAAGAGACCCGTTGAGGCGCGCGCTGCGGAACTCGCGCGGGGACGAGCCGTCCTCCCGCCGCCCGCACAGCCGAGCCGCACTACCGAACACCGTCGTCGGGAGGTTACTGCTGCGGGCGGCGAACCTTGTCATTTGCGTCCCGCCGACGGGCGCCGACAGCGGGCGATCGCACGGCTTGGTTCGAGGCGTCGAAGCCGTGCGATCGGGGATTCATGCTTTCGACCGAAGGAATGACGGCTTCCTTTGACGCGCGGACGGCCTGCGATCGATCGTGGTGGCCGTCGTGCCGTGGCCTCTCGGCGTCTTTCCAAGATCGCAACGTCAGGGCCATTGAACGCTGGCCGTGCGCTCGTGCGTGGTCGGGTCCGGTTCGGGGTCGCTGGTCGAGAATGCGAGGTCGCTGGTCGAGCGCTCGCGGTCTCGAGGCGAGCGACATCTCGTGGTCGGCGTCGACTGGGCCTCGCTGGACGTGCGTTCCCGGGCTCTGCCCGTGAGTCCGCGCAGGCTGGCCGTGCGATCGGCGTCGCTCGCGCCGAGTCCTCGATCGCTGCCAGTGAAGCCGCGTCCACGCGCTTCCGATCCGCGAGCGGTGGCCGTGCGACCGCGCTCGCACGACGAGCGTTCATGGACACTGGACGAGCGTTCAAAGGCCCTTGGCGAGGGCCTTTGAACGTTGGGCGAGAGCCCACGGACTCACGGCGTGTGCGCTCGCGCGGGAAGGCGGCGATCGCGGACGGTGATTGCCAGGCGTGTCGTTGAGACGAAGCGCACCCGGGTGGTGGCCGACTGCGCTCGATGGCAGGGCCAGTCTCCTGTGGCAGAGGGCGACCGAGCGCGCTCGGAGGCGGACTGCCGGGAGGCCGTGGACGACCACGTGCGAGCGGTCGTCCAGCGTTCCAGGGCCCTCGACCAGCGTTCATGAACGCTCGCCGATCGTCCACGGATGGGAATCGTCCGATCGTGCATTGGAATGGTCCGATCGCGAATTGTCATGATGCGATCGCGAATTGGAATGATGCGATCGTGGATTGGAATCGTGCGATCGCGATCGCACGAGCCCCGTGGGCCGACTCACGCGCCCTGCGCGCCCTCGCACGGGCACCGCGTGCCCACGGACGGCCTGCGATCGCGATCGGTCATCGACCACGCGCGAACTCAAAGGCAGCGAGCTCGATCGCTGCCCGAGCGTGCGTCGACTCGAAGTCACCGATCCCGATCGCAAGGGCACCGTGCGCCGACGCACGGCGTCATTGCTCGATCGCATCGCCAGCGAGGTCGATCGCACGCAGACGATGGCCTGCCGCTCGACGGCCCCTCACGGCCCCGCGTCGGGCAGGCCCAGCACGAAGCCTTCCAGGATGAACGTGCTCTCCGTCCCGACCGACCAGGTGGCCAGCAAGGCGCCCGCGTCGGCGACCTGCTGCTCCTCGGGCCGCCCCTCGAACGTCCCGTTCCCCCACGCCCAGACGCCCTCGGGCGGCCCGCGCGGCGTGAAGCCGGTGCCGGCCACGAAGCCGAAGGGCTGCTGCCCGACCGCGCTGTCGTAACCGAACGCCCAGAAGAGCGCGGGCGCGGCCGGGGCGGCGAGGGCAAGGCTCAGGACGTCCGTGCCCGGCCCGGCGTCGGCGTCCTCGCCGTTGCCGTGCGCCGCGATGGGCGCCACCGGGTCCGCGCCCGCGTACTCGGCCACGTAGAGCCCGACGCAGTTGGCCTCGGGCGAGAACGACACGTGGAAGCCGTCGTTCGGGCCGGCGGGCCCCACCACCACGTAGAAGTCGCGCAGCCCCTGCGCGAGCGGCACGTCGTAGTAGTCGTCGACCTGCGTGAAGGTGTTGCCGAAGTCGTCGAACACGGTCGTCTGGATGGCCGAGCCCAGGCTCGGGTAGCTCCCGTAGGTGACCGCCGCGACCAGCACGTCGCCCGTGGTGATGGGGTTCGCGAGCTGCGGCGAGTCGAGGCTGGTGACGAAGTTGCAGTCGCCCTCGGACACCTGCGCGTCCTGCACGAACTGGATGAGGCTCGGGCCCCCGGTGGAGCCGCCGCCGGTCGAGGCGCCGCCGCCCGTGCTCCCGCCGGACGAGCCGCCGCCGCTCGCGCTGCCCGTCGCGCCGCCGGCCGTCGACGATCCGGTGGTCGAGGCCCCGCCGGTCGAGCCGCCCGCCGCGCTGCCGCCGCTCGTCCCGCCGGCCCCGCTCGAGCTGCTCGCGCTGCCGCCGCTCGTCCCGCCGGCCACGCTCGCGCCGCCCGCGCTGCCGCCGCTGGACGCCCCCGCGCTCGTGCGCCCGCCCGCCGTGCCGGTCGCGCCGCCGCCGCTGCTGCTCGCCCCCGCGCCGCTCGTGCCTGCGGAGGTCCGGCCGCCGGACCCGGTCGCGAGCCCGGTCGAGCCGGCGGCGCTGCCCGTCCCCGAGGCCGACGCCGCGGCCGGCGCGCAGACCCCGGCCTGGCAGCTCCAGCCGTCGAGGCAGTCGGCGTCGGACGCGCAGGTCACCGCGCCCGGATCGGGCGAGGCCAAGCTGCACGCCGCGACGCAGGCCGCCGCGGCGAGGGCCGCGAGCGCCACCCGCCCGCTCACCACGTGAACGCCGTCCCGAGGAAGCAGCCCCCGCCCGCGACGGCGAAGGGGATCCAGGCGTCCGCCCAGAACTGGGCGGCGCCGTGGGACGAGACGAGCTGGCTGCCTGCCACCGTGCGCGGCGACGCGTTCGCGCGCGAGACGAGCGACTGCCAGTCGAGCACCTGCACGCCGCCGTAGACCGCGGCCGCGGTGGCGAGCAGCCCGGCGACGCCCAGGGCGATGGCGGCCGCGCGCGGGTGTCGCGGCGCGGGCGCCGGCGCTTCGGCGCTCGTGGCGGCGGCGGGGGCGGCCGAGGCCCCCGGGGAGGCTTCCGGGGCAGCCGCCGGCGGCGGGGCCAGCGCGTCGCGGGCGGCCTCGCGCTCGAGCTCGCCGCGCACCTCGCTCAGGAGCAGGAGCGCCTTGGGTGAGCTCAGGCGCGGCAGCTCGATGGCCGGGTTGGCGAGGAGCGCCTGCTTGAACTCGCTGGCGGCGAGGTCGGGCGAGTTGGCGTTGAAGGCGATGAGCCCCAGGTACAGGTGCGCCTTGGCCTCGACGCCGCGCGTCGGGTGCGCGGCCAGCACGCGCCGCAGCGCCGCGGTGGCGCCCTCGTCGTCGAGGTTCTCGTAGCGCGCGATGGCGCGGTCGAGCGCCTCCGCCTCGCCGGCGCGCGCGGCGGGCGCGGCGCCGAGGAACGCGGCGAGCACGAGGAGGACCAGCGCAGCGCCAGGCCGGGACGGCATCAGCTCCCTTCAATCCCCCGCACCACGGGGACGCCGGGGGTTCCCGCCACCTGCGTGGCGGGGTGTCCACGCCGCAGGTTATCACGCCCGATCCCGCCGGGTCACCCGCGCGCGGGCGCTGCCCCGTGGGGCTACGGCGCGACGCCGGCCGCCGCGGCGTCGCCCTCGGCCCTGCCCTCCTGCCGGTTGGCGCGGTTCGCGTTGCGGGCGGCCTTGGCGTCCTGGCGGTTGGCGCGGCGCTCGAGGCGCGCGGCGCGGCCGGGGTGGCCGTTGGCTTCGGCGCGCTCGGCGGCGGCGCGGTCGCGCTCGGCCTTGCGGTCGTGGCGCTGGGCGCGGCGCTCGTCGCGGTTGGCCTTGCGCTGGTGCATGGCGGCGTCGCGGTCGAGCGCGCCGGCCTCGTCGGCGAGGGCGGG
>Ga0335073_10013176_pt1 | contig 11591 bp, 10 predicted proteins | sample Lox_Sample_22_FD_207093 | JGI IMG/M metagenome (GOLD analysis project Ga0335073, IMG submission 207093) | Soil microbial communities from Loxahatchee National Wildlife Refuge, Florida, United States - Lox_Sample_2.2 | ecosystem: Environmental > Terrestrial > Soil > Wetlands | place: USA... | reverse complement strand
GAAGTTACAGACGGTGCGTAACGGCATTGATTCTGTGAAAGGTACGGCAGTCAGGTCCCAGCCGTTACGGGTGTGTCTGCCCACCTGCACTCACGTCCAATGCGTGTCGCAACAGGGGAAGAACAGCCTCGAGGCTTTCCCTTGCTCCTCGCAGACTGCCCGGGAGATTCACGATCAACGTACTGCCCCTGAGGCCGGCGATGCCGCGAGACAGCCAGGCATAAGGGTTTTGCTCCGCGCCCCGTGCCCGCATTGCCTCAGCCAATCCCGGCGCTTCGCGATCGATCACGCGCCGTGTGGCCTCCGGGGTGTGGTCGCGAGGTCCAAGACCGCTTCCGCCGACGGTGAGCGCCAACGCGGCTCCGGCCCCGCTCCACTGCTCGAGGCGTGTCGCAATGGCGTCCTCGCAATCGGCAACAAGGCTCGACTCGACTTCGGCGTCAGGCCACGCCGCTCGCAGCAGTTCGGCCACCGCAGGTCCGGCAGTGTCGGTTGCCAGTCCCTGCGAGCAGCGGTCTGACACGGTGAGCACAGCAAGGAGCATGGTCCTGATTGTAGTTCGTTCTATTGCGGAGTCCCGGGCAACACCTTGATGGTATGCAGCCACTCCGCCGCGCGATCCGGCCATGTCGTCACCGGCAGCTCGGTGCGGCGCAACCCGTAGCCATGGCCTCCCTGCGCGTAGATATGCAGTTCAGCCGGCACTTTCGCGCGCTTCAACGCCATGAAGTAGTCGACCGCATTCTCCACGTGCACCGGATCGTCTTCGGCCTGCACGATGAAAGTTGGAGGGGTCTCGGAAGTTGGCTGAATGTCGGGATTCGGCTCCATGTTTTTCTCGGCCAGGGCCAGGGAGCCGGGATAGATAATCACCGCAAAGTCCGGGCGGCAGCTCATCGAGTCGGCTGCATCAACCGCATCGTAGAGACGCTTGTCATAGTGCGTGCTGAGTGCAGCAGCCAGGTGAGCGCCCGCTGAAAACCCAAGCACGCCAATGCGGTTCGGATCGATGTGCCATTCAGCGGCATGTTGTCGCACCATCCCCAGGGCACGCTGCGCGTCCTGCAAGGCGGCGGGCGATTTGGGATAGGGACCCGTATTCGGAACTCGATACTTCACCAGCACGCAATTCACATGAATCGAGTTGAGCCAGTCGCAAACTTCCGTGCCTTCCAGATCGATGGCAAGAATCTGGTAGCCGCCACCGGGGAAGACGACAACGGCTGCTCCGGAGTTTTCGCCTTTCGCCGCGTAAAGAGTCAGTGTGGAGTTGGCAACGTTACCAAGACGAATGAGACGCCGACCTGCGATGAGAGGCATCTGCGGCGTCGTCGTGTCGATCTCCGGAGGAAGGTTTGCCAGGCCCCCTGGAGGCGCGCCTGGCCAAAGCGGCAAGGTGAGATGGCCAGGCGCAGGCTGCCATGCGGGCGACTGGGCTAAAACCACACCTGGCGCCATGGCCAACAAGACGCAAAGCAAACGAGTTTTCATGAGGATTTCGTCTCCCGGCATTCAAGCAGCGATGATCGCAGCCGGGACTCTCGCGAGGCAAATGGAATAAGCAGGGCCCGGGCGGAGAACCGCTCACGAAAAAGAAAACCGCCGGCATTCAGCCGACGGATCAAGAAGCGCTAACTCGATTTATCAGGAGCTATGCAACTAATCGCCCTAGCTTCTCGGGGATCTCCGATTGCACCTGTCTTGGAACGTCACGATAGATAACGCAATCGAGGCGATGCTCCTCCAACTCATAACGGGCACGCTCCATCTCGACGTTCTTTTGTGCGGCAAGCTTCTTGCTCACGGCATAAGAGGCCGAAGCCCGTGCCTCGGCGTATTCGCTAACTCTAGCCTGGTAGGCAGCTTCTAAACTTCTGCACAACGGGCAGTCACCGAGCAATCTTCGGCTCGGCACCGTGATGGAAATGCCCGGCGCACGCTCCATCTCCCGGATTTCTTCAGTAGCAAGCATTTGACTCCCAAGTTTTTCGAAGTTTTCGTAAACGCTGGTCGGTTCCTCACCCGGTTCTCTCAAGCAAACCAACCGTTGCTCAGGAAGGAAATCCGAATAGCTGACTCAGCGCCGAGGAATCCTGCGGTGCTGCGGCGGGACTGCTCGAAATCTCGAATTTGATGAAATGCAAACCGGAAGCCGAGTGTTCCAAAAGAAAATCTTCAGCAAAACTCTGCCGGTTCGCGATCGCCGGGTTTGGACTGATCGGTGCGAAGTCGGCCTTGTGATTCTTGGCCGCTTGCTTGACCGAGTCCACACCACGATTGCGGCGCACGGTTGACTGATTGGCGGTTTCGGATTGTTTTAGAAGGCTCATTCGCAGACTCCAGTCTTTGGTTGACGGCTCGAACGAAGCACATCTCACGGCACCGATTCGACACACACACGGCAACAGGGATAGAGCTCCGCCGCTGAGCAGATAAAAACCCCGCCCGCTCGCGTACCGACCCCCGCTACAACGCAGATTCGATTTCGATCGTTATGAGAGCCTTATCAAACTGAGGGGAAGGCTCTTTGGGGGTGAAGGGTCCCGACCTACGACTTTCAGATTACCCAATGAGGAGAATCGGAAAGAGGAGAGGAAACCAGCCCCATGCTCAAGTATTTACGCTCGCTTGCGAATGATGTCAAGAGTTATGTGCGAAAGTCATCAATCCGTAATCCGCATGATCATTTCGCTCGCAAATGACATCCGAATTTGATCGCACCCATCATTATTCCTCAGCCAAAATCGTGACTCTTTTTTCGACCGGTTTTGACTTTGTCGTGATCAGCAGCACGCTCAGCAGAATGAAAACGGTTCCAACGATGGTTCGCAAGCCAAGCGCTTCTCCGCCGAGGAAAAACCCGCACACCACTGCCACGACAGGATTGACGTAGGCATATGTGCCCACCTTGGTGGGTGACTCGTGGTGCAAGAGCCATACATACGCTGTGAAGCCCAGGATGGAACCGAATGCGATGAGATAGAGCAACGAGAACCAGGCAGCCGGTGAAACATTGCCAGGTTTGAAGCTACGGAGTTCGCCTGATGCAATAGCGGCCACCGAAAGCATGATTCCGCCCAGGAGCATTTGCGCTCCTGAACTCATGGCCTTTGCCGGCGGCAGTTGAAGCTTGCGGGAGATGACGGATGCAAGAGACCAGGTCACGGAAGCGACAATCAGTGCAGCAGCGCCGATTTTGTCCACCGGAGCGCCGCCCATGCTCACCGACGTGCTCATCAGCACGGCAACGCCCGCAATGCCCATCAGCAGCGCCGCCACGAGCCCTATTGTGAACTTTTGCGTCCGCAGCAGCAGGATTTCGCCGACTGCAATGAAGGCTGGAATCGTTGCCATCATCACCGCCGCAATTCCGGACGGGACACGCTGCTCGGCCCAAAAGAGCAGGCCATAATCGCAAAGAAAAATGAGGAACGACAGGAGCGCGACCGACATCCACTCACGGCCACGCGGAGTGCGTTCCCCCCGTATCAGCATCCAGCCAAAAAGCAAAATGCCCGCTGTCAGAAATCGCATTGCGGCAAAGAGGAGCGGCGGCATGGCCAGCACCCCGACGCGAATCGCGAGGAATGTGGACCCCCACACGAAATAGATCGTCGCGAACGCCGACATGATCTTCCAGGTAGGCGGATGCGCAGTCGCGTTCACGGCAATCTCCTACCAGCACTGTAGCATTCACCCGCGAGCAAATCTCGGTTGCATCTATCCGGCCGGCACGGGCTGCACGTTCTTTCGCTCCTTGATCTGCTTGCAGATGTTCCACTCTCGCTCTGCGTCACGCGGCCGGTCGAGCAACCGGTAAGCTTTTCCCAGCACGAAGTGTGCCTCATCAAAATCCGGATCAACTTCAGCAGCCTTCTGAAGGGGAGCAACCGCTTGCTGCGGCTCTTTCATTTCCATGTAGCATTGGCCTAACTCGAACTGAGCATCCCTATAAGATGGATTCACCCGAACTGCGGCCGTGAGATAGGGAACAGCCTCAGCCGGCTTCACCATTTCTCGCAGTATTCTCCCCATCATGTAATTTGAAATAGGATCATCTGGATTCCGGCTGAGTTCCAGTTTGAATTCCGCCTCTGCTTGCGGAACTTTGTGCTCCCTGTAATTGATCAGCCCAAGGCTTGAATGAATCCCCGGGTAACTTGGATCCTCTGCGAGCGCTGCTTCAAACTCCGCAAAAGCCTTCTGCTCCTGATAACTTATGTCGTACGCGAGGCCAAGCATAAAGTGACCCTCCGCCGAATTGGGATTAATCTCCATGATTCGTTTGAATACGCCTGTAACTCCCGCATAATTCTTAGCCCGCCAGTATGCTTTTCCCAGGATATCGAGCGTCGGCAGGTCGCTCGGCTGCAGCTGGCTCGCTCGCTCCAGATAAGTCGCTGCGTTCCGGTATTGATCCAGAGCGAACAGATCGAGACCCATCAGGTCAAGAGATTGAAATGTCGGGTTCCTCCGCGCGAACGACTGAAGCATCGGCTGAGCGTCCTTGTAGCGATGCGCTCGAAAATAGGCAACCCCGAGGTTTTGTTCCGTGATCGGATCACCCTTTCGCAGACCGAGAGCGCGCAAATAGAGTGCAATCGCCTCATCGTCCCGGCCTTGCCTGGCAACCGATATGGCAAGATTGTTGAGCAGTTCGACGGATCGAGGATCAAGACTCAGCGCGTCTCGAAAAGCCTTTTCGGCAGCGGCATTATCTCCTGCCTGCAGCTCCCGGGATCCCTCCGCAACGAACCGGTCGAATTCTTCGCGAAGCGAAGCTGCATTGGGTTCCGACTTACTTTGCGCGACGAGCAGCGGGAGCAGGCACTGAAAGACAGAGAGAACCGCGAGCCCCTTCATCGCACTCCGAAGGAGATTCCCCGCGCGTCGAGATTCGTGGTGAATCATCGCTGTACCTTCATCGAATACCACGAACTCGCGGGAACGACAATCAACACCCTCGAACGCAGGCCCAAATGAAAAGCGCCCGCAACGAACCTGCCGAAGCATGGCAATCCCGTAAGGCGGTGCGCGAATGTTGACAATATGATCACGGTTGTGCAAAAGTTAATGACTAGCGTCGTACCGCAGGTGCGATCGATCTCTTGCCTGACGCTTTGATCCGGGTTGTCCGTAAGTACGACATCTGTAAGTTGCACTGCGAGTCAACATTGTTACGCGCCACGCACGGCGAACGTGCGGATCAAAGACACTGAAAGTAAAGTCGAATTATGAGCGTGTAGTTCCGAGACTGCGCCGGGGAATCTCTGTGCTCGGTCAGATCGGCCGCCTCGTAACTAAAGCGCCTCTTGCGCACGTTAAAAGCGGACCGCGCCATTCGGACGCACGAATCCCCGCGTGTGCAAGCGGCGAAAGAAAGATACAGCCTAAGTCGCCCGATTTTCTGGAGGTCGTTCAATGTTTAGAAAGAGCCGTCTTCTCGGGGCTATTGTCGCCTTCTGCCTCGCGTTCCATACTTCATTTCTCGCCGCCCAGGAGCTGGCTGGAACCATCAACGGAACAGTGACTGATAGCTCGGGCGCCGTCATCCCGAACGCGACCGTAACCGTCACCGAGGAGGGTGTGAATGGGGCGTCGCGCACGGTTACGACAGACGCGCGCGGAAATTACACGGTTACTAATCTTCCGGCCGGCACCTATAGCGTGTCTTTCTCGGCAAATGGATTCCAGGGATCCAGGACGCAGAACATTGCGCTCTATGTAGCGCAGCTTCGCAGTGTCGATGCGCAATTGAAGCTCGGCCAGGTGAGTCAGACCGTTACGGTGCAGGGATACGCCGAAACCGTCAATACAACCAGCGGTTCGGTTGCCGGCACGATCACCGGAACCCAGGTGAATGAGTTGCAACTGAACAACCGCAACATCGAACAGTTGGTCACCTTGCAACCGGGGGTGGTCAGCGGGCTTCCTGACGAGGTCGGTTTTGGCCTGAACAACAGTACAACATTGGCCGTCAATGGCGCCCGGAGTAATGGCAACAATTGGACAGTCGACGGTGCGGACATCAACGATAGCGGCTCCAACGGCACGCTGTTGAACGTGCCCAGCGTCGATGCGGTTCAGGAATTCACGCTGGAGCGCAGCACCTATGACGCTGAGTACGGGCGCAGCGGCGGCGGCCAAATCCTGCTCGCGACCAAGTCGGGCTCAAGCTCGTTCCATGGCGACGCCTACGAATTCGTTCGCAACGACGCTTTCAATGCCAACAGCTTTTTTAACAAGCAATCAACGCCGGTTTTGCCGCGAGCCATCGAGCGCTACAACGACTTCGGATTTACCATCGGGGGTCCGCTTTACATCCCCAAAGTGTTCAATACAAACAAGAACAAGATGTTCATCTTCTGGTCAGAGGAATGGCGCAAAGTCAGCGCCCCTGAAACCGCCCAATTCATCGTGCCCACGCCTGCTGAACTTGCCGGAACGTTCTCCGGCAACATTACGAGCACAGTGAGCGCTCCTCCGGGATGCATCACTTACAGCGCAAGTTCAGACACCAGCCAGATCAGCCCATCCTGCTTCAGCCAGAATTCGAACGTTTACCTTGCCAACCTCTATTCGAAGTTCCCGGCCAACACTCCGGGCAGCCTTTACACCGCGTCTTACTCGGAGCTGAACAATACGCGCGAAGACCTGGGACGGTTTGACTGGAACATCACCGATAAACTGCACTTCTTTGCGCGCGCCATTCAAGATGAGACCCCGGAGAATTTTCCGCTCGGGCTCTTTGAAGGCGCGAATTTTCCGGGTGTAGCCGGATCCGCGGTGAACGCGCCGGGGCAAAATGTTGTCGGCAACCTGACCTGGACGATCTCGCCGCGCATGGTGAACGAAGCAGAATTCGCATACTCGCAGGGCACGATCTCTTCCAGTTTCACGCCTGGTTCGATCGCTACCTCATCGGCCGTAGCTTCGCAGTTGACCAACAACACCGTTTACACCGATCCCTATGGCCGCATCCCCGGAATTTCGTTCAAGAATGCCGGCGGCATCGCGGGCTATGGATACGGAAGCACCCCCTACTTTGAAAGAAACCTGGACCGCACTCTCTACGATAACTTCTCGGTCATTGTGGGTGCGCACACTCTGCGCACGGGAGTGGATATCTCGCAGATGCTGAAGACCGAAAATGCTTCGAGCGGCGAAGCCAATTTCGAATTCAATACGTTCCCCGATTTCCTGCTGGGCAACGTATTTACCTACACCCAGGCCAGCCGCGATACCGTACCCGATCTGCATTATTTCAACTTTGAAGCCTACGCGCAGGATGACTGGAAAGTGACGAACCGGTTCACTCTGAACCTGGGAGTGCGGTATAGTTACTTCCCATCACCGGCAGATGTCAAGCTGACGCTGAACAACTTTATCCCAACGATTTTTGTTGCAGCCAACGAACCGGTCATCGATCCCAGTTCAGGAAACTTTGCGCCGGGCGGACCTATTCCCGCTACCTACGTCAATGGCCTGATCTTCCCGAAGGGCTCGGCATGTACGCAGGCGCAGGCGATCGCTCCGTCGGTCACCTGCTCTCCTTATGGAAACCATGTCAATCCAGACCCGAAGGATGATTTTGCACCGCGATTAGGTTTTGCCTACGACGTTTTCGGGAACCACACGACTTCTCTGCGCGGCGGATATGGCATCTTCTTTGACCGCATGCTCAACGGCATCTGGGAACAGAATGCGTTCCAGGACCCGCCACTCGTGCAGGAAGCCACCATCAACAACACGCAGTTCGATCATCCTCTCTCGGGCACAGCGAGCGCTTCGCTCAGTCCAAGCCGCATCACGTCAACCGGAGATCCCTATATGCCGACTCCGTCGTATATGGACTTCAACCTGTCGCTGCAGCAACAACTCACTTCGGGCGTCATCTTCGACCTGGGATACGTAGGAACTCTTGGACGACATCTGCTGGGCGAGAGAGAAATCAATCAGCCCACCCTCGGTGCGCGCGAAGCCAATCCCTCGGCCTACGTGACGGCCGTGGTCCCCTATGTTGGATACGCTTCCTTCGAAGACCGGCTTCCGGAGTACAGCAGCAACTACAACTCCCTGCAAGCTTCGTTGAACGCCCGGTTGCACCGCGGCCTGACGCTGCAGCTTGCGTACACCTGGGGAAAGACACTCACCAACCAATCCAATGATCGAGGAACAGAAACCTACAATACGTATGCGCCGAACATGGATTATGGTCCGGCGTCGCTCAATCAGCCCGAGACGTTCGTCGCCAGCTATGTTTACGATCTTCCCTTTTTCACCGGCCAGCACGGCGCCGCAGGTCACGTTCTGGGCGGATGGGAGCTCTCGGGAATCACGCAGTTCCTTTCCGGCCAATCAGGAACCGTGACGCAATTCTCGGATAACTTCGACTGCGTTCCGACAGCCGCGGGATCTGCGCTGCCCTGCGCTCCCGGAACCTATCCCGGCGGTATGGATATGGATGCGAGCGACATTGCCCCGAGGCCCGACCTGGTCGCACCAGTGCACCTCACGAAGAAGCAGTTGGAGTGGTTCACAACGAATTCCTACACAGATGCAATCGGTCACTTTGGATCGGCAGGCAGCGGAACGTTCCTGGGGCCCGGCCTTAACCTGTGGGATCTGTCGGCCATCAAGAACCTGAAGTTTAGCGATCACGTTCGCTTCCAGCTTCGCGGCGAATTCTTCAACGCATTCAACCACACCAGTTACAGTTCGGTGCAGAGCGCCACAGACGCCACCAACTTCGGTCAGATCAATGGCACACACGATCCGCGCGAAATCCAACTTGGGGGCAAGTTGTACTTCTAGCCCGCCTTGAGTTCGCGAGTCGGAGGACGTAATCTGGATGCTCCCAGGATGTTCCCGGGAGCATTCCCGTTTGTGATCGAAGTGTGCGCGTCACTTCGTAGGCAGATTTTCGGAAATGACACGCTGATCAAGAAGGTGGATTTGAAGAATTCAAGTTGTGCGTGCCTTGCTCTCTTTGTTCTTGTATTGTCCGTGCCATTCACGTTGATCCATCCGGCGGCCGCCCAAAACGCAAGTTCGATTTCTCTCATGCCAGTTCCGGCGCACGTCACCCCGGGCCAGGGCCAATTCCTCATCGACGGCAGCTTCGGCATCGCCTTCGAGGGACACACTGAGCCCCGCCTCACGCGGGCCGGCCAGCGGTTTCTCGACACGCTCTCAAGCGAAACCGGGATCCCTTTATGGCGCGAGGCACAATTCAACCAGGCCAAGCTCACCGTCCACACAACGGGGCCGAGCGACGCCGTCCAGCACTTCGATGAAGACGAGTCCTATCATCTCGAGGTCTCTCCGGATCACATCGAGCTCTCGGCGGCGAACCCTCTCGGCGTGATGCATGGATTGCAAACCCTGTTGCAACTGGTGCGGACGACGCGTGAGGGCTTTGCTGTACCCGCAGTGACGATCGACGACAAGCCCCGTTTTCCGTGGCGCGGACTGATGATCGACTCCGGCCGTCATTTCATGCCCATTCCGGTAATCGAACGCAACCTCGATGGCATGGAAGCTGTGAAGCTGAACGTCTTCCATTGGCATCTCTCCGAGGACCAGGGATTCCGGGCCGAGAGCAAGGTATATCCGAAGCTCCAGCAGAAAGGCTCGGATGGCCTGTTCTACACGCAGGAGGAGATCCGGCATGTCATCGAGTATGCGCGCGACCGCGGAATCCGGGTGGTTCCCGAGTTCGACATGCCCTGCCACACGACCTCGTGGTTCGTCGGATATCCGGAACTGGCCAGCGGCAAAGGACCGTACCAGCTCGCGCGCCGATGGGGGATTATGGATGCGGCGATGGACCCCACCCGCGAAACCACTTACCGATTCATCGATCGATTCATCGGCGAAATGGCGGGCTTGTTTCCCGATGCCTATTTTCACATTGGCGGCGACGAGTGCAACGGCAAGGAGTGGGACGCGAATCCGCGCATCAAGGCGTACATGCGCGAGCACGGGCTCAAGGACAACGCGGCCTTGCAGACTGAATTCACTGCCCATGTGCAGAAGCTGGTAGCGGCACACCACAAGATCATGGAAGGCTGGGATGAAGTGCTGCAGCCGACCACGCCCAAGGACGTGGTGATCCAGTCGTGGCGCGGGCCTAAATCACTGGCCGCGGCTGCCCGCCAGGGAAATCGCGCCCTGCTTTCCAATGGCTACTACATCGATCTGAATCAGCCCGCGTCGTACCACTACCTCAACGATCCGATGGGTGGAGATGCTGCTTCCCTCACCCCGGAGCAGGCCAAGCGCATCCTGGGCGGCGAAGCCACCATGTGGAGCGAGTTCGTCACCCCGGAGAACATCGATAGCCGCATCTGGCCGCGCACGGCGGCGATCGCCGAACGGCTCTGGTCGCCGGCCGACGTCCGCAATGTCGACTCGATGTACGCGCGCATGGCGGTGGAGTCGCAACGATTGCAGTACCTGGGGCTGGAACACGCATCTTCCACTCACATGATGCTCCGTCGAATGAGCGGCGAAGAAGATCCCAAGGCGCTCAGCGTGCTTGCCTCCGTCGTCCAACCTCCCATCGGCTACCAGCGCGAGGAACTGAAGGAATACGATGCGTGGTCTCCACTGAACCGCATGGTCGACGCCGTCCCCCCGGAGAGCGAGACGGCTCGGGAGTTCAGTAATCTGGCCAAACAGATTGCGGCAGGAACCGCGACGCCCGACCAGTGGCAGCAGGCACGCAAGTGGCTTACGCTGTGGCGCGACAATGACGCCAAATTGCAACTGACGCTCGGACAATCGGAGCTGACCGAAGAGTTGAAACCTGTCTCGTCGACGCTTTCGCAGGTTTCCGCCATCGGACTTGGAGCGCTCGACGCTCTTGAAAATCACCGCTCCATGCCGGATCGGCAAAACGACCTTCAGACTCTGAAGGCCGCGGAGAAGCCGCAGGCCGTCCTGCGCGTCATGATCGTGCCTCCGGTCGAGGTGCTGGTGAACGCGATAATGCAGTGAGCGGGGAAAACGGATCTCCGGATCAGCGGGCTATGCGGGATATGCTCCCGCGATGTAGCCCTCCAGCGCCTCGATCGCGTGCGCCTGGCCGGAGATCACCCATTTCACCAGGTCGCCGATGGAAAGCATGCCCACAACGGCGCCATCCTGCATCACGGGCAGATGGCGAAAATGGTTTTGCGTCATGGTGGACAGGCATTCGTCGACGGTGTATTCCGGGGAAACGGAGTGAACGGGAGTGGTCATGATCTCGCGAACCTTCGTCTCGCGCGAGTCCTTTCCCATCAGCATGCACTTGCGAGCGTAATCGCGTTCCGAGATGATCCCGACAAGCCGGCTGCCGGAGAGGACCAGCAGAGCGCCAATATCGTGACGAGCGAGTTGCTCCAGCGCCTCGTAAACGGTCTGCTCCGGGTCGATCGACAGGATTCTGTTTTGACTCTTGTTCTTCAGCACCAGAGAAATCTTGTCGGCAATTCGCATCGCTCCCTCCTTGCGTAGCTACTAGGATGCAGTTGGACAGAGTTCCGGACAGCACCCGCCACCGTGGAAAAGAAGTGTATCTTGATTTCCAGAGATTTGGCGAGTCT
>Ga0335073_10013174_pt1 | contig 11592 bp, 9 predicted proteins | sample Lox_Sample_22_FD_207093 | JGI IMG/M metagenome (GOLD analysis project Ga0335073, IMG submission 207093) | Soil microbial communities from Loxahatchee National Wildlife Refuge, Florida, United States - Lox_Sample_2.2 | ecosystem: Environmental > Terrestrial > Soil > Wetlands | place: USA: Florida... | reverse complement strand
CCGCGGAATTCGTCCAGAGGCTGGACGTTGCTAAATGCCTCGATTATCTGCCTGGCTCGATGGTTAAAGTTCGTATACGAGACAATGAACGTACCGTTACCGCGTAGAATCTGCGCTATCTCGCGGAATTTCTGAGATTGGTGAGTTCCAACATACTCAAAGAGCCCCTGCGCGACGACGATGTCGAACCTCTTGCCCCCGAACCTGATGGGCGCCGTGAGGATATCAGACTCGAGCAAGTTCGGCGCCGGGTCCTGTATAGCTATGTCAATGCCGTGATAATGAATGTTCCGCTGCAGGACCCGCATGAGCGTCGCCGGCCCGCAGCCGACATCTAGCAAATCGCACTCCTTGCCCGCCACGAGCGCGTTGACGATCCGACCGCACTTCTGCAACCGGTAGTGCTCCGGGATATGTTTCCTGTTCTCGTTGATCCAGAAATCGCGCTTGTGCGACTCCGCTATTCTGTCCGGCGTGCAGGAGCCGGCGCCGATAGGGTCAGTCACCAGCCCTGGTCTCCTAGCACGGATATGCGGTCATCATCATCTCCACAGGAACGGCCGAAGCGGTCAGCGTCCGCGTTCCCTTGTGCCCGGGCAACGAATGCGTTAATCGAGATGGCCGGCAACGGGTCGACGGAGTGGGGGTCACCCGGTCCGGCGTAGCCTAGTCGTGCGCGACTGGCAAACCAGCGGGCCAGGTGCCAGTAGCACTCCCGGCGTTCGGCGGATGAGAGCGGCGCCCGCTGGATCGCTGACATATACCCCCAAACGTACTCGGCGTAGAGGCGGACAGCCGGGTGCCGGAATCGGTTCGCCCGCCGGGGGTCCATGTTCGCGCACCGGGCCCGCATCGTGGCCCGTCCGCTCTGCGCCGGATGCTCCCGCCGGAAGTACAGCCAGTCCGGCACGTGGTAGAACCGGCCATGCAAGCCGAGCTCGGTGATTGTCGTGCGGTCCGCGTGATGATAGCTATTCTTCATCGCCGTCCGCCGCAGGGCCGCGATACGCATGACGCCGTAATCGTCATCGCCTCCGCTGTCGAACAGCATGCTGCGGAAGCGGACAGGCGCCCGCGTGGACCACGTAGTCAACGGATATTCGTACACGGCCGTCACATTCCCCGATTCGTCGATTTTCGCCGTCCACGAGTGGGCAAGAACGACGTCCTTGTACTCGTCGAGTGCCTCGACACAGCGTGCCACGAGATTCCGGGCATAGAGATCGTCATTCGATGCCCACTTGAACAGCTCGCCTCTTGCTTCGTTGACCACGAAGTTATGGTTCGGTGAAAGACCGATGTTCTGTGGCTGACGGAAATAGCGGACCCGGAGATCCTTTTTCTCGTAACCTCGGCAGATATCGCGCGTACTGTCAGTCGAGGCATTATCTGAAATAATGAGCTCGAAATCGGTGTAACTCTGCCCCAGGATAGACTCAATTGACTCGGCAATGTAGCGCTCGCCGTTATATACGGGAAGGCCTATAGAAAGCCGAGGCGTCGGGCTCATCGTCCGCACTCTCCTCACCCACTCGAGTAGTCAGACACGGCGCGGCTCATGCCGGGGATGGCTGTCCCCCGGAGTTAAGGCGGCGGGGACCATGCATCAATGGATCCGCCACGGGATTGCCGTGATACATGTCTGGTGAGCGATCTGGTCCATGGCGGGCGCGTCATGCGGCCGGCGATCCGCTCAGCGGACAGGATGGGCGATCGCGAAGCGGTAGATGCTGAGCAGTTGCTCAAGGTTACGGTCGGGGTCGAAGCGCTGCGCATACGTTTTGCGGCCCTGGCGCCCGTAACCCTCGTACAGCGCCGGCTGCGATTCGGCGTCGGCGACGGCGGCTGCGAGAGCAACTGAGTCGCCTGGCCGGAACAGCACCCCGTCTACGCCATGGGTAATGAGCTCGACGAAGGCACCGTGCCCAGCCGCGATGGGAGGTGCGCCCACGGCCATAGCCTCGACCGCGGCAAGGCCGAACGTTTCCTCACAGAGGGACGGCAAGATCACCGCGCGCGCTCGAGACATCAGCGCGCTGCACCGGGCGCCGCTGACTTGCCCCAGCATCTCGACCGAAGGCCGGCTCGACGCCCAGGCACGCGCCTCCCCCTCCAGCGGGCCCGAGCCAGCAATGACCAGGCGCAGTCCCGGGCTGCCAGACAAACCGCAGTAGCGGTCCCAGCCAGCCATCAGCAGCCGGGTGCCCTTGGCCTCGTCCAGTCTTCCCACGTAGCAGACCATTGGCTCCGGTGCTTGCTGGACCGGGGTCCTGCGGGGAACCAGGTTGTGCCTGACAAAGACCCGGTCCCGGGGCAGATTCAGTCCGCTGAGCTGGTCACGGAGAGACTTTGAGACAAACACATAGGCCGACACGAGCGACCGCCATGCTCTCCGGTGCACGCTCACCGATATGGCCACCGGCACGGTGGCCGCACGCGATCCTTTGTAACAGCCGTGGACCACCGCCGGGACCGGAGACCCGCATGCGCAATCGTGACAGACACTGCCATCACGGAAGAAATCACCTTTAGGGCATACCAACCGCCTGTTGTGAATGGTGGCCACAACCGGAACATCCGCGTCCCGGCATGCGTGCAGGACGGCGCCGCTGAGCAGGGGAAAGGTGTTGTGCATATGCACGACATCGGGTCGGCCATCTCGCAATGCCTCTTCTAGATCACGATGGGCCTCGCGGCTCCAGACGACCCGGACCGGCAAGGATGCCTTTCTCACACTGGACCAATGCTCAATTTCGTCGCTGCTGCGCTCGAACCGGATGATCTCGTGCCCGAGCGCCGCGAGCGCCTCGACTTCTTGATCGACGACGCGGTTCTCCCCGCTCGGGATGGCCGACCGGTACCGGTTGTGGACCAGCGTGATTCTCATTCCGGCCTCCCATCGAGACGCCCGGAGCCATCCATAGGAGCATCGATCCGGCCGTCGTGATACGGCCGGGGCGATCCCGCGGACGTCAGGCCGCCGTGGTTAATTGACGCCCGGCGTCCGCCGGCCCGGCCGGGGCTCGGTAGCGGGACTCCTCATCCGCGTGCCCTGGTCGTCACATCCTGAGAACGGCAGGCGATCAGCTGTATCACACCGCGCCGCTGACGATCTCATGACAGAAGAGGGACGCCGCCGGCTGTCTGGGACAAGGGATGATCCACGACCCCGGTCGAATGGTGATTGAAGTGCCCCGGCGAGGGCTGCGGTTGCGGTGCGCTGGATGGCGCCCCCCTCAGAGAGCTGCAACATCACCCCCGTGGAAGCACTTCTTCTCCAGAGGACATCATCATGACCCATGCCGCGCCCAGCGCCAGCGTCGAGCCGTCCCGGTTCGAGCCGACCGTGTTCAGTGCCGTGCGCCGCTACCTCGCCCTGGTCATCGCAGTCGGAGTCGCGGCCATGCTGGCAGCCGCCGGGTACACGCTGCTGCAGCCCAAGATCTACCGCGCACAGGCGAATGTCACGGCACCGCTGCCAGTATCGCTCCAGGCGCAGAATGCCGATCCAGGCCAGTACCTCGACAGCCAGGTCCTGCTCCTGCAGTCCCCGAGCGTAGCCTGGCAAGCCGCCAACATCGCCAATCGTGTGCTCGGCAAGGGCACGCTCACCCCCGCCGACTTTTCCGCCTTCGGCGGTTCGCTGACCGTCACCCCGCCGACGACCGCCTCTGCAGGCAGTTACGGGGCCAGCATCATCGGCGTGGCATTCACGGGGCCGAGCGTCAGGATCGCCCAGGCGGGTCTCAACTCCATCGTGCAGGCTTACACCTCGGCGCGAAACACCGCCATCAGTGTCCAGGGCTCAGTCTCCTTCACCGGTCTCGACCAGGCCCTGAGCACCATCAAGAACCTGCTGGCGGAGATCAACAAGCAGTTGACTGCCCCCAACCCCAACCTGCCCTACGGCGGTCAAGATCAAGCTAGCCTGCAACGAGAGCGCCAGCTGCTACTGGATCAGCAAGGCGGACTTCAGACCTCACTGACGCAGTCAGTAGCCAACACCCAGGCAGCTGTGGCGCAGCAGGCGACGATAGCTGCCCAGCCCGTCACCCTGGTCAACCACAAGTGGACCCGAGCCGCGGCAATCGGATTGCTGGTCGGGCTGCTGATCGGCGGCGCTCTCGCCTATGCGCTGGCCAGCCGCCGTCGGGGCATTACTGACCCGCGGGATCCCCAGGCCCTCTACCAGGTGCCGCTCATGGGCGAGATCCCGGCACTCGGGGTCGGGGAGAAGTGGCGGTCGAACGGCACCTCTGCCCCATCCGGTACGCTGCCGATGACCGCGAGACCGCGCTCCGCCACCGCCGAGGCTTTCCGCATTACAGCCGGAGCGGTTGAGCGGCTCCGCGCGGCACGCGGACGCCCGCTGTCGCTGGCATTCGTCTCGGCTCTCAGCGGCGACGGGAAGAGTGCGGTCGTGGCCAACCTAGCCGTCGCGCTCGCCGAAGGCGGCACCCGGGTCCTTGTCGTGGACGCCGACGACCACCTGGCCGCCCGCCTGCTGCCGGGCCTCTCGGGCGACGAGGGCCTTGAGCATGTGCTGACCGGCCAGCGCACGCTCGCTGAGTGCACTCTGGCCAGCCCCCTCAACAGTGCGGTCGCCGTGCTCAGGTCCGGTCGGCTGACAACGGGGCGAATGAAGGGTGCGGCCCGCGCCAAAGCCGCGGCTAAAGTGCTTGCGGACGCCAAGGCGAGCTTCGACCTGGTGCTGATCGACACTCCGGACCTGCTCCGTGTCGCGGACGCCACCGAGGTCGCCGAAGCCGCGGATGCGGCGCTTATCATCGCCAGCCTCAAAGAGCCGATCCAGGGACACCGCGAGATGGCCGAGCGGCTCCGCCTCATCGGGGTCGAAGCGGCAGGCTACATCTTCCTCCGGGAGTCCATGCCGTCCGTCCTTGGCCTGCACGCCACAGCGATCGTCCCCCGCGCCCGTTCCGTCAGCCAGACCGATCGCCGTTCCCGGATTCTGGTGGACTCTGGCCATACGACCGCGACGGCAATGCCTCAGCCCCCGCGGGAATAAGGCACCTCCCATGTCCTCGTCCCTTCATGACCTCGACCGCGGCACCACCGGGGATCCGCCTGACGGTGTGGCTCCGCGTGAACGGCCGCGCGATGCGCCCGGGCGTTCGCTGCTGTACTACGGCCGGCTACTCGGTCCCCTCCTCGCCGGCTACATGCTGTTCGACAAAGCCTTCGCGTACCTCCATGTGCCCGGTACGCCGCTATATGTCGCCGAGCTCGTGCTCGTCGTAGGCGTTATCGGATGCCTTGCCGCCACCGGATATCTCCGCGCCGCGATCAGGGAAGACCCGGTACTGACGCTGCTCGGCGCGTTCTTCCTGTGGGGACTAATCCGGTTCCTTCCCGGATTGCGTACTTACGGGATCAACGCGGTGCGCGACTTTGCCCTCGTCTACTACTGCTTGTTCGCGTTCTTCACCGCCGCGGTGCTAATGAAAGCACCGTATCTGCTGAGTCGCTGGATGCGTCAGCTCACCCGGTTCGTGCCGTGGCTGATGATATGGCTCCCGCTCGGGATTGTCTTGCAGGCAGTCGTTTCCCATGCACCCAACGTGCCCAACACACAGGTATCCGTGCTGACTCACAAAACGGGAGACGCGGCCGTCGCCGCGCTCATTGCCCTCGCGGCTTTGTGGCTGTTCCCCCGCGGGCGCAGAACCAGAAGCCGCGCGGTCTGGAGCGTCGTGGCCCTTGTGACCATCGTTCTGGCCGGAACCCAGAACCGTGGCGGCCTGCTCGCTGTGACGGTGGGCGCCGTAATCGGTCTGGCGCTGGCCCCCAACCGGCGATGGCTGGTAGCACGCGCCGTCTCGATCGTTGCCATCGCGCTGGCCATGGGAATCCTGTTGTCGGTGAAGATCCCGGTCACCGGAGGGCAGGGGCGGACCTTCTCGATCTCGCAGCTGGTCGCCAACGTGGCGAGCATCGGGGGCGCACAGGAGGCAGGCAACCTGAGCGGCACGGTGAACGGCCGAGAACTCCTGTGGTCACAGGTCCTCGACAAGCAGATGGCTGACGGTCTTATCATCGAGGGTTACGGGTTCGGTCCAAACATAGCCCTCCTGGCGGGCGGCGTGGAAGCGGAAGGCACTCCGTCCGACCCGCTGCGAAGCCCGCACAACTCTCATCTCGACATAATTGCACGTCTTGGCATAGTGGGCTTTTTCATCTGGCTTGCGCTATGGGCGTGCTGGTACCGGCGCATGTTTGCGGGCTGTCGACGTCTCGCGGAACGCGGCCTTCATGCTCGCCGGAGCGTAGCGGTGCTGTGCTTGATGACCGTAACCTCTATCCTGGTGTCCGCGTTCTTCGATCCTCAGCTGGAAGGAGCGCAGATAGCGGCACTAATGTGGACTGGGTTCGGGGTGGGAGTAGTAGTAACGAGTTTCCGAGCGTGGTTTAGGGATCAAGATCTTGTCCTTGACCCGTCCCAGTAGTCACGTGCATGTCCTGCCCACTTTGAATGTCCCGGCAGTGTCCAATCCGTAGTGCTGCCATTCAGACCAGGAAACGTTCTGATTCATCCAGGCGAACCAGCCGCCATTCATGTAGCCATCAGCGGGGTGCACAGCCGAGGCGACACAATAATTGTTGCCAACCCAATGGTTATTCCATGACGTGAAAATAAAGTCACTATCCGTTCCGTCCCCGTCTTGGAATCCTCCGGTAGCCCCCTGGCTCATAGTGATATCATTATCCTCGACGATGACATTCCGGATCCGGCACGGACCATACAGCCCCTCATCGTTGGCCCGGTTCGGGCAGGCGTCGGGCGAGGGACTTTGGATGAGACTGATGCCGTTAAAATTGTCAGTCACTATGTTATGGGAAATAATCAGCGGTTTGGAGGGACTAAGCCCTCCCGATGCCCGGAGCTGGATACCGGCGTACCATCCCCACTGCTGCCCCTGTTCGTTGCCCGGCGCCGATGGCATGGCGTTGCCCGTCACCGTGTTGTTGATAATGGTAGCGTTGTAGGAGATCTCTTCATAGATTCCAGGACCTCGGTTATAGCTGACAATATTGCCGTCGAAGACGGTGTTAATATTGTTGGTATCGGCCCACAAGCCGGGCCCCCCGTTGTCGTGCACATAGTTGAACTTGAAAGTGAGGTTATCCGTTCCCCATGCTTTGCCGCCGCCGGCCTCCCAAGATGGATTAATCGCCAGATTGAAGTTGTTGTAGGCGATCTGGTTACCCTGGTACAGGCCGTCGCTACCGTGCGCAGAGAACCCTTCCTGGCCGTTGTGATCGATAAGATTGCCGAGTACTTTAACCGCGTCACCAGTGGCGACCCCAGCAGCGGCATTGTCAGTAATGTGGTCGTCTTCGATCAGCCAGCCTGGGCCGTTGTAGTCTTGGATCGCGCCCCGCTGGAGCGGTGTCCGGAAATTCCGGATCACAAATCCCCGGACCGTAACGTTCGACGGTCCCGGCGAGGCAGAGTCGCCGTAAATCGCGTAGGGAGCCGAATTTTCGCCATCCAGGACGGCCCTTTGCCCGTCTCCGTCAAGCACGTCACCGGACTTGGGTACCAGGGTTGACACGCGGTAAATCCCAGGGCCAAAGCAGAAGGTGGTACGAGGCGGAGCACCGGTGATGGCAGCTTGCACGTTGCCGGCTGGTGTCAATGCCACGCCGTTGCATGCCCGGGCCGAACTCGCCGAGCTCCCGATGCCGTTGCTACAGGACGTGGCGAGCAGAACGACAATCAGCCAGAAAGAACGGCGTAGTCTCACGAATCTCACCCTTTACACCCAGGTCCCCAGTGACCTGGCCAGTTCCCGGCCCGCGTGAACGGGACCGCAACGGTCTCAGAGACTGAAGATGCGCGACGTGCATAGCAGACATCGCCCTGACCGATGTCTGCTAGGCACGCTAGAAATCGACAGACTCATGCCGCGCCCCTGGTACACCAACAATAAGCCACTAGCCGAGAGTGCCGAAGGATGACATCCCGGTATGCAACGTGCCGCTCGCCATATTTGGACGAAAAGCGCAACCAGACACAATCATGTTCAGAACCGCTACGGCAGGATCTTGTAGACTTTCATCTACCTGATCAACTTCCGGCGCAGACCAGCGAGGTCGCGAAAGCCGTCCCATACCCGTGCCACAGCCAGAGGAGTTGCCGCAATCCCCATCGGTTTATCTGCGTTGGTTCAGTCTTGCGACGCAAGTCTATCGGCACCCCGAGTCGTGTCAACGATCCGAAACTAGACAAGTGCCTTAAGCGATTGATCATGGGTGGCTGCCGCCTGGCGGGACAGCATCCGGCCGCCGGCTGGCCGCGGTCGGCTGAGACCCCGAGACGGGCCGCGTTCTGATGTATCAGGCTCGCACGGTCACGGATCTTATGCCCGTATGCACGGGTTACCGGCCGCCTCGTCCATCGCGCCTCGGACATCTAACGGGCGGGTCATGAAGGCCTTCGCTGCGAATCAGGAGATAGGCGGACTGTAAGAATGCGGCTTGCGGCAACAGCTCCTCGAGTGGGACTCTTCGGCTTGCTCGGCTCGGGCAATTCCGGTAATGACGCATCAATGGAGACGGTGCTCAGCTACCTACGGGACGCACATCCCGACGCAACTGTCGATGTGATGGGCGGCGGCGAACCCGCGCGAATGCGAACAGAATACGGACTGGACGCTACGCCGCTCTACTGGTACCAGAAATTCACGCGGCGTAAATCCGGCGTGCCCCAGAGCGTGCTCAAGGTGCTGGGTAAAGGTATCGACGTTTTCCGCACGATGTCTTGGGTCGGCCGGCACGATGTGGTGATTGTCCCCGGCGCGGGAGCGCTGGAGGCTACGCTGCCCATGCGACCGTGGGGTTTCCCGTTCACGCTGTTTTTGCTTTGCTCCACGGCGAGGCTCTACAGAACCAAGGTGGCGCTCGTAAGCGTGGGCGCCGATACCATCAACCAGCCCGCCGTTCGCTGGTTGTCCGACGCGAGCGCGCGCCTTGCCTGTTACCGCTCCTATCGCGACTCGAGTTCGCTGGAAGCGATGCGACAGCGAGGCATCGATACGTCCCGGGACCACGTTTTCCCAGACCTTGTGTTTGGTGTGCCTACTCCGCCTTTTGACCCGGGCGACCCCGAGGCCGTCGGCGTCGGCGTGATGGCGTATTACGGGGGGAACGATGACCGTGACCGTGCGGACGAGATCCACGCGGCATACACCGAGAAGATGAAGGCGTTCACCAGATGGCTGGTCGACAGCGGCCACAAGGTCCGGTTGTTCGGCGGAGACAGCAAGTTCGACTGGGATGTCGCCGACCAGATCCTGGCTCACCTGCGGGACTACCGGCCTGATCTCGACCCGTCACGGGCCAGCGCTGATCGCGTCGCCACCTACGCAGAACTGATGCGGTTGATGTCTCCCCTTGGGGTCGTGGTGGCGACGCGATATCACAACGTGATGTGCGCGCTGAAGCTCTGCAAGCCGACCATTTCACTGGGATATTCTCGGAAGTTCGCCACCCTGATGCGGGACATGGGACTCGGAGAGTTCAACCAGTACGCGCATTCGTTCGACGTGGAGCGGCTGATCGAGCAGTTCACCGAGATGGAGAAGCGGCGCGCAGAGTTGCAGCAGCAGGTAGCGCACCGCAACATGGAAAACCAGCGAGCGCTGGAGGAACAGTTCGCTCTGCTTTCCGAGGTGCTCTTCGGGACGGGCAAGAAAGCCGAGCGCGTCCGTCTGGCCGGCCGCCACGCTGAGCGCTGACTGCGGGACGCTGGCGACCAGCTCTTACCCGTTGTCCCCGCACAACCTGGATGAACCGGCAGAGCCCTCCGGCGCCCGTTTCTCAGCCAGCCGGCCGGCTCGCTACGCCGGAAGTAGCCCGAGGCTCGCAAGGACATCCGTTTTACCCCAGCAGATCCAGTGGCTGGGGTCTGCCCTGATGGCGGCATCCATCGCGGTGACGCACCGGCCGAATGCGGCCGCCGTCTCGCCCTGCATCGGCACCGGCGGCGAGATCTCAAGCACCTGGTGGCGATAGTCGGCCGAACGATGGACGAAAGCCATCAGCACCGGCGCGCTGGTCAGCCGGGAGAGACTCACGACCCCCGGCACAAGCCTGGCCCGCCGCCCGAGGAAGGACACTTCGACAGTGCGGTTGGAGCCCGCGTCGAGCGACGCCGCGTCGCTGCAGATCGTCACCACCTCATTCGCGTGAAGCGCGGCAGCGGCCTGCAGCGCGACCTGAACCTGGCCCGGCCAGGGCTCGATCATCGGCCGCTGCCGGTGGCGCAGCATGCGCCTGGTGTGGACGAGGTCCCAGAACCGCCGCTCGGCGAAAGACAGGCCGGGTGCGTCTTTGTACCAGCGCCCGACGGTGGTGAGCGGGAATCCGCTGGTATGGAGCAGGGAGAAGGCGCAGTGGTGCGAACCAAAGTGGGCGCTGCACAGTATGGCCCCCTTGCCCGCGGCCAGCGCGGCGTCCAGGTGCTCGGCGCCACGGATCTCGACTAGCTTCCGCAACGACCGGGCGCGGCCCCGCAGCCGCATCACGTCGATGACCTCGCAGGATGCGAGCCGGAAGACTTCCCGTGCTAGCCGCTCAGCCTCTTGCGGGCCGACCCCGTCACCGAGCACGCAACGCAGGTTGCTGACTATCTCCGAGCGCTTACTTACCTCGTAACGGAACTGCAAGTCTCCCCGCAAGCAGGCGGCACGGTAGGCGGTCCGCGCGGGAAGGCGCGCTGCCAGCGGCGCCACTGCCAGCCAGTAGGCAACGGTCTCGGCTCTGTGCAGTAGCCGCGCCACGGCGGCCGTCCCCGGTCGGTCTGCCCCGGCCAGCCGCCGTCCGCCCGCGCGGCCTGCCGCCTCAGCCGCCGACTCACTCATGGTCGGTTCCGCGCGCCGCCGTTTCCCCGGTCCTGGCGCAAATAAAGGCGCAGATGGCGTTCACGCTGGCGAAATGCTCGGGGACGAAGTCCACATCGTGCACCACGATCCCGAACCGCTCCCGGACGAAAACCATGACGCTGAGCAGGCTCAGCGAGTCCAGGATGCCTGTCTCAAGCAACGGTGTCTCGTTCGCGAGCGGCAGCAGGGCCGCGTCCTGGACGAATTCCCGGCTGATGTGGTCCTTGATGACCGCTTCCAGTTGAGTCATTTCAAGCATGCCCTGCAGCTCCTTCATGTTCATCACCGACCGGCTGCAGCGAGCCGGGACTGGTCGACCTTGCCGACGGGCCCTACCCCCGCGGCCTAAAGCGCTTTACAGGCCGAGCATCCGGGCCATGATGACCCGCTGGATCTCCGAGGTGCCGGAGTAGATGGTGCCGGCGACGGCGTCCCGCAGGTCGCGTTCGATGCCGCTTTCCTTCATGTAGCCGTAGGCGCCGTGCACCTGGATGGCGTCCAGGCTGGAGGCGACCCACGCCTCGCTGGCGAACAGCTTGGCCGCGGCCGCCTCGGCCGGCACCGGCCGGCCCTGCTGGCCCAGCCAGGCCGCCTGGTAGACCAGCAGCCGGGCCGCCTCGGTCCGCAGGTACATGTCGGCCACCTTGCCCGCCACCGCCTGGAACTTGCCGATCGGCTGGCCGAA
>Ga0335073_10013172_pt1 | contig 11594 bp, 6 predicted proteins | sample Lox_Sample_22_FD_207093 | JGI IMG/M metagenome (GOLD analysis project Ga0335073, IMG submission 207093) | Soil microbial communities from Loxahatchee National Wildlife Refuge, Florida, United States - Lox_Sample_2.2 | ecosystem: Environmental > Terrestrial > Soil > Wetlands | place: USA: Florida... | reverse complement strand
CCGACGGTTCATCGACATATTACCTGCCGCGGATTATCGGACTGCGGCGCACGCTCGAATTGGCGCTGACGAATCGAGTGCTGACGGCGAAAGAAGCAGAGGCGATCGGGCTGGTGACGCGCGTCGTTCCGGATGATCAGTTGATCGCGCAGGCTGAGGCGCTGGGCAGCGAGTTGGCGCACGGGCCGACGCGCGCCTACGGTGGGGTCAAGCGCCTGATGTATAGTACGGCCAACAATACGCTCGATGAGCAAATGGAGCTCGAGAGCGAATGGATAGCAGATATGGCGCGGACGTGGGACGCGCAAGAAGGGATCGCGGCATTTGTGGGCAAGCGGGCGCCCAAGTTCAATGGGCAGTAGACTTCAGGTTCCGAGGCCGGACGCGTGCAAACCTCGCGGCGGCACGGGCTCAGAGGCCCGGCTTATGAAATGAGCAGACATGGACATGAAAGACCGGTCAGGACCGGGCATAGTGTCTTAACAGACCTTTGGCGACCAGAATTTCATCACGACGCGCCTTTCCCCTTCACGACATTAGTATTTGGATTTTTCGTGGCGTTAATTCTAATCTTCGTGTTGTTGCGCGGATGAATCGTCGTGAAAGGCACGACGGCACGGTGAATGGTTAGTAGCCAAGGGAGCGGTCGACCAGATTGTAGAGCGGCTGGCCGCTGCGAAAGCGCTTTAGATTATCAGCGAAAAGTGCGCATGCACCGGTGTTGTAGTCTTTGTAGGCACCGGACATGTGCGGCGTCAGAATGACGTTCTCTAAATCCCATAGTTCGCTTTCGGATTCGAGAGGCTCACGCTCAAACACGTCGAGACCGGCGCCCGCGATGCGCTTAGACTTGAGGGCCTCGATCATAGCGTTTTGATCGATTACGCCACCGCGGCCGATATTGACGATATAGGCGTTGGGACGCATCGCAGCGAACTCGCGCGCGCCAATGAACTTGTCCGTATGCGGGGTCATCGGGAGCGTGACCGTTATATAATCGCTTTCGTTCAGCAGGGCTTCGCGTTCCTCGGGGCCGAACCAGCGCGCAGGGATGCGTCCTTCGGGATCGCCGACGCCAGGCGGATTCCAGCCGGTATCGACGTGATCGTCGGGATTGCGCTTGAGCGCGAGCACAGGCATCCCGAGGGCGTTGCCGATACGAGCAGTTTCGCGGCCAATGGAACCATAGCCGATGACGCCTAAGGTCTTGCCGCGCAGCGAATCGGCCATATCCATGAACTGGGAGTTGCGTCGCCATTCGCGCTTGACTTGCGAGCGCATCGTGAGATGGAGGGCGTGGGCAAAGGCGAGCATCGAGCCGATAGTGTACTCGGCGATCGGGGTGGCATGAATGCCGCTGGCGGTGGTGACCGCGATGTCGCGCCGCTCGGCGAGCAGGCCCTTGAGGATGTGATCGGCGCCGGCGCTGAGCAGCTGAATCCACTTAAGGCTCGGCGTGCGGCGCAACAGTTCGTCGGGCACTCGGAAGCTGAAGAGAACCTCATATCCGCCATCGGATGCTTCTTGAGCGGCTTCAATCATCTCGGCCTGAGAACGGCAGCGGCGGTCAACGACTGTGTCGAGAGGATCTAGTGAAGCTTCGAGCATCCGGTGCTGGGCTGGCGTAAGGCCAACAGTCGAGAGGACTTTCATGGGAGTGTGCTCCTCGAATGAGGTCAATGTCGCACGGGCGGCGAGGCGGCATCAAGGAAAAGGCTGGTCGGCATCAATTGCAGAGGGCAGCCGTTAGATGGTGCGCTGCGCGTCAAGTTTCCCGCATCGGCGGAGCTGGACTAGAATAGCCGTCGACGGAAAGCGTGATGAAAAGGCTGCGAGCGACAATCTGCCTTGGGATTACGTTGGCGATCGTCGCTGGTTTGGTACTCTCGCCATCCCGCGCCTCGGCGCAGAGTGGGGTCCTGCGTCGCGGCGCCGTGCCGCCGGGTACGATGAATGACGCGCCGGTGCTGCCAGAGGATAGCTCGGTCGCGCCAGGAGTGCCGTCACAGGGTACGCTGGAGATAGCTCCGCGCGTGGCTGCCCCGCCCTCTCCCGCCGCCGCGCCGAGTCCACAAGGCGATGCTACCAATCAGGGCAACACAGGTGACGACGTTTCCGATGCAGCCGGCACGGCGGATGATGCAGCTCATACGAAGGCGGCGGCGCAGACGCCCAGTAGTGACGATACTGCGGGCCTTGTCGGTGAAAACCGTCCCTATCTGGGGCTTGCCGTGCAATATATCCTGAGCCGCGATCCACCTTCGAGGACAGTGCAGGGGCTGGAAGTCGTGAGCGTTGACAAGGGAAGTCCGGCCGCGCTGGCGGGGCTCAAGGGGCGCGGGCAGATGACGTCGGTGGGCGAGACTGGAGCCACCGCGAGCAACCTGATGGCACCGCTAAATCTGATCGTGATGCCGCTATTGAAGAAAAGCGGATCGCTGGGCAGCAGTGGTGATCTTATCGTCGCGATCGACGATAAGCGCGTGGACAAGGCGGATGCTTTGAGAATGGCACTCGATAGTGACAAGCCGGGTGACGTTATCTATCTGACAATCGAACGGGCGTTGTCGGGCGGTAAGACGGACACAATGAAAGTGCCGGTCAAACTCACCGCAGCCAAATCTTCGGCAAACGACACCACGGCCGACGCGGACGGCAGCGGCAGCAACTAGAGTATCTGCCATATATCAGCTTGAGCTATAGATCATTGCCCGCTTCATCGGGGTCGATCGGTGCTTAATTTGCTGGCTGGAGTGGGAGGAAGGCGGAAACTTTCTTCGATCGAAGGTGAGCGGGCGACGGCGGCGGTCCTGCTATAATTCGGCGGTTGAGGGATATGGTGCGCGAGTGTGCTCAGGTGCCGGTTTGTGCATTTGAAAGGTAAACCGTGGCGCAATTATGGATGGATTAGCGATTCCGGGCAGCTTTGGATTACTGATCTGGCGACGGAAGAAATAGCGACTGAATGGAACGAAGTCTGAAGGAAGCCGCGGGCGAATTGCACGCGCGGATCGGCGCGGGACGCGAGCGCCGTTTCCCGATCCTGGGTCTCAAGGGGGCGGCTAACGCCCTGATGGTGCGCGAGGCGGCGCTCGCGATCGCGCATCCGTTGCTGGTAATCACCCCGTTGGCGAATGAGGCGGAGACACTTGCCAGCGAACTGGCATTTTTCATGGGCCAGGTAACCGAAGCCGACCCTGCTGACGCTCGCATCTACTTGTTGCCGGCGTGGGAGGCACGGCCATTCGCGCAGGTCTCGCCCGGGCCAGATACACAGGCCACTCAGCTTGCGGCGCTCTACGCGCTACTGCGGAAGCCATCGCCTATCGTAGTGACCTCCGTGGAGGCACTGATGATGCGGACGATGCCGCGCCAAGTGTTCGAGGAATCGGTGATCAAGGTTGGCTTGGCCGAACGGATTGATCTCGAAGCATTAATCGAAGCCCTGATCGCGATGGGCTATCAGCGACTGCCCCAGACGGAGGAGCCGGGGGATTTCAGCGTGCGCGGCGGTATCGTCGATATTTTTTCGCCGCTCCATCACAACCCGATCCGGCTGGAACTCGAAGACGACCTGATTACCTCCGTGCGCCATTTCGATCCGTCCAGCCAGCGCTCGCTCGGCGAGGTCGAGGAAGCGACCGTGATTCGTACGCGGCACGTGGCACCGTCGGTGCTGCGCGACAAGCGGCTGATCGAGCGAATCGCGATTCGATGTGCCGAAATCGGGATGGTGCGCAAGGAAGCCGGCGAGTTGACCGAAACCCTCGAAACGGGGTTGTTGTTCCCCGGCGTAGAGCTGATCACGCCGTATATCCATGAGGGCGGCCTCTCGACGATTTTTGATTATCTGCCGGCCAATGCACTGGCGTGGATGATCGAGCCCGGGCGCATCGTCGCGGAAGCGGAACGCTTCACTGAGCGGATTGACGACGAGGCGTCGGCGGCACAGGCAAAGCCAGTCTTTTATCCAACGCCGGAGCGGCTCTATCTGACAAATACCGAATTGGAGCGAGCGTTATCGAACCTGACCGCGGTCGAGGCGGGATCACTGGTAACGGTCGCCGCGCCGCGCGAAGGCTGGGCCATGCCGATCGAAGTCAAGTCGCAGGCGAGCTTGAAGTTGGGCGGCGCGGAGTTGACCGGTACGAATAACGCACCGTCGTTCGAGCCGCTGGCAAAGGAATTGAATGAAGTTCGGCGCGGGCAAGGACGCGCGCTGATGGTGGTCGAAGGAGCGAATCAGGCCGCGCGGCTGCGGCGTCATCTGGAGGCGTTCGAGATCGAGGTCAACACTGAGTGCAAGACCTTTGCCGAGATACTCGATTTCCCTGACTATCGGCCAGTGATTATGGAGGGCGAGATCGCAGCCGGCACCGTCCTTCAGCGCGACGGACTCTATATCTATGGCGAAGAGGATTTATTCGGTGAGCCGCGTGCGCGGCGGCGGACGCGGCGGCCGGCCAAGGGAACGCTATTCAATCTTGAAGAATTGCGCCCGGACGAGCTGGTCGTACACATTGACCATGGAATTGGGCGTTATCGTGGCCTGCGTCATCTGAAGGTCGCGGATACCGAGGGCGATTTCCTGAACCTCGAATATTCCGGCAACGACACGATGTATGTGCCGGTCGAGCGGATCAACCTGGTGCAGCGCTATGTCGGCGGTGACAACGTTGAGCCCAAGCTGGATCGGCTTGGCGGGGGTTCATGGGATCGCGTCAAGAAGCGGACGAAGCAGGCAGTGCTGGCGATGGCGTCGGACCTGCTGGATATTTATGCGGCGCGGGAAGTCGTCGAAGGCCACGCGTTCCCGCATCCGGGACGCGATTACGAGGAATTCAGCGGACGCTTCGAGTTCGAGGAGACGCCTGATCAGCAGGCGGCGATCGATGAGGTGATCCGCGATATGGCGCGGCCCAAACCGATGGATCGACTGATCTGTGGCGATGCAGGCTTCGGCAAGACGGAAGTCGCTTTGCGCGCGGCCTTCATGTGCGTGATGGACGGACGGCAGGTGGCGGTGCTGGTTCCGACGACGGTGCTCGCCGAACAGCATTGGGAGAATTTCGTTAGGCGCTTTAAAAACTATCCGGTGCGAATCGAGATGGTCTCGCGTTTCCGGACGCCGAAAGAGAATCGCAAGGTAATCGATGACGTTCGGCGCGGGGTGGTCGATATCGTAATCGGGACTCATCGACTATTGCAGAACGATGTCGAATTCCCGAAGCTTGGTTTGCTCATTATCGACGAGGAGCATCGCTTCGGCGTCACGGACAAGGAGCGAATCAAGCGGCTGCGCAAGTTGGTCGAAGTACTGACGATGACGGCTACACCGATTCCACGCACGCTGCACATGGCGATGCTGGGGATTCGCGACTTGTCGATTATCCAGACGCCGCCGGCCGATCGGCAAGTCGTGCGGACTTTCGTCGCGCATTTTGATGATGGACTGATTCGTGACGTGATCGTGCGCGAGTTGAATCGCGGCGGTCAGGTATTCTTTGTCCACAACCGCGTCGAGAATATCGATTACATGGCGCGCCATCTGCAGTCGCTGATTCCAGAGGCTAAAATCGCAATCGGCCACGGCCAGATGAAAGAACATGAGCTGGAAGTGGTAATGCGTGATTTCATGGAGAATCGCGTCAACGTGCTGGTCTGCTCAACGATTATCGAGTCGGGGCTAGATATTCCCAATGCGAACACAATGATTATCAATCGCGCAGATCATTTCGGATTGGCCCAACTCTACCAGTTGCGCGGGCGGGTGGGTCGATCCAAGCGGCGGGCTTACGCGTACTTGTTGATTCCCGGCGAACACATCATCACACGCGACGCCAAGCGTCGGATAGAAGCGCTGCGCGAACTGGTCGAAGCGGAGAGCGGAACCGGCTTCAAACTCGCGATGCGCGACCTAGAGCATCGTGGGGCCGGCAATCTGCTCGGCAAGGAACAATCGGGCGAGATCGCGGCGGTAGGTTTTGAGCTGTATACCGAGATGATGGAGGAGGCGATTCGCGAACTGCGCGGTGAGCCGCCGCGTCCGGACTTCGAGCCCGAACTCAAGCTCGGGATTCCGGCCTATATCCCGGACAGTTTTGTGCCGGACGAGAACGAGCGCCTGGTGCTCTATCGGCGGATGGCGCGGGCACAGTCGGAGTCTGACCTCGACGAAGTGCGGGACGAGATGCGTGATCGTTTCGGGCCGGTGCCGACGCTCATCGAAAATCTGCTCAAGGCGATGAACGTTCGGCGGCAGATGAAGGAATTGTTAATCACCACGGCGATTCTGAAAGGTGATCAACTGGAGATTAAATTTCATCCGGAGGCGCCGATTGACAGCGAAAAGTTGGTGGGGCTGGCCGCGGCGAATCGGAACACGATGCGGCTAACGCCGTCGTATCAGATTATCGTGCGGGTGCTGACAGGCGAATACGAGCAAATGTTCGAGCAAATCGAGGGTATCTTGCAGGCACTGGCGGCCTGTGAAAAGTTGGAAGTGAAGCCTGCAGGATCGGTTACAGCGCTACCGAATTAGTCTGTGGCAGGAATGAAGATGCACTCGCGAACCCAGATGAAACGGTGGATTGGCGTATCCTTGATCGCGGCCGGCGCTATAGCTCTGGTGGCAGGAGGCGCCGCCAGTCGCGCGCGCGCGGAAGTGATTGACGGCGTGGTTGCGAGCGTAGATGGTGACCCGATCACGTCGCATGACGTGAAGGTTTACAATGCCTCGAATTCAGCCAGCGCAAATCCCAACGCGCCTCTGACCACACCGCAGGATCCGGACGAGATTTTGAAGCAGTTGATTCAGGATCGGATGCTCAAATCGGAAGCACACAATTATGCCGACCGCGTGACCGATGACGAAATCGATCGCTATATTCAGAATATTGAGCAGACAAACCATATCACCGACGATCAGCTTCACGCGCAATTAAAATCCGAAGGCGTCAGCGACGCGGAATTTCGGGAGCGAATGCGCGAGCAGGTCGAAGCGATGACGATGATCGACAAGGAAGTGCGCCAGAAGATCGAGGTGTCGGACTCCGAAATCAAGCACTATTACGAGGATAACCCGGGCGAATTCACTATCACTGATGAGAAGTATCAGCTCGCGCAGATTCTGATCGCGGTGCCCAAGAACGCGTCGCCGCAGCAGGTGATTGCCTTGCGCGACAAAGCCGAGGCCGTGCGCAAGCAGGCGGTAAAGGGAGCTGATTTCGGAGGGCTTGCATTGCAATACTCTGATGATGATTCGAAAACTAAGGGCGGCGAGCTCGGCGAGTTTTCACCCAGCGACTTGAATGATCAGGTCGCCGCGGGGATCAGGAATCTCAAGCCCGGCGATATCTCTCAGGTCATTCGTACGAAATACGGCTTCCATATTATCAAGGTCGAGGCGCATCAGACGCCGGGGCTCCAGCCGCTTAACGAGGTTCGCGGGCAGATTCGCGATAAAATTCAGAGTGCTCAGTCGCGCGGCGAATTCGAGAAATGGGTCGATACCGACTTGGCCAAGCAGCATTACGTTGAAACTTTGCAGTAGCGCGATCTCCCAACCCGTCAGGTCAGGGTTCGGCCTGCGCAAGAAGTCCGCTTGAGCCGCATGGCGCCAGCCTCGAGAACGCCGCTGGTCGCGATCAGCATGGGTGATCCGGCGGGGATTGGCGCGGAAGTGATCCTCAAAGCGGCGCGAATGATCGGTCAGGCTGAGGCACGTCTGCTGGTAATCGGTGATCGCGACGCAATGGAGGCGGCGGCCGGGCGGCTCGGGGCTGACGCTCCGCGCTTGCGCGCATGGCGTGAGGGCCAACGGCGCGCCAGTGATTCGGTCGATGTTCTCGCGCTGGGGAAGCTCAAACCATCGGAATATGCGCCGGGAAACCCATCGATTGAGGGTGCCGATGCAGCTTATCGCTACATTATTGAAGCGGCGCGGATGGCGATGAGCGGCCAGGCTGATGCGTTAGTGACGGCGCCGATCAATAAAGAATGGCTCAATCGCGCGGGCCATCATTTTCCCGGCCATTCGGAACTGCTCGCGCAAATGTCTCGCACGCGGCGATGGCGTATGATGTTCGCGGGCGGTCAAATGAAGCTGGCGCTGGTAACGGTGCACATGGGATTGCGGCAGGTTTCGGAGGCGCTGACGCGGGACGGAATCTACCAGACGATTAGCCTGCTAGCGGAGCATCTGTGCAAGCAGTCAGGAATCGTGCGTCCGCGCATAACCGTGCTCGGCTTCAACCCGCATGCGGGCGAGAATGGATTATTCGGCGACGAGGAGACGCGGGTGATCGAGCCGGCGATCAGGCGGGCACGCAAGATCGGGATCGACGCGCGCGGACCGGTCGCGCCTGATACCGCCTTTATCCGGCAAGGTGCCGAGTTCGGTTTCGACGGGGCGGTCGCGATGTATCACGATCAAGGCTTGATTGCGCTGAAGACACTGGAATTTGATCGCGCGGTGAATATCACGCTCGGGCTACCGTTTATTCGCACCTCGCCCGATCACGGAACTGCCTATGATATCGCCGGGCGCGGAATCGCTAATGCTGCGAGCATGGCTGCCGCGATTAAGTATGCTGCCGATGCCGCACGTGCACGGGATCACACGGCGCGGCGCGAAAAAGTTGCGATGCTAAGGAAGCGGTCATTAGCAGGTCAGACAGGCTGATTCGCGATGGATCGGATCATCATCAAGGGCGCGCGCGAGCATAATCTCAAAAATATCGATATCGAGATTCCGCGCAGCAAGCTCGTCGTGATCACTGGGTTGTCGGGTTCGGGCAAATCGTCGCTCGCCTTCGACACGATTTATGCGGAGGGGCAGCGGCGCTATGTCGAATCGCTGTCAGCCTATGCGCGGCAATTCCTCGAGCAGATGGAGAAGCCAGATATCGATTCGATTGAGGGCCTTTCGCCGGCGATCGCGATCGAGCAGAAGACCACTTCGCGCAATCCGCGATCAACGGTCGCAACGATTACCGAAATCTATGATTACCTGCGGCTGCTATTTGCGCGCGTAGGGCACGCATTCTGTTACAACTGCGGCCGCGAGATCAGTCAGCAGAGCGTTCAGCAAATCGTTGATCGGATCATCGGATGGCCCGAGGGCACGCGCCTGCATGTGCTCGCGCCGATCGTGCGCGATCGCAAGGGCGAATATAAAAAAGAGCTGAGCGATCTGCGGCGCGCGGGTTTTGTGCGAGCCAAGATCGACGGCAAGCTGGTTGAACTCGGCGATGAGATCAAGGTCAACAAGAATCAGCGCCACACAATCGACGTCATGGTTGATCGCCTGGCGATTCGGCCCGGGATCGAAAAACGACTGAGCGACTCGCTCGAAGTAGCGTTCAAATACGGGCAGGACTTACTCAAGATCGAGCGGCTGGATGGCAGCGGGAAAAGCGGGACCGAGATCAATTTCAGCCAGCGCTTCGCATGCGTCGACTGCGGTATCTCGTATCCGGAAATTACGCCGCGGATGTTTTCCTTCAATAGTCCGCATGGCGCATGTACTGAATGCTCAGGGATTGGGTCGATTATGTATTTCGATCCCGAGTTAGTAGTACAGAATGAAGACCTAAGCATTTCTGATGGTGCGATCGCGCCGTGGGCAAGCATGAATTATATGCAGCCGGTACTGGAATCACTGGCGGCGCATTACAAGTTCAGCCTCGACCAGCCGTGGAAAACGATTCCAGCGAAGGTCCGCAAGGCGATTCTCAATGGCTCTGGCACCGAAGAGATTGAATTCAGCTATCTGCGCGGTTCACACCATCATGGGTATGCCAAGACATTTGAAGGCGTGCTGGCATGGCTCGACCGCCGGTATAAAGAGACCGATTCCGAGAGTATCCGCGAGGTACTCGAAGCGTACATGAACATGCGGCCGTGCCCGGCATGCGGAGGGGCACGGCTCAAGAAGGAAAGCCTGTTCGTTCGGTTCAATAATCAGTCGATTAGTGAAGTGACCGCGATGTCGATCAAGCAGGCCGTCGCTTTTTTCGAGCATCCGGTCTTGAGCCCGCAGGAGACCGAGATCGCGCGTATGATCCTCAAGGAGATTCGCGAGCGGTTGGGATTTCTGGCCGATGTCGGGCTTGGTTACCTGACGCTCGATCGCACGTCGGGCAGCTTATCGGGCGGCGAGGGCCAGCGGATTCGTCTGGCGACGCAGATCGGATCGAGCCTGGTTGGCGTACTGTATATTCTCGACGAGCCATCGATTGGACTGCATCAGCGGGACAATCAACGTCTGCTGGGGACGCTGAAACGGCTGCGCGAGCTAGGCAATTCGGTGCTAGTTGTAGAGCACGATCGCGACACGATGCTTGAAGCGGATCACATAGTTGATATGGGTCCGGGCGCGGGAATCCACGGCGGCTATATAGTCGCACAGGGAACTCCTGACGAGGTTATGGCAAACCCTAATTCGTTGACAGGCAAATACCTGTCGGGCGAAGCCGCTATTCCGGTGCCGTCGCGGCGGCGAACACTAGGTGCACGCTGGCTGACAATCAAAGGCGCGAAAGAGAATAACCTGCGCGATATCACCGTTGGTATTCCGCTCGGAGTGATTGCGTGTGTGACGGGGGTTTCGGGATCGGGCAAGTCGACGCTGGTACTGGATACGCTCCATCGCGCGCTGGCGCAGAAGCTCAACGGCAGCCGGGAGCGGGCCGGTTTCTACAAGAGTATCGAAGGCCTCGAGCATCTGGATAAAGTGATTCACGTGGATCAGAGCCCGATCGGGCGGACGCCGCGATCAAATCCGGCGACGTACACGGGACTGTTCACGCATATTCGGGAACTATTCGCGCAATTGCCGGAAGCGCGGATGCGCGGTTATGGGCCTGGGCGGTTTTCGTTCAACGTGAAGGGTGGACGATGCGAGGCATGCCAGGGTGACGGCATCATCCGGATCGAGATGCATTTCCTGCCTGACGTGTATGTCACCTGCGAAGTCTGTGGCGGCAAGCGCTACAATCGCGACACACTGGAAGTGCAGTACAAAGGCAAAAGCATCGCCGAGGTTCTGAACATGACGGTACTCGATGCAATCGAGTTCATGGGATCGGTGCCACCGATCCGGCAGAAGCTCGAAACGCTACGCGACGTTGGCCTCGATTACATCCATCTGGGACAATCGGCCACGACGTTATCCGGTGGCGAGGCGCAACGGATCAAGCTGGCGAAGGAACTTGCGCGGCGCGCAACCGGCCGGACCATGTACATACTCGACGAACCGACAACCGGATTGCATTTCGATGACATTCGCAAGCTACTCACTGTCCTCGGACGGCTCGCGGATAACGGCAACACGATTATCGTAATCGAGCATAATCTGGATGTAATCAAGACTGCCGACTATGTAATCGATCTTGGACCTGAAGGCGGCGATCGCGGCGGTCAAGTGGTCGCGCAAGGCACGCCAGAAGAAATAGCTGCAGCGCCTAACTCACATACTGGTGAATTTCTGCGACAGGTACTAGGCACGCGCGCCGCGGCCTAGGCGTTGAGCGGCGGCGTAGTCTCGGACGTTTGAGATCAGGCCTTTAACCTCATCAATGGCGTTGATTCTT
>Ga0335073_10013171_pt1 | contig 11595 bp, 8 predicted proteins | sample Lox_Sample_22_FD_207093 | JGI IMG/M metagenome (GOLD analysis project Ga0335073, IMG submission 207093) | Soil microbial communities from Loxahatchee National Wildlife Refuge, Florida, United States - Lox_Sample_2.2 | ecosystem: Environmental > Terrestrial > Soil > Wetlands | place: USA: Florida... | reverse complement strand
ATTTCGCGATCAACACTTCGCCGCAGGTTTTCAGCAAACTCGGTTTTGCCACTGTCAATCTGGACCTGTTCTCGCGCGAGATATCTGAGCACCTGGCTGGACGCACCGGCGGCGCAGTGTCGCTTGCTGTCGGTATGGCCCAAATTTTCAAAGGCTTGCCGGGAATGGATCGGCTGATGGGCTACTGGTATCACTTCGCCATCATGTTCGAAGCATTATTCATTCTGACGACGGTCGATGCAGGGACGCGCGTGGCTCGCTATGTGCTACAGGAATTATTGGGCAGAGTTCACAAGCCGTTCAGCGATACCGCATGGCTACCCGGGAATGTCGCAACCAGCCTTCTGGTTGTGATGGGCTGGGGATACCTGATCTATACGGGCAACATCTCTACGATATGGCCGCTGTTTGGGACCGGCAACCAACTGTTGGCCACAATCGCGCTCGCGGTCACTACAACGTTTCTCATCAATATGGGGAAAGCCAGGTTCGCATGGATCACATTCGCTCCGATGTGTTTTGTGGGAGCCACGACCGTGATTGCAGGTGTTCTCTCGATCAAGAACATTTTCTGGCCCCTGACTTTGAAACCGGGCCAGGTGTTCGCGGGCTACCTGGACTCGTTCCTGATGGGGATGTTTATCGTTGGAGTGGTGCTCGTTGTCTCTAGCGCGGTGCGCCGTTGGATCGCGGTGCTGAATGGCGCTCCGGTTCCCACCGAAGCATTTGGGCCGCCGCTTACGGCTGCGGGCGATGTCAAACTGGGCTGCTGCTGATCATGTTTACTCGCGGACGATTTCCCCAAACAGAAATTGAGGAGCAAAACCGCGTGCAGATTTCTCGCAGTTTGCTCCTCGCCGGCTTGGTACTCAGGCTTTATTCCTCTTTTCCGAACTGCTTCACATCGTCTGGTCCTTCAGCAACCGCGACCGGCTCACTCCCTTGCACCAATTCCCGGATATTTTCGACTACGTCCGGATTGGCCAGGGTAGTGATGTCGCCGGTGTTCATCCGGTTGGAAATGGAAGCCAAGATGCGGCGCATGAGTTTGCCAGAGCGCGTCTTGGGCATATCGGGAACGATGTGGATGTGCTTCGGACGAGCGATCTTGCCGATCATGGTCTCGATGGCTTTGTTGACGCTGTCGATGATGGCTTGGCTCGGCTGTAATCCGGGTTGCAACGAGATGTAGACTTCTGGCACACGGCCCTTGATGTCGTCGACAACCGGAACGACCGCCGCTTCCGCCACTTCAGGAACCGTGAGACACGCGGACTCGATTTCCTTCGTACCCAGCCGGTGCCCTGCCACGTTGATAACGTCATCTACACGTCCCAGAATGCGGATGTAACCATCCACGGCAAGCACCGCTCCATCGGCTGCGAAGTACGGCCAGTCCTGCCATTTCTTGCTTTTCGGATCCTTGCAATATTTCCGGTAATACTGGTTGACGAAGCGCTCGCGATCACCCCAGATTGTCTGCATGATTCCAGGCCAAGGATTGCGAATGCAAATGTTCCCTGCCCTTCCTGAGCCCGCCGTAACTACTTCTCCCATTTCATCAAGGATCTCAGGATAGATACCCGGCATCCCAGGGCCGGCGCTGCCCGGCTTCATCGGATCCATAGCCGGTTTCGTGCTGCATAAGAATCCTCCGGTTTCAGTTTGCCACCAGGTGTCGACGATGACGGCTTCCCGCTTGCCCACGGTTTCGTAATACCAGCGCCAGACCTCGGGCTCGATCGGTTCTCCCACGGTAGTCATGTGCTTGAAGTGATAGTTGTACTTTGCGGGCTCATCGTGGCCGGCCTTGCGCAGCATGCGAATCGCTGTGGGAGACGTGTGGAAGATATTCACGCCAAGGCGTTCGGCAATTCGCCACACTCTGCCCGCGTCCGGATAAGTGGGAACGCCTTCGTAGATGACGCTCGTCGCGGCGAGCGCCAGCGGGCCGTACACGATGTAGGAGTGGCCGGTGATCCATCCGATGTCGGCCATGCACCAATAGACATCTTCCGGATGGATGTCCTGAATGTACTTGGAGGTGCCAGTCACGTAGGCCAGGTAGCCACCTGTGCGATGCTGGCACCCTTTGGGTTTGCCGGTGCTGCCGCTGGTGTACATCAAAAACAGCGGGGCCTCTGCATCCATAGGAACTGGATCCACGATTTGGCCGGAGTAGTTCGGGAGAAGTTCGTCAACCCAGAAATCGCGGCCCTTGACGAAGGGCGAAGCGGAAGCATTCTGGCCGGAGCGCCGTCTCCACACCAGGACCTTATCCAACTTGTGTCCTTCTTTGGCGGAAACTTCGAGCGCAATGTCGGCATTGGCTTTGTGATCAAGCAGCTTGCCGTTGCGGTAGTAGCCATCCATCGTAATCAACACGTGGCTGGAGGAATCAGCTGCGCGCAACCCGCAAGCCTCGCCGCTAAAGCCGCCGAATACCACGGAGTGAATAATCCCCAGCCGCGCACAAGCCAGCATAGTAATCGGCAACTCGGGAACCATAGGCATGTGAATGGTGATGCGATCTCCGGCTTTCAGACCGCAAAAGTCGCGCAACAGTGCCGCAAATTCGTTCACCCGCACGTAGAGTTCGCGATAGGTCACTGCGATCGAAGGCTCGTTCTCCGGCTCCGGAACAAAAATCAGTGCCGCCTTGTTCTTGTACTTAGCAAGATGGCGGTCGACGCAGTTGTACGAGGCGTTGAGCTTGCCGCCAACGAACCATTTCCAGAACGGCGGATCGCTGGTTTCGAGCGTGGTGTGCCAGTACTGGTCCCAACTCAACATGTCGGCATATTCGCGGAAACACTCCGGAAATTTGTCTTCGCTGAACCGGTCAACGACGTCAGGATCGCTTAGATTCGCCTGACCGACGAATTTCGAGGAAGGATAGTAGTATTCCTCCTCCTGCCAATGAACTGCGATTTGTGCTTCGCTGGTGCTTACGGCTTGCTGTGGTTGCTTTGGAAGCGTAGCCATATCTCTGTTCCTCGTGTTCTAAATTTTTGCTGAACTTCCCGCCCGTTCTCGACACCGAATGACGCTCTCGATCGTCACGGCCTATAGTTATGGACAGACCTCTCGTTGCCAGCTTCTCACATTCGGTCGCGCCGCCACTCATCAACGTGATCGTCTGCCCATTCCGCTGACGCGCTAAGCCGCGGCTGTCGATTTTGTTTCGAGCGTGACTCCTTCGGGTACGGTCGGGCGCTTGACCGCCAGCTCGCAGATGAGTGCCACAGCCGCCAGAATCGCAGCCGTGTAGAACGCCATCTGGTAATTCTTGTACTTGTCGTAAAGCAGCCCGCCGATCCTGCCGCCCAGCAAGCCAGCGACTCCCCAGGCGGTGAACAGCATTCCATAGTTGATGCCTACGTTTCTGGTGCCCCAGAAATCCGCCGCAGTCGCGGCATTCACGGTCAGCTGCGTTCCATAACACCAGTAAACAACGAACAGCATCACGAACAACGCCGCCACCTTGCCGCCCACATAATACAGAATGGGCATGGCGATCATGGAAATACCAATCATCAGGCGCAACACGTTGATTCGGCCGAGATGGTCCGACATCCAGCCGGAAAGAATACGGCCGGACGCGTTGCCCACTGCTCCGACGACGAGACCAAACGAGGCCAGTGTGGTAGTCGGTATTCCCACGCTTTTAGCAAAAGGAACCAATTGGCTGATCACCATGAGTCCGGCCGCGCAGCCAAGAGCGTACCCCACCCACATGAGGTAGAACGTTGATGTGCGCAGCACTTGACCCGGGCTGAAGTCATAGGTGGTTGCAACCGCTTTTGCGGCGGGCGCTGGTGTCCAGCCTGCCGGCTTGTATCCCGCTGGCGGATTCTTCAGCAGAAAGGCGCCAATCAATGTCATCACGAAGAAGATCGCTCCCAGGACTTGAAATGTAGCGCGCCAGCCAAAGCCCGGAATCAAGTAACTGGCAGCAAGAGGGCCGAAGATTGCGGATCCGGCACCATAGCCGCCCACCGCCAGCCCCACGGCCAACCCACGCTTATCTGGAAACCATTTGGACATGACCGGGATTGGCGTCGCGTATCCGAACCCGTTGCCCAATCCTCCCAGCACTCCGAAGAAGAAGAAAAACTTGTTGATGCTGTCAGCATAGGAGCAAAGGAAAAATCCCAGGCTCACCAGGATTGCGCCGGCGAGGGAAATCTTGAAGGGCCCCAGCTTGTCCTGCAGTCTGCCTGCGACAATGAACGACAGCGCGAAAACCACGACAGCGATGATAAAAACGCTGGATGTGTCTGCCCGCTTCCAGTGGAATTCTTTTTCCAGCGGGGCCACAAATACACTCCAGGCATACAGTGAGCCCAAAGCCAAGTTCATTAAGATCCCGCCGAACACATGCCACCAACGGCTCATTCCTTGATTCGATGAAGTATCTGCATTCGCCACAGTTTCCTCCTTCACGACATGAATAAGACCAGCCAACCACAACGGCGAGTTCCGATTGGTACTTCCCGCACTTTTTGCGAACGTTACGACGTCTTGCAAATTTGGACTTTCGGTTCCAGAGAGCTATTTCGTCTTCTCGAGCACTGCATGGACTGTCAGCTCTGCTCCGGAAGATACGGCCAGTTGCCGCTTCCACGCGGCAAATCCTCGCATCGACACCTCCACCGCATGATTGCCGATGCTCACGTTTAGCAAAGAAGGCGTGCTGCCTACATACTGCCCGTCGACCGTAATGTCGGCTCCTGCGGGAGTCGAACTGAAGTTGCACTTGACACTTTTCTCCGATGCGCCGGAATTCTCTGCCTGATGCGAGGTCTGAGGCTTACTGGCAGCCGCGTTCGCAGCAGGAAACGCAGTGGGGTTTGTGCTGCTGCCAGGAGAAGCAGCGGGGGCAGCGGCTTCCGGTGTACCGCTTTTCGGTTCTTCGCCGGCGTAGGCGTAGAACTGTTTGCGTAGCTTGCCCGCGTCATCAGCGTAGTACACGACGATCCCGCGCTTCGCTTTTCTCGCCTCGAAGCTCTCGCCCGGGGGCAGCGTGGTGCATCGCGACCACTTTGAATCCACGCTGCAAGTGATTTGGAAAGGAGGCTGATTTCCTTCCTGGACCAATAAACTATTTGTAACCTCTGTAGTCTTGCTGTTAAAGCAGTACGCGTCGAAGCTGACGCCGTCGCAATTCTTGGGAACGCCGCTGCCATCCAGGATGACGGAATGCGTTTCTGAATCCAGGACGGTGATGTGTATCGCACCACCATGGACCGTGGCATGGGCGAACATATTGGTGAACAGAAAACACGCTGGCAAGACTAGTTTCCTGAGCCGGCCCATGGAACACTTCCCCGTCCGATGTATTCGGCTGTTGCAGTCACGAGTTTTAGCGGTGATTCCTGAAATTAGCAGTTCGGATTTGTGCATCTTCCGCTCCTTGCCATATCGCACGACTTTCGTTTCTGTTTCTGGGATTTGGAGGATGGAAGCGGATCTCGCACCTTAGTCCCTCCCCGTCCCTCGACTATGAAGCTGTCACGTACTCACAACTCGCTCGTGTGTTTAGAACGTAAAGATCGGCCCGAACTCGCTGCGATGATCCTGCCACTCGTTCGATGGTTTCCCGGCAATCGTGTACAAGGGAAGACCATCTTTCATGCGAGTGGCGTAAATCGACTGCTCAAATCCGAATGCTACGTTAGGATTCAGTTTGTAATACACGGTCGCCGCCGACAGCTTGCCCATCGAAAGCGGCAATGGAGCCAGCGTATTCGCGTTTGCGGTGAAGCCGGCATAATCCAGATCGTGATGATTGACTTGGTCTTTGCCCATGTGCAGGTACAGTTGCCAACCTGCATTGCGGCCCTTCGGATTCGCGTTGAACCAACGCGAAAGCGGGAATCCCAGATTGACGAACCCGCCGTACGCCCGGATGCTTCTTTGTGGAGCGACAACCACATTACCCGTTGGGCAAAGTGCGGCGCTGGGGACGTTGACGTTGCAACCCAGAACTGCACCCCCCGCGGCTGCAAGCGGACCGCCATCGAGCGTGGAGAACCCAGCGTTGTAGCCAGTAGACGTGGAGTTCGCTCCGCCAATGATGTTGGTCAGCCCGCTGGTATCGGTAGCGTAGGAGTCAACTTGGCCGCCAAAGAAGAAGCGCAGGTCTCCGCCGCGATAAGTGCTTACCACGAGCGTGAACCATCGCGTCGGTAGTTGCAGTGCGCCTTGCAAACCATAGATGTTGCTGGAAGCGGTAAAACCGTTGGGAAAGGCAGCGACGTAATTGGCTGGCGTGAGACCGGCCCCGCATGTTGCCGCAGTCGTGCAATAGGACGAGTTGGGAACCACCGAAGTACGCCGGCCTTCAACGCCAGAGAAGATGATTTGCGCCGGGGCTACCGCCGGCGCTTTGTCGAGCTGAAACTGCACCGCTAATCTGCCTTCTACCTCAGGACGACCCGAGTCGGCGCCTTCGCGCTCGGCCTGTGCGATTTGGCCTTGCAAACCCAGTGACCCTAGCTTTTCGAGCTCACCGCTCGACGGCATCATGATCGCGAAGGTGGGGGAGACTTTGACATTCGCCGAGCCACCCAGCTTCTGCACGAGGCCCAATTGGAATTGCGGTGAGCGTTCATAGACGTCGCCATACCAGTAGCCCAGAGCGGTAGTCTCCAGAAGATTGGGCAGCGCGCTCGATCCAAATAGTGTCCAATCCTGCCCGCCCTCGAAGTAAATGTCCGTCTTGCCGCTGGCAGCGTAATCCAAACGCACCCAAGCCTGGCGAATGGAGAACATGCTGCTGCGAATGGAGGAAACGTCGCGGTTATCCACTTCACTGAAGTTGCCCTCAAAATCGCCTTCCAGACGACCCGTTATGGTGAGTTTGGGCGAAAGGTCGCCGAATTCAAAGTTGGCTCCGATGCGGCTCGAACGCGCCTTCAAGTGAAATTCCGGATCTAGCGTGGGACCCGTGCTGGTCACTTGCGGGGTTGTCAGAAACAGTCCCGGAAATGGCATGTCATCGCCATTCGGATTGCTGGTGTCATACACCGCGGTCGCTTTTAAGAATCCGAAGGGCGTCATTTTGACCGGACCCATCGTGAACGCCGCCTTTAATCCGTCTTTGACCGGCGGATCGACCGGCAGCACGCGTAACGGAGTTAACGCGGGGATCACAGAAGGAGTGAGCGGCTTCGCGCCCCTCGGCATCTCAACCTGCGCCGGGGATACAACAGCCGCCGTGGTGGAGACTGCCTGCCCCGCAGGATTCGCCGGGGCTACCACCGACAGTTCCTTGGCGCTCACCACTCCTTTGCGCGCAAGAAGGTCCACCAGCAACTGAAACTGCGCCTCAGGGGCTGCGATGGTGATCGAGTTGGCCTCGCTCGGCGATAACACTCCCTTCATCACCAACACTCCCAGCAACGCCGCAAGCTTGGCATTTGCTGCTGTGGGAGGGAGATTTGGGCTCGCAGCCGATGCTGGCTGCGCAGCGGCGTTCGTGGATGTATCAGTGGTGGTTTTTGCATTCGTGACGTCTTTTGTGCCCGCCAGAGCTGGCGCGATCAAGACGATTACTAGCACAGAGCTATTAATCCAGCGCTTCAATGTCATTTTTGAGTTCTCCTCCTAACCGGGAGCGACTTTGCTGATGAGCATCAACTCGGACCAATTACGGCTCCTGCTCCGGCCGGCCGTGGCTTGAAGATTGCGCGCGGCTCGTTGTCCCAGGTTCGGGACCGAAAGTTCTGGTCCTGTTCGGACGCAATGGGATGTCACACTAGGGTTGAACTTCCAGGAAGGATGTGCGGAAACGCACGGAAGCTGGTGATTTGCATCACGCGTAGCGACTTTTTTCGACGATGCGGCGATGGTTCCAATCGCATCGCCTCGCGAGATGTGAAGGCCTAGAGCATCGGTTTTGCGAGCTTTCTATGTAGTTCGCCAGCCCACATAACTTCTTCATCCTGTTTACTTATTCGAAATCTCAGATAACTCCCCCCGTCCCGCGAGCACGTCCTCGGGTGATTTAAATCACTCTTCCCCTCGGTCCAAACTTGGATTTTCGTCACATATAAATTGTGGGTTGGTTGTGAGTTCCATCACACCCTCGATAACAGAGTGGGGGGAAGCACCGGATCCCGTCGCAGAGAAGATCCTGAGAGCATCGGCATGTTAGATCTGACGCCGCCCCGTGATTGTTCAGCCTGGACTCGGAGCCGAGATCGAGCTGATGCAAAGGCTTTTCCCCACTCAAAGTTTTTCTTGCACTTTGTGGTGATCTCTATCACAGATTCCTGTGAGCCAGATCATCGTTCGAAATCGGAATACAACGTAAGCAAGAACTATCGCGCCTTTCACTTGCAAATAGCCGTTTAGGGAGCGCGAGGGAACAAACATGTTCAAGGACATCGAACACCTGGTTCGGCTGGCCCTGGTCATGGCCATTGGAGTGGTCGCATTCGTTCTTGTGCGCGCCGCTGTTATTCCTCGCAGCTTCGGCCAATATGGCCACTATCGCGGAGCCGCCCTCGCCGAGATCTCGTCTCGCCCTATTGCGTTTGCCGGACATCAGGTATGCGAAAGCTGCCACACAGAAGTCGTAGAACAAAAAAAGCTCGGTAAACACATAGTCGTTCCCTGTGAAGCTTGCCACGGAGCCTTGGCCGGACACGCAGAGGACCCAGCTTCGGTTACGCCTCCCAAGCTCGACACGGCTGTCGTATGTGCGCGATGTCACGAGGCTAATAGCGCCAAGCCAAGGACTTTTCCGCAGGTCGTCACCGTCGATCATTCGGGGGGAATCGCTTGCGACACTTGCCATCAACCCCACAGACCAGCCATTGAGACGTCAGCGAAAAGTGTCGCGGAGGGCAAGAAATAATGGAAATCACCCGCCGCCATTTGATGTTGCTGTTACCATCGGCTGCCGTGGCATGGAAGTACGTCCTCGCGGGAACGCCCGAGTCTGCTCCTAACTACGAAACGACCGAGCACTGGTGGGGAATGCTCATCGACATACCCAAGTGCATCGGTTGTGGAAGCTGCGTTAGGGCCTGTGCGCAGGAGAATGATGTTCCAGACGGTTATTTTCGAACCTGGGTTGAGCGTTATCACGTTGCCGACTGGGCAATTGAAAGGCCACAGGTGGAATCGCCGGATGGCGGCAAGGAGGGTTTTCCGCCGAATCAGGACAGTAGCGGGAAAAACTTTTTTGTGCCGAAGTTGTGCAATCACTGCGCGGATTCTCCCTGCACGCAGGTGTGTCCGGTCGGGGCAACGTTCAGGTCACCAGATGGCGTCATTCTGGTCGACAAGACATATTGTCTGGGTTGCCGCTATTGCATTCAGGCGTGCCCCTACGGATGCCGGTTTCTCAACCCAACCAGCAATACCGCGGAGAAATGCACACTCTGCTATCACCGGATTACGAAGGGATTAACAACTGCGTGTTGCGAGGTTTGTCCCACGGGCGCGCGTCAGTTAGCCGATTTGAAAAACCCCAAAGACCCGATTCATGAATTTCTGCGCACTCATTCGGTTCAGGTGCTGAAACCGCATATGGCAACAGGCGCAAAAGTGTTTTACAACGGCATGGATGGTTCGGTGAGATAGCAGCCGCCAAGAGTTCTGTGTGCAACAAGGAGGCTCGTGCAAGTTCCGGTGCAAGGCTTCATGTATCCGAACGAAGTGGAGCTCCAGTGGAGCGTTCTCATCGTTCTCTATCCCTTCATTACGGGACTGGTCGCAGGCGCATTCATCCTGGCTTCGCTCGAGCGCGTCTTCCGGGTGCAAGCCGTGAAGCCAACCTATCGTCTGGCCCTGCTCACGGCATTATCGTTTCTGCTGGTTGCGCCTCTCCCGTTGCAATTGCACCTGGGACATCCAGAGCGGTCATTTGAGATGTACCTCACGCCGCATCGATCCTCAGCTATGGCGATGTTTGGGTTCGTTTATCTCTGGTACTTGATGGCGGTGCTGCTGGTGGAGATCTGGCTCGACTACCGTCGAGACATTGTGCTCAAGTCGCAGAGCACAAAGGGTGTGACCCGGATTCTTTACCGGATTTTGACACTTGGCTCAAACAATATCAGCGAGCGTTCGCTGCGGATCGACGACCGCTTCGGTTACTTTGTTACACTGGTGGGCATTCCTTCCGCTTTCCTGCTGCATGGATACGTCGGCTTTATCTTCGGATCCGTAAAAGCAAATCCCTGGTGGTCGTCGCCGCTTATGCCGGTCGTCTTCATTTTCTCGGCCATGGTATCGGGCATTGCGGCTGTCATGTTGCTTTACATGCTCTCCACACGGCTCAGAGGACGGGCCATCGACATCCGGTGTTTGGATACGATCGCGCAGTATCTCCTGTACACCTTCGTGATCGATTTCAGCCTGGAAATGCTGGATCTGTTGCAGCGCATCTATGAAGCTGACGAATCATTTCGCAGTCTGGATTTCATGGTGCACACACGCCTCTGGACGTCTCAAGTGATCGTGCAGATCCTGCTTGGTACGGTTACACCGATCGCACTGATTGGGCTCACTCAGATTGTGAGCCTGAGCCAAATCGCCCGCAAACGAATCTATGCTGTGGCCGGTTCTCTCACCGTCATCGGGATCTTTGCGATGCGCTGGAATGTAGTCATCGGCGGTCAGCTTTTCTCCAAGAGTTTCTTGGGATACACCAGCTACAAGATGGGTTTCGCGACGCGGGAAGGATTGCTCACAGCAATCCTGCTGATGATTCTCCCGTTTCTGATCCTGTGGGTTTTGGTAAAACTGCTGCCGCCGTGGCCGGAGGCAGACGCTCTCTCCGTCTCCAGCGCAACGCCTGCGGGCACAGGGCCGACATCATTCTGAGTCGCTGCGCGGCAGCTCTGCGCTGTCGCCACGTGACGTCTATATGACTCGTGGTGGGGTAAGTGTTACTCCTGGAGTCCGTCCCAGGACCAGCGCGGGATGCTGAGTCCGTTTGGCACGTCATCGGCGGAATGGTGGTAGCGGGCCATCGTTGTCGTGGTAGCCCAAGCGAAATAATCGTGCAGAACTGGTCGCAGCGCGGCGTTGTTGGCCAGTCCGGCATCGACTAGAGCTTGGTCGAAGCAGGCAATTGCACAACGATCCATTTCGTCGTGCTCCCCATTGCCGCTGTGAATCTTGACCACGGTGGTCTCGTCGCCATAGGAGTCAGAATATGCTCTCGGGCCACCTAGTGCCTCAGCCCAGTAAGCGGCAAGTCGCTCGGTATGTTCCGGATGGAAACCGTGGCTAAACGCATGGCTGACCACTTCGTCTGCCATCACTCGACGATGCCAGGCGTCGGCAAGACGCCGCATGCCGTCCATTCCGCCCGCTGCCTCGAAAACAGTTTGCATGGTTCGATCATACAATCGGCGTCCGTGTTTGCAAGAAAATGGCGATCGCGCGATGACCAATCGTTCGCAGTGCCGATGAGTCCGCCGCTATCGCCATTGTCAGCGAGGATGGTCCCCTGATTTCGAAACGCGGCGACAGTAATCGCCGCTTGTGGGACTCCAAGAAATCAAAGAGAGAGCGAACAACAGAATTCGGCTCTAGGCGGGAGCGCGGACTTCAGCCGGTTCGATGGCGGCT
>Ga0335073_10013170_pt1 | contig 11595 bp, 10 predicted proteins | sample Lox_Sample_22_FD_207093 | JGI IMG/M metagenome (GOLD analysis project Ga0335073, IMG submission 207093) | Soil microbial communities from Loxahatchee National Wildlife Refuge, Florida, United States - Lox_Sample_2.2 | ecosystem: Environmental > Terrestrial > Soil > Wetlands | place: USA... | reverse complement strand
CGGCGCCGCCTTCGCGGGAGGCAATCCACAGATTGCCGGCGTAGACGAAAACTACGTTATCTTTCGAGATGTCCGCAAATCGTAGAAGGCGCGTTGGGAAGGCGCGTTGGTCCCGGGGCGCTTGATCCGCGGCGGCCGAAGACTGTGCGCGAGTGGATGGCGCCGGAAGGCAAACCATCGCAGCAGCCAGCAGCCACAGGATCATTGCGTTCAGACGAATAGTGATTCGATTCATGCGGATCATCCTTGAAGACAGAGATTTACCCCGTGTATCCGACCACTTAGATGGACGCGCGCCCTGGTAAATTGTTTCGCGCGAGCCAAGTTTATCTTGCGCCGACCGACGAAATGAGGCTTCCGGCCGCTGCTATCTGGGCTGTGTCTGTACAAGCTAGGCTCGCCCGGTCGATGTTCGGCGGAATATTTTTTGAATTGACACAGCACATCAAGACTGCGGGAGTCCGTGGCTTGGCCGACAGACATGCTATCATCATGCGGCAAGCCAGTGTCTGCCAAGCAAAATCTGTCCTCGCCGCACCGGCGCGGCCCCGCGATTCTTTGCCAGCTCCTCGGATTTTTCCTTGTTTTTCTTTTTGTTCTTCGGAATGCAAGCGGCGATTCTTTGGAGGACTCTGTTCGAGCATTGGCTCGCAAAGTCTGGTCCTCTATCCATGAAACTTCGGTGAGCTGCGATTTTCGAAACCTTTCGTCGTTGCGAAGAGCGGAATTCGCCAGATTGACGGGCGCATTCGAGGAAGAGCTGCAACAGCGAGGGGTAAAGATATTGGCTACGGATGCTGCCGTGAAGTTGGTGGTGAACGTCTCGCAAGATCCCGCGGAGTACATCGGGGTGGTGCAGATTCAGCGGAAAGACAATACGGAAACGGTGATGGAAACGATCGGGCCGGTGAATGGAACGGCTGCGCGCGAACCAGCGTTCAGCATTAGCCTGCACAGGGAATTTCTCTTTTCGCAGGACGGCCCGATACTGGACGTGGCGCTGAGCAGTGATGGAAAGCACGCCGAGCAGCTGGGGACGCAAGAGTTCAGCCTTTACGAGTTGCAGGGCGACGAATGGGTGCTGAGAGGGACCGAGCATCTACCCGTCTCTCGGCCATCGCAACGGGGCGAGCGAGGCATTATCGTTCAGGGAAATGATTCGCAGACAGTGTACTTGGCGGACGAGCTCTGCCGGACTTCTTCTTCCGATTCTTCAAGCGCGAAAGGGTGGAGTTGCGAGAAGTATACGGACCAAATGCCGACACGGGCGATTTCTGCGGAAGCCTTGGCGGGAAAGAAAATAGGAGTTTGGATTTCCGCGGCACAATTGGAGACGGACGGAAAAGCGCAGATTGTGGCGACGGGCGAGGATGGGTTGGCGCGTTTGTACGAAGACGGTCCCGATCCAGTGGCCGTTTTTTCGAATTGGGGGAGCGAGATTGCCAGCGTCTATAGCGGATGCGGAAGCGGGTGGCAGTTGCTCGTTACGGGCGGGGAAGACTGGACCAAGCCCGATGAGATTCAAGCCGTCGACATCCAAGATCGGAGAGCGCAATCTGTTTCCGATCCGATCGAATTTCTTGGGCCGATTGTGGTTTTACGCACGCCAGGGATGAGAACCGGCGGCAACGCCACAGCTAGTGTCACAACTAATGGCGCAGCCGACGCACAGGCTGTCGCCGTGGATCGAAACTTGCAGACTGGACGGTATGAAGCTTACTTACTTTCGATTGCTTGCTCTCGCTAGCCTACTGCCGGCAGCCGTGCCGACGGCGAGCGGCGGGGCCGTGAACCCGCGTTACGGTGGAACGCTACGCGTCGAGATGCGCGCTTCCAGCGTCACGCTCGATCCGCGCGAGTGGCAAGCGGGATCGCTCGAAAGCGCGTCGAATGAAAAACTAGCGGCGTTGGTATTCGAAAGGCTCGTGGCGCTCGACAATTTCGGGCGTTTTCAGCCGGTGCTGGCAACGGAATGGTCGCATGATAATTCGAGCAGGCGCTGGCAATTCACGATTCGCGAAGGCGTCAGATTTTCCGATGGCTCGCCCCTGACTGCTGCGGATGTCGCGGCCGCGCTCCAGCCGCTGCTTCCAGAGACGCAGAAAATCTATGCGTCCGCCAACGCCATTGTGATCGAGTCCAGCGTTCCCGCGCACGACATGCTCGAGGAGCTTGCTTCGGGGCGGTACTTTGTTTATCGAGCGGCGACAAGCGGGGCGCTCGTTGGGACGGGGCCATTTATTTTGGGAGAAGACGCGGCGGGAGCGGAAAAAAGCCAAGAGAAAAATCCTGCTGTAACGCGCACGGAGGCGCCCAGTACCACGGTTCTACGCGGTGTCGCGGGGCATCTTTTTTTCCGTGCGAATGAGGAGGCTTGGTCCGGTCGGCCGTTTGTCGATGCGATCGATGTTACGCTCGGAGTTCCTCCGTTGCGCGCGATGTTTGATTTGCAGCTCGGAAAGGCGGATTTGGTCGAGCTGGCGCCCGATCTTGTGCCGCGCGCAAAGCAAGCCAATCTGCGCGTTTGGAACTCGGAACCCGTGACGCTTTACGGGTTGCGATTCGACGAAGCCCAGAGCGCCTCATCGGATATTCACTTGCGCGAGGCCTTGGCGCTGTCTCTTGATCGCGGCACCATAGCCAACGTGTTGCTACAGAAGCAAGCCGAACCTGCAGCAGCCCTTTTGCCGCAGTGGCTCTCGGGATATGCTTTCCTCTTCAACGTGAACACCAACCTGGAACTCGCAAGAGAATTGCGCAGCGCGCTTCCCACGAATGAAGCCGCGGGCGCCGAACCGCTGCGCCTGCGCGTCGAACCGGAGGGTGATCTGGCGCGACTTTTGGGAGAGCGTGTTGCCGTGAATGCGCGGCAAGCAGCGATTCTCGTGCAAGTCATCAACCGGCCGATCGCGCGCGCAGGTGTTGCCGCGCCCGCGGCATCAGGCACACCGTCGGGTGTGCACCTTTTCGCATGGCATTATTCTTCTCTTTCTTCGCGCACGGAGCTCGATTCGATGTTTGCGGCATATAATCTGACGGAGGCTTCGGAGGAGCGTGTTGCGAGCGCGGACCCCGAGCAGCTTTACGAGCGCGAGCGACGTATTCTCGAGGAATGGCGAGTGGTGCCGCTGGTGATGGAAGCGGATTCCGTGGGGCTGGGGCCAATGGTGCGCGATTGGATGCCGGCGCGCTGGGGAGAATGGCATCTGGCCGACATTTGGCTCGAGCGGCCTGAACCAGCCGTGGCGCAGGGTTTGAACGCCGCCAGCGATGCCGCTCCATTCCATGCGGGTAAGGACACGGCTGCCTCCGGAGCAAAGCCATGAGCTTTCGCACAAAACTATTTCTCGTTTTCCTGATTACCGTGCTTGCCTCGGTTTCGCTGGTGGCGTACGGCGTAACGCATTACACGCAGGCCGCTTTTGAAGAAGCGGACGCGCAACGGAGCGAGGCGCTGGTGGCGCAATTCAACAAAGAATACGCGCAGCGAGGCGAAGAGATCGCCCGGCAAGTGAAAAATATCACCGACGCGGAAATCACTTTGAAAGTGGCCATGGATTTGGCGGGGCCCAGCCCGGACCTTTCGCTTTACGTGCACGATGCCGCCGGTGCGGCGCAGGATCACGGGCTGGACTTCATGGAGTTCGTGAATTGGGATGGCACGCTTATTTCCTCCGCGCAATATCCCGCGCGCGTCGGCTATAAAGACGACTGGGTGACGGCCAACAAGAATTGGAACGACTCCGCGCCTTTCCTGAAAAAGGAAGAATTGCCCGACGGAGCGGAGGATCTTTCTTTGACGGTTGTTCGCATGCTTTCAGGTGGAAACGGCAAGTACATGTACGTCATCGGCGGGCGGCGGCTGGACCAGAATTTTCTGGCTTCGCTGGTTCCTCCCGCGGGAATGCGCGCGATGTTGTACCGAAATCTGGACCCCGGATTTGTGGCGTCGGCGCTGACGGACATCAACGGGCAGTTCGCGCAGGCCGACCGATTGCAGCCGCTGATCGAAAGCATTCAGAAGCAGCCGAAACCGGTGGTGCGAACCATCGATTGGACGGAAAACGCCGCGGACGCGGAAACGTTTCACGCGATTCCGCTGATGGGACGGAATAACGAGCTGCTGGCCGTGCTGCTGCTGGGAAGTTCGCGCAGGGATGTTGTGCTGCTGACGCGGCATATTTTGCAGATTGCGGGAGCCGTTGCGGGCGCGGCGGTATTGATCGGTTTGCTGTTGAGTTTCTGGGTTTCGGCAAGGATTACGCGGCCGCTCGAGGAACTGGCTGAGGGCGCGCGCGAGGTGGCTTCGGGGCGATGGGATACTGTCATCCATCTGCGCGGGCGAGATGAGATTGGGCAGCTTGCTTCGGCGTTCAATGAAATGACGCAGACACTGACGGCGCAGCGCGAACAGCTTGTGCAGACGGAACGAGTGGCCGCGTGGCGCGAGCTGGCCCGGCGCTTGGCACACGAATTGCGCAATCCATTGTTTCCCCTGCAAATCACCGTCGAGAATTTGCAGAAAGCGCGGCAATTGGACGCGAAACAATTTCTCGAAGTCTTCAACGAATCGACGGCCACTCTGAGGGCGGAACTCGCGAACCTCAACACGATCGTCGGGCGTTTCAGCGACTTTTCGAAAATGCCGGCGCCGCATTTTGCGCGCGTCAATGTGAATGATGCCTTGCGGAACGCCGTGCGCCTTTTCGAACCTCAGTTCAATGCCGTGGGCAAGCCGCCGGTCATTCCCGAATATTTTTTAACGGAGCCGTTGCCGGAAATCGACGCGGACGCCGATCTCTTGCACCGCGCGTTTCAGAATCTCGTGCTGAACGCGCTGGACGCCATGCCAGCCGGAGGCACGCTGACCATGCGAACGTCAGAGCATGAAGGCAGCATTCGAATCGAAGTGGCAGACACGGGGAAAGGGCTTACGCCGGAGGAGTGCTCGCGGCTTTTTACGCCGTATTACACGACGAAAGTGCAGGGAACGGGCCTCGGGCTGGCGATCATTCAGTCGGTGATTAGCGACCATCATGGAAGCATTTCCGTTTCGAGCGAAGAAGGGCATGGAACGACGTTTCGCATCGAGCTGCCCCAGCGCCAACCCGCACATCGAGCACGTCCGGCGGAGGATCCAGTGCCTGAGAAAAAACCGCAGAACTTCACCGTCGCCGCATCCGACTGACGCGCACGCCGCGCAACCGCAAAGGACACGCTCTTGCCACGCAAAGCTCACCTTCTGCTTGTCGATGACGACCCCAGCACGCTGGCTTCGCTTTCGCGGGCGTTCCGGCTGGCTGGCCACGAAGCCACGGTTTGCGACAACGCGCCTCGCGCTCTCGAGCTTTTGCGCGCCGAAACATTTGATTTGATTCTTTCCGACGTGGTCATGCCCGGCAAGAGCGGCCTCGAGCTGCTCGAGGATTTGAAAGAGGCTGGCGTGAAAACGCCGATCGTGCTGATTTCTGGCCAGGCAAACGTCGAAATGGCGGTGAAGGCCACGAAGCTGGGCGCGCTGGATTTTCTGGAAAAACCTCTTTCGACGGACAAGCTGCTCGTCACTGTCGAGAATGCGCTCCGCCTGTCGCGTCTCGAAGATGAAAACCGCGAGTTGCGACACAGGCTCGGCAAACACGAATTGGTGGGGTCGGGACCGGCGATGAAGAAATTGTTTGTCCAAATTGGGCGCGTGGCCGCCAGCGAAACACGCGTTTGCATTCTGGGCGAGACGGGGACGGGCAAAGAATTGGTCGCGCGTGCCATCCATGAAAAATCGCCGCGCCACGAAAGCGCTTTCGTTACGCTGAATTGTGCGGCGGTCCCAGCGGAGCTGATCGAATCGGAATTATTTGGGCATGAAAAAGGAGCGTTTACGGGAGCCGCGGCAAAGCACGTCGGCAAATTCGAACAGGCCGAAGGCGGCACGTTGTTTCTGGATGAGATTGGGGATATGCCCGTCTCCATGCAGGCCAAGTTGCTGCGCGTGCTCGAGGAAGGAGAAGTCGAGCGCGTGGGCGGCGACAAACCGATTCGCGTGAACGTGCGCGTTCTTGTCGCCACGCATCGGAATCTAGAAGATCTTGTGAAGCAGAACGCGTTTCGCCGCGATCTCTACCACCGCATTTACGTTTTTCCGCTCGTGCTTCCGCGGCTGCGCGAGCGGCCGGAAGATTTTTCTGAGCTAGCCGCGCATTTCGCGCGTCAAGTAGCAGCGCAAAATGGCTGGAAGGAAAAAACGTTTGGGGAAGATGCGATCGCGGAATTGCGGCGCTACAGTTGGCCGGGAAATGTCCGCGAGCTGCGGAACGTTGTCGAGAGGCTGGTGCTGCTTTCCACGGAAGACGCCATTTCGGCTGCCGATGTTCGGCTGATGCTTCCGCAGGACGACTCCGGCGCAGTTTCTGCGGCTTCTGCCGCCGGAGCCGCGGCAACTGGAACGCTTGCGGAGCGCACGGAAGCATTCGAGAAGGAAGTGCTGCTCGGAGAAATCAAGCGGCACAATTTTCACATGACTAACGTGGCGCGCGCGCTGGGTTTGGAGCGTAGCCACCTCTACAAGAAGTGCCAGCAACTCGGAATTGACTTGCAGTCACTACGCAGACCAGATTGAACGTCCGGTCGCTTTCGATCTGAAGCACACTTTTCACTCGCCGTCTCTGAACTAAACCGCAATTCTCGCAAACAATCAGCCCGGGGAGCGTCCGCGCCCTCTGAAGGGACCGGGCTCAACGCACCCTCCGTCCTTTGCTGGATTTTCCAATGCTTTCTGTAAATCATTGAAAACAAGCAAAATATAGTTCTTGACAGAAATAGCTAAAAGTAATAAGGTGTTTGCAGATTGCAATATTCAGGTTTTTCCATGACTCTCGGCAACAAACTCCGTTCACTTCGCAGCGTAGAAGGTTCCTTGCGCGGGCTTGGGCGTCCGATGACGCAGCAGGAATTGGCCGCAGCAATGAAGCGCGAAGTGGGCCGCGGGCTGAGCCAGGCTTACCTCTCGCAAATCGAGAACGGCACTCGGCCGCACCTCACGCATGGCACGCGCACTCTATTGGCGCGCTTCTTTCGCGTATACCCCGGTTTTTTGGTGGACGATCCGGAAGGCTACACGCCGGAGCTGCAGTCCGCGCTTCGCGCAGTAGATGCCAAGATTGATTCCTGGCTCTACGCCGGAGCTGAGCAGTTTGCGGCCGACCCGGAGCTTCGCCGCGGACTTTTGGCCGTCGCGGAACACGAGGATTCGCGCAAAGCGCTTTTGCTCCTTGCGGAGATTTTGCGCACGCCGGGTCTGGCTGAGCGCCTTGGAGAGGTATTGCATTCCGGCAAGCATCACGGCAGTGGACATCCGCCGCCCGCGAGTTCACGGAGTAACTGACCCGAAGGGTCTGCGTCTCGAATTCCAGTTCGCGCGGCGATGTGCTGCGCTTCGGGGTGACTTATGACCTGGTCTTATTTCTATCTGTTGTGTTTCCTGGTGGGCTTCTCGCTAAGCTTTCTCTCGTTCTTGGCGGGCGCAGTCCATCTCCATCTGCCCTTTCACCTGCACCTGCCGTTTCACGGCGTGCATCACGTTGGCGGTCTCGCCGGAGCCGGACATGCGCATGGCGTGGCTTTTAAGGGCGGCGCTATGAAATCCGGGGCGATGAAATCCGGCGGCCACCTGTCCTGGCTCGATGCTTCGACGATTTTGGCATTTCTGGCCTGGTTCGGCGGCGTTGGCTACATTCTGACGAAGCACTCTCACTTCGTGGCCATGGCCATTCTCGGATTTGCGCTTCTGGCAGGGCTGTTCGCGGGAACGGTCGTTTTTCAGTTCATGGCCCGCATGGTGAAAGCGACCAGCGGACAAATGTTGGACTGGGACTATCGCGTGGAAGGCACTGTAGGGACCGTCAGCATGGCCATCCGGGACAACAAAATCGGCGAGGTGATTTTCGAGCAGAACGGCGCGCGCAAGAGCGCTGGCGCGCGCAGCGAAGACGGCAAGAATCTGCCGGCGGGCACCGAAGTCGTAATCGCGCGTTACGACGACGGAATCGCTTACGTGAAGCGGTGGGAAGAGTTCACAAAATAGATGCGCGAGCGGCACGCGCGAGAGTTTCCCGGACTGACGCATGATGCAAACGGTCCGGTCGGTTGAAAGGGAGGTCCTCCATGTTGGATTTTTCGAGTGTGTGGGTCATGGCCGGTTTATTGGTGCTGGTGATCCTCGTAGTTCTCATAACGTTCGCAAGAATGTTGCGGAAGGTCGGGCCCCACGAAGCGCTCGTGATTTACGGCATTCGCGGACCGCGAACGGTCAGCAATGGCGGGACGATCATCTTGCCGATGCTCGAGCAGTGCAAGGAACTCTCGTTGGAGCTCATGTCGTTTGACGTGGCTCCGCAGCAGAGTCTCTATACCAACCAGGGCGTCGCCGTCACGGTCGAGGCCGTCGCTCAACTCAAAGTGAAATCAGACCCAGTGTCCATTCGTACCGCAGCGGAACAATTCCTCACGAAGCGGCCGGAGCAGCGCGAAGGCTTGATCCGGCTGGTGATGGAAGGACATCTGCGCGGCATCATCGGCCAGCTGACCGTCGAGCAAATCGTCAAAGAACCGGAAATGGTCGGCGACCGCATGCGTTCCACGTGCGCGGCCGACATGAGCAAGATGGGACTCGACGTCGTGAGCTTCACGATTAAAGAAGTGCGCGACAAAAACGAGTACATCACCAACATGGGGCGGCCGGACATCGCGCGCATCAAGCGCGACGCCGAAGTGGCCGCCGCCGAGGCCGACCGCGACATCGCCATCAAGCGTGCCGAAGCGACACGCGCCGCGGCCGTTGCGAAAGCGCAAGCCGATCAGGAACGCGTCGCGGCGGAAACAGCTTCTCTGGCGAAGCAAGCGGAAGCAGAACGCGATCTGGACATCAAGAAAGCCAACTATCTCGAAATGACGAAGAAGGCGCAGGCGACAGCGGACAAAGCCTACGAAATCGAGACCAACGTCATGCAACAGCAGGTGGTCACGGAAGGCGTGCGCGTGCAGCAGGTCGAACGCGAAGCGCAAGTTAAAGTGCAAGACGCGGAAATCGCGCGCCGCGAACGCGAACTGATCGCCACCGTGCTGAAACAAGCGGAAATCGAGCGCCAGCGTATCGAGACGCTGGCCAACGCGGAACGCCAGCGGCTGATCAGCGAAGCCGAAGGCCGCGCCTCCGCCATTCGCACGCAGGGCGAAGCCGAAGCCGAAATCATCTTCAAAAAAGGCGAAGCGGAAGCCAAGGCCATGAACATCAAGGCCGAAGCTTTCCAGGAATACAACCAGGCCGCCGTCGTGGACAAGCTAATTACCAGCTTGCCGGAGGTCGTGCGAGCTCTCGCCGAACCGCTCGGCAAAGTCGACAAAGTCACCATCGTCTCGACGGGGAATGGCGACGCCGCCGGCGCGTACAAATTGACCGGCGACGTCACGAAGATTGCCGCGCAAGTGCCGGCGCTATTCGAAGCGCTCTCCGGCATGCAAGTGTCGGAGTTGCTCAGCAAAGTGCGGCTCATCGGCGATAAGGCGCCAAAGCCGGAGAAGCCGGCTGCACCCGCGAAGTCATAACGTTCGCTTCCGTCCCGGTGGGCGTTTAAGCGCCCACCGAGGACGCTATTTCGAGGCCAGGGGGATGGCCATGACGCTGAAAGAAGAATTGCTGATTTTTTGGATCTTGTGCGCGGTGGTGATTATGTACGCCGCCCGGCACTTTTTCGATGGGTTGGCTTACTTCGCGGAGCGAATGGCGGCGTTCAGCATTGCTTATGTTCCGGCTGTTTTGCATCTGATGGTTGGCCATTTGCGTTGAGAGATTTTCGTTCCGGCTGCGTGGTGGTCAAGAAGCGCGAAATTTAGTTCACCGGAACGTCAGAGATTTTTCGGCAGTTTGAAAGGAGAAATGTCATGGGACTTTTAGAAAGAGTCAGCACTTTAATCCGAGCCAATCTGAACGATATGATCGACCGTGCGGAAGACCCGGAGAAAATGATCAAGCAGGTGATGATGGACATGGAGAACCAATATCTCCAGGTCAAAACGCAGGTGGCCGTTTCCATCGCCGATCAGCACATGCTCGAAAAGAAGCTTCGTGAAAACGAAGATTCGGGGAAGGACTGGATGCGCAAAGCCGAAGTTGCCGTGGATAAAGGAGAAGATGATCTGGCGCGCGCCGCGCTGGACCGTTACCACACCTCGCAGCGCCTGGCGCTGAGCTATCGCGAACAGGTGGACGACCAGAAAGCGCAGGTCGATGCACTGAAGAGCGCGTTGCAAAAGCTCGAACAGAAACTAGAGGAAGCCAAGTCCAAGCGCGATTTGCTGTTGGCAAGGCATCGCCGCAGCGTGGCGCTCGGCAAAGCGGCGCACGCGCAGACGGCGCTCGGCGACGATTCGAAAAGCGCCACATTTGACCGCCTAAAGGACAGAGTACACCACACAGAAGCCGTGGCCACCGCGGAAGTCGAGCTGTTGACCGACGACGTTGGCGAGAAGCTTACGCGGCTGGACCGGGACAACGAGGTCGAGCGTTTGCTGAACGACCTGAAATCGCGCCGACGGCTGCCCGCCTGAATATCAAGAAAGGCGAGGTATTTAGCCAGTCGGTTCAATAAGCAGGTGTTCGCAGAAGACGGGCGATGAAACGCCACGCATAGATGGGCTGAAGGCGTTCCATTACCCTGAGAACAAGGCACTTAGCAGACCGCTCCATAGCGCGTGGGTGGCTTTTAGTGCGGCAGGAAGTACTGCAATGCGAGAAATGCCGCGTTAATTCCGGCGGAAATGAGGAAGGCTTGCATGCGGCGGAGGCCGTCGGCTTCCTCGAAGACACTCATCAATACGGCAGTCCAAGCAATCGCGGCAGCAAGCGGGCCGACGAGCGGAATTACGATAAGACCATTCACAAACCAGCCCAAAAGTAACGGGCGGGTCACGCCCACGAGAGTTCCAGTGGCCGCGAAGAACCACTTGGCGACCAGATGGCATAGCACGATCTGCACGAGAGCCATCACTCCCAGAGACAGCCAAACGAACAGAAATCCCAGGAGTACCTGCCAAAACAGCTTTTCCGCACTCAGTACGCGATCCCTGAGCATACTCGGCAACGCCGTCCCAAGGAAGATGATGGCCGCGGTAAGCGCGCAGAAAACCGCTCCGTAGAAGAGCGAATCGGGATCGCGTGCGGCGCGCCGGATGGCCACGTCATCCCATCGCGCGATGCCAAATGCCAGACGGAAATAGTAGCCGGGCGCAATTCCGGGCGGGGGAGGCACCGCTTCCTCTGCTGTCAGCGGCGGGGCAATCCCGGAACAGCTATGAGTCAGGCCATAGTCCATTCCGCAAAGTTCGCATCGCATGGCGGGGCCTCGATTCTTGAGAGAGGCAGGCAGACTTTAGCACGGCTCCGCCGTCCAAGATAAGGAAGCTAGGCAATGCACCTAGTTTGCAGCTATCGAGGCGTGCAAGAATATACGCAATGAATCCCTGGCTGATCGCCGCGCCGCCTGCTGTGGCAGCCGCAGCCGCGGGAATTGTTGCGTATGGAGGGGCTTATCCGCGATCTCAACT
>Ga0335073_10013168_pt1 | contig 11597 bp, 5 predicted proteins | sample Lox_Sample_22_FD_207093 | JGI IMG/M metagenome (GOLD analysis project Ga0335073, IMG submission 207093) | Soil microbial communities from Loxahatchee National Wildlife Refuge, Florida, United States - Lox_Sample_2.2 | ecosystem: Environmental > Terrestrial > Soil > Wetlands | place: USA: Florida... | reverse complement strand
CGGCTTCAGGCCGGCCTTGTGCCAGATCCGTTGCACGGTATCCTTGCTGAGGTTCAAATGCCGGGCCAGTTTCCGGCAAGACCAATGCGTGGACCCATCATTCGGCTTCCGCCGACTTGCCTCCAGTACTTTCGCCTGAAGAGCCGGCGTGATGACGGATGGTTTCTGGCCTGGGTGACGGATCTCCAACATACCGGGGATGCGCTGCTTTACAAAACGACGTCGCCACCGAGCGATGGTCGGTGCCGTCGTAGCCAACCGCTCCTGGATCTTGCGGTATGGCAACCCATCGGCCAGCATGAGAATCAACCGCGCCCGGAACACGTCGCCGGCGGGCAGCGTCCGCGATTGTGTCATTTGCTCCAGTTCAGCTCGCTCGTCGGCTGTCAATGTGATTGCTTCCGCCCTGAAAGGCATATCACATTAAACACCGGCTCGTGCTAATTGTTTGTCAGCGACGAGCCGCTAGTGATTAAGAGTCGCCCAAACCGTTTCAGTCGAGCGTAGATTCGTAACGTGCGTGCGCCTTTAGTCTGAAGCCGGGGCGCTATGCCTCTCACGGCTCGCTGTGCGTGGCCACACCCGATGTGCTACTCCGGTTTTCTAGCGGCGGCGATCCAGTGCGGTATGGGCCGAGGAAGAGGCTTTACCGAGAAATCAGTGAAGCCGGCTCCGGCCATCCAACTCTCGAGTTCGGCCGAAGAGAACACCCAACCCGAATTGGTTGTAAGTGCCATGTTGAGGGCGAACAGGGCGGAAAAGCGTGGACTTGTGTGAGAAGGATCGGTCATCATATCCATCACGTAGACAAGTCCGCCCGGCACCATGGACTCGTACGCCTTGACGAGGAGTTTGCGAATATTCTCCGCGCTTTCCTGGTGCAGCATGCCGAAGAAGAGAACTACGTCGATATCAGTGGGGAAGGGCGTGGTGTGATAATCGCCCGGCAGGGTGTCGATTCGATCGGCCGCTCCCTGTTGCGCGATCAGTTGGCTGGCAATAGCAATGACGGGTGGCAGATCGAGCACGGTGGCGCGCAGGCCCGGATAAGCGCGTGTGATCGCTACCGAGTAGGTTCCGGGACCTCCGCCCACATCGAGCAAGCGGCGCCTGCCGGAGAGGGACAGTTCCGCGATGACCGGCGCCGCCGTTGCCAGAGCCTTGCCGTGCATCGATAGCACGAAGTTGCGGGTCCGCCCCTCGTGATCGCCCAGATGCAGGCCGGGAAATTCGACCGGCGCCCCGGAGCGCGCGAACTCGTTCACGCGCGCCCACGTCGGATACACGTCGCGCATATAGAGAATCGCTTTGGAAAGGTCCCCGGGGCAACCGGGAACTAGTAAGGCTCCGCTTTCAGGCGTGTTGCGGTAAGTGCCGCCGCGTTTTTCGAGCAGGCCAATCGCTACGCAGGCATCGAGCAGCAGAGTCGACGCCCGGGGATCCAGGCGCAACGCCTCGGCAATCGCCGCGGCTGGCGCTTCCCCGAGTCGCGCCAAAACGCCGAAAACGCCCATTTCGGATGCCGCGAACAGAATGGCCGATTCCTGAAACAAGCTGGCCATGTTGGTGATGCGCGTTGCGTCGATCATAGTGTCCTGAGAAATGCGATCAAGTCTGCGCGATCGGGCGAACTCAGACCTAGTCCGAACGGATGGCCCGGGACGGCGTGACGCGGAGTGGCGGCGTTCCAGTTGGAGGACCTGAAATTCGCCCTGAGGCGCCCGGGATCAAACAGTTCCTCGAGTTTGCCGATGGAGCCGTCATGCAGCAAGCAGGCCTCCAGCCACACCATTCGCAGGGAAGGCACGCGATAGAGCCCGGTCCCTTTCCGGGTCCGCATCGCCAGGTTGGGGTCGGTCCCTACCGAAAGCGGCATGATATCGGCGGAACGGAGGAGTTCCGGCGGCGGTTGAAATCCCTGCGCGAGGGTCAAATGATTGTTCGTGTAGAGCGGCGGCGTGTGGCACCCCACGCACCCGGCGGAATGAAAGATCTTTTCTCCTCGGACTGCCGCAGCATTCCGCGGATTCGGATTCGGCGGCGGCTGGAGCGATTCGATGAAGCGGGCGAGGGCGTAGAGGAGCGCATCGGGAGTCCGCTGAACTCCGGCGCGTAGCCCCATGTCCACCAGTTTGAGGGCGGCGTGCGGGCCGTCGCCGTAACGTGTCAGCGCGTCGCTGACGTCGGCGATCATCTCGGCATAGCGCATCAGATCCCCGATGTTGCGGTTTCGCCCCGTGCCCGTGCGGTCGAAGTACTTCATGTCGCGGATGCCGATTAGATTGGCGATCTTGACCGGGTAAAGCAGGCTGGTGTTGGTGCGCGGCTGCACGCCCAGCGGCTCGGCATCGTAGAGCCGCGCGATGTCTTCGGCCGGCAGATCCGCCACCGGAAGGTTCGGATCATCGGCGAGGAAGGGCACGCGATAGTCCTCGCGCATGTATTTCCGACGTCGGTCTTCCAGCATTTCGGGACCGATCTGCGCGTAGCGGCGCGTCAGGTCGCCCATCAGAGGGCCGAACGGGGTCGTGACATTGGCAGGACCCTCGACGATCTTCCCGTTCGGCAACACTCGCACATGACACATGGCGCAGGTGTCGGTGCCCAACTCGACCTTACCCTTCTCGCGCACTACGTAGCGAAGGCCGAGGAGGACGCCATCCGGCGTGGTCTGCAACCGGTAAGCGGCCAGGACATGCGGGTCGCGGATCATCTGCAAGTTGTGCTCGCTGCCCGTGAAACGCGGCAACTCCCGGCCGTAGAAGACCTCCCGCCCCGCGGCGATCCAGTCGGCATCGGTCTTCAATTTCGAGACGTCGACGAGGGGCTGCGGCTCCTGCTGCGCGAGCCAATCCATGTAGCCCTTGGGTTCCTTGTCGGGCGTGTATACGGGATAAGTCTTCCGGTTGACCTCGGGAAGTGCATAGTACTCTTGGCTGGAAATCAAGAGGGGAGGTGTGCCCAGTTTGGCCAGCGGCAGGCGGAAGCTGCGCACTTCGGCATCGTCCCAAACGGATGGCACACTTTCACCTCCGGCCGCTGCTGCAGCCGCAGCGGCCACAGCCAGGAAGGCGGCTCCGATGAGATACGCAGTCGTTCTTTCGGTCATCTTATGGCTCGTGTGTTCGTTTGCATTTTGCAACCGTCGCGGGCGAGCTCGGACCACCCGTGATCGGCACAACCACGCGCCGGCTTGCCCGCAGGCGAATAGCCAGTGTTGCGATGATAGGGCAGGTCGGTCCGGACCTAACAGCTACCACCAGTCTCCAATAGTTTGTTTTGAACGGCACGGCCATTAGAATGCCAGCTTCATGGCGAGTTCGAATTGCCTCGGCGTGCCGCTGCCGGTCGGAGAGGTATTCACCAGGGTCGTGATCCGTCCGAAGCTGGACGGCGCGGATATGTCAGCGGCCGGATTCCCATACTGGGCGCGGTTGAAGATATTGAAGCATTCGGCGCGAACTTGCAGGGCGGCGCGCTCGCGGAGCGAAATGCTTCGCTGCAAGGCCGTATCGATCTGCCAGAGGGCCGGTCCCCGCACCGCATTTTTTCCGAGATTTCCCCACGTTCCGGCGGCAGGCACGGAGAATGCCGCTGGGTTAATCCAGAGGGCCGGCGTGGGGCCGCCTGGGGGTACACCTGGTACGCCGAGCACCGCATTGGGTCTTTGATTTCCGGAATTGCCATCCGGCATGACCGCAGCGGTCCGGTCCACGGTGACGTTCACCGGCAGGGCGGAGCGGGCGCCGGCAATCCCCGCCAGTTCCCAGCCACCGAACACGGCGCGAAGAGGACCGCGGTACCGCAGTTCATAAACGGTAGAAGCGCTGAAGCTGAGGCGGGCATCCTGATCGCTGGAAGCGCGCTCGCATCTCCGGCATCCGACATCTTCGGGGAAATCATCTTCCACGCCGCTCCCCAGAGACCCGTCGTTGAGGGCGTGCGACCACATGAAAGTCGACGTCAGAAGCCAGCCGCGCACCAGGAAGCGGCGGGCGCTCGCCTCAAAGGCCTGAAACTCGCTGTTGCCATCCTTGGCGCGCAACTCGATCTGTCCGAATTGCGGATAGGGGCGGACGCCGAGAAGCGGACTAATCACGTTTGTGTACGAGCGGTTCATGATGTCCGTCCCCTTGTTGCCGACGTAGGCAATCGTTCCAATCACTTGATCAGGCAGGTTCTGCTGGATAGAGAGAGACCACTGCTGCGCATAGGTGTCTTTGCGCCGGCGCACCTGGTCCTTGGGAGAGAGCACGCCCGTGGCCGTCGGCAGCAACGAGTCGAATGGATAGGAGAGGCCGGGAAATTGCGACCCGGTGAGCGTGTAGCTTGGCACGTCGTTGGTCGTGGGGAAGTTCTGATCGTCGAGTTGCGCGTCCTCGTGATAGATGCCGTAACCGATCCGCAACACCGTATTTCCGTGCATCCGCGTCGGCGCCCAGGCCAACGCCGCGCGCGGGTCGAAGTTCAATTTCGCTGGGTACAGGAAGGCGGCACCGGACGGGCAGAAGCCGCCGCAGGTCTGGAAATCGAACGGAATGTCGCGCCCCGTGGTTTCGTGGAAGTCGCTGTAATACTCCCACCGGATGCCCGCAGTCAAGGTCAGGTTCGGACGGATCTTGAACTGGTCCTGGAAGAAGAGGAAGTCCGATGTCTTACGCATCCGCTTCAGCGGCTCCAGCGACTGGTAGGTGGCTGAATTTATCTGGTTGGCCTGGAAAGCGGCCAGCGAGCTGTACGTGAGCGTTCCCCCGAACGAATGTCCCTCATTCATGCCGATATACCGGATCTCGCCGCCCATCTTGAACGTGTGCTGCCCCCGCACCAGGGTGAAATCGTCCACCCACCCGAAGGTACGGCCGTCCTGGTTGGTCGTCTGGCTGCTGTTCAGCGCCGTGAGGTTCGAGACGTTGACGGTGTAGGGAACCTGGGTCAGGTTGTAAGTGTGGCTCACCATCTCATTGGTTCCAAACTTAAACTCGTTCACCGCCGTTGGAGAGAAGACGTGGGACAGTTCGGCGGCGCCATTGAGAGGCTTCGCATTGTTCAGCTGCCGGTCCGCCAGCGTTCCCAGCGGCGCGAGCGTGGTGGCGTCGTCGAAAGCGAAGCGGACGTACGCGTTGGTGGAATCGCTCAAGTGACGGTCAAGCCGGATGGTCTCGGCATATTCGGTGTCGTCGTTGCCGCCTACCCTGGTGGATTGCTGCACGCCACCGGTGGTGATGGCGCCGTTTCCGGCGGGATAGGCGTTCACGAGCGGCGCCAGAGCCGGCGACTGGCTCAGAATCTGAGAGCGCAGCGCCGCATCGGGAACGAATCCGATCAGAGTCTGATCCTGTGCCTGGTGAAGTTCCTCGTGATCCAGGAAGAAAAACGTCCGGTTCTTTTGGATCGCGCCGCCGAGGGTGCCGCCGAACTGGTTCAAATGAAAGGGCAGGGGCCCGTGCGTCTGGTCAAAGGTGGAACGGGCGTCGAACGCGCTGTTGCGGAGGTATTCGAACAAGGAGCCGCGGAGCTGATTGCCACCGCTGGCGGAAACCACCGCGATCTGCGCTCCGCTGGCGTCGCCATACTCCGCCGTGGGCAAAACGGTCGTAACGCGGAACTCGGCTATGGAGCCGAGCGGAATGGCAAGCCGCACGAACGCTTTCTGCGCCTGGTTGACAATGCCGGTGGCATCGACGCCATCGTATGTGATGTTCATTTCATCCCGACCCCGGCCGGTGAAGCGAATGGAGCGCTGGGTGGCGCCGCCCTGGTCGATGGCGCCGGGCCCGAGCAGAGTCAGGGCCGACCAACTGCGGCCGTTCAGCGGGAGATCCTCGACCGCGCGTTGTTCGATGGCCTCGCCCAGCGCTGCCGACGAATAGTCAGCACCCACTGCGCCGGCGTTGACAGTGACCTGCTCCTGGCGGCCGGCAACTGTCAGCGACACGTTCAATGTGCGGGTCTGGCCCACGGTCTGGAGGACATCCTCATAGCGGGCGCTGGCAAAGCCTTGGGCAGAAAAGACGACCGTCCACGACCCGATCGGTAGATCGGCCAGTTCGTATTCTCCCAGGCGGTTGGCCTGGGTGCGGCGCTCCGTACCCGTAGTCGTATGGGTTGCGACCACCAACGCGCCGGCCAGGGCGCCGCCGCTCGAATCCAGAACCGTGCCGGTAAGGGCGCTGCTGTCGACCTGCGCGGAAACCATCCCCGCACAAATGGCAGCCAACAAGAATAAGCGACAGAATTCGTATGACAGCTTCATGTGGTTCCCTCGCGAACAAACAACTTAAACTCTCGAACGGACAACCTTAAACAGACAACGATTTACAGGCTGAGCTTCTCTCACCAGCCGCTTTCCGTCTTCATGACATTGGGATCCTTGGCCAGCGCCTTGGCCATGGCATCCTGCGCGTGCGTATAATCGCCGGCCTTGGAATACGACATGGCCAAATGAAATTGATGCACGGCGGTGGGCTGCGCCTCCGCGGCCTGACTGAGAAAATCCGCCGCTTTCTGGTATAAGCCCTTGCGGTAATAGATACATCCGAGCGTGTCTTCTATACTCGGGTTGCCCGGAGCCAGCTCCAGCGCATGCTGCGCGTACTTCAGGGCACTATCACCATCCTGCGCGGCAAGCAGATATCCGGCCGCGTTCAGGGCAACCGCGTTGTCCGGATTTAACTCGACGACTTTCTGGAACTCAGCCAGGGCGGCAGTCTGGTTTTTGTTTTGGTACTCGATGGTGGCGAGCAGGAGATGCGCTCCCTCGTTGCGAGGCTCCGCGGAGATTACGGCGGCGAGGGTTCGCCGCGCGGAATCTACGCTGCCCTCCTTCGCATCCAGAGAGGCCAGGGCCAACTCCGCGGGCACGTAGCGCGGGTTTAGCGATTTGGCCCGAGCGAAGGCGAGGCGGGCTTCGGCGGGCTGGCCCGAGCGCTCAAACCACTGTCCCGCGGCGGTTTGCAGCAAGGGGGAACGGTCGTTCTTTGCAACGCTTTCGCGCAGAATTGCAAGTGCCGCGGAGATCTGTTTCTGCCCCATGGCGGCCTGGATTGCGAGATTCAGTGCATTGAGATTGGCAGGGTTGATCCGGAGAAGTTCCTCCGCATCGGCGCGCGCAGCCGCATAATCCTTCTTCATCCCCCGGATAATGCCGTGCTGCAACAGCAGTTCGGGGTCTTTCCTCTGAGCGAGGCCTTTTCCCACAGCGGCGTCAGCCTCGTCCAGCCGGTTCAAAGCCAGCAGCGCCCAATTCCGCGCCCCAAGCCACGGCAGCGAAGATTTTTGGGACGGAGGCGCGGCGTCTAATACCTCCAGACCGGTGGCAGCCTGGCCTCCGGAAATATAGGACTTCGCCAGTTCAATCCGCACTCCGAGAAGGCCGGAGTTAATCCGGAGGGTGTTGGAGAGTTGGTCCCGTCTGTTCCTTTCGAGACCCTGCAGCCCATAGACTCGCGAGAGGCCATAATGAACGTCCGCGGAATCGGGTCGAAGGCGTAGCACCGATTGCAAATCCCGCTCGGCCTCTGTAACCTGGCCGTCGTCGAGATAGAGCCGGCTCCGCAGCAGAAGGGCGTCACCGTCCTTGGAGTTCTTTTGTAGGACGCCCGCCAGGTACTTCATAGCTTCAGCCCGGCGGCCAGTCCCGGTAAAGGCGGCCACGAGACGCAGACGCGCGGAACGATCATCGGGATGGGATTCTGCCAGCTTCTCCAGTTCTGCGGTGGCCTCTTCCTTTTTACCAAGGTGATAGAGAAAAGCGGCATGCACATAAGACAGGTTGGCGGCGGGCAGGGCGGCCAGTTTCCGATAGGTCCGGTCCGCCGCTACGGCTTCTCCAGCCCCCAGCTGCACCGTTCCCAGGCTCAGCAACGCGCGCGCATTGCCGGGGTCGATCTCCAGCACTCGCTGCAGTTGAGCTTCGGCCTCCGGCCTCTTGTTTTCCAACACATACAGATGGGCGAGTGCGAAGGCTGCGTCCGCGGATCTCGGCACCTGTTCGATCGCCTTCTGGAGGGTGCGCTCCGCGGATTGCGGATCGTGTTGCAGGAACTGCATCGCGGCCAGGGTAGCCGATGACCTCAAGTGCGTGGGAAACTTCTCCAAAGCCTGCTGGAGTAGCCTGGTGGCGTCTTCCGGTTTTTTGAGTTTCAGGTCCGCCAGCGCCAGGGTGTCGAGAACGTCGGGGTCGCCGGGGTCGGCCGAGAGTACCTGCCCGAGACGCTTGACCGCGTCCGCGAGGACCTCCGGCTGCCGGCTTTGGACCATTAGCTCGGCGAGCCGCAGTTGTGCACCCTTGTGATTCGGGTTCAACTCGGTCGCTTTCCGCAGGGCGGAGATCGCCGGTCCGATTTGATTGGCGGCGAGGTAACTGATTCCAAGCTGATACCACGGCTCGGCATCTTGTACCCTGATCTGGGTCGCATTGCGGAATTCCAGAATTGCCCGCTGGTAATCCTTTTGGGACAAGTACTTCTTGCCGCGCGCCAAGTGTTTGGCTTCGTTCGCAACCGGATCCCGGCTGCATCCGGGACCAACAAAGGCCAGAAAGCACAGAAAAACGGTTTCGTATCTCAACCTATTTGCCATAGCCCAATACCACTTGCCGGGGCGTAGCAAATTACTCTCCACACCTGGGACTGAGCTAGACTCGGCGAGATACTGCTTGAAGCTAAGCTGACAATTCCGCCAAGCAGGCATTAGAATTCTCTCAATATTTCAAACTTAGAATTCGTTCGAAATTTCAGTCGGAAGGTCAATCCCGTGGCATCAACAGGTGATCGCGGCTTGTGCTGACGGCACGTTTCCTCCGAGGCGGGACATAGGCGAATAGCGCAAGACGGCCGCTGTAACGGCTGTCCCTAGGGATCGCGCTGCTTGGGTGGAATGCATTCCGGCTAAGCTTAAGTAACACTTGATCTAACTTTCTCTTAATGAGTTTCATGAAAGACAATGCTTTTGGATTATTTCGAAACCTCAAATACCCGTATGTCATAGGTGGCAAGGGCGTTAGTCTACCGCACCGCTTTGGTCAACCAATTGCTGCCCGAGCGGCAAGCTAGCGCCGAGACGGAGCGCGTGCAGCTGAGGAGGTTTAACCTGTGAAGAGTTTCAGCTTCAGTTTAGGGGTTCTTGTTGTCCTTGGGATGGCGCCGGCCTCGTTCGCGGACATCACGGACTTCCTGTTGAATATCGGCGGAACCGCATACTGTGCGAACTATGGCGCCACCGGCTGCAGCAACGCCGTCGGTAGCCTTTCGGGGGCAGCCGGTACTGTAAGTACCGTGGACGAAAGTTATGGAGGCACTGGGCTAGGCACTGTGACGGTGACGTTCGATCCTGGCGTCGCCGGCACTTACGATATCGGCCTGTGGGCCTTCGAGCAATTGTCCGGGTCGGCAGGCGGGGCCGGCTTTAATGAGTACGGCCAAGTCAACGGTTCGGCCGGGAGTGGGCAGTCATGGCAGATCGACGCCCCGGACTATCTTGCAGCCGGCGATCCGAACACATCGGCTACCGGGACGATTATCGCCAATACGTCGGCCGATACCTTATCGAACAGTAACGATGTTCCGGGCGGTTCAGGAACCTGCCCCGGACCGAACTGCAACGACTTCACGTCGATGGCGATGAATTTCGATTTCACGCTCACCGCCAGCGAAGAAGAGGTGGTCACTTTCAATTTGACAAACACTAACCCCGGCGGGTTTTCGCTCCAGCAGATCCATCCTGCGAACGACCCGAATGACGGTGGCAACAATCCAGAGCTCGACCTTTTCCTGTCGGGCAGCGCGATTACGCAGTCGTCATCCGGACCGCCGCCGCCGTCCGTTCCGGAGCCGGGATCGCTGGTCCTTCTGGCGACGGTGGCGGGCGGGTTGATCTGGCGGTTTCGGTCGCGTTTCGCGGCTGTGAACGGAAAATAAACGGGTGCCTGGGAAGAGAGAAGTTAAGGAGGGATTGATGAGAAGGAAAATGTTGATGATCGGCCTCGCGTTTGTGGCCGCAACGCTGGTTCTCCCGACGAATACGTGGGCAGCGGGTTTGACGGTTTTAACGGTGCCGTGGCAGCCCACGAGCCCTTTAACCCCCCACACGACCTATCCGACCAGCTCAACCACGGAAGTATCTATCGTACTCGGAGCTACGGCGCCGAGCGCGGCAACCGGGGATTCTCTGTCGGTCACGTGGGTTTTCGGCGATGGGAGTCCGAACGTTTCGTTCACGACGACCAACCAGTATGATCTCTCAACCACCCACCAGTATCCGGCTGCCGCCGCCCCGGGCACGGCGTGGACAGCTGTGGTGACGGTGAACGATACTACCGCCAGCACATCGGGATCCGCCAACTACTACGTTTCGCAGAACGCCAATAATTTGTCTTCGCGCGTGAACGTCGCGATCGATAGCGGCCTGTGGTACATGCACCAGACGATGTGGCGTCAGAATGCTCCGGCTAATGGCGAACCGGTGAATTGGGGCGGCTGGGACACCATCGGCCACGCCTGCAACACCGTCGGGGGGTTGGCATACGATTGCTATGGTGCGGGTGTTATCGACGCCAACAACGTGCAGGCCTATGAAGTCAGCGGCCACCAGGGTACCCAGGCCGGCGGAACGGCCACTGATCCCTATACGGACGACTTAGACCGTGGATTGGCCAGGATGTTCTACTTCCTAGCCACCACGGCCAGCGGATCGAATACCTACCAATATAATCCGGCAACAGTGAACTACGGCTGCAGCGACGGCACTTCTGTTCAGACGAACGGCACCTGCGCCGGAGCGGCTACTAAAGTGTTCTACAATCCGTCCACGACCACCTGCACATCGCCGCCCTGCTCATTTGCCTTCGATGCCAACACCAACGGCAAGGCCACCTACTCCAACGACAGCTCCGGCGAGCCAATCTACACCGGCGGACCCTTTGTGGATGCGATGGTAGCGAGTGGCACGCCGGCGGCTACGGCAACAACCGGCGTTACCGGAGTCATCGGGCAGACCTATGCCACGATTGTCACGGACATGCTGGATTATTATGGCCTTTGCCAATATGAGTATGACGAGGACCCCGGCAACCAACCCGCCTACAACGGTTACACGCGTGGCGCCGGCTACTCGGCATCTGGCGGCGGCTGGCTGTACACCTGCCAGGAAGGGGACGACAACTCTACTTCGCAGTGGGCGGCCATCAGCTTTGTGTCCGGCCAGCGCGGTGCCGGCTTCGGATTTAACGCCGCCGCGCAAGCTTACTTCAAGGTCGTCCAGGACTATAACAACGTCTGGGTGACCAACAGCCAGGACGTCCAGAACGCGGCTCCAACGGGGCCGGATCCTTACAACACGACCGGTGATGACCGGGGCGCGTTCGGGTACAGAGGATCGCTCTATTATTCGAATGCGTGGGGACCTTTTGCGGTCAGTCCATCGGGCATGGTGCAAATGGCGATGGATGGCATCGGGAGAACGACAGATACCGCTTTCGGCGATGCGTCGAACGCTCCCGACCAACGCTGGAACGACGCGGAGACGTTCTATGCGGATAACTTCTGCAATGGTGAGACGAATGCCACTGACAATCCCAAGTACTATACGTATGGGATGCT
>Ga0335073_10013165_pt1 | contig 11597 bp, 12 predicted proteins | sample Lox_Sample_22_FD_207093 | JGI IMG/M metagenome (GOLD analysis project Ga0335073, IMG submission 207093) | Soil microbial communities from Loxahatchee National Wildlife Refuge, Florida, United States - Lox_Sample_2.2 | ecosystem: Environmental > Terrestrial > Soil > Wetlands | place: USA... | reverse complement strand
GGCAACGAGCTGGCCGGGCCCGCCACCGGGGGCTGGCTGTTCGGCCTGGCCGCGGTCTTGCCGTTCGCGGTGAATGCCGGGGCGCTGGGGATCGCCGTGCTGCTGCTGCTCACGCTGCCGAGCGTGTTCGGGCCGGTAACCGCGGCGCCGGACCGTCGGGACGCGGCGGCTCCGCTGGCATCGGCGCGGCGTGACCTTCGCGAGGGCGCCCGCTGGCTGTGGCGGCACGCCGACATCCGGGACGTCACCATCGCGACCGGCGTCATCGTCTTCGTGGACGGCTGGTGGTTCGCGGTCCTGGTCTTGTATGTGATCGAGGTCCTGCACCAGCGCCCCGGCGTCTACGGGCTGCTGCTTGCCGTGGCCGCACCTGGCGGCATCTCGATGGGAAGCGCCGGGCCGCGGGTGGCCCGGCGGATTGGCCCGTGGCGGTCCCTGCTGGCGGCCGGGGCGGTCATGGCGGTCACCCAGGCCGGGCTGGGGCTCACCGCCAACGTGGCCGTCGCCGCCGTCATGCTCTTCGCCAACAGCGCCGCCTTCGCGCTGTTCGACATGACCACGGTCACCATGCGACAGCGCCGGGTTCCGCCGGCGCTGCTTGGCCGGATCACCAGCCTGAACGGAACCGTCATCGGTGGCGCCGAAGCCCTCGGCGCGCTCGCCGGCGGTGCGCTTGCCGCCGTCGGCGGAGTACGCGCCCCGATGCTGTTCGGCGTGCTGCCCATCGGTGCGACGGCGCTTTTGCTCGCCTGGCGGCATCGAAGGGAAGCGGACGCAAAAACTGGCACACTAGGCCAGTGACCGACACTGTCAGGCCCGCCGTCGCGGCAGACGTGGACGCGATCACGGCGATGGCCAGCGACCGGCGCAGCCGGTACGCGCAGTACCAGCCGGTGTTCTGGCGGCCCGCCGCGGACGCGGAAAAGCTCCACCGGCCCTACCTGGCCAAGCTGGTCGACAGGCAAGACGTGATCACGCTGGTCAGCGAGGAATCTGGCACCGTCAGCGGCATCACCGGCTTTCTCATCGCGACCATCGTGGGCGCCCCTGGCGTTTACGATCCCGGCGGCCTGACCTGCCAGATCGACGACTTCGTGGTGGTCACACCTGACCGCTGGGCCACCACGGGAGCGCAGCTCCTGAGATCAGCCATCGAGCTCGCCGCGGGGCGCGGGGCGATTCAGGCTGTCGTGGTCACCGCCCATCTCGACGAGGCCAAGCGGGAAGCGCTGCGGCTCTGCGGCCTGTCGATCGCGTCGGAGTGGTGGGTCACGTCCTGGCCGCCGGAGACCGGCGAGGCCTAGCCGGGCCAGGCCGCGCGGCTAGCCCGCCGCGGTCTGCGGGGGTGCGATGGCCGCTGCGGGCTGCTCGCTGGCGACGGCGGGGACGGCGCCGGCGGCGGCGGTGACGGCGGTGACGGCGGTGACGGGGCTCGCGGGGGCTGGGGGGGGGGGGCTCGCGGGGACTGGGGCGGCGGAGCTCGCGGTGAGGGTCTTCTCGGCGGCGTCGACGATCCCGAGGTCGGCGCGGATGTGCAGTTCGGCCGCGGTGATGAGCAGGGACTCGACGGGCGCGGGCGCGGCGGCGGCGCGGGCGGCGGCCAGCGCGTGCAGTTGGCGCAGCAGGTACGCACGCTGGCGGGCGAGCACGGCGGGCAGGGTGGCCGGGTCCCCTGAGCGGACCGCCGCCATGACCTTGAGGAAGAAATCGTCGCGGTAGCCACGGGCGGGGATGGTGGGCTCGGCGAGCCAGCGGTCGAGTTCGGCGCGGCCGGCCAGGGTGAGGCGATGGACGACGCGGTCGGGCTTGACCTGCTGCGGCTGACGCTCGGAGTCGATCAGGCCGTCGCGGGCCAGCCGGTCGAGTATCTGGTAGAGGTGGCCGATGTTCAGCCCGCCCCACTGGTCGCCAACGGCCTGCTCGAAGCTGGTCTTCAGCTCGTATCCGTGGGCTGGCTTGGCTGATAGCAGGGCCAGGACCGCGTGGTGCAGGGGCATTGCGCCTTACCTTGCCGCTCGGGTAACGATCTAACGTCCGTTCTTGCATTGCCGCTATGTAAGGCGTGAGCATAGTCAAAGCCCCGGGCCGGCGCCAGCCCCGGGGCGGGCTCGGGCAGCTGAAGGGATGCGGTGATGGGCAGGGTCGCCTGGTCGCAGGTGCGGTTCCGGGTAGCCCGGACGCTGGCGCTGATCGCCGGGGTGCTCGTCGCGGCGACCGCGTTCACCGTGCTGACCGCGGCGTCGCGGACCGTCCAGCTGCGCACGGCCGGGACGGTGTCGGCGAACTACCAGCCCGCCTACGACATCCTGGTCCGGCCGAAGGGCACCAGGACCGCGGTGGAGAACCAGACAGGCACCGTGCAGCCGGACTTCCTGTGGGGGATCTACGGCGGGATCACGATGGCGCAGTACCACCAGATCCAGCAGATCCCCGGGGTCCAGGTCGCCGCGCCGATCGCGATGGTCGGCTGCGCGCAGCTCGAGGCCGCCATGTTCATGCCGCTGCCCACCGCCGCGCTGACCGGTTCGGGCCGGCAGATCTACCGGATCTCCACCACCTGGGTCAGCGACAACGGCGCCAGCCGCGTCGCGCAGCCGCCGTCATACCTGTACGTGACGCCGCAGCCGCTTACGAGCGATACGAACGGCGAACTCCCGGCCGACGGCACCGAAGCGGGGTGCGGGCTTGGGGGCAACGTCCAGCCACCGGGAGCGAACCCGTTCGGCCCGGCCGCGCAGTCCGAGGTTCGGTGCTGGTCCCCGGGGAATCAGTACAACCTGCCGGGCGCCCGCACCGCGGCTGGCTACTGGGTCGACTGGACGATCCCGGTGCTGATCGCGGCCATCGACCCGGACGCCGAGGCGAAACTGGACGGACTGAACAAGGCGCTTGTCTCCGGCCGTTACCTCTCGGAGCACGAGGGCGACAGCGGCGTGACGTTCCCCGTACTGGCCTCCTCCGCCAGCGGCATGAACGAGTACGCGCAGACCACCGTCCAGCAGCTCGCGGCACCGTCCGCCACCCCTGACATGAACGCCGGCTGGGCGAGCGCGGAGGCGTCGGCTCCCGGCCGCACGGTGGCGACCACGCGCACCACCGCCCAAGAGGCCTATACCGCCGTGCTGGACGGGTTCGGGCCGGCCGGCACGCAAACCATGCAGCCCGGCACCTCCGCCAGCACGGCCGTCACCGGCTACTGGTCCGTCGGCCCGGTGGACTATCAGCGGTCCCCGGCCGGGGCGCTGACACCACGTCAGGAGGTCAACCCCGCGTCGACCTGGTACACGGGCACCATGTTTCCCGTCGCCATGGACGACGAGGACAGCCAGTACCGGACGGTGGTCTCCCACACGAAGGTGACCGCGGCGCAGACCACGCAGCCCGCCGGCGCCCCGCTCGCTGTCATCGGGGTCGCCGGCGTGTTTGATCCGGCCAGGATCAAGTCGTTCGACCCGCTGTCGCAGGTGCCGCTCGGCGTTTACGAGCCGGTGGTCGCGACGCCTGCCACCGCGGCCAGCCGCCAGGCGCTGGACGGGGGTGACCTGCTGCCCAGCCAGAACGTGGGCGGCCTGGTCAGCCAGCCGGTGAACCTGGTCACTACCCTGTCGGCGCTGCCGGTGCTCGAGAACAGCACGGTGTACTCCGGCGTGGCCGCGGCCGACCCGATCAGCGTGATCCGGGTCCGGGTCGCGGGCGTGACCGGGGCGGGCACGCTGTCGCGGGCGCGGATCAAGCTAGTTGCCCAGGAGATCGAGCAGCGCACCGGGCTGGATGTGGACGTCGTGGCCGGCTCCTCGCCGTCCCCGGTGACCATCGATCTGCCCGCCGGAAAGTTCGGCCAGCCGGCCCTTACCCTGTCGGAGGGGTGGGTGAAAGAGGGCGTGGCGGTGACGATCCTGGACGCGGTGGACAAGACCAGCATGCTGCTGTTCATGCTGATCCTGGTGGTGTGTGTGCTGTTCGTCGGCAACTCCGCCACCGCCGCGGTGCGGGGGCGGCGCCGTGAGCTGGGCGTGCTTGCCTCGGTCGGCTGGCGCCGGTCCCGGCTCTTCGCCACGGTGCTGAGCGAGCTGGCCGGGATCGGGCTGGCCGCCGGGTTGCTCGCCGCCGCGATCGCCATTCCGGTCTCCGACGCGCTCGGCCTCGCCGCGTCGCCAGGCCGGGCGCTGCTGGCCGTGCCCGTCGCGATCGCCGTGGCCGTGGCCGGCGGGCTGGCGCCGGCCTGGCTGGCCGCCCGCGCGGATCCGATCGCCTCGGTCCGGCCGCCGGTCCTCGCGCCCCGCCGCGGCCGGCAGCCCGCCGGAGTGACCTCACTCGCGCTGCTGAACGTGACCCGTACGCCCGGCCGCTCCCTGGCCGGGGTGGCCGCCCTGGCCGTGGGCATCGCCGCGCTGACGATGCTGACCGCCATCACCGTCGCGTTCCACGGGGTGGTCGCCGGGTCCCTGCTCGGCGACGCCGTCGACGTCCAAGTCCGGGGCGTCGACTACATCGCGGCCGCCGCCACGGTCGCGCTCGGCGTGCTGGCCGTCACCGACGTGGTTTTCCTCAACAGCCGGGAGCGGTCGGCGGAGCTGGCCGCCATCCGCGCCTTCGGCTGGCGGGAGTCCGCGCTGGCGCGGCTGGTCATCACCGAAGGCGCCGTCATCGGCGTCACCGGCTCGCTGGCCGGCGCTGGGCTCGGGCTCGGGGCCGCGGCCTGGTTCGCCGGGCAACTGCCCGGCCGGCTGCTCACGGTCGCCGTCGTCACGGTCGCGGCCGGGATCGTCGTCACCGCCGCGGCCGCGCTGGCCCCCGCCGCGCTGCTGCGCCGCCTGCCCGCCGCCTACCTGCTCGCCGATGAGTGAGTCGATGAGTGAGTCGATGAGTGAGTCGATGAGTGAGGAGTAACCAACCATGATCGCCCCCGCCCCCGGCCCCGGCGCGCTCCTGCTGCGCGGCGTCACCAAGCGGTATGGCACCGGCCAGGGCGGGCAGGTCACCGCCGCCGACAACGTCACGCTGACCATCGAGGCGGGCGCGTTCGTCGCGCTGACGGGATTCTCGGGCTCGGGCAAGTCGACGCTGCTGCACCTGATCGGCGCGCTCGAGCGCCCCGACTCCGGCGTCATCATCAGCAGTGGCACCGACGTCAGCGTGCTGCGCGGCAACGCCCAGGCCGACTACCGGCGCACCGTCGGATTCGTGTTCCAGCGCTACAACCTGCTGCCCGCGCTCACCGCCCTGGACAACGTCATCGCCCCCGTGCTGCCCTACCGCACCAGCTGGGACAAGCGCCAGCGGGCCAGGCAGCTGCTCGACGCGGTTGGCCTCGCCGGGCGCGAACGCTCCCTGCCGTCGCGGATGTCCGGCGGCGAACAGCAGCGGATCGCCATCGCCCGCGCCCTCATCAACACCCCGGCGCTGCTGCTCGCCGACGAGCCCACCGGCAACCTCGACTCCGCCACCGCGGCCGGCATCCTCGACCTGCTCGCCCGGCTGCGCTCCGAACACCGGATGACCATCCTGCTGGCCTCCCACGACCCGCAGATCGCCGCCCGGGCCGACCGGCTCATCCGGCTGCGCGACGGCAAGGTCATCGACGACATCCCGCTCACCCAGGACCTCCCCGCCCAGGACATCATCCGGCACGTCAGCCAGCTCGGCTGACAGCTTGGCTGACAGCTCGGCTGATGTGGCGGGTGCGCACGCTGAGCTCTATACCTGGGCCCGGTTCGCCTCCCGGACAGCGTGGCGGAGGGCTTCGCGGAAGGCGCGGATCGCCGGGTGCCTGGCGGCGCCGGCGCGAACGCCGGTGGTGAGGCGGCGGTGCGGGCGGCCGGGTAGCGCCATGATCCTGGCGGCCGGGCGGGGCACGGCCGCGAGCAGCAGGCCGGGGATGACCGCGGCGGCGTGCCCGGTCTCGGCCAGGTGGATCTGGAGCAGCAGGTCCGAGGCCACGTAGCGGACGTCCGGCTCGAAGCCCGCCGCCCGGCAGGCGTTGCGCGCCCACTGGCCGGGCCCGGTCTCGCCCGGGTCGAAGATCCACGGGACGCCGGCCAGGTCCGCGAGACGCACCGGCGCGTCCGGCTCGCCGCCGACGGCGTGCCGCCCGCGATCGGGGAACACGGCGAAGAGCTCGTCGTTCGCCAGCAGCTGGGTGCGGGCCCCGGCCACCGGCGGCCGCGCGGTGCCCGGGTACTCCTCGCCGAGGACGATGTCGAAGTCGTGCGCGAGCAGGCCAGCGAACGCCGGCCCCGCCTCCTCGTGCCCGATCTCCACGCGCAGTCCCGGGTGCCGTTCGGCCAGCCGCGTCAGAACCGAGGGGACCAGGGCCAGCAGCACCGACTGGAACGAGGCGACGCGCAGGGTGCCGCGCACCTCCGCGAGCGACGCGCGCAGGTCGGCCTCCGCCTCCTCGAGCCGTTCCAGGATCGCCTCGGTGTGCTCGACCAGGATGCGCGCCTGCGGGGTCAGCCGGACGCCGCGCCCGGCCGGCTCGAGCAAGACCACTCCCGTCTCGGTCTCCAGCTGGCTGAGCTGCTGAGAGATCGCTGATGGGCTGTAGGACAGGGCCCGGGCCACGGCGGCGAGGGTTCCGCGGCGGTCCAGTTCGCGCAGTAGCCGCAGTCGGTGCACGTCGAGCATTGACGCGGGTCCCTCCTCGGGCCTTCTGGGGCCAGTGCGAGAGCAATTAGTCAGTTCTTCTTATCAGTATTACTCGAAAACATTCGCTGGACGAAACAGTCTTCATTGGCGACTGTAGATGCATGTCCTCCGCTCCTGTCACGGCCATCTCCCCCGCCACCACCGCCCGCGGCGACCGCACCCCCGCTATCGAGGCGGGGAAGTCCGGCCGCCTCCCTGGGCTGGCGATCCTGCTGGTGCTCGGCTCGTGCTCGTCGCTCCAGGCCGGAGCGGCGCTGGCGATGCGGCTGTTCCCGGTTCTCGGCGCGCCAGGCGCGACGCTGCTGCGCCTGGGCCTGGCCGCGGTCGTGCTGCTCACGGCGTCCCGGCCCCGGGTACGCGGCTGGCGGCGGGCGCAGTGGCGGGCCGTGCTGCTCTACGGCATCAGCATCGCCGGAACGAACGCGTTTTTCTACGCCGCCCTCGCCCGGCTTCCCCTGGGCACGGCGGTGACCATCCAGTTCCTCGGCCCGCTCGGCCTGTCCGCCGCGCTGTCGCGGCGCGCGCGCGACCTCGGCTGGGTCTTGCTGGCCGTGACCGGCGTGGCCATTCTCGGCCTCGCCGACAGCCACGCCGCCGGCCACGCTGGCAGCCACGCCGCCGTGGCCGGCGCGGCCGCCGTGGCCGGCGCGGCCGGCGCAGCTGGCGCGGCTGGCGCGTCGATCAGCCTGGCCGGCGTGGCGTTCGCCCTGGTCTCCGGCGGGTTCTGGGCACTGTACGTCGTCACTGGGGCGCGGGCGAGCGCCGCCGTGCCCGGCCGCGGTGGCCTCGCCGTGGCGATGACCGCGGGCGCCCTGGTCCTGGTTCCGTTCGGGGCCCGCGGCGCCGCGCACGTCGCGGGGCACCCGCACCTGATGCTGCTCGCCCTCGGCATGGCGGCGCTGGCCTCGGTGCTGCCCTACTCGCTGGAGCTGGCGGCGATGCGCCGGGCGCCGAAGCGAGTCTTCGGCATCCTGCTCAGCCTGGAGCCCGCCGTCGCGACGATGGCCGGCTGGGTCCTGCTCGGCCAGCACGCCGCCCCCACCGCGCTCGCGGCGGTCGTCATCGTCGTCGCCGCGAGCACGGGCTGCGCGCTGGGCGCGCCTTTACCGAAGCAAGCCGAGGAAAGCGCCGAAGAGCGCCTCGGACCGGGGAGTCCGCTCCAGCAGCTCGATCACCGTGCCGCGGGCCGTCTTAGCGTCGACGTAGGCCCACCGCACCGGGTTCCCCGGCCCGGTGCCGTCGATGAGCAGATCGGCGCCGCCAGGCCCGCGCACTGCCGCGAGCTGCTCGTCGAAATCCGCCACGAGGAAAGCCAGATGGTGGATGCCCTCGCCGCGGGTGGCGAGGAACGCCGCGTGCGGGGAGAGGTCATCGAGCGGCTCGAGCAGCTCGAGCAGCACCCCGCCCAGCGCGCCGAAGGCGATCCGCAGCGCGAACGACGCGGGCTTGCCACCGATCAGCACCCCGTCGAACCGCGACTCCTCCCCCGCGCTCAGGAACGGCCCCGCGCCCAGCCGCGCGCTCAGCTCCTCCTGCGCGGCGGCGCAGTCGCGCACCACCCAGCCAACGTGGAACAGCTCAGGAAGCCGCGGCGGCGTCACGCAACACCGTCCGTCTCGACGACGCACACCGCCTCGCCGACCCGCACATCGCTGCCCTCGGGAACCGCGTGCTCGACCATGACGCCGTCCCCGGTGGCCTCGACCTGCTGGCTGATCTTCTCCGTCTCGATCTCGTACAGCGGGTCGCCCTTGCGGAACGCCTCGCCCGGCTGCCGGAAGAACCGGACGATCGTCGCCTCCTCCATCGTCATCCCGATCTTCGGCAGCTTGACCCGCACCCGCATCGCGCTCATGCGAGAACCGCCTCGGTGCGCCCGAGCAGCTGGCGGACGGCGCCGGCGATGCGGGCCTCACCGGGGATGACGTGCGCCTCGGCGTTCGGAGCGTACGGGATGGCCACGTTCGGCGTGGTGACCCGGCGGATCGGGCCCTTCAGCAGGCCGAAACCCCGCTCCGCGACGACGGCGGCGATCTGGCTGGCCGCCGAACAGCACTCACGTGCCTCGTCCACCACGACGAGGTGGCCGGTCTTACCGACCGAGGCGAGCACGCCGTCCGCGTCGAACGGCACCAGGGTGCGTGGATCGAGAACCTCGACGCTGATCCCCTCCTCCGCGAGCGCGGCCGCCGCGGCGAGCGCCGGCTTGACCATCCGCCCGATGGCCACGATGGTGGCGGCATCACCCTCGCGGCGCACGGCCGCCTGGCCGAACGGGACGAGGTGCTCGCCCTCGGGCACCTCGCCGGACTCGCCGCCGCGGCCGTTCGGCTCGAGGATGAAGCACGGGTTCGGGTCGCGGATCGCGGTCTTCACCAGGCCCTTGGCGTCGGCGGGCGTCGTTGGCACCGCGACGTTCACCCCGCCGAGGTTCATCAGCATCGGGTACGGGGTGTCGGAGTGCTGGGCCGCGTTGGCGGAGCCGCCGCCGATCGTGGCGATGATCGTGATCGGCAGCTCCATTTGCCCGCCGGTCATGAGGCGCAGCTTGGACATCTGGTTGCCGATCGCGTCCATGCCCGTGTACATGAAGTTCGCGAACATCATCTGCACGACCACGCGGTAGCCGGCCGCCGCGAGACCGACGGCCATGCCGGTGAGGCTCGTCTCGCAGATCGGCGTGTTGCGGATCCGGTCGCGGCCGAACTGCTCGTAGACGCCGCGCAGGTCCCCGACGATCGACAGTTCGACGTCCTCGCCGTAGACGATGACCTTCTCATCGCGTGTCATCTCCTCCACGACGCCGTCGTGGATGGCCTGGATCAGGCGGGTGCGGGCCACGGCGTCACGCCTCCCCTGGTGTGCCGGCGGCGGGTGCGAACATCAGCGTCCCGGCCAGTTCGGGATCCGCCGGGCGGCCGGCCTCGGCGTAGGCCACGGCGTCCGCCACGCGGTCACGGACGCCCGCCTCGATCCGGTCGAGGTCCGCCCCGCTGGCGGTCCCCGCCGACACCAGCGCGGAACGGAACCGTGCGATCGGATCCCGCTCCCGCCAGGCCTCGATCTCGTCCTCCTCGCGGTACCGGCCGGTGCCGAGCACGAACGCCTCCGCCTCGAAGTGACCCTGCAGCCGGTAGGTGCGCGCCTCGATGAACGACGGGCCGCCGCCGTCCCGGGCCCGGCGGACCGCCTCGCCCGCCGCCCGCCAGACGTCGGTCACGTCGTTGCCGTCGACCTCGGCCGCGGGCACGGAGAACGCCCGCGCCCGATCGGCGATGCGCCCGGCCGTCACCTGGGCCGACGGCGTGAACTCGGAGAACCCGTTGTTCTCGCAGACGAAGATCACCGGCAGCTGCCACAGCGCCGACAGGTTCAGGGTCTCCATGAGCACGCCCTGGTTGGAGGCACCGTCGCCGAAGAAGCAGACCGCCACCTTGCCGTCCCCGTCGAGCTTCGCGCCGAACCCGGCCCCGGTCGCGATCGACAGCCCCGCGCCCACGATCCCGTTGGCCCCGAGGATCCCCTTGGCGATGTCGGCCACGTGCATCGAGCCGCCCATGCCCTGGCAGATCCCCTCGCGTTTGGCCCAGATCTCGGCCATCATCGCGCGCACGTCGCCGCCCTTGGCGACGAAATGGCCGTGGCCGCGGTGGGTCGAGGTGGCGTAGTCGCGGTCCCCGAGGTGCGCGCACACCCCGGCCGCGACCGCCTCCTCGCCGATGTAGAGGTGGACAGCCCCGGGCAGCTTGCCCGCGGCGCTGTCATCCCTGAGGCGCTCCTCGACGCGGCGGATCAGCACCATCGACTCATACAGCCGGAGCGCTTCCGCCGGCGACGGCCCAGCACCGGGACGACTGCCCGCCGGCGTCACGTCGGCCCCTGTCGTCATCCCGCTTCCTCCTCACGTGCGGTCGTCATCGACCCTTCCAGCATCGCACTCAGCTTCCCGATCCGGCAGGCTCAAGATTTTCCTGAACGGGCCCGTGGTGACTCCCAGAGCTGAACGCTACTATTACGTAGTAGACGTAATACGGGATACCTCCCATCGGAGGCGCCATGGTACTGAACAGCAAGGGCCAGGTGACCATCCCGGCGCATTTGCGGGCCAAGTACGGGCTGCACGCCGGAGACGAGGTCGAGGTCGTCGAGGCCGACGGCACGCTCCGGATCGTCCGCACTGAGGGGGCCGAGAGCAGGGGGGAGCGGCTGGTCCGGCGGCTGCGCAACACCGCCACCGGCCACGACGTAGCGGGCATGAGCACCGACGAGATCATGGCGCTGCTGCGTGGCGAGTGATCCCGCGGCGATCCGGCCCGCGACCCTTGTCGACTCGTGCGTGCTGCTGGATGTCATCACCGGTGACGAGCAATGGGCCGACTGGTCGGCGCGGGAAATCGCGTTGGCCATGGACACGGGACGGGTGGTGATCAACCCGCTGATCTACGCCGAGGTCTCGGTGGGGTACGAGACCGTCGAAGAGCTGGAGGAACTGCTCCCGGCCGACGACTACGAACGCGAGCCACTGCCCTACCTGGCTGGGTTCGCCGCAGGAAAGGTGTTCGTCCGCTACCGGCCCGGCGGCGGTGACAAGCGATCGCCGATGCCGGACTTCTGCATCGGCGCGCATGCCGCCATAGCTGGCTACCGGCTGCTGACCCGCGATGCCCGGCGGTACAGGACATACTTCCCGACCGTCGACATCATCGCGCCGACCGCAGCCGACGGCGAGACTGCCGGATAAGGCTACGCGGCTAGCTTGCTGACCAGGACGATCCAGTTGCCATCCGGGTCGGTCACGTAGGCGCGGCGGTGCCCGTGGCCAGTGTACGGCTCGACCAGGACCGGCGTCCCGGCGGCGCGCAGCGCCGTGGTGGCGCCGTCGGCCGAGTCGCACCAGACCACGAGTTCCAGCGGGTGACCTTGTGTCGGCGCGGGCAGCCCCTCTCCCG
>Ga0335073_10013164_pt1 | contig 11598 bp, 9 predicted proteins | sample Lox_Sample_22_FD_207093 | JGI IMG/M metagenome (GOLD analysis project Ga0335073, IMG submission 207093) | Soil microbial communities from Loxahatchee National Wildlife Refuge, Florida, United States - Lox_Sample_2.2 | ecosystem: Environmental > Terrestrial > Soil > Wetlands | place: USA: Florida... | reverse complement strand
TGGCCACAGGATGCCGCCTCCGCCGTGGACCGAGCCCCAGGACATCATGCGCCGGGACTTCACCGCAAATTCCGCTGCCTGGCAACTGCAGCAAAACTACGAGGTCTCCCAGGCGCCGCTCTATTACGGATTGGCAGGAGCATGGTGGCGGACAGAGAAGTTGCTTGGATTCAAAAATGGCCAGTTGCTTTATTGGCTGCGCTTCTTGAATGTCGCACAGATCGTGCTGCTGGTCTGGCTGGGTTGGTTTGCGGCCGGCCTCGTTTTTCCCGAAAACATTTTTGTTCGCATTGCTGTCCCCGCTATCGTGGCATTTATTCCGCAAACGGCCTTTTTTTCTATCGATAACGACATGGTTTCATCCCTCTGCTTCGCGGCTGCCTTCGTTTGCCTCTTAAAATGGCTGTTTCCCGGGAAGTTTTCCGTCTGGTGGGCCGCTGCGGCCGGTTTGGCATTTGCCGCGACTTATCTCGCCAAGACAACCAACATTCCCCTGTTGGCGGCAGCCGTCGCGTTCATCGGCATAAAGCTGTATCAGGATTTGCGCGATGGAACGCTGCGGAAACCGCTGCCACATCTTGCGGCGTTTCTATGTTGTGCCGCGCTGCCCATTCTGGCGTGGATGATGTGGTGCAAATTCAATTACGGGGATTGCACGGGTTCGAGAATTAAAGTCGAACACCTGGGATGGACTGTAAAAGCGTTCGGCGATTGGTGGCATCATCCAATCTTCACGCCCGCGGGCTTGTGGACATACCTGTCAGGGCAATTCGGGACGTTTTGGCAGGGTGAGTTTTGGTGGTATGACAAGCCAATGGCGTTTCCTTTCAGCAACGATATCTATTGTGTGTTGTCTCTCCTCCTGCCTGCTGCCACCCTGCCGGTGTTGGTTCGCGCTTCGCCTGTCGCCGATTCGTCGCAACGCTTCGCCCTGCTTTTTAGCCTGGCGTGCTGCATTGCCTGCCTCGCGTTTTTTGCGTTAATGTCAATCGTCTATGATTTCCACGATTGCGCCAACCCGTCGCGCGATCATCCTTATTTTCAGGCCGGTCGGATGATACTCGGCATGTTGATCCCATTCCTGTTGTGCTTTGCGTATGGATTGGATCGAATGCTCAATCGGTTTGGATATACGGCGAAATTTGCCGTTCTTGCGATGTTGATTTTTGTGATGATTGGATCAGAAATTGCCGGCGACTTCCCCGTTTTTTCCAGCGATTACAATTGGTTCCACATGCCTTAATTAATGGAAAGATGGATTATTGGATTGGTGATGGCGCAACAACGACGATATGAAGTCGTAAAGGGTGCTACAGGTGCTACATCGTTGATTCTTAATTGCTTAGGGTGCTACATTGGGTTCTTCGCTGTTTTCAGTGGAATGCCCGCCAGGGAAAGCTCCATAGGAGCGCAATATTTGTAGTAAACGCGACTAAGAAATTGTTCCAAGCTCCAGAGGAGCGGGATATTCCGTTCATCGTTCATCAATCGCCAACGAATTTGAAGATATACCGCTGGTCATATTCCACGCCAAATTTGTCAAGCTATTGCAAATATTCGGCCCGGAACGATTTTTTGGCGTGATGTTGTGGCTGGTTTTGGATGTAGCGAATCACCGTGCCGAGTTGCGAACGGGAATGCGAAAACGCCCCGAAACCGTGCTGCCACGAAAACCGGCCTGCCACCCAGCGCTTGCCGTTGATGAATTTGGATGAACCGGTTTTCATGTCATTGACTAGGTCCGACAAGGCGGCATCAGGCCGCATTCCAATCAGCGCGTGCAGATGATCGGGCAGGTTGTTAATGGCAATCAGTTTGTGCCTTTGCTCGATAATGATGCCGGTGATGTATTTCTGCAATTCGTCGTTGTGTTCGGGCACAATGAGGCTTTTTCATCCAGCACCGCGGGACGAAGCCCGGCTTGTTGCGCGCCACAACCGCCAAAATCTTCAAAATCCCCAATAAAACCACGCATTCTCACCTGAAAACAATTCTCGTTGCGCGTTTCATTTCCTATGTAAATAAAATGTGTCGTCAGAGCCCTTCAGGACAATCAGCCTCTGCGGCGGCAACGCTTCAACGTTTCAACATTTCAACGCTTTAACGGTTTTCTTTCATTGACACCCTGTCCAATTCTTTTTTTCCTTGAAGGGGTCAATGACAGCAGATAACGATTCTTTCCCACCGCTGGCGCCTTTGCGCCGTTATGTTCCCCTGGCCGTTTGGGTGATCGTCATTTTTGTCATCATCGCAATTCCTTTCAAGATAATGAGTTATGGGTATTTGCCGGGAGATGATGCGTTGCGGCACGCGGCCGGGGCTGTGAGCGGCAAGCCCTGGTCGGAAATTCTGGTGCTCAATCCTGTTTATAAAATGGACCACGAGTTCGGATGGAACGGACTGCTTCGAAGACTCCATGTTCTGGCAAACTGGAATGCCGAGGCCCTGGTCATCTTTTCCGTGGCGCTGTTATTCTTCCTGCTCAATATGGCGGGAATGGCCTGGCTGAGCCGGCCGGAAGCCTGGTTGCTCTCGCTGATGGCCTCCATGATTCTCGTGTCCCTGCCTTCGCGCCTGGTGCTGGGGCGACCGTATCTCATCACGGTGGCGGCGTTGATTGCTGTTTTGTGCCTGTGGCGAATACGCCGCGCGGCCCCGCCGCGAAAATCAGACATGCTCGTGATGGCGGCCCTGACCACGTGCAGCGTGTTTTTCCATGGAGCCTGGTATTTATGGGCGCTGGCCCCCGCATCATTTTTTCTGGCGGGCGAATTCCTTTGGTGCATTTCCCTGGGTGTCTGCTGGGTCGCGGGCGTTATTATCGGCAGCGCTCTCACAGGCCATCCGATCGAGTACCCGGTGCAGGCAGTGCGACTGGCTTTGCTGGCGGTGGGCGCTCATCTTACCCAACGAACCATGGCTGGAGAATTGCAGCCGTTCAGCGGTGACGTCCTTTCCCTGATGGCGCTGGGCGGATTGTTGATCGCACGGACGTTGACAAAGATAAACTCCATTCCCCTGTCGCGCGACCCGGTGTTTTGGCTGGCGGCGATCTGCTGGGCGCTGGGCTTTAAAGTGGCCCGTTTTTGGATTGATTGGGGCTGGCCCGCGCTGATGGTTCTGGCGGCGTTTGACCTGCAAGCATTGTTGGAATCGCGCTTCGCGCTGGATTCGTTTAAACGGCTCGGGCTGGTCTGTTGCATCGCCCTGGCGACGTACCTGTCCATCACGTCCGATTATAATAGCCGCTGGTCATCCACTTTGAATGACAAATACCTGACAGCGGATAATCCCAATTTAAAAGGCTGGCTGCCCGACAAGGGCGGCATCTTTTATAGCGTGGACATGTCGCTCTTTTACCAGACGTTTTATAAAAATCCCAATGGCGACTGGCGTTACATGCTGGGGTTTGAACCAACGTGGATGCCCAAAAGCGATTTTGAGACTTATCGGACAATCTTATCGGACGTCGACGGCGACGTCAGAGACTATGAGCCGTGGGTAAAGCAGATGACCCCGGCAGACCGGCTCGTCCTCAGGGACCTCGTGCCGCCTGGCATTACCGAGTTGGAGTGGAACAGTCCCGCCCGCGGCATTTGGATTGGGCGTTTGCCCAGGACCAACTCGATACCGAAAAAAGTCGCGCATTGAATCCCTGAACCAAAAAGATCGTTGTAACAAACAACCGGCCGATAATTCACCCTCTCCCGCTGGGAGAGGGAGCATTGTTCGCCGATGATTTGTAACGACGGACGATTCCATCGATTCATGGGTTCAATGCGCGAACATCTATGCATTCAGAAAATATATAGCTTTGTCTTAGGCTTTAAGGGATTTGTAAACGTCCGAGAGGCTCGGATCAAAAACTGCCCGTGGAACGGCACGGAGCGTTTGTCTGATAAAGCCGAATTTCCGTTTGCAGATCGGCGCTGAGTTGTGTCCGGGATTCAGCCGACGCGAGCGCCAGAGCTTGTTTGGCCGTTGACGCGGCTTCGGCAAATTTCCCCGTTTCCGCGTAGGCGGCGGCCAGCGTCCGCAGAATTTTTGGGTCTTTGCCCTTGGATAAAGCGTTGAGGCGAGTGGCCAGGACGACGGCCTTTTCTCCATTACGAACGCCCGGATCCGGCCACGTCGCCAGAATCCATGCGAGGTTCAATTGCGCCGGCAAAAATTGAGGCGCAAGCGCAATGGCTTTTTCGTAACTGTCCACCGCCTCGGCGGCCATTTCTTTTTGACGGTAAGCGTTGCCCAGGTTGTTGTACGTCTGCGCGAAGCCCGGCTCCAATTCAATGGCCTTGCGATATTGGGCAATGGCTTCGTCCTCGCGCCCTGCCTGCTGGAGGCAGTAACCAAGATTGTTATGGGCCTGCGCAAACCCGGGCTGAAACCGGACTGCCGTTTGATATTGTACGATGGCCCCTTCCAGTTCTCCCTTTTGAAAGTGGGCGTCGCCCAGACGCTCGTAGATGTCCGCCGAATCAGGTTGGATGGCCAAAGCCTTTTGATATTGGGCGATCGCTTCATCAAACAAGCGTTTTTGACAGAGGGCATTGCCCAGCGCTGTGTGAAAAATCGCCGAACCAGGTTGCAGTTCCACCGCTTTCTTATATTCCGCAATCGCTTCATCCACCCGCTGTGCGTGAAGCAGGCAATCGCCCATGCAGTCGTACGCGTCCGCGTAATCGGGTTCAATTTCAAGTGCCGTTTCGTATTGGGCAATCGCCTGGTTCCGTAATCCTTTTTGGGCATAGGCGTTGCCAAGGGCGCACCGGTATTTCACGAACCGAGGCCTTAATGCCACTGCATTTTCATAGTGGGCGATGGCATCATCCATGCGGCCTTTCTGAAGGAGGCAGTAAGCGATATTATTTTGCACTTCGACAAAGTTGGGATTGATTTGCAGGGCCTTTTGGTAGTCAGCAATTGCTTCGTCCATGCGCCCCTGCTTGAAAAGGATATTGCCGAGGCCGCCATAGGCGTCAGCGCATTCCGGGAACAGCGCCAAAGTTTTTTGGTATTGCGACCAGGCTTGGTCCAGGCGACCCGCCGAGTAAAATCGATTTCCGACAAAGAAAATACTCTCTGCGCGGCTTTCAACGTTCGCCAGGAAGTTGAGCGCAATTGAATAACTCATCAGTAGAAACCATCCTAAACACATGAGGCGCCTCCGGCCCGGAAAGGGCAAAGCAGCGTGGTCAGCGCAATAAGTGCCGATCACTGCCAACAGCAGAAGGGCCGGCAGAAAATCTAATTCGTAGTTGTTTTGGGATGCGAAGTACAGGGAAACGGTTACGGCGCCGGCCATAAAAAGAAGGAGACAAGCCGTTGCAAACCAGCCCAGAGCCGCTCCCTGCAGCTTGTGTTTCCACGCCAACAGCCCGGCCAAAACGAAAAATACGATCGGATAAACAATAAAAATGCCGCCGCCCGCGTATGCGTTTGCGAAATCATAACCGGGCGGCAACGGGGGCAGTGGCGCTGACTTCAAAAAAGGAAACTGTCCGGTCCAAACGACCGGGTGCAGAAAATAAAGGCGCGCGTTGAACCAGAAATTATTAAGGTTGAACAGCCGGACCGCAGAGGACCGGGAGACGGCGTTGAGTTGGTAATGCAAGCCAAACTCAAGGGGATTGTTGAATCGCAAAAAGTTGTAGAGCATCAGACCAAGTCCAACACATGCTATGGGCCCGGCCGCCGCCAATAACGTCCCCGCGAGTGGGCGCCAGGCCTTTCCACCGGGCTGATGCCGCGCCTGGAACACGGGCAACAAAAGAATCACCGCTCCAAATAACAAGGTGGGCCGGGCCCCGATTGCCAGTCCATAAGCAAGGCTGGCCAGCGCCAGCCACAATAGACGGCGTCCCGGCTCATGCAGCGCCGCCCAGACCGCCGCCAACGCAAGCATGGCCAATCCAAATCCACATGAGATCACAGTTTCGTGGACGTTGACCGGCAATGTCAGTGCCAGGGCGGCCCCAGGCATAATTGCGCCCGCCGCAGGAATCCATTTGCCGGTTTCCGGAAAATAACGGCGCCTGACCGCGAGCAGGAGTCCGGCAATCGCGGCAAACCCGATACCCATAAAAAAGGCAACCGCCTCCTTTTCGGATAGAAAATGGCCCGTGAGAGCATAGTACGGCCAGAAAAACACCAGGGCCGGAGTCAGTCCAAAATAGAGATACAATTTCCCCTTATAATAAGTCAGATCGCTAACCGTCGCGATATACGGTGCGTTGAGGTTCGGATCATATGGGTCAGCAAGTTTTGCAAGCTCAGGGGGCGCTTCTTCTTTTAAATTCAGTTGCCCCGCGCTAAAGCCCTGCACCAACAAATTATAGCTTTGTTTGTCTGCATTTGAATTGTCGGCTTCAAATGGGGCGCTGGTATCGGCAAACCAGGCAAAAATGGCAACCACAAGCCCGCAATTCAAAGAGAAGACCGCCTTCCGGAGCCACTGCCTGTTGCCCCGGGAATCTCCGGCCGTGGCCGCAGGATCTGAGTTTCCAGCCATATTTAGGGTCTTTTATCCCCCATGTCTTAACTGGCCCAAAGGTGATTTCTCAAGGCGACTGCTACTGTTCCGCATGGGAATCCGTCGGCGCCCTGCCGGTCACTGTCAACTGGTTCGTTTTCGCCAAAACGATTTCAGGGCGGTCATGATAATCGACAATCTTTCCCATGGCTTCCACGGTCGCCCCCTTGAGGGCCTTTAAATCGCCGAACTTATTCGTGTTTGCCGGAAAAATCACCAGGGTAAACGGAGACTTGGGATATGGCTTGTCCATATTCAAAAAGACAACGGTCGGGCGGATGGAAACTTGCGCCACCGTGCCCGTTACAATCATCTGCTGGCCATAATATTTTTTCGCGTCCAGCGTGCCGATTTTTGCCGGCGCGGCGTTTGGGTCCGCGGAGACGGCCGCGCCAAATACAATGACGGCGGAGGCAACGGCGAGATAAAATTTCATAATCGACAATTATTGGGGTAAAAACCGGAAATTAAAATTAAAAATGACCTGGCCTTCGGCTCCTGTTATGTCGCTTCTCATGCTGTGCGAACGGACTAAATGAGCGTGAATAATTTTGTGAACAAGTTTTTCTTGAAAAACTGCGGGACACGCCTGATAAGGTTGGCTTGTGTCATTCAAAAGACAAGCCAGAACTGTTCAAAGCAAAATCCGCTTGAAGTTTTTCTCTATTGAAGAGGCGTTTGCGCCGCCTGAGCGATGAAAATAACTCCTTATTCGATCCAAAATATCATGGAACAGCTTAGACACGGGATGGTGGGCGCCCTGGAGTACGTGGGCGGCCACGAGTTGTTCTTCAACCACCCAGCCAATGGGCGGGACCATCATTGCCGCTCGTCCTTTCACTCGCATGTTGGCGAAAATGGCAGGCTTAAATACGAGGTCGGCCTGGGTTTCCGCGTGAGGGGAAGGCCGGGCGAAAGCTGGCGCATGACCATCGCCTATGAACCGGACGATACCTACACGGTTTGGCTGATGCGGGACATCGGGTTCCGGCCATTGTTAATTTCTCAGGTGCTTGCCACCGAAAACGACGTCAGCGGCGATGATCTGCAAAAGGTCGTTGAATCCATCTACGATGAAACGGTCAAAAGATTCGAACGGGACCTCGTGCCGGCGTTCAACCCCCTGGCGGCAAATGCGCGCTCTTAACCGATGCCTGGAAACCTAGCGTTTTGCCCGTACAGTTTCCTTTTTATCTTCAAGCTCGGCCTGGAGCTTTTTGCGTTCGACAATCAATTGTTCCCGCAACAATTCCTCTTTTGCGGCATCGCCGGCCATTTTGGCGATCTCCCCATTGAGCGCAATTTCACGCTCGGCGATTTTGGCCGCGTATTTCGAATCCAACTCCGCCAGTTCCTTTTTTTGCGCATCCGAAAGTTTCGCGGCGGGCGCGCTTTTGTTTAAACGCTCCATGGCCAGTTCATATGCAGTTTTCATCTTATTTGTTTTCTTTCTTTTTCCACGGCTGGCTTGGGAATTTCATCGGCTGCGGCGTTTGCCGGGCCATTTGCAGTTCCGGATCGCCTCCAGTTTTTGCCCCTTCCGTTCCCTTTTTTGCGTCTTCGCGCCATGACTCGATTTTGGCCTGCAAACCGTGATGTTCGGCTTTCGCCTTGTCGCCGGACTTCATGTAAAAGAGCGACAGGTTCGTATGGACCAGTTGTTCCCGGGGCCGCAATTTCTCGGCCTTGTGGCCTTCGGCTATGGCCGACGCGTAATCGCCTTTGCGATAAAACGCCATCCCAAGGGCCAATTGCGCGTCAAAATGTTCCGGTTCCCGGCCCAGCACGGCCCTCAATTTCCCAATCGCGCTGTCAAACTCGCCGCGGCTGAAGTCAAACATGGCGTCGTCATATTGTTCTGTCGTCACAACCCCAACGTTAGCCATGGATGGGAGACGGGTCAAATCCGTTGAAGTGTGTTGGCGGCACTCCCCGAATTTGGGGATGCCGCGTTCCCTCGAGTTTTGATTTTTTAAAAGTGACGGTAACCGCATTTCCTGATATATTAGACAGACTTTGCCTGCATGAAGATTCGTGATTCCCTGACCGGCATTTTGCTTTTTGGAATTCTTGCTGTCCGCGCCGGCGGCGCAAATGCATTGAACTATTGGGTGGCATCGACGGCTCAGGGCACGGGCGACGGCACGACGCCTTTGACCGCGGCAAGTTATCTGAACCCCACATTTTGGAACGGCGTCCAGAGCCAGCTCGCCGGCACCAACGTTTATGTCAGCTTCGAGACGGGCGCATACAACGCCGGAACGCTGTCCATGACAAATATGGGCAACCCGCTGCACTCGTTGACGCTTGCGGCGGTGACCGCGTATGGTCCGGTTTTCAGCCCTTCGGCCAATATTCTCCAATTATATGGATGTCAAAATTTCCAATTGAACGGTCTGGTGTTCAATGGGCCCGCCCAATATTGGGGACTCTATTGCATACCGAACGGTTTGAATCCGTGCCGAAATATCGCAGTCAATAACTGCCAGTTTCTGAACCTCACGAACGCCGAGTATGCGGCCATCGGCTTATTGAACGGCACTCGCAGCATCCAGGTTTTGAACTGCACGTTTATGAATGTGACCAACGGCCCTCATGAGCACATGATTTATGCCCCGCATGACATCGAGGACGTCGTGGTGTCAAACTGCGTATTCCAGGATTGCTTTGCGGATTATGTGCGTTTTCGGGATGATTCTGAATATTGTGTGGTGGAGGACAGCACCTTTGTCAGCACCAGGAGTTCGACCGCGTGGCCGTTTGTCAGCGCGGAATTGTATAATGAGACGAACTCAGACTCGGCGGGCGATGAATTTTTCGGAACCTATTTCCAGGTTAGCAGTAATTCATTCGCTTACGACGCCGGGGGGGGGCCGGGTCCTTATTCCGCCCTGCACTTCAGCGATACCGGATGGTCGCCTGACACCTACTATTGCGACCTGACTTCGGCGCAGGCCAGTGCGTTGAACAGCGGCAGCGCGAGCTTTCAGCAGTCATTCGTGCAAACAAACTTCGGCATCACTGCCTCGGGCATCAAAATGTTCGGCAACACCTACTCGGATGTCACCTATCAGATGGACTATCAATATGTTACAGGCGGCACCGCGCCTTATAACAACTGGGCTGGAACGGTTGGGCTCAACAACGTTCCCGATTCGAGCGGCACGCCGCTGGGACCGACGCCGGTGCTGCGCAATGGCAATTTTGACCGCCAGGGATTTCTCATTGCGCCGATTTCTCCGGGTGACGACGATTATGAATGTTACTTCCGTGACTGGTTTTGCAGTCCCAAATATACTGACATCCTCTGGCAACAGGGTTTTGAAGGCACGTCCAACGCCCTCCGCTTTGACGGGACAAAGAGCCAGTACGTGTATCAGTGGATTTCCAATCCCAGCCCCAGTTGGACGCTGGACTTCCTGTTTGCCATTGGATCGGGTTTCACCGGTACGGGCGTGAAATTTGCCGCGGATGTTTACCACAATGAAATCACCGGCAGCGGAGTATCAGTGGGCGTGAACAATCTCGGGCAGTTCGGCATTTACAATGGAAGCACTTTTACAGTCCTGCCCGCATTGGGAACTTTCAGCTTCTCGACCAACGCCGTTGGCAGCACAAATTACGTGGATCCGGGCGATACGCTGAACGTTTACCATCTGCGCGTCGTCGGCAACTATTCCGCCGCGACGCCGTACGTGGACATTTACACTAGCGACGCAAATTCGCTGGTCCTGGACCACTGGTCAACGGGAAATACCGACTGGGTGGGCAGCAGTCCCCTCAGCGGTCAATCCTTTCCCGGAACGGTGGCTTTTTACAATTACACGGCCCCCGTAATGCTGGACCAGGTTTCTATTACCGAAGGGATTACGCCCGTCATTACCAACGCGCCCGCCATTACCAGCGCCTATGTGCAGGGCACCCATTTCATAATGACGGGAACAAATGGCACCGCGGGGGCAACATTCTATATTCTTTCCACGACAAATCTCGCGGTGCCTCTTGCTAACTGGACGCGAGTGACCACCGGCACGTTTACGGGAAGCAATTTCGCGATTACGAACGTCGTGTCACCTCGCGAGCCGGTGAAATTCTACAGCCTGGAGCTTCAATGATCTCGCGCCAGTTTTTCATTCAGCCAGCCCACAACCTGTTTCTGCCAATCAGGATAATATTTCGACCAATCGGCGATCCGGTGCTGGCCGTTCGTAATCACGATCATATCGCACGGCACGGCCGCGCGCTGGAGCGCGGCTATGAAATTCGTCGTGCCCTGGTAAGGCACCGTCCGGTCGGCACTGCCCTGGACGAAAAGGAACGGTTGCAAACCCGGCTTGACATAGGTCAACGGAGAATTTCGCTTTAACACGGCGCGTCTTCCGCGTGTCAGGTTGGTGCTGGCATAATTGAAAAGGTTGGTCATGGACTTTGACAGTCCGCCGCGCCGTTCGTTGTCCCACACCAGGTCCGTGGGCGGAGCCATTCCGACGATGGCCTGAACATGGAGATCCGCAGCGGCGAGTGTGCCGGCCAGCGTCACCAGATGTCCTCCCGCTGAGTAACCGATGAGCGCGATATGGTCCGGGTCACTTTTATATTCCGTGGCATGCTGTTTGACCCAGTGAACTGCCGTTTGCACGTCGTCAAAACAAGCCGGCCACCGGTTTTTTGGCGCAAGCCTATAACCGATCGTGAACCAGGTAAAATTGGTCGCGTAAGGCGCCAGGACCGGCACGATGTCCGCTTCCTTGTCTCCACTCATCCAACCGCCCCCGTGAACGATGATGAGGGTGGGAAATGGCCCGGGTCCGTCAGGAACGTGCGCATCGAGTAATAGTTTCTCTCCGTTTGCTTCGCTATATTGGATGCCAAACCGGTTGGCGCCATAGAGTGGACTGGTGAGGGTGACATTCGTTTGTGCCCGTAACGCCAGGATGGAGAGTAACCAGAACATAAAACTAAGTACCGCCCTCGATGAACGCGGTCGCCGTGTTAGGGAACACGGCCTGCAAAAGTCCGTCCGTCGTTGCAGGCCATGCGTCCTCACATGGCGTTCCCATCGGTTT
>Ga0335073_10013163_pt1 | contig 11599 bp, 9 predicted proteins | sample Lox_Sample_22_FD_207093 | JGI IMG/M metagenome (GOLD analysis project Ga0335073, IMG submission 207093) | Soil microbial communities from Loxahatchee National Wildlife Refuge, Florida, United States - Lox_Sample_2.2 | ecosystem: Environmental > Terrestrial > Soil > Wetlands | place: USA: Florida... | reverse complement strand
GACTTCGTGCAGGCTGCCAAGGCAGCCGGCGAGTCGAACTGGCGGATCATCCTGTTCGAGATCCTGCCGAACGAGATTGCCATCGTCGCCACGAGCTTCGTGTTCACGGTCGTCTTTGCCATCAGCTTCTACGTGGCGCTGATGTTCCTCGGCATCGGCAACATCAATCAGTGGAGCTGGGGCACCATGCTCTACTACGCGCAGAACAATGAGGCGATCACCTCCAGCGGAGCCTGGTGGTGGTGGGCGCCGCCAGGGCTCGCCGTCGCCCTGGTGATACTCGCGCTCGTGATGCTGAACTTCGGCATCGACGAGTTCATCAACCCGCGGCTGCGGGCGGCTGGGCTGACCCGGAAGGAACTGCGCGCCGCCAGCAAGCAGCAGGGCATCACCCCCGTGCTGGCGGACCGGCCGAACGCTGCGGTCATCCCCGCGGGCACAGACGGGGTCACCCCGGTGTGGAGGACCAGGTGACCGCCCCGGCGGCGGCGCAGGCCCACTCCGGGGAGCCGGTGCTCGAGATCCAGGGCCTCCGCGTCGACTACGGCCGCGGCCGCAAGGCCGTACATGCGGTGATCGACACCGACCTGACGCTGCACCGCGGCGAAGTGGTCGGACTGGCCGGTGAGAGCGGGAGCGGAAAGTCGACGCTCGCCTACGGGGCTACCCGGCTGCTGCGCCAGCCCGGCTTCATCACCGGCGGCAGCGTGCTGTTCCGGCCAGACGCCCAGCGCCCCGACCTGGCCATCGACATCCTCGATGCGACCGCCGAGGATCTGCGCCGCCTGCGATGGCGCGAGGTATCGCTCGTCTTCCAGTCCGCGATGAACTCGCTGAATCCAGTGCTGACGGTGCAGGCTCAGCTCAGCGACACCCTTGCCGCGCACCTTCCGCATGCCACCAAGAACGAGCGCCAGGAGCGCGCCGTCGAACTGCTCAAGCTCGTCGGCATCAGCGCGGACCGGTTGCGCAGCTATCCACACGAGCTGTCTGGCGGAATGAAACAGCGCGTGATGATCGCCATGGCGCTGGCCCTCGATCCGCAAGTCGTAATCATGGACGAGCCGACCACTGCCCTCGACGTGGTCACCCAGCGGCAGATCCTGCAGCAGGTGATCGAGCTGCGCGATCGGCTGGGCTTCTCCGTGCTGTTCATCACCCACGACCTGTCCCTGCTGCTGGAGCTGGCCGACACGATCGCGATCATGTACGCCGGCCGGATCGTCGAATCCGCGCCCGCGCAGCAGCTGTTCCGCGCACCCCGCCATCCCTACAGCGCCGCCCTGCTTGATTCGTTCCCGTCGCTGCGCGGCGAGCGCAAGGTGATGACCGGCATCCCCGGCTCGCCGCCAGACATGCAGAAGCTCCCGGCCGGGTGCGCTTTCCAGCCCCGGTGCCGCTACGCCTTGACCCGCTGCGCGCACGACGTTCCCGAGCTCACCGCCCCTGCTATCGCCACTGACTCTAACCGCAGCGTCGCCTGCTGGCTGCACGACCAAGCCGAGCTGCCTGACGAGCTCGCCAAGCCGGAGCCGAACGGCCAGCCACGTCGCATGGTCGTCAGCGCGCCGATGCCCGGCAGGCCCGAACCGTCCGGAGGCCCGCGATGACAAATATGACCACGGGCACGCCGGCGGTGCCAGCTAGCGACCGGCCGCGAGGCGCACCTGTCCTGGAAGCACGCGGGCTGACCAAGCACTTCCGGGTGCGCTCTCGGGCGGTGCGCGGCAAGGCGCGGTTCCGCGGCATCGTGCATGCCTGCGAGGACGTGAACCTGACGCTCGAGGCCGGCCGGGTCACTGCGGTGGTAGGCGAGAGCGGCTGCGGGAAGACCACCCTCGCCCGGATGCTCGCCCGGCTGGTCAAGCCAACCGATGGCGAGATCTTGCTCGACGGCAAGCCGGTCCCGCACGGGAAGCTGCACCAGTACCGGCACCGAGTTCAGATAGTGTTCCAGGACCCGTTCGCCTCGCTGAACCCGATCCACAGCGTCCGCTATCACATCTCCCGGCCGCTGCGCATACACCACCGCGCGCGCCGTAAGCCCGAGGTGAACGGTGCCGTAGAAGCACTGCTATCCCGGGTCAAGCTGGACCCTCCCAGGCAGTTCGCGGACAAGCTGCCGCACGAGCTGTCCGGCGGACAGCGGCAGCGGGTCGCGATCGCGAGGGCTCTCGCTGCCGGACCGACAGTGCTTCTGGCTGACGAGCCGGTCTCCATGCTCGATGTCTCGATCCGGCTAGGCGTACTCAACCTGCTCGGTGAACTTCGCGACATCGAAGGCCTGGCAATCCTCTACGTCACCCACGACATCGCATCTGCCAGGTACTTCGCCGACACCATGACCGTCATGTATGCCGGCCGTGTCGTCGAGTCCGGACCGAGTCTGGAGGTGACCGCACACCCAGCACACCCGTATACCCAGCTGTTGCTGGACGCCGCCCCTGATCCGGAAAGGGCAGGCCCGCACGTCATCGAAGCCAGGGGCTCGGCCCCGAGCCTGGTAACGCCGCCGTCGGGCTGCCGGTTCCATCCCCGCTGTCCCCACGCCATGCCGGTCTGCGCCGAACAGCAGCCGCCGGACATATCGGTGGGCGAGGGCCATGTGGCTGCCTGCTGGCTCCGCCATGCCGAGCACACATACGCGACCGATAGTCCAACCCCTGCCGGAAACTAGCCGGCCTGACATCCGGAGCGATCATGAGAAAGAAGACGACACTTGCCGCCATTATGTGCGCGGCCGGTGCGCTGGTGCTGGCCGCATGCGGGTCCAGCCCATCGACCCCAGCAAAGACATCCTCGACCTCCTCGACACTGGTCATGGAGAGCAGCCCGTCGGGTCCGGTGAGCAAGGACTTCAACCCGTTCTCCTCTACCAGCGCGGACAACATTCTCGGCGCGACCAACATGATCTACGACCCGCTGATGCAGTTCGACCTGCTCAAGTCGCCGGCCACGACTTATCCGTGGCTAGCGACCAAGTACGCGTGGTCCAACGGCGGCAAGACGATCACCTTCACGCTGCGCAGCGGTGTGAAGTTCACCAACGGCGAGGCGTTCAACGCCAGCGTGGCCGCCTGGGAGTACAACCTGATCAAGGACAATGCCGCTATCAACACGAACGGGCTGCCGTACGCTGGCGCGACCGCGCCGAACGCGACGACCCTGGTGATCAACTTCAAGCAGCCCGTGTACACGCTGCTGTACTACATCGCCAATACGCCGATGATCCCCGAGAACGTCTGGAGCAAGGTCGGCAACCCGGCCACCTATGCTGACACGGACCCGATCGGTACCGGACCCTACACGCTCTCGTCGTTCACCCCACAGGCAGTGATCCTGACCGCGAACACGCATTACTGGCAGGGTGCGCCGCACGTGACGAAGCTGGAGTTCCCCGCGTACGACTCCAACACCAGCGCCAACCTCGCTCTCGAGCAGGACCAGCTGGACTGGGCCGGCAACTTCGTGCAGAACATCAAGACGGCGTGGGTGGGCAAGGACCCGGCTACCAACAAGTTCTGGGACTTCGGTCTGCAGACCGAGACGCTGATCCCCAACCTCACCAAGTTCCCGCTGAACGACCTGGCCGTGCGAGAAGCGATCTCCTACGGCGTCAACCGGACGACCATCTCCAACGTCGGCGAGGACTACCAGCAGCCGCCGGTGCAGGGGCCGGGCTCGCTGACCGGCATTACGCTGCCGCTCGACCAGAGCTACGTCACGTCGGCCACCTCGGGTTACGTTGCCAGTTACGACCCCGCCAAAGCCAAGCAGATCCTCGAGGCGGACGGCTGGAAGATGGGCAGCAACGGCTACTTCCAGAAGGGCGGCAAGACACTCTCGTTCAGCATCACGGACCCGTCGGCCTACACCGACTTCATTACCGACGACCAGATCATGGCGTCGGAGCTGAAGTCGGTCGGCATGGATGTGACGGTGAACGGCACCTCGGTGCAGGCGTGGACGACCGATCTGCAGACCGGTAACTTCCAGGCGATCGCGCACTGGGGGAACGGCGGCCCGACACCGTACTACCTCTACGACAACTGGCTGGACACCAACCTCACGGCCCCGGTCGGCAAGGTCGCAACGGGGGACTACGAGCGGTTCTACAGCACCCAGGCGGAGTCCGACCTGAAGCAGTTCGCCGGCACCTCCGACACCGCCACGCAGCTCAGCGACGTTGTCAGCATGGAGAAGATCGTCGCGACCCAGCTGCCGGTCATCCCGCTGTTCTACGGAGTGGCGTGGTTCGAGTACAACACCAGCAAGTTCACCGGCTGGCCTTCGCCGGCTAATCCGTACGCGCCCGGCGAGCCCTCTGGTCCGTTCAACGAGATCACTGTGCTGCACTTGAGGCCGGTGAAGTAATCGCCCACGGTGGCGGCGGCTCCTGCCGGGCCGCCGCCACCCTGGGTCTGGTAACTATCGGGAATGTTTCGAACCTAGGTCGAGCTGCGAGAGAAGGCTGATGGCACCTGTCACGGTCGCCGTTGTTGGCACCGGCAGCATCGCAGCGGTCCATCTGCAGGCACTGCGCGCGCTCGGCGACCAGGTCACGGTCATCGCGGCCACCGACGCCGACTCGGTGCGATTGCGAGAGTTCTGCGCCAGGCACGAGATCCCGGCGCACTACGACAGCCTCCCCGAACTGCTCGAGACGGCCCCGCCTGACCTCGTGCACGTGTGCACACCGCCGGGCGCGCATGCCGGCCAGGCCGTGGCGTGCCTGCGCGCGGGATGCTCAGTCTTGGTGGAGAAGCCGCCGGCACTCAGCCTGAGCGAGATGCACACGGTGGCAGCGGCGCAAGGCGAGCGCGGACCGTTCTTCGCGGCCGTCTTCCAGCACCGCTTCGGTTCGGGGGCCCGGCGGCTCAAGAAGCTGATCGACGAAGGCGTGCTTGGCCGCCCGCTTCTGGCGGTATGCAGTACTGCATGGTTCCGCGACCAGAGCTATTTCGACGAGCCGTGGCGCGGCCGCTGGGACACCGAGGGTGGCGGCCCGACCATGGGTCACGGCATACACCAGATGGACCTGCTGTGCTACCTGCTGGGCGACTGGTCGCAGGTGTCTGCCGTCGCCAGACGGCAGGCACGCCGGACGCAGACCGAGGACCTCTCGCTTGCCCACGTGACGTTTGCCAGCGGGGCGGTAGCCAGCGTGGTGAACAGCGTGCTGTCACCGCGTGAGGAGAGCTATCTGCGGTTCGACTTCGAGCGGGCTACGGTCGAGCTGACTCACCTGTACGGGTACCGAGACACCGATTGGCGTATCACTCCGGCGCCTGGCGCGCACGCACTCGTCACTGCAGCTTGGGAGGCGGGTGAGTACGGCGTGAGTAGCGGCCACCAGGCGCAGTTCGGTCATGTGCTGCGCGCCGTGCGTGCGGGGTCGCCGCCGCCGGTGACCCTGGATGACGCCCTGCGCTCGATGGATCTCGTGGCCGCCATTTATGCCTCGGCATTCCAAGGCCGGACGATGCGGCACGATGAGCTGACCCCGTCATCACCGTTCTACCGGAGCATGCGCGGCGATGGCACGGCGCTGAACTCGCTAGGCGACGACGCCCTAACCGGCCTGGCCGCTGCCAGCCCGGCCGCGACGATCGCAGCCAGCGACGGAGCCGGGCGATGATCTCGGTCACGAGCGGGCAGGACGGCCCGATCGCATGCAGCTGGGACGGAGCCGAGCTGTTCCGCTATGTCTGGGAACCCACCGAGCCCGACCTGGAGTCCCCGCGACCCTATCTGCATCCGATCAGAACCCTTGCTGGTGACGAGGTCAGCCTTTACCGGCCGCATGACCACGTATGGCACAAGGGGATCGCCTGGTCGCTGTGCGAGGTCGGCGGGATGAACTTCTGGGGCGGCCCCACCTACCGGCGGGACCGCGGCTACGTTCAGCTGCACAACAACGGCCGGATGCGTCATGACCGGTTCATCGAGGTTGGCGTGCGCGACGGCGCACTGCGCATTGACGAGGACCTGACCTGGACGACCGAGCAGGGCGAGGCCTGGCTCGCCGAGCAGCGGCGGATCGCCGCAACCGTCTACCCGGGCGCCGCAGCGTGGCGGCTGAGCTTCGCTACCAGGATGCGAAACGTCAGCGGCCAGGCGATCCCGATTGGTAGCCCGACCACGCAGGGCCGCGACAACGCCGGATACAGCGGCCTGTTCTGGCGCGGACCGCGGTCGTTCTCCGGCGGCACCGTCATCACCGAGAAGGGGCCAGCTGGCGAGGAGCTGATGGGCAGCCGTGCGCCATGGCTGGGCTACATCGGCCGGCACGACGGCAGCGGCAGGGATTCCACGCTGATCTTCGCGGATAATCCGGCCAACTTCTGTTTCCCGTGCGAATGGTTCGTCCGGACGAGCCTCTTCGCCTGCGTCTGCCCGGCGCCGTTCTTCAGCACCGAGTACGACCTGCCGGACGGCGAGTCGCTGGCGCTGAGCTTCGACGTGATCGTGGCTGACGGCGCACGGGACACCGACGGCTGCGCGGCACTGGTCGCGCAGATCCTCGATTCACCTGACCACGGGCTGCGGATCGTCGAGCGGGAGGGCTAGCAATGAATGCGGCGCGAGATCCGGCGCAGCTGTTCCCGGCCGGGACAGCCGTCAGCCACCTTGCTGTTTACGACTGGTCTGGCCCGGACGAGTTCCGAGGCGGATCGGCCCACGTGCACCTCGCCTGCACCGAGGGATATGTGGTGACCGGCGGCACCGGCCGCCTCCAGACGCTCAGCCGCGACGGCCGGCTCCAGATCCTTGTCGTGATGCAGAATGCCGGGCTGCCAGAAGCCGGCGATAGCGTCCTCACCCTGCCACCCGATTACCTGGGCGACCCTGAGACCTATCAAGCCGCAGCGACGGTGGAGCAGACCAGTCCGCTGGCCGCGGACGCGGCCAGGCACCGGCGGCAGCTTGCCGTGCAGGGGTTTCTGCAGTTGCGTGAAAAAGTGGAGCGGGACGGTCCGAAGGCCCTTGAAGCGTTCTATGCGGCCGCCGCTGCGCTGGTGCGCGGCCGGGCGCCCGGCTGGCGTGACGCATGGGCACAGGGACCGCTGGCCGCCGCGCTGAACACCGGTGAGCAGCTTGAGGAGCTCGCGCTCGGCCGCTATGCCCACCTCAGGAAGGGTCGTCTCACGGTGCTCAGCCCGCCAGCCGAGCGCTCCTACGGCATGTGCGGGCGGCTCGCGTCCTATCAAGTCAGGTAAGGGAGCGACGTGCTGGTAGCTGGCGTGGACTCGTCCACTCAGTCGTGCAAGGTAGTGCTCTGCGATGCTGACGACGGCACCGTGGTCGCTACGGGCAGTGCCCCGCACCCCGACGGTACCGAGTGTGATCCGGTGGCCTGGTGGACCGCTCTCCAGCAGGCCGGTGATGGCCTGCTCCGTCGCGCGGTGGCCGTGGGAGTGGCCGCCCAGCAGCACGGGATGATCGTCCTCGATGGGGCAGGGGCGGTGATCAGACCGGCGCTGCTCTGGAACGACCTGCGTTCTGCCGAGGCCGCCGCCGAGCTGGTCACCGAGATGGGCGGTCCGCAATGGTGGGCAACCCAGACCGGAAGCGTGCCGGCCGCCTCATTCACTGTCACGAAGCTGCGCTGGCTGGCAGAGCACGAGCAGGCAAGCGCAGCGCGGACAGCCTCGGTTCTGCTGCCACATGACTGGTTGACCTGGCGGCTTTCCAGCGACCCGGCACTGGCACAGGCAACCGGGGGCGCGGCAGCGCGGCCGGCGGAGATGGTGACGGACCGGGGCGATGCCTCGGGGACCGGCTACTTCTCGCCCGCCATGGGCGAGTGGCTGCCAGAGCTCGCCGCCGCGGCGATCGGCCACCCGCTAATGCTGCCGCGGGTGGCAAAGCCCGCTGAGGTCATCGGGGAGACAGCATGGGGTGCGGCGGTGTCCGCCGGGACCGGTGACAACATGGCGGCCGCACTTGGCCTCGGCCTGGAGCCGGGTGACCTCGTGGTGTCCATCGGCACCTCGGGTACTGCTTTCGCGGTCAGCGAGCAGCCTGCCGCGGATGCATCCGGCGCTGTCTGCGGCTTTGCCGACGCCACGGGCCGGTTCCTGCCTCTGGTCTGCACCGTCAACGCCGGGCTGGTAATGCGGGCAACGGCAGCACTGCTCGGCGCTGACCTGGCCGGCCTGGATGCGCTGGCGCTGGCGGCTCCGGCGGGTGCCGAGGGCCTGACGCTGCTTCCGTATCTCGATGGCGAGCGCACGCCGAGTCGGCCGTCGGCCAGCGGCGTGCTGGCCGGGTTGACGACGCGGAATGCAAGCCCACAGAACATGGCGCGTGCCGCCGTCGAGGCCGTGCTCGCCTCGCTCGCCGAGGCGGCTGACCGGCTGACGGAGCAGGGGGTCGCGCAGCAGCGCGTGCTCCTTGTCGGTGGCGGTGCGCGGTCTCCGGCAGTCTGCGCTATCGCACCGGGGATCTTCGCCGCGCCCGTAATCGTGCCCGAGCCGGCCGAGTACGTCGCCATTGGCGCCGCGCGACAGGCGGCATGGGCTCTCGCCGGCGGCTCGGCTCCGCCGGTGTGGCCGCCCACGTCGGCCATGGAGTACGCGGGTGCACCGCAGCCTGAGGTCAGGCAGCGGCATGCGGCACTGCGAGAGCAGACGGCCTGCTGGCCCGGCGCCAGCAGTTAGTTACTGCCGCCGGGCCGACCCGCCCGGCAGCCCCGCAGAGAAGGGAACCCAGCTGGATGGACGCTCACCGTTATTCCCCTACGCGCGATGACCACTTCTCTTTTGGCATCTGGACTGTCGGATGGCAGGGCGTGGACGTCTTCGGCACCGCAGTCCGGCCCCCGATGCCCGCAGACCGTGCCGTCCGAAAGCTCGCCGAGCTGGGTGCGTACGGTGTGAACTTCCACGACAACGACGTCTTCGACTTCGATGCCAGCGCCGCGGAGCGAGACGAGCGGATCGCAGCCTTCCGTAAGGCACTCGACGAGACCGGGCTCGTTGTCACTACCGCCACCACGAACCTGTTCTCGCACCCGATGTTCAAGGATGGCGCCTTCACTGCCAACGACCGGAGCGTGCGAAGGTTTGCGCTGGCGAAGGTCATGCGCAACCTTGACCTCGCCGCCGAGCTCGGTGCCCGGGTCTACGTGTGCTGGGGCGGCAGGGATGGGGCGGAGTCTGGCGCGGCCAAGGACGTGCGCGCCGCGCTGGACCGGCTCAAGGAAGCATTTGACGTGCTCACCGGGTACGTCGTCGATCAGGGTTACGACTTGCGGTTCGCCATCGAGCCGAAGCCGAACGAACCTCGTGGCGACATCTTGCTGCCGACAGCGGGGCATGCGCTCGCTTTCATCAACGAGCTGGAGCATTCCGAACTGGTGGGAATCAACCCAGAGGTGGGGCACGAGGAGATGGCGGGGCTCAACTATGCCCATGCGATCGCCCAGGCGCTATGGCACGGCAAGCTGTTCCACATCGACCTCAACGGGCAGCACGGTCCGCGCTATGACCAGGACCTCAGGTTCGGCGCCGGGAACGCGCGCGGGGCCTTCTGGGTGGTCGATGCCCTCGAGGCCGGCGGATACGACGGTCCCGTTCACTTCGACTTCAAGCCGCCCCGCACCGAGGACGACGCAGGCGTCTGGGAGTGCGCGGCTGCCTGCATGCGCAACTACCTGATCCTGCGCGAGAAGGTGAGGGCATTCCGTGCCGATCCAGACGTCGCCGATGCGCTGCGGGTTGCCAGGGTGGACGACCTTGCGCTGTCCACGCTGGCCGATAACGAGACCTGGCGGGACATCCGGGACTTCAGCCCGGACATCGCGGCGCTCGGCGAGCGCGGCATGGCATTCGAGCGCCTCGACCAGCTAGCGCTCGAGTACCTGTACGGCGTCAGGTAGCAAGCGCCGGCTGGCACGGCAGCTCAGCGCTTTGGCAGCTCAGCTGTTTCTGAGCTGCGCGACCAGTGCGTCGGCCTGATCGGCCGTAACGGCCATGAGGTTCGGCATCGGCAGCACCCGGCCGCCCCCGGCCAGGAAGACCACCTTGTCGGTCAGGCAGGCGCGCAGGTCAGGATGCCGCTGAGCGATCTCGATCTGCTGCCGGAGCATGCTCTGGCGATTCGCGGCCAGCGTGGGCATAACGCGCTCGCTCATTGCCTTTTGCACCCGTCGGCCAATAGCCCGGCCGAGGATGCCGCCGACAGCACCGAGCGCGGCGTCGCCGATAGCGTCACCGATTCCGTCACCGACGGACATGCCGAAATAGTCACGGCTGCGGCCGGCCCAGCTTCCGCGCGGTGGGCCCGCCTGCGGTTGCTGCGCCCACCCCGGCTGGGGTCCGGCTTGCGGCTCGGCCTCCCAGCCCTGCGCGGGACTGGCGGAGGTGGAGCCCTGGCCAGTCTGGTTCAGCTGAGCCTGCGCCAGGGCGGCAAGCTCGCCGATCGAGTGCACTGCCGCGGAACTGCCGCATTGCGGGCAGGGTTCCGCTAACTGCTGTCCATCGGTCACGGCACCATTGTGCGCGCCACGCTGCTCGCGCGGAAAGAGGCCAGCGGGCGCATTAGGAGGACAATTCGACTTGTCGAGCGGTCGCCAGCTCCTCCCGCAGTCTGAACTTCTGGATCTTGCCGGACGGCGTGAGCGGGAACTCTTCAACGAAGACCCAGTGCAGCGGAGTCTTGTAGGGCGCGAGCCGCTCCCGGCAATAGGCCCGCAACTCGTCGGAGCTCGGCTCATTCTGGCCAGGCGCAACACGGATGTAAGCAGCGACGACCTCGCCCCACTTCTCATCCGGAATGCCGATGACTGCCGCCTCACCGACTGCAGGATGGGCGAACAGGACGTCCTCGATCTCGCGCGGGTAGATGTTCTCGCCGCCGCGGATGATCATGTCCTTGACCCGGCCCTCGATCCGCAGGTATCCCTCGGCGTCCATGGAGCCGAGATCGCCGGTGTGATACCAGCCATCGGCGTCGATCGCCTTCGCGGTGGCCTCGGGCGCGTCGTGATAGCCACGCATGACCAGGTAGCCGCGAGCGCACAGCTCGCCGACCTCGCCGGGCGGCACAGGCTCACTCGTGACAAGGTCTGCAACCTTAATCTCGGTCTGCGGCAGCGGCGTGCCAAGCGTCTCGGCCCGCCGGTCTGGCGGCGCATCCAGCCGCACCTGGGTCACCAGCGGCGAGCACTCAGTCGTGCCGAACACAATGCTGAACCGCACGCCGAGGCGCTCCTCGACCCGGCGGACCAGACCGGCTGGCACAGGCGAACCGCCGGACACGGCCACTCGCAGCCCGGACAGGTCCCGTTTGTTGATGTCGGGGTGCTCGAGCATCGCGATCATCATCGTCGGTACCCCGCCGAACACCTCCGCGCGCTCGGCCTCCAGCAGTTCCAGCATGAGCGCCGGGTCGAACGCGAGCACGGGCACGTGCACCGCCAGGCTCTGGCATGCACCGAGCACGCCCATCGCGCAGCCGGCCGTATGGAACAGCGGCATCGGGTTCACGTAAGTTTCGCCGGGCTGCAGCCCGAGGCGTTCGGCGTAGAACCGGGCATTGTTGGTGAGGCCGCGATGGTGCAGCTCGGCGCCCTTGGGGAAACCGGTCGTGCCCG
>Ga0335073_10013162_pt1 | contig 11600 bp, 14 predicted proteins | sample Lox_Sample_22_FD_207093 | JGI IMG/M metagenome (GOLD analysis project Ga0335073, IMG submission 207093) | Soil microbial communities from Loxahatchee National Wildlife Refuge, Florida, United States - Lox_Sample_2.2 | ecosystem: Environmental > Terrestrial > Soil > Wetlands | place: USA... | reverse complement strand
GAACCCGAGCCGCTGTTGCCGGAGCCGCTCGAGCCCGAGCTGCATCCCGCGAGAAGGGCCATCACCGCGATCGCGACCATCGCTGCCGTGACGCTGTATCGCCTGCGAAGTACCATCGGTCCTCCTGTGATCCAGGCAAGCGGATTGCCAGGAAAATAGATCCGATGTACGTATGCTGTCAATGGCGATTTAGCGGGATGCTAGCTTCGTGCTCCAATCGATACGGCTCTAGTCATCCGATCTATGTGCGTGCGGCTGGCCTGACCCGCAGGCCGTCCATGCCGCCATCGACCGCGAGCGAGGCGCCGGTTACCGAACTGGCGAGCGGGCTGGCCAGGTACGCGATCGCGGCGGCGACCTCCTCGGCGCTCACGAGCCTGCCCATGGGCTGGCGGGCGTTGAGCGCGGCGCGCTCGGCTTCCGGGTCGTCGGCCTGCGCGAGCAGCCGGCCTATCCACGGCGTGTCGGCCGTTCCCGGGTTCACGCAGTTGACCCTGATGCCCTCGCGCACGTGGTCGGCGGCCATGGCGAGGGTGAGGGAAAGCACCGCGCCCTTGCTTGCCGAGTACAGCGTGCGTTCCGGCAGGCCGGCGGTCGCGGCGATCGAGCAGGTATTGACGACCGCGGCCTGGCCGTGAGCAAGGACGGCTGCCCGCAGGAACGGCAGCGCGGCGCGGGTAACGCGGACGATGCCGAGCACGTTGACGTCGAGCACCCGCCGCCATTCGTCGTCGTCGTTGGCCTCGATGGTGCCGATCGCGCCGATGCCCGCGTTGTTGACGACGATGTCGATCCCGCCGAGCACCTGCGCCGCCCCGGCCACGGCGGTCCGCACTTGCGCGTCGTCGGTGACGTCTGCGCCGATCGCGGTCAGTTCGCCGGCGATCTCATCGGGGATGGCGCGGTCGAGAATGACCACGCGGGCGCCGCGCCCGGTCAGCAGTCGCGCCGTCGCGAGCCCGATCCCTGAGGCACCCCCCGTGATGATCGCGGTACGGCCGGCGAATTCGCTCATAGGGTGCCTCCTGTGATCAGTTCGGTCTGATGTACCCGATCGTCAGCAAGATATTGGCATAAAGCGCGCCATCGCCCGTAGCCACGCAAACGGCCAGGTCAGGCTGCCGGCAGGCGGCATAGAACTCGTGACGGCCCAGGGGCTGGAGCGGCAGTTCCCCGCCGAGCAGTTCCGAGTAGCGGCCGAAGACGAGCGGCGTGCTGCCGTCGTCTGGCCGCATGACGGCCGCGGCCTCGACAGGGACGGCAGCGAGTACCGGCTCTAGCACTTGCTCGACCGTGACCAGGCCGGGACGCAGGTTCAGGTGAATGAGCGCGGCGCCCGGATGCACGTTCGTGCTGTGCGAGTAGTTCGCGTCGGCGATCAGCACGCGGGCGCCGTGCCCGGCCGCGCCGAGCGCGGCCAGGAGAGGCGGATGGATCAAGGGGAACCGGAGCACGGCTCCTTATATCACCAGGTTTCGGCGTTCGGCAATGTTTCGGCGGTCCCAACGTCTGGAATCGTGCGCTAAGCAGGATCGCAGGCAGTTGCGACGCCGACGGCAACAGCAACGGAGTTCCTCCGATGCGGTTCACTGGGCAGCGGCAACGGCAACGATGGCCCGGCGATGCTGTTCCTGCGACAACAAAGTTCCACCGTTGCGCTAGCCGCGCGCGGTCGAACAGCATCGCCGGGCCATGGATGCGGCTCCTCAGAAGTGACGCCGTGGCTCCCTCGTGCCGCCGGGCTCCGGCCCGGCCCGCCCGGCCCGCGGCGGGCGTCCGGCGGCTATATCACCAGGTTTCCGTGTTCGGCAATCCGCGGAGACCGGGGAGTGGCACCAGGTTGCCGTTCTTGATCCAGCCGTTGAAGGCGTTATGGGTGTAGCCGCCCACGACAAGAATGAAGCGGCCTGACGGATCCTCGGCCAGGAACCGGAGGCCGCCCTTGCGGATCGTCAGCAAGACCCTGGTCATCTTGCCGGTCACGGCATTGATGCTGACGACTCGCGAACCAGCGCGGTTGTCGAGCCCGCCGAGGGTGACGGTCTTGCCTGAAGGACTCAAGATGGCAGCCACGGGCGAGGGAACGTCCTGGTACCCGCTGAACACCACGTGCCCGCTGTCCAGATTGCCCCCCTGCCAGGCCGGGCTGACGGAAACCATTTCGGTGCCACCGCTGACGCGCCCGAAGGCGGCAAGCTCCCTGCCGCGGTCGGCGAAGGAGAGCGACAAGGACTGCAGTTCACCGCCGCCTGGCGCGTCGGCCGTCCAGACGGCCTGGCGGCCGGTCTTCGTGTTGATGACCAGTACCCGGTAGCCGGATACGTAGTCGGAGACGGCGAGTTCCGAGCCGTCTGGCGATGCCCCAAGGTCCATCGGCACCTGGTGAGCGAGGGTGCCTCCCGGCATCAGCTTGAGTGCGCTGACGTGTCCTGAACGGCTGACGGTCAACTCGTAGATCTTGCTGCCGGTCACTCGGTGAGGATGGTTCTTGGTGGCAGTCGAGCACGCCATGAAGAACGTCGTGCTCGAAGGGCTTCCGCCGGCCGCGACCGCGCTGACCGGAAAAGGCGACGGCGCCGGGCACTTGAACGTTCCGGCGATCGCTCCGGTCGCCGTCGACCTGATCGTGTTGACCGGCGGGCGGGTCGTGCCGTTCCCAGGGGTCTGCTCGAAGTAGTAGGCAGGGATGCGGGCCGCCGTCTTGTGGTCGCTGGCAGAACGGTGCTGGGTTGTTGTTGTCGACGCGAACGCGACGCCGAGGCTGCCGGCGACAGCGAGCGCCGCGGTGGCGGTGACATAGGTGAGGCGGCGGTGCCTGGCCGCCCTCCTGCGGACGGCGTGCACTGATACCTGGCCAGGGGGTTCGCCGATGACGGCGTTGAATAGCCTGCTCAATTCAAGCTCCATTTCGTTCATCTGCGTTCTGCTTCCATGAGCTCGACGAGCCTTTGATCGCCACGCAACTTGGCCAGCGCCTGCGACATCGTGCTCTTGACCGTGCCGACCGCGCAGTTGAGAACCTGCGCGACCTGTGCCTCAGAAAGGTCGTCGACGACCCTGAGCACGAGTACGGCCCGTTGCTTGTCCGTCAGCCTCGTCAGCACTTGCCTCACTGTTTCCCTCGCGGCGATCTCGGCCGCCAGATCGCCAGGTGCCGCGCTGTCAGGCAGTTCGGCTGACGCCTTTTCGCTGTGCCACCGGCGGCGGCGCCAGGTCAGCCAGGTGTTGAGCATTGCCCGGCGAACGTAAATCTCCGGGTCATCCCGCCTGGTGATCCGCTCCCACCGCAACCAGGCCTTGGCAAGCGCCGTCTGCACCAGGTCCTCGGCGAGAGCCCAGTCCCCGGTCAGCATCCAGGCCGTGCGCTGCAGCGTCCGTTCGCGCGCTTCCACGAACCGCGCGAACTCGTCCTCCTGACCGTTCACCCGACCTCCGGTTCACGCGGCACCTGTCAACAGGGACGACTAGCTGAGCCACGCCAAAGGTTCAGGCTCCGCTATCATTCCGCCATGAATGCCGGGTCCAGGCGCCACGATCAGGGCTCAGGCCTGGTACCTCACGGCCTGGATTTCGGCGCCACCGCTCCGTTCGTCTACGACACGCTTTTCGGGTTGCTTGCCTTGCAGGATCAGCCGCCTGTTGAGCAGTATGGCCGCGCTAATCCGGACGCCAGGCAGGCCATTTTCGCGCTCAGCCGGACCGCGGGGCAGGCCGGCGTCCGGGTACGGGATGGAGGCCAGGCAAAAGACGAATTCCTCGAAGGGCACCTGCGGTTGTATTCGGCCGAGGAGATCTGGATGTTCGATCTGGCCATCGACGTGCTCGCGATGCTGGCCACGGGCGGCGGGCTGCATCAAGGCACGCTTACGCAAGCGCGCGATCACCTCAAGCGCGCCGATGAGCAAACGCACAGCGCGCACTGGAGACGGGCGGTTCACCAGGCGGGTGCCGGACCCGTAGAGTTCCGCGAGCTCAGAGCACACGTTCCCCGCCGACGGTAATGGGGTGCTTGCTGACTACCAGGCGTAGGCCTCGGGCGCGGCGCCTCCGGGACCGGGGAAGATCTCATCAAGGTGGCGGAGGGCCTTTTCGTCGAGTTTGAGCTGCTCGGCGCGCAAGGCGCTCTCGAGTTGCTGCCTGAGGCGCGGGCCGACGATCGGTGCGGTGACCGCGGGCTGGTGCAGCAGCCAGGCCAGCGCGACCTCGGCAGGCGGCTCGCCGAGTTCACCGCAGAATGCCTCGTAGGCGGCGACCTGATCCCGCCTGCTCTCGATCGTTTCCGCGGCCCGGCCGCCTCCGCTCCGGCCGTCCTTGTCTGTCCGTGCCAGGATGCCGCTGAGCAGGCCGCCGTGCAGCGGGCTCCACGGGATGACGCCGAGGCCGTAACCCTGGCAGGCTGGCAGGACTTCAAGTTCTACCGTCCGCGCGGCCAGGTTATACAGCGACTGCTCGCTGACCAGCCCGAACGCGCCGTGCCTGTGCGCGGCTTCCTGTGCCTGGGCTAGGTGCCAGCCGGCGAAGTTGGACGAGCCGAAGTAGATGACCTTGCCTTGCTGGCGGAGAACCGCGAATGCCTCCCAGATCTCTTCCCACGGCGTAGCCCGGTCGACGTGGTGCATCTGGTAAAGGTCAATGCGGTCGGTCTTGAGGCGGCGCAGTGAGGCCTCGCAGGACTGGCGGATGTTGACGGCGGAAAGGAACCGGTCGTTGGGCCACTCTTCTTTCCCGCCGTAGAGCTTGGTCGCCAGGACCACCTTGTCGCGCCGGCCTGAGCTGGCCTCGAACCAGTCGCCGATGATGGACTCGGTGACTCCCTCCGCCCTTGGCCGGCCATAGGTGTTGGCCGTGTCGAAGAAGTTGACGCCATGCTCGAGGGCGTAGTCCATGATCGCGAACGCGTCCTCCGGCTCGGTGTACGCGCCGAAGTTCATCGTGCCAAGGCAGATCCTGCTGACGGAAGCGCCACTGCGGCCAAGGTGGGTGTAGTCCATACGGCTAACGGTAGCTGTCCGTATGGTGGCCGCTTCCTGGTGGCCGGACCTGAGGGCGAAGCTCAGGTTCGGACGGCGGGGCGTGGCTTCGCGTTTTGCCGCCTCATCTGAGGTACGGTTTCGCGAAGTGGGCGGCAGGTGGGCTAGCAGACTGGGAGGCGGGCCGGGTGGGGTGCGAGGTGCTTTCCGGGGCCGAGGCGACCGAGCGGCTGGCCGGGCTCGGGCTGACGGTTGAGATGGTCGAGCGGGTTGTGCGGCGGGCGGACGCGGACGCCAGCATGTGCACGGCGTTTGATCCGCCGATCATGGAAGGGCTGATGCGGTGGGGCCGCACCAACCGGTACCTGCGCGAAGAGCTCGCTGAGGCTGGGTGGCGGTTCGACAATCCGAGGAACCTGCCAAGGACCATTCCGCCGGGCGGCGAGTTCGCGATCGTGGCAACGACTGGCGATGACCTGACCGGGCTCGCGGAAGACTTCCTGCCCGCGACCAAATACGCGAAGGGTCTCGCGACCGCTGATGCGGTGATCAGGAACGGGCAGCTCACGCTCGATTTCGGCGACTTTGATTTCAGCTCAGGCGAGGAACGCGCCGCGGGCGGGACGGTTCCGCAGACCTGGTTCATGCTGTTCTACGTAAATGACGACGCCTTCCGCGTGGAGGTTTCGCTGCCCGACGGGATCACGGACGGACGCATTACGAGCTGGGCGGAACGGATCATCTTGCCGCCGTTCCCGCGCGAAGATGGTGGCCTGACCGGGGTGGCGCCGCCGGCGGGAGATCAGCCGGCCGCGGACGATGTCGTCGTCGCGGTCAGCCGGCGCTAGCAAGCTGGGACTAGGACACTAGGAAACGGATCACTGGGCAGCGGGCCATGTTCACTCCGTCGCGGCTGGTCATCGCCCGCAAACGGCGTGGCCTGACCCTCATCGGGCTCGCCGGGCTGACCGGGCTGAGCACCCGGAGCATCTCGCGCTACGAGAACGGGCACGCTGAGCCGTCAGGGGACACCTTGACGCTGCTCGCCCGGGCGCTCGACGTGGCGCCCTGGTTCTTGTGCGGCGGGGACGTCGACGAGATCCCTGTCGACGCGGTGAGCTTTCGCGCTCTCAGCAAGATGACGGCCAGGCAGCGCGATCGCGCGCTCAGCGCCGGACGGGTCGCCTTGCTGATCAACGACTGGATCGAGGCCAGGTTTCATCTGCCAGCGGCGGACATCCCCGCCCTGACCGGCCACGATCCCGAGTCCGCTGCCCAGGTCGTCCGGGCACGCTGGGGTCTGGGGGAGCGGCCGGTAGGCAACGTGCTCCACGTACTCGAAGCGCGGGGGGCCAGGGTCTATTCGCTGACTGAGGAAAACAATCAGCTCGATGCCTACTCCCTGTACTGGCATGGCCAGCCGTTCATCTTCCTGAACACCGGCAAGTCGGGTGAGCGTGGCCGGTTCGACGGGGCTCATGAGCTCGGGCACCTGGTGCTGCACGGCGATCATCTCGTTCCGAACCGCCCGGAAGCTGAGGCCGAGGCCAACCGGTTCGCCGCTGCTTTCCTCATGCCGCGCGCGAGCGTCCTGGCCGCTGGATTGCACGATGCCACGCCAGACAAGATCCTGCGGGCCAAGCGGGTCTGGAAGGTTTCCGCACTGGCGCTCGCGCACCGCCTCTATGAGCTGAACCTCCTCACCGAGTGGGGGTACCGGGCCGCGTGCGTGCAACTGGCCCAGTGGGGGTACCGGCGCGCGGAGCCTGAGGGAATCGAGCGTGAGTCCTCTCAGCTTCTCGCCAAGGTCTTCAGGTCCGCTCGCGAGCATGGCGAGTCGATGGCCAAGGTCGCGGCGGCCGTCGGGATCAGCGCCGATGAACTGCGCGCGCACGTCTTCGGACTGACCCTGACGACCGTGCCAGGTGGCCTGCTTGACCCAGGTATGCGGGCGCCAGGCCGGCCCTGACCGGCGCCCGGCAACAGCATCGGGGAGCCACCGATGTCGTAGCCGGCCCGCCGCCGACAGCATCAGTGGCTCCGCGACGTTGCGGGAACAACATCAAGTAGGCACCGATGTCCCCCGGCCCTGGCCCGTGAACGACAACAACGAGCCAGCGATGCTGTGCGCCCCGGCGGAATGCCCGGATCGCCCCGCATGCCGGATCAGGCGGGCAGCGCCGCCGCCGCCACGCGGCGCGAGTCGCCGAGGGCGGCCGCCTGCATGCGGAACTACCTGATCCTGCGGGAGAAAGCGCGCGCGTTCCGCGCCGATCCCCTGGTGCGAGAGGCGCTGGCAGCCGCCCGCGTGGCGGAACTGGCCGTGCCGACGCTGGCGCCTGGTGAGACCTGGCGCGACGTCGCCGGCTTCGCCCCGGATGCCGAGACGCTTGGCAGCCGAGGGCTGGCCTTTGAGCGTCTTGACCAGCTAGCACTCGAGCACCTGTACGGCGTGTAATCAGGGGACCTCAATTCTCGGTGATTGCTGAGCTGATCTAGGTATCTCTGTCACAATATTCCATCAAGACAGACTCGCAGTGATTCTCTCCTGCTTGTCCGTATTTTACGGCATTCCGGAAATGATGGAATGATGACAAAACGAATGCCGAGCAGTGCGGGGCGGCGGTGCCTGTTACTGAGCCGCGCTCGGAGAGCGGATATGAGATAGTCCAGGCCAGCCGGGAGTTCCAGAACCTCAGGCGGCGATTTCGCCGCTTCGCTGTCCCGGCCATGGTGTTCTTTCTGACCTGGTATTTCCTTTATGTAATAAGTGCGGCTTTCGCGCCCGGGTTCATGCGGATCAAGGTTGCCGGCGAGATCAATATCGGCTTGTGCTTCGGCCTGCTCCAGTTCGTGTCGACGTTCGCGATCACGATGCTCTACGGGCGCTGGGCACGCCGGAACATCGATCCGGTCTCTGACCGGCTCAGGCAGCGCGTCGCGAGGGGCAGGCGCACGTGACCATTGGCCGCCCCCTTGTCAATCTTGCGATCTTCGCGTTCTTCGTCGCGGTGACGCTCGTGATCGCGATCAGGGCCGCCGGCAGCAACAAGACCACGACCGACTACTACGCGGGCGGCCGGGTTTTCTCCGGACGGCAGAACGGCATCGCGATCGGCGGTGACTACCTCTCTGCCGCGTCGTTCCTCGGCATCGCCGGCGCGATTTCGCTTTACGGGTACGACGGCTTCCTTTACTCGATCGGGTTCCTCGTGGCCTGGCTGGTCGTGCTGCTTCTGGTCGCCGAGCCGCTGAGGAACAGCGGCAGGTACACCATGGCCGACGTGCTCCACCTGCGCCTTCGTGATCGCCGGGTGCGGGCGGCGGCCGCTGTGTCAACGCTGACCGTGAGCCTGTTCTACCTGCTCGCGCAGATGGCCGCCGCAGGCGGGCTGGTCAACTTGCTGCTTGGCGTACGGAGCGGCGGCGGTCAGGACATCACGATCGCCGTCGTCGGCTTGCTGATGATCTTTTACGTGCTCGTCGGCGGCATGAGAGGCACCACCTGGGTGCAGATTGTCAAGGCAATGATCTTGACCTTGGGAGCCGCCGTCACGACCTTCTGGGTGCTCGCAAAGGCCGGCTTTGACGTGTCAGGGCTGCTCAGCCACGCGGCGGCTGCCAGCCCCGCGGGTAACGCGGTGCTCGGACCTGGCCTTGAGTATGGCGGCAGTACCACGACCAGGCTCGACTTCATTTCGCTCTCGCTGGCGCTCGTCCTCGGCACGGCCGGGCTGCCGCACGTCCTGACCAGGCTCTATACGGTGCCTGACGGGCGGGAGGCGCGGCGGAGCGTGATCTGGACGGTGTGGCTGGTCGGCTTGTTCTACTTGTTCACGCTGGTGCTCGGGTACGGTGCGATGTGGCTGGTCGGGGCGAAGAAGATCGAGGCGGCGCCTGGCCGCGCGGACTCGGCGGTGCCGCTGCTCGCTTATCACCTGGGCGGGACGCTCTTGCTCGGCATCGTGGCGGCGGTAGCGTTCGCGACGATCCTCGCCGTGGTCGCGGGGCTGACGATCACGGCCAGCGCGTCGTTCGCGCACGATGTCTATGCCGGGCTGCTGCACAGCGGTGACGTCGAAGCTCGCGATGAGATCAAGGTGGCCAGGATCACCGCGGTCGTTGTCGGGCTGATCGCGGTCGCCGGAGGGACGCTGGCGAAGAACATCGATGTGGCGTTCCTGGTCGCGCTGGCGTTCGCGGTCGCCGCATCGGCGAACCTGCCTTCGATCCTGTATTCGCTGTTCTGGCGCCGGTTCACGACCAGGGGGGCGGTCTGGAGCATTTACGGCGGGCTCATCACCTCGGTGCTCCTGATTATCTTCTCGCCGGTCGTCTCGGGAGAGAAGGCCGCGACGGGTGCCAGCTTGTCGGTGATCACGAACCCGCACGTGAACTTCGCTTTCTTCCCGCTCGACAATCCGGGGATCGTGTCCATACCGCTGGCGTTCTTCCTCGGCTGGCTCGGCTCGGTGACCGACAGGCAGCCCGCCGATGCCGCGCGCTACGCGCGGGTTCAGGTTACGGCGCTCACCGGGATTGGCGCAGAGCGTGCTGGGCACGTGAAGGACGTGGCTCAAGGGACAGTTCACGCGGAAGGGACCGGCATGCCGGAGGGAGGCGATAATGGCCAGCAACGGGACGGCACCGGGAGTGCCGGTGTCTCCGCTGCCGCTCGACACGGAAGCACTGCGCATCGTCCGGTACTCGGCGGGACAGCTAACGCACCTGGCGGATGAGTTCGTCGCCTGGCTGCACGGGGAGATCGTTGCCCTGAGTCCTGAGGTCGCCTCTTCTGTCGCGGATGAAGGCTGGCCGTTCTGCCAGCGCATGGCCCAGGCGATGCTGTGGGTCGCGCTGACCGACCAGCCGACAGGTGTAGTGACCGGCGTGCTGCGCCGGGTCGGTGAGGACAACTGGAACGACGGGTTTCCCGAAGGCGAGTACGTCAGCGTCGCGCATGCGCTGGTGCGGGCGCTCCGCGACCTTTCTGGCGCCGAATGGTTCACTGCTATGGCCTCGGCCTGGATTAGCTGCTTTCAGTGGATGCAGCCCCATCTGCTCGCGGGTGCGCGGCAGGCCGCGGCGTCAGGGCCGATGCCTGGGCCGGTGCCAGGACCCGCGTTCGTGCCTTCGGAGAACGAGCAGCAGGTAAGCGCGGCGGAGGCCGCGGAGCCTGATCTGGAGTCGGCCCCCGATCTCATGGACGATGACGACGAGGAAGACGACGTCGGCTACGGCTCGCTGATGATGTCGATGACGCTCAACTCCCGCCGGCACCCGGACGGCTGACGGGCCGGCGCGGCGGGCGCGGCGATCTAGTTCAGGCGTGGTCTTGCCTGGCTGCTCTCGCCGCGAGGGAGGCCAGCAGCCAGTGCTTCCCGCCTAGGTCGTAGACCACCCTCGCGACGAGGGAGACGGAGGCGAGCACGATCGCCGCGATCCGCGCCTGGCCGGTGAGCCAGCCCTGTATCCCGCCGATGACGACGACGGCAAGCGTCACGAAACTGAGCAAATGCCAGCCCTGGCCAACCCGGTCGATCACGTTATGCGGCGTGCCGCCTCTGGTGCGACGGAAGCGGACGATGGTTACGCCCGCGAAGTACACAGGGATGATGATCCAGGCCACGACGAGGAATACGTCGTCGAAACCGGGCTTGGCGTGTTAGCTACACCCTCAATCGGGGTGTGGCCACCATCGCGATCGCGGCCGCTTCTGGCGAGGATCGAGATATGAGACACGAGTCATGGCTCCCTTATGGCGGCTCAGCGAAGCTGGAGCTTGCCCTTGTCCTGCTGGCCGTCGCGGCGGCAGTCACAATTCTCGGTATCAGGCTGCGCCGGCCGATCGGACTGACCCGGCCATCACGGCCGGTAGTAACGGCTCTCGTCGCCACCTGGATCGTTGCGATCCCGACGTTCCTCGTGTGCTTCGCCATTTACGCCCAGCAGGTGCACAAGATGCATCCGAGCGGGCTTCACGTCGGCGAGCCGATCCTTCCCTACACCCTCGCGGCGGCCGTGGTGACGTTCGTCGTCATCCTGATCGTCAGCCCCGACCGCTCGCCGACCGGCGTGATCAGTGCCGTCATCGGCGCCATCGCCGGCCCGATGGTCTTCGAGCTGCCGTTTGACCTGATCGTGATGACCAGGACGGTCCCTGTGCATCCCGACCCGGCCCTGTACCGGCTCATCTTCTTCGTGCCGTTGTTCCTGATCGAGCTCACGACGCTGTCGTTCCTGACCCTCTGCCCTAACGCCAAGGTAGCCAGGTCGACGTTCTTTACTTTCGCGCTGATGCTGGTCGTGTTCGCGGGCTGGGCTCTCGCCGACGGGATCACGTTCCCGAACAGCGCGGGAGCGAGGGCGTTTAACGTCGCGGCCAAGTTCCTGGCCTTCGGCACGGTGCTCACCTTGTTCGTACCCCAGCGCCCGAGGACGAAGGCGCTCCTGGACCCGGAGGCGGCGCTCGCGGAGAGCCACCAAACCAGCGTTTGATAAGGTGCCCGCACCCTCAAACCCCGGATTGAGGGCAGTATGCACCCTCGAACCCCGGATTGAGGGTGTGCCCCGCCCGCCGGTGCGCGGGTTAGGAGTAGGCCGTGGCCTGGAGGCGGTAGAGCTCGGAGT
>Ga0335073_10013161_pt1 | contig 11601 bp, 11 predicted proteins | sample Lox_Sample_22_FD_207093 | JGI IMG/M metagenome (GOLD analysis project Ga0335073, IMG submission 207093) | Soil microbial communities from Loxahatchee National Wildlife Refuge, Florida, United States - Lox_Sample_2.2 | ecosystem: Environmental > Terrestrial > Soil > Wetlands | place: USA... | reverse complement strand
ATTTGGCCATAAGCCTCCACGAACATGGTAGCGATCTTAGCCTGTCGAATCCTGAAATTTTTGCGCCTGTAAATCTACCGTCTGCATTTCATCTAGCTGGGTGGGTTGAAGGTGAGAATGTTGCCTCTTGTATCAGCCGATTGAGAAGTAACCGATGGCAGTGACTGAATGTGGCCCATTAAGCACAGTTATCGTTCCAAGGGACGAGTATAGGGTCCTAAATATCTTGGATCACGACCGTAGGGCAATCCACGAGCTTAATTGCCTAGCCCAATCACCTCTACATTTGTCCACGGTCTGGCCTCGCGGAATTGAAATCCTCCTGATGCATGGTGCACAGGAACTACTCAACAAGGAAGATAAGGACGGCTACCTACCACTCGATTATGCATTGAAAACCCACAATTACAATGCTTCGAAAATGTTGATCGATGCTGGAAGTCCTCTTTCATTGCGTACCAACATAGGTACTATTCGTCATGAAGATATTCTACAATATGTTTGTATACCCTGGGAGCAACAACCAAAGTTTTTCACGTTGGTTGTTGAGGCTCTGAAATCTCGTCGTAGGCGACTTCACGAATTTTCCAAGGATCACTTGCCGCCGAGAGTATGGGATGAACTGGAGCTTCCTGATAACCCGGTCCTTGATAGCAATGTCGTGCGAGTCCAGAGGGCTTTAGAAGACTGCAACATTGAAATTCCACAGGCACTTCGTGTCCACAAGCACGAAGCAACGGTATACCATACATCTCAGTCTTACAGTCTCACTGCTGTAAATGCCGAGCATCTTTTCGATGGAGGATTTCGAGACATTGACGCGACTAATTTTAACGGCTTAACGCCAGTGGAGTATACCTGTCTTCATTGCCACAACTTCACAGAGGGATTAGCGTTTATAGCCTGGCCAGTTGGCAAAGGTGCCGATCCACATAATTTGACGACAAAGTTTCACAGTCCCAAGCCCGTTTCTGGAATATCAGGCTACCAATTCATTGGGAAATTTATGGCCAGGGCTGTACCTGGCTCTATTGACGATAAAATCTCTACAAGATAACGACTTATAGCAGAATTTGGAAGATTTGTGGATGCCTTCAGCGAACCCTCAAAGAGATTGCTTTTGGAGACAATTCAGTATAGGATTAGAGACACCTGCATTTGTCATTGCTCCTGCCTCGGATGCTTCCCTGTAGTTATTATGCGGAAGGAGTATTTAAAGGATATCTACCCGTGGCTTCAGAATTACAGCAATGCCGGCTGGATTAATTTAATCGAACAGGTGGAGAGGCAACCGCTCGGGGGACAGATTGCGCGGGATCCCAGTGCTGCAGCGGATGTCATTCGCCTCGAGACTTTCGAAACGCTGGGCATATCACACACCTGCTGCAAAGGGAGCGATGAAGACAACTCTTTCATTCCCCGATATGAGCTTGAGGAGATTGCTGAGATTCATGAAGAGCAGAGTGAGCTCATCCAAGAGCACGAGCAGCTTGTCAGCTCGTTTGTGCAGAAGTACGGAGAGCTGGGAGAACCACTAAGCTCTTTTCTTTTTGGATATTGGAGGACGCATATGGCGCGAGTGCTTACATACCGCCAACCAGGCCGCAACGCTGAGCGCGCGCGTATCCGTGATATTGGGGTCGTGATCAAATCGGAAATCGATGAGGGCGGTATGAACAGTGTTGGCGATGATAATGAGTTGAAGGGAGACTTGGATCCAGACAAGATACATGACTCAGGGAAAGACAAATTGCTGAACGAAGATGGAGCTGATCAAATCCATTCACATGGTGATAATAATTACTCGGTTTCCAAAGGGCCGGCTGACGAGCAACCCGAACCTGATATACTCTCTCTGAGTCATCTATGTTCAGCAAGCTGTTCATCGAACAAGCGAATATCGGACAGAGGGTGGTTAGACATGTTGGTCAAATATGGTCCATATGATCACGTGGACTACCCTGGCGATGAGGACGAATAGAGCGACGAGGACGCCATGGTTCGAAGAGGTCGCATACTAGATAATTGGACTGGGCCACGATCAGAATGAGAATCTTTTCGCTCTCTTATCAACTGACAACTACTCCTGCTATTGCGGAGACTTATACTCATAGAGTTGTTGGATGCTAGTCGATGATCATGAATAATACGCTGCAGCGAAATTGAAATCTACGCCGTACAACCCAATAAATGCTCGCTAGATAAATCACTCAAGGCTAGTGTTAACCTTCAATCGATCTTGTGAACCACTTCAAACGGCGATGCCTCTTTTCGCCCAGCCTCCCGGCCCCCTCCAGGCCCAAACCCAGAGCCCACAAGCAACCCACACACTGACAGCCATGGCCCAGAACGTGGGCGCATAACACCGCACACCATAGCACATCATGTCCTCGCCATCACCACCCCCATTCCCTTCCTCGCCAGCCTGGTACACAGCGGAGTACACAAGTCCCCACACGGCCGCTCCACCAGCCGGAAACATGGCCACGATGCCCCAGTTGGTAGCGAAGTTCTCGACGCCCCAAACGATCGACACGATGATAGGCGTGAGCGAGAAGACCGCGCCATAGCCGGCACCAATGAGGGCGCTGACGAGCGCGAACCGCTCCCCGTGGTTCTGCACTACGCCCGACGCAAGCACCACCTGGCCCAGCGACGCGAGCGCCGCGAACCCGACCAGGAACCACAGGCGGCTGAACGTGACGCGCGAGCCCGTGATGGACCGCGTCGGCAGCGGCGCCGTGCTGTCGGCGACGCTCGACCGCCGCCGCAGGTGCTGGCCGGGGGGCGGCGCGGGCGCAAACACGTCGGTGAGGGTGCCGGTGACGAGGCGCGCGGCGGTGGAGACCAGCGCCACGATGGAGACGTGGGTTGCGGCGGTGGTGGGGATGGCGGACGGCGGCGTCGCCGGCGGGTACAGCGTCGCGATCACCGTGCCCATGTTGTTGATGAAGGCTTCGCCTGGCCCCGTCACCAGGAAGAAGCCGCCCGCCAGCCACCACATCGTGTGGTCGTGCAGGAAGCTCCGCGTCTCGCCGTTCAGGAGCCAGTTCTTGCGGGCGCGCTCTGCGGCTTCTTTTTGCTTGATTTGCTCTGCTTCGTTGCGCAGGAATACGACTTGGGAGTCGGAGAGGTTGGTGGTGCCGTAGCCGTGATGCTGTGCTGCTCGTCGGAAATATTCATTTTCGTCCAGAAGACCCGATTGTTCGAGCTCATCAATGGCTTCTTCGATCATGTCGCTTTCGTCCACGATCTGTAATGCAAGAGTACCCAGTATGCCTGCTGCGAAAAGTAATGCGGCGAGGAAAATAAAGTAGCGGAAGACATCGACATCTCCTTTAGATCCATCGGGTTTTCGTTGATAGAGAAGCTTCTCTCCCACTTGACTCTGCCACATACCACTTAGACCGAAGGCGGCAATTGGAATAGCGAGTGCCATTCCTTTGTACTTTCCTCGACCGAAGTTCTTGGCACATGTAGACACGGCAGACAAATACATGGAAGTGGTTCCCATACCAACGCCTACGAATGCAACCACCATAGTCCAAAATGGCCAGCCATCGCCACCAAGCTCTTTTGGAGGTCCACTCTTATATGCTAAAGCAGCAAGTAGATAACCAATGCCGAAGAAAATACCAGCAAGCATTGATGGAGGTCTTGGGCCGTATCGATCACAAAGATAGCCGAATATCGGAACAGGGAGGTACATGGCAATTTCGGCCGTGATTGAAATTATGTTGACAGCGGCCTGTGAATAGTGCAAATGAGACATAAAGAGGTGGCCATAGAGGGAATATGCAGTAATGGAACCGCAACATAGACTACATCGCTATTAGCCGAAGTTTGTATGGCCATTTGCGCAATGGCAGAGAGATCAATCATTGCAGCCATACCAGTTCACAATCGCAACCGCAAAACTCCCATACCGCGCTACCTGTCTCTGCATCCTCTCTCGATCACGCTCCTGGATGCCTTCGGCCACCTGTTCGAAGAAGCTGCCAGAGCAACTTGTGTTGTGGCTCCTACCAGGCGAGAGGTCTGAAGGGCCACCATTGCCCTGCAACAACGGTCTTCGCTCGTCCGGCGCCGGAAAGTCCAGCTTGTCGATGTGGCCATTGGAAGGTGCCATGCTGGCAGGTGATGCCGAGGGTGCGCGCACGATGATCCGAATTGAAGTCGAGCGGAGGAAAGGTTACAAGCGCCGCATTCTTATGGCCGACCGGAACGAGGCTGTGCGCTGCGCAACAGAGGCACACGAGCAACGGAGATAGGGCTAACGATGTCGTTTCGGAGGAGTGATGTTGATGATCGAAGGCAACCGTTCGATTGCTTGATGCGGCGTTGAAATGACGCGCGCGCATGCACGGGAACCGCGGGAAGGCCCGCTCGTCCAATTGTAGCGTTTACTACACGACTTTCTGAATTTGGAGGATTGCGCCAATGGGAACAGAGGAATTATGGCTGAATTCCGACTTTGGACGAGGGATTGGATGTTTAAAGGCCTTGAAAAGGGCCGCTCGGCGGTTACGGGTGGAATCAATTCAACCACATGCTCTCCGCTCGTTTAAAGCTGAATAAAGACTTTATTATTACTCCATTCCGCCAAATGATGCTCAGCTCTAGCCTACATTCGGAATACGAGACTCCTTAATCGACGCAATGGTGCCTTAGTTAGAGGAATGCACAGCTCTTAGTTAAGTGACCATCTAACTGAGCCAGGGATGGGGTGACTTTAGGTTTTGATAATAGGCTACGAACGAACAGTACTACGTAACCTTTCAAATCTATCTCTTTTCGAAGGAGTTGTTGCACACTGTCCACGTAGCATTCAAAGTATTGGATAGAACACAGTCAATTACGAAGAGCAGAGATATATTTGCTGGTATATACAAAGCCCAGTACGCTCGCAAGATGCAAACCAAATGTGATGCTAGTTGCTGAATACGCCTTTCGCGGAAAGTGCTGGCGTCAGCTACCGATGGTGTATGGTACAGGATAGGATACATTGATCGGCCACTCCGTGAATCGCCCTCGAATACATTCCGTCTACTCGTTAATCTTTGCAATGAGTCTGGAACTGTGTCAGCTTTTGCACCGCAATTGCTAATGCTGGGAGAGACATACTCGTGATCCCTCAGAATATGGAACTCATCATCACCAACTTTGATTGAAGAACCACCGTACTGTGGAATAACAACTTTATCTCCAGGCTGTACGCTCATTGGTATCCTCTTGCCATCCTTGTCCACTCCACCGGGACCAACTGCCAGAACCTTGGCTTCGTTAAGCTCTTTGACTGCCGACTCGGGCAGAAAGATGCCACCGGCAGTCTTTACTTCCGCCTTTACTCTCTGGACGAGGACACGGTCGAGGAGAGGCATTAGCGACTTGATGGACTTGACTGCGAGAGACTGCGTTGTGTCAGCTGAGTAGGCGCATGATGATGTTTGGAGTGCGTGATCGCGGAGAATGGCTGTGAAGGTATTGCATAACTTACCATCGTGGAGAGGAGTTTTTGATAATCACAAAGGGACGTTAAATGGTGTCTGTGAATTCGAAGACAAGGTATGTACGGATGAAACTGATTGTAAGTTGCGATGAAGCTGTTGATTGATGATGAAGAAAAAATTCCATAACTTTCTCCAAATGGTCCGAGCTTTGGAAGCTCCGAAGCCAGGGACGGTCGACTTTCTGCTTCACCTCCACTTCTGAAAAGTTGATCAACTCCAAATCTTTCATTGTGAGCAGTCTTGATGCTAAGATGCACACCAAGGCTTGCCCGCGCTGCCAATTACATTTCTAAAGACGAGTTTCTTACAGCATTAACCTCAGCATGCCCGTCCATCTTCAAAACGAGTGCCGGTCGGCCTATTGGTATGCTACTCTTACAATCAAAGATTCATAGTCCTCTACTCATACATGATAGGCCTCGCTGTCAGCGGTGGTGCCGACTCAATGGCTCTGGCGGCAATGTGTTCGACATATGTGCAAGGGAACTCTACACAATTTCGAGCCTTCGTCGTCGATCACGGCATACGGAAGGGTAGCTTGGAGGAAGCAGAAGAGATACAAAAGACTTTGACCAGGCAATTAAGTTCGATATACTCGCATTCCATGACTTTCTCATGCTTCTTCCTAACATCATCACAGCTATTCCGACTGAGGTTCTACGGATTCATATTCGAGATATCAAGCGACCTGATCTAGAAACACATGCTCGGAAGCTCAGATATTTCGCGCTTGGAGAAGCATGCCTGAATTGGGATATGTCGTACATCTTGTTCGGACATCATGAAGATGATGATTATGAAACTTTCCTTTTCAGGATCTCCCGCAAACATCATCCCAATTTTCTCCTGATTCGTCCCGATAGAAATATGCCCGAGCATGGAGAGTGCTATGGAATCTATAATAGTGGAAATATGAGAATTCTTCCTAGTTTAAAGCGTCAACGCTTTTGGGATGGCAAAAATTTGGACTTGGCTGGTAGAGTCGTAGGAATTGAGGACGGCGGATTAAGTGTGGGAAGACCTCTGCTCGAATTTCCCAAAGACAGGCTCATTGCTACCTGCCGAAAGTTGAGCATCCCTTGGATTGAGGACGAAACTAACAAAGATCGGACCTTGACAGTAAGGAATGCCTTGCGGCATATCGTTAAGAATCACAAATTACCTGCTGCTCTTACCAAAGACAGATTCTTACAGGTGCGAGATTCAATAAGAGAGCGACAGAGAATATCTTCATTGGTGGCTGAAAAGCTGTTCGACATGTGCGACATAAGCCTTGACGTACGAAATGGGACGGGTCAAGTGCGATTCCCTAAAGTCGCCGTTTTGAAAGACATGATAAACAATTCGGAACCTCTCAAGTACACGGACTCCATACAAGTCGAACCCATAACGGCGCTTCTTTTGAAGAATGTCCAGGGTTTAGTGTCCCCAGCGATGAGGACTAGTATTGCGGAATTAGATCGAGCAGTCAAAAATATCCTGACTCCACTCCGAGGTGAAGCTGATTACGACGAGGATCGGCCTCGGCTGCCGTACTTTCGAATAGGTACCTGCCAATACCAACATTACAAAACAACCCCAGACATGAACACAGACACACCACTAGATCCTTGGACTTGGATGGTAACCAGAGCTCGCTTTCCATCCTGGGTGATAGAAGACAGGCAGCCGCATCTTCCGAAGATCTATTTGCACAATCAAAAATCCACTCTTGATCCATCTCTCGCGCGCGATCCGTTTTGGCAAACGAACATCAGAATTCCGATTCAATGTGACGGCCATCAACCTAAATTTCATTTATGGGATCGTCGATTCTGGATTCGTGTTCGACACTACTTCGATAGCGATTTGCAGATTAAACCGCTCACATATCTCCACTGGGGTCTCATCCGCAAATTGATCAAACACGAATACTTTGATTTCGCGATTCCGGAGTTGAACATTTATACTGGAGGTATTGATGAATTGGATGATATCAAGATACTGGCTAAGGGTGATGTCAAGTTCACGTTACCGGTCATCGAGGGACCAGCTCTGCCTGATGGAATGTTCCCCATACCAATCGCAATACCGACACTCGGGCTCAGGATGAGTCCCCGAGGCAACTTACGTGAGCTCTGGAAGTGGCCGTCCGATGTGTTATGGGAGGTTCGGTTTCGAAAAGTCGATTTAGGAACGAACTGGGAGCAAAGGTTGGCTGCTGAAGACGAGCAATGGTCGTGGAATAAGCCAGTGAAGTCTTCAGAAATGAAGGAGCCAACAAGCACTCCAATTGTCGATTCTTATCAACTAAGACAAGAGATTCTAAAGCTAAACGCTAAAATCAAGAAATAAGAACTGCTTTCAATGAACTTGAACATGTATAACGCACCATCGTCAAGTATGACGCCACGACAATAAAATCGACTGGTCTTAGTACAGAACCCCACGATATCCTAAGCTGCTAATTGTCTTGAATAATGTGCGATATTTCAATCCCACGTAGTAAGTCAAAATCCCTCAGATGTATACGTATATCTGCATATCGCGTGGCGGGAGTCCAATAGGGTAGCGGAGCCCTCCGATGGATCCACTGCGAGAACACACTTAAGCATCTCGCCGGCCTCCACCGCCAAATATCCTAGCTCACCGATAAGAGGAAAATCCAGATCCACAGGTACACACTGATAAGTCTATATAAGTCTCCGCCACAATGCCTCTTCGAGGGTACATCAGACACGCTCAACTCCAAGCACAGTTCCTTGAAGAACACAAGGCACGCAAGACTTCGCAGCGCAACCTCACTAGCAAAGCCGAAAAAATGGCCATCAAGCCTATCACCGTCGAGCCAATTACGGTTCCTGAGGGATCTGGTATCAACTTTGGTGCTCAAATTTCTAACGTAGACATTGAGAACCTCACAGGTGGGTAACCAACTGCTCTTAGAATAGGAGATTGCATAATGCAAAAACCTTGGGTAATAAGCGAGCACTCCGTGGAACGGTAACCTCGCTTGCGTAAGTGTATGTTCTGGGCTGTCTTAACTTCTTGGAACCAGAATAAGCTAACATGTCTCATAGATGCCGATTTCGACGTAATCCGTGATGCCCTTTTCCGACACCAAGTCATCATCTTCAAGGACCAAGGCCATGTGACTCCAAAGAAGCAGTTCGAGCTGACGCAGCGCTTCGATCCTGCTGCCACTTCATATGGTCACGGCAAGACACTCGATGCCAAGAAATCCATCCTTCACCCAGATCTCAAGACCATCCCACACCAGCCGCAAGTTCAAGTCATCGGCAACGGCTTCGTGCCAGAGTACGAAGGGCTCACGAACGTGACGCTCAAGCACCCGCATCACCGCACCTTCCACGCCACGCACATCCCAGACGAGGAAGATCTCGACTTCACGCGCTTCTACCGCTGGCACATCGACGCGGCACTGTACGGCCTCGCACCGCCCGTCGTGACGACGCTCCTCGCTGTGAAGGTGCCGGCGGGCCGCACGCAGACGCTGCGCTACGACGACGGCACAGGCGACACGCTGGCCGTCCCGCTCGGCACCACAGCCTTTGCGTCCGGCGAAACCATGTACGAGCTGCTGTCACCCGCAGACCAAGCCTTCGCGCGCACCACGCGCGTCGAGTACGCGCCGCACCCATACGTCTGGATGAGCGGCGCGCGGTCGCGGCCGACAGGTCTGGGCATGGAGAGCGAGGGCCGCGAGCTGGCGGACGCCGACCTGCCGGCGGTCGATCCCGCCAGCGTCCAGGTGCTGCCGATGACGTGGCGCAACCCGGCGACGGGCAAGCTCGCGCTGCAGATCCACCCGTCGGCGGTGCGGCGGCTGCACCTCGGCGATGGCAGTGTTGTGGATGATCTGGAGCGCGTGCGCGACACGGTCTATCGGCTGCAGCGGCCGGGCATTGCGCCGCGCCTCGTGTACGCCCATGATTGGGAGGAGGGCGACCTCGTGCTGTTTCATAACCGTGGCGTGCTGCACTCCGTTGTGGGTGCGTTTGCGCCGCACGAGGTGCGCTTGTTCAGGCAGTGCAATGTTGCTGCCAGCCACTTCCCGGAGGGCAGCGGTGAGGAGAGGGCTTGGGTGGGAGAGTTGAAGGGCGAGGCAATGTAGGCGGTTGCTAGATGTAGATTTGGACGTGTGTTACGATAGTTTGGTGCGAGTTAGAGTTAGATGCATAATTTTACCCTCTCATTGTATGACATGCAATCTGGGTTTAGCAGTTCATTAAGTTAGCTGCTCTCCTCTTTTTCACACAACCTCGAACATCGTTCGTCTATGACTTGCTGGCTCCCAGCCTAATGCTTTCTTCTTGCAACTTCTTGATGGTCTTCTCGCTTGCCTTCACCTCACCCTTCTCCGCCTTGATGATGCTCTCGCTGCTGCTGGCCAGCTCCTCTTTCCATTCGCCCTTGCCGGAGCGCGCTTTATCCACGCTGTCGCGCGTCGCCGACTCGATTTCAGCTGTCCGGGTCTCAGCGTCCGTATCTGTTCTCTGGGTCAACTACGTGGACTGAAAGGGAGCCCTCGCGAGGGAGAAATGAAGTGATTATTCGCGAGAGCGTGGGATGAGCTTCACGAACGTAATTTGTCTTCCTTTGCCGCCAATTGCTTTGCAGAAGTCATGAATGAGGCTTGCGTGGTCATGCGGAGAGGCGCTGGCTGGCACACTCGTCGTACGGCGGCGATGCCCGCGGTCCGTGGGAGAGGCATGACGTCCAAGGTTCAATTGGATGTGTGAAGGCTTGGAGTGGTAATTTCGATGGATTGAAATGCTCTTAATGTGCTTTCAACGAGCGTTCAGTTCATTTTCTTGTTGTTTGACTGTTGAATGACCCCAAGGTGCTTGCGTGGTTGAAAGAAGCGCATAGAGTATGATGTCATGACATGTTATCTGTTCGCCCCAATTTAATTAGGTTGCTTCAGCATCGCCATTTTCCAACGAATTTGACATTGGGCGAATTGGATGGGACACTTGACGCAGATCAACCGCTGTTGGTTGCGATTCGGGACGCGGACCATTAAAGAGTTGAAGGTACAAGGCGGAACAAGTGAATTGAGATGTAGAGTACGATAAGGTTGGCCCAACTGGCGCAACTTTTGACTAGAGAATTGTCTCTGATAGTGAAGCGTAATACCACGCAACTTTACCCCGCAGATTCCTACGAGATAATACTGCTTCCATCACACCTACCATTCTTGCATTCAATCGACATGCTCTATGCCTTGGAACTCGTTGGCAAGGCCTCGTTCTGGCTGCATCTGAGAGGTCGTACTACCGAGAAGCAGATTTCCCATGGATAAATGCCGATCTGAGGACGTTTCGTTTGCAGCTATCGTCCGTCTACTCCTGTCAAGCGAAGAGGAGGAGCAGATCAACCAACAATCTGAGCATAAATGTCGTCGTGACCGTCAGGTGCTATGGAGTAGCATACCGCGCGAATTCGCCCAGGCATGGGCAGACCACAGGAACATGCAGACCTTGACGACTGCTATGGGCCCTTTAATGGACACGGACCATGCACACTCCTTAAGGTCGAAGAAACCATCACACCGATTGAGTCTCTACATGAAGGGCGCTTCGGCTCTGTTCGCGCGCCATGTAACCAGAAGCGCGAAAGTCACCGTGCTATCACCACCATCACAAAGGTTTCATCCAAGTGGAGCGACCAACTACCAACTTGTTGAAGGACCAATTCTGAAGGGCGCGATTGGGAGCTGCTCAGTAGGACGCATTGAAATGGTGCATCCAACTGTTGAAGGTGCTGAAAACTTTAGCTACCAATATTAGCCAGTGGATGAAACCGATATCTGGACGGAAAGGTTCGCATTCTCGCGTGTGGAACTACCATGCTGGAGGACGGTGAGGATAGTGCGAGAAATGCGGCAGATTGCAACAATTATCACGGCCATTACATCGTGTGTTGTTAACATCGGATCTACAGTTAGCGCATCCCCTCAGTCGGGAACGTCAAGAGGAGAGATTACACCTATGGAAGGGAAAAAAAAAGGTAAGTACAGGTTTGATTCAAAGCTTCTCATGCTTAGGCTAATGCATGGTGGCAACTACGATCTCAGCATGCTCAGGCC
>Ga0335073_10013159_pt1 | contig 11601 bp, 9 predicted proteins | sample Lox_Sample_22_FD_207093 | JGI IMG/M metagenome (GOLD analysis project Ga0335073, IMG submission 207093) | Soil microbial communities from Loxahatchee National Wildlife Refuge, Florida, United States - Lox_Sample_2.2 | ecosystem: Environmental > Terrestrial > Soil > Wetlands | place: USA: Florida... | reverse complement strand
CCGTCATGCCCGAACAGCTCGTCCTCCACTACCGCCGTCACTTCGTGAACGGTGCTCAGTCCTTCTTCACCGCGCTCGTTCCCCGCACCAGCGGCCGTGTCTGGGTCGTTCCTGTTCTCTATCGCAATGCCACTCCGTTTCGCTCGGCCACCGGCAGCGATCGCAGCATCGCGGTCTTTAATCGCCTCGTCCCGGCCGACCTCGCCGCCAAAGCCGTCCAGACCGACGGCAACTGGCTCGCCTACGCGCTCTGCTATGCAGACATCGTCTACGGCAACGCCAACGTCCTCTCACACCCCGGCGATGAGGTCGGCCTCAGCCACGCCCCACTGCCCCTGCTGCGTCTCTCTGAAGCCACCAGCGCCCGCAGCATCGTATTCACCGATCGCAACGCGCCCGGCGAATACATGGTCTGGAACCTGACCCTGAATGATCAGGGGCGGATGGTCGCCGCCACCTCACAGCAGCTCTCCGACTACGTCGCAAAAGTGCGCAACGGCGCCGAACTCACCCAGAAACCCATGCCCCCCGGCACCGAGCCGCCGGTAAAAACAATGCCACCGCCGAAGGAACCCACCGTCAAACCGCGCCCGCAATAAACTTGCGCGCAGAACAGAAAAGGCCCGGCAACCGCCGAGCCATTGCATCTCGCATACTCCCTGAACGCTAACCGCTATCCGCTGTACCCTATCCTCACTCCACAAAATCCACCTGCACCGGATGCGGAATCACCCCGCGCTCGTGCCCCATCGCCAGCAGCTTCCGGATCGCCTCGCGCCCGTCCTGCCCATAATCGAGCGTGCGATCGTTGACATACATGCCCACGAACTTGTCCGCCAGACTCGTGTCCAGGTCGCGCCCGAACTGCATCGCGTACTCCAGCGCCTGCTCGCGATGATCGAGCCCGTACTGAATGCTGTCCTTCAGCGCCTGCGTTACCGTCAGCATCGTCGGGTCGCCCAGCGACCGCCGGATAGCGTTCCCGCCCAGCGGCAGCGGCAGTCCTGTCTTCTCCCGCCACCAGACGCCCAGATCCAGAATCTTCGACAGTCCCGTCCTCGGATACGTCAGCTGCCCCTCATGAATGATCAGCCCTGCCTGATAGTTCCCCGCCATGACCTCGGGAATGATCTGATCAAAGGGAACCACCGCTGTTTCAATTTCCGGAGCGAACAGCTTCAGAGCCAGATACGCCGTCGTCAGCGTCCCCGGCACCGCGATCCTTACCCTGCGAATCTCGTCCAGATCGTAGGGCCGCGGCGCTACAATCATCGGCCCGTATCCCTCGCCCACCGATCCGCCGCACGGCATCAGTGCGTAATTCTCCTGGATGTAGGGATAAACATGAAACGAGATCGCCGTTACGTCGAAGAATGCCTCGCGAATCGCGCGCTGGTTCAGCGTCTCGATGTCGCAAAGCACATGCGTGAACTTGTGCCCGCTCACGCGAACCTTGTTCGTCGCCAGGCCGTAAAACATAAATGCATCATCGGAGTCCGGGCTGTGCGCGATGCTGATTTCACGCGGCGCAGACGGCAAGGCAGTAGGTGCTGCAGCAGAAGCAGACGTCGGAGTTGTGCTCAAGGAACGGTCCCTTTCCGTGGGGGCTCTTTCCCTATTTTCCTATAAATGACTGCGGATATGTCACTACTTCGTCACGCCATTTCACGCTCCGCATCAGCGTGCGACAAATGAGATGCAGTAAATGAGATTCGCTAATCGCCATTTGCCGATTTCTAAAATCCCAAATCCCTGCCGCCGCGTCTCTATAGCAGTGCCTTTGCCGTCAGCCTACAATCGATTCCGAACCATGCTGCGCCCCTTCCCGATCCTGACGCTTCTTCTTGCGGCCTTCCTCGCCGCGACGTTGCCGTTGCGCACGAACGCCCAATCAGCGGCTTCCGTCACCGCTCCTCACCTCACTGTCTCTCTTCTTGTTGCCCCCGTTGAGATCTACCCCGGTCAATCCTTCACTGCCGGTCTCGATTTCAAGCTCGAACCAGGCTGGCACGTCTACTGGATCAACGCCGGCGATTCCGGCGAGCCACCTTCGATCACCTGGAAACTCCCCCCCGGCATCACCGCCGGGGCGATGCAGTTTCCGCCTCCCAAGCGCCTCCCCCTCGGGCCGCTGATGGACTTCGGCTATGAGAATGAAGTCATTTTCCCCATCCCCATGCGCGTTGGATCGGACTTTCATCCCTCACCACCCGAAGCTACCTTCGCCGCTCACGTCACCTGGCTGGTGTGCCGTGAAGTCTGCATCCCTGGTAAAGCCGACCTTTCCGTTATGCGTGTTGCTTATGCGACGACGCCCCCCGCGCCATCGACCGACCCCGGCATCCAGGGCGTGATCGCCCAGTTCCGTTCGCAGCTTCCCAAAGCCCTGCCGTCTTCCGATTCCGCCACCTTCTCGTCGTCGACAAAGAACTTCGTCCTCGACATCACCGGCACCAGAGCCACCTCCGCGCAGTTCTTCCCTCTCGACGAGACGATCATCGCCAACGCTGCACCCCAGCCCGTCGTCACGACATCGAACGGCATCCAGCTCACGCTGACCAAAGACGAGAACCTCCAGGCGCCCCCGCAGAAGCTCAATGGCCTGCTCGAACTGCCCGACGGCACCGCGTACGAGGTTCACGCCACACCCGGAACTATCGCAACGACAACCCCTGTTCGGACCACTGACTTCTCCGGCATCCTCGGCGGTATTGCCCTCGCATTCGCCGGCGGCATCCTTCTCAACCTGATGCCGTGCGTCTTCCCCGTCCTCTTCATCAAGGGCCTGGCGCTGGTTCAGTCCAGCCAGCATGAGCGCCACAAGCTGCGCGCCCACGGCTGGGTTTACACCCTCGGCATCCTCGTCTCATTCTGGGTGGTCGTCGCCATCCTCGTCGTTCTGCGCGCTGCAGGGCGCCAGCTGGGCTGGGGATTCCAGTTCCAGTCCCCCACCTTCCTCGCCCTGATGGCGATGCTGCTCTTCTTCCTCGGCCTCGCCCTCGCCGGCCAGTTCGAGATCGGCCTCTCTCTCACCAGCGCCGGAGGGTCGCTGGCGCAAAAACAAGGTTATGGCGGCAGCTTCTTCACCGGTGTGCTCGCCATGGTCGTCGCCACGCCCTGCACTGCGCCCCTCATGGGACCCGCGATCGGCTACGCGCTCTCCCACTCCGCCTGGGTCAGCTTCGCCGTCTTCACCGCGCTTGCCCTTGGACTCGCCGCGCCCTACCTCGCCCTCGCCTACTTCCCCGGATGGGCCCGCCTGCTGCCCAGGCCCGGAGCGTGGATGGAGGTCCTCAAGCAGGCCGTCTCCGTCCCCATCTTTGCGACGGTGATCTGGCTCGTCTGGGTCTTCACGCAGCTTGCCGGAACCACCGCCCTCATGGGACTCCTGGCGGCCTTCCTGCTCCTCGCAATCGCCGGATGGTTCCTCGGCCGCTGGCCCGGCAAGGCAGGCGCAACCGCCATCGCGATCGGCGTGCTGATCGCCGCCATCGCGGCACCCATCTGGAGCGTGCGCGCCTTTGGAGCACCACCCCAGTCGAGCTCGAGCGCTACCGCCTACAGCCTACCGCCTACCGCCTCCGACTGGCACCCCTTCACCCCCAACCTCCTCGCCCAGTCCCGCGCCCAGGGCAAGCCCGTCTTCGTCGACTTCACCGCCAGTTGGTGCCTCTCCTGCCAGGTCAACGAGCGCCTCATCCTCCGCCGCGCCGACGTCGAACAGAAACTCCACGACTCCGGCGCCGTCCTCCTCCGCGCCGACTGGACCAACCAGGACCCCGAGATCACCCAGACCCTCGCTGCACTCGGCCGCAGCGGCGTCCCCACCTACGCCCTCTATCCGGCAGATCCCAACGCGCCAGCCCACGTCCTGCCTGAAGTCCTCACCCCTGGAATTGTGATGGATGCGCTTAACTCTTTGCCCAGCGCCAATAGACAATCGGCTGCGATCTCGCGTCCAATATCTCAGTAAGCGGCGAGGGTTCCCGAGCCTCTGTATCGCGGCCCTTCGTAACCTGTGACTTCATCCCAGGAGCTTGTCATGCGTCATTTCCCCGTTCTGACCGCTGCCCTCCTTGCCGCCTTCACCCTCTCCGCGTGGGCGGTCAGGGTCGGTGACGCTGCCCCCGACTTCACCGCCACCGACTCCCATGGTCAGACTCACAAGCTCTCCGAGTACCGTGGCAAGTACGTCGTTCTCGAGTGGACCAACAACGGCTGCCCCTTCACCCAGAAGCACTACTCCAGCGGCAACATGCAGAACCTGCAGAAGGAGTGGACCGCAAAAGGCGTGGTCTGGCTCACCGTGCTTTCGTCGTCGCCCGGCGCGCAGGGCTACATGACTGCCTCCGACGAGAATGCTTACATGGCGAAGGTGCACGCCGACCCCACCGCAGCGCTTCTCGATCCCTCAGGCACTCTCGGTCATGAGTACGACGCCAGGACCACCCCCGACATGTACGTCATCGATCCTGGCGGCAAGCTGATCTACGCCGGCGCTATCGACGACCACCCCACCACGGAAGTCAGCGACATTCCCAACTCGAAGAACTACGTCTCCGACGCGTTGACCGAAGCCATGGCCGGACAGCCCGTCGCTACGGCCTACACCCGCCCTTACGGCTGCAGCGTGAAATATCCCGGAGCGGATTAGCGGCCCGACTCGGTCCAGCCCCGCCACCCGGCGCGTGCCTACAGGCCTACGGGCTGCCGGGCACCTGCCTGGTGACGGCCTTTCTCGCTGAGGTCAGCGTGAACTCCAGCGACTCGCGCGGCACGCTGTTCACGAACGGCCCCACAATCCATGCGAGCCCCTCAGGAATCCCCCGCGTCAGAGTCACCGATTCGATCTGCATATAAAGACCGCCGTCACGCTCCTGCCAACTCCAGTAGGTGTTGATCCGCCACAGGAATCCGTGCTCTTCCTTCGGCCCCAGGGCACGCTGGTGGCTCGTTCCCTCACCCTCGATCTCATCAACCCGCGTGCTGCGCGTCGCGCTCCACCTGTCCTGCGGGTCGAGCAGCCCGTGATGGCCGTCATAGGTCGTGTCCAGCACCACCGTGATCACGTGCTTCTGCCTGACGCGCATCCATCCCTGCACATGATTCCCGTCCAGCGCCAGCCGCCGCGCCTCGAGAACCTGTGGCGCAAACACGCGCGGATAAGCATCGTAATCCACCAGCAGATTCTCGAAGTCCGCCGCCCTGGCTCCCGGCGCAAAAGCTGACCCGCGCCAGTCATGGATCATCGCTCCCTCCACCACTGGAGCCTTAATCTCCTCAATCACGACTTCGCCACGACGCAGCCGAGCCCGTCCGTCCTCGGTCCCGCCCTCTCCCGCAAGAAACGACTGTCGCGACCGATGCTGCTCCGCCAGCCGCGCTTCGACCGTTCCAACGTAGGCGTCGAACGCCGCCATCGCCTGAGCCGGCGCCTCTGCCCACGCCGAGACCGGCGTCAGCCACGCCGCCAACCCCAGCACCACTGCACAACCCCGCAACCCACCCTGTCCAACCTTCACCAATCCCCCAACTCGATCCCTTCACCGAAACTACTCGCATTCATCGCTTCTTCCTACGACCTTCCACCTTCTCCCTTCCTGGCTGTTTCTGTGCGACTATGTTCGAACCATGACCCAGCCGGATGACCAGGGTTCTGAGTCAGCCCGCAAACTGCACCGCGCCCTCGGTCTTGGCGATCTTGTCCTCGCCCAGATCCTCTGCGTTGTCGGCACCTCGTGGGTTGGAGTCGCCGGAGGACTCGGACCAGCCCAGTCGCTCACCTGGGTCGCGGCCATGCTGGTCTTCTATGTGCCGATGGCAGCCTCCGTCATCTGCCTCAACCGCGCCATGCCGCTCGAAGGCGGCCTTTACGTGTGGGCGCGCCAGGCCTTTGGCGACCTCGGCGGATTCCTCACCGCGTGGAACCTCTGGGTCTACGGCATTGCCGTCGTCGCGACCATTCTCTACGCTATGCCGACGGAGATCTCCTATCTCATCGGCCCGGCGGCCGCGTGGCTGCCGGAAAACCGTGTTGTCTCGCTGGCCATCGTCCTCTTCATGCTGGGGGGCATCACCCTGGCGGCGCTCCGCGGGCTCGAACTCGGCAAGTGGATCCACAACGTCGGCGGCATCGCCATCCTCATTGTCTTCACTGCTCTCATTCTCCTGCCGCTGGTCGCCGTGGCCAGACACCACCCCGTCCACTACGCGCCGTTCACCATTGCGCCGCCCCCGCATGACCTGCGCATGCTGGCTCTCTTCGGTCAGATGCTCTTCGGGGCGCTCTGTGGACTGGAGTACATCGCCATCCTCGCCGGTGAAAGCCGCGATCCCGCGCGCACCATTGGCCGCTCCGTGGTGATCTCTTCGCCGGTCATCTGCGCGATGTTCATCCTGGGCACGGCGACCATCGTCGCACTGGTTCCGCGCAGCCGCATCGACTTCATCGCGCCCATACCGCAGGCCATGCGCATGACTCTGGGCACAACAGGCATCGCCAATGTGGCGGCTATGCTGGCGATTCTGTTGCTCCAGTTCCGGCTGCTCGGCGCCACCAGCTATCTGTTCACCGGCGTTACACGCCTGCCGATGGCAGCCGGATGGAACCACCTCGTCCCCGCGTGGTTCACGCGGCTGCACCCTCGCCGCGCCACTCCAACGAACTCGATTCTCTGCACCACGGCGATCGCCTTCGCGCTCATCCTGCTCGCCACCTCAGGAGTTCACGCCCAGGAGGCGTACCAGCTGCTCACCAACGCCAGCCTCACCCACTACGAAGTCGCCTACCTCGCGATGTTCGCGATTCCTCTCGTGGGAGCCGCCGGTCTTCGCCGGTCGCTTCCTCGCTGGCTGAAGTGGACCTCCGTGGCGGGCTTCCTCGCGACCCTTTTCAGCCTTCTCATCTCCGCGTATCCATTCGTGAGCGTCGTGAACGCGCATGTTTACGCCCTCAAAATCCTCTCGACGATCCTGCTCTCGAACCTGATCGCCTTCTGCTTCTATCGTCTGCGCACGCGCAGCGCAGCAAAGGAAAAAGAGGCGCTCTCTCGCGCGGCGTGAACATCGCTACCAGCTTCCGGCTATCCGCTACAGGCTACCGGCTACAGCCTACAGGCTGCGTTACACGCTCGTCACCGGGAATGGAGAATCCCGCACCATCGCATAGGTCAGATCCCGCAGCCGTTCGTGCACGCCCGGTCGCGAGCTGCGCCCGATGATCAGCACATCGGCGTCTGACTGCCGTGCCAGTTCGAGCAGCGTCTCCTTGATTGGCCCCAGGCCGACCCGCACCCTTGCGTTCGTGCCAAGCTTCCGCTGCAGCTCGTCGATCCGTGCCCGCGCCTGCTGCGCTTCTTTCGACTGCACCCGTTCCTCCAGGTCCAGCTGCATCGGCAGAGGCCGATCCGGCCCCTGGATGGCATGAATGATGGTCAGATGCGCACCGGCCTCTGCCGATCCCTGCGCCGCATACTGCAGCACTCGCTCCGACTCCTCGCCCAGCCCGATCGTGCACAGCCACTCACGATGATCCAGCGGACGCGGCGCGATCGTCTCCGCGTGCTTGCTGGTCGTCACAGGACACTTTGCCCCGTTCAGTACCTTAGCGGTGGTCGAACCCAGAAGCATTCTCCTGAACAGGCCCGCGTGCGTCGGCATCTCGATCATGTCGGACTCGCGTGCCGCCCGTATGATCTCGGTGGCCGGATCGCCCGAGACGACGATCGTCGCCGCTTCGGCACCCGCAAATTCCTTTGCGCGGAACGCCTCCATCTTTCTTCGCGCAATCTCCTCATGATCTTCGGCGATCTCGGTCATCGGCCGCACGGCCATCTCCAGCCCGCTGTGACTCATCGGGTCGAAGACGTGGATCAGCGTGATCTTTGCGTTCAGCACTGCCGCCGCGCGCCTCACAAACGCAGCCATTCCAATGCACGCCGGCGAAAAGTCCACCGGAAACAGGATGTTCGTGACCAGGCCCATCGTTCCTCCCTCATCACCATACAAACGCCGGCAGCGAAGCCCCCCAGCGGCGTCCAACTTTCAGATGTGAGTCAGGACAAGACGGTCGCGCTTCTTTGCATGCGCGGTACGCGCGAGAAATCAAACGCTGGAATTGAGGGATGAATTTCCGGTAGCTACCGCCGCGGCTACAGGCCACCGGCTACCGGCTACTGGCTTCTTTTCGTGCACCGGGTGACCTGCTGCACACGCACTGGCCCGTTACCGTTGCTTCCTTCCGGACCTGGCGGGGTTGGCGGGATTGCGTCGCGCAGGACCCGGCACACTCCCAATTTTATCACCGCATCACTCGCGCCGATCTTGTGCTCGCCGCCCTCATTGACTCCGCTAGAATGGTCCTTTGCTTTCAGGAGTCATCATTTGAATCTGAACCTTCGTCCTCGTGTGCCCGTTCGTGCCAAAATCAGCGCCCTCGGAACCTGGACGCCGCCCCGCCTGCTCACCAACGCCGATCTGGAGAAGATGGTCGAGACCTCCGACGACTGGATCACCTCTCGCGTCGGCATCAAAGAACGCCACATTGTCGAGCCGGGCATGGCCACCAGCCACATGGCCGTCGAAGCCGCCAAGCGCTGCCTCGCGGAGCGCGGCGTCGACCCAAAAGACGTCGAAGTGATCATCGTGGGTACCGTCACCCCGGACATGCTCTTCCCCGCCACAGCATGTCTTGTCCAGGACAAGCTGGGCGCGAAGGGTGCCTGGGGGTTCGACCTGTCCGCTGCCTGTTCGGGATTTGTCTACTCGCTGCAGATGGGCTGCAAGCTCGTCGAGTCCAGCGCTCATCAGAAAGTCCTCGTCATCGGCGCCGACACGATGTCCTCGATCATCGATTACACCGACCGCGCCACCTGCGTTCTGTTCGGCGATGGGGCCGGGGCAGTTTTGATTGAGCCCGCCGCTGACGGCGAGGTGGGCATGATCGACTTCCACCATGAAATCGACGGCTCCGGCGCCTGCGCACTCTACATGCCCGGCGGCGGCAGCCTCCATCCGTCGACGCATGAAACCGTCGATAAGAAGATGCACTACGTCCATCAGGACGGTCAGGCGGTCTACAGGTTCGCTGTGCGCAAGATGGTCGAAGCCACCGAGACGGTCCTCCAGCGCAACGGCGTCACCGGCGCCGACCTTGGCTGCTTCGTCGCGCACCAGGCGAACAGGCGCATCATTCTCGGAACATCGGAACGCCTCGGCCTGCCCGAAGACAAGGTCATCATCAACATCGACCGCTTCGGCAACACCACCTGCGGCACGATCCCGCTGGCAATGGAGACCGCCCGCCAGGAAGGCAAGCTGAAGAAAGGCGACCTGGTCCTGATCGCCAGCGTTGGCGCAGGTTTCACGGTTGGTGCGGCGTTGTTGCGCTGGGAGTGCTGAGGGACAGCGTTCAGTTGCCGGCGTTCAGTTGCCGGCGTTCAGTTGCCGGCGTTCAGTTGCCGGCTTTCAGTTGCTGGCTTTAGCTACCGGCTACAGGCCACAGGCTACCGGCTCGTCTACGCCCGGCTTCTCGCACCCACAATGACCAGCCCAATGCCGCCCACCAATGCAACGGTGCTCAGGATCGGCGAGATCGGCACCGTCTTCGTCTGCTGGTGCTGCACCTGGATCGGCCCCATGTCGATGTCCTTCTTCTCGCGCGTGAAGCTGAACCCTCCGGCCACAAAACCGACGATCCCAAGGACGATCAAAAGAACTCCTACAATCGTTGCTGCTTTCAATGCATTCCCTCCGGTGACTGGGCTGTGACTGCAGAAACCTGTCTGCCCAATCGAGTGAGATGCGGTCGGCAGGCGGGCTGCGATGCCAGATTCTGCTGAGCCACGCGCCTGATCGCTGAATGCTTTAGCCAACCGCCCGGGCATCGCGCGCATCGCACCGCTGTCATCATGCCGCCTGAGATTCACTGGCCGGCCATCGCTCTGCGCCTCGTCCTGACCGTCGTTGCTGGCGTGGTTCTCGGCATGGACCGCAGCCGCCACGGCCACCCCGCCGGCCTCCGCACAACGCTTCTGGTCACGCTCGCCGCTTCGATAGCGATGATCCAGATGAATCTGCTCATCCCCACCAACGGCAAGCCGCCGAACTCCTACGCGGTGATGGACCTGATGCGTCTGCCGTTGGGCATTCTGACCGGAGTCGGTTTCATCGGCGCAGGCGCGATCGTCCGCAAAGACGACATGGTTCTCGGCGTCACCACGGCGGCGACGCTTTGGTTCTCCACGGTCGTCGGCCTCTGTCTTGGTGGAGGACAGCTTATCCTCGGCTCTGTCTCCACTGTCCTTGGCTATCTCGCCCTCACCGCCATGCGCTGGTTCGAGAGCCGTCTCGAAAAGTATCAGCCCGCCACCCTGACCGTCATCACAGCCGACCCGGCTTTCACCCCCGAGCAGCTGCGCACGCGTCTGAAGGCCGCACACTTCCACATCCGCTCCATTTCCGTGGTTCAGGCGCCCGCTGAGCAGCGCCAACGCATCCGCTGCGAGGTTCGCTGGCCCGCCGACGAAAACCCCACCGGAGTGCCCGCCATCCTTCACGAACTCGAACGCACGCCCGGCCTCGTCCACCTCTCCTGGCAAACCGTTGCTGCTTCGTCACATTGAGGAGCGCCGAGCCCCCTTCTTCCGTCTGTATGGTTACCGGCAGCAAGCGGCGATACGATAGTCCCTGAGGTGGGAATGCTTTCCACGAAGTTCCTGTTCCTTCGCGTCTGCGCGTGTGCGTCAGCTGCGGCTCTGCTTGCCGTTACCGGCTGCGGCCAGTTCTTTCCGCCTCTCAGCAGTGGCGGCAGTGGTAGTGGCTCGTCGAGCGGCGACTACATTTACGTCGGCAACCTCGGAACCAATCCGCTCAGCATCGCCGGATTCTCGATTGCCAGCGCCGCGGTCAGCACCATCTCCGGCTCGAACTGGTCGGTCGAACTCGAACCCTCAGCCCTGGCCGTGACACCCAGCAATGCTTACCTCTACTTAGGCAGCGCCGCCGGTGGCATCTACGTCTACACCATCGGTTCCGACGGAGCGCTCACGATCGCCAACAATGGCTCCCCCGTCGCAACCGGCATCACGCCTTCGGTCCTGCGCGTCGATCCCACAGGCACCTACCTGATCGGCGGATCCGCCTTCTCCGGACAGGCGTTCGTGTTCCAGATCGGCAGCGGGGGTTCGCTCACCTCCATCAGCAACTCGCTGGTAACGCTCAATGCCAGCGCCCCGGTCACCGATCTCGAGGTCTCGCCCAGCGGCAACTACGTCTTCGCGTCACTCGGTACCGCCGGCATTTACGAGATGAGCTTCAGCACCACCAACGGCGCGATGGCGCAGATCAACGGCGTTCTCAACCCGAAGGTCAACAATGCTGCCGACCAGGGCCTGGCCGTTGCGCCCTCGGGCAGCTACCTGTTCGCCGCGGAAACCGTGACCGGCGGCGTGCGCGTTTTCTCCATCGGGACCAACGGCGTTCTGACTGAGGTGAGTGGATCGCCCTACACGACCAACACGGGCGCATGGTCGGTGCTGGTCGACTCAACGGGGAGCTACGTCTACGTCGCCAACCGGACGGCAGGCACGGTGAGCGCCTTCC
>Ga0335073_10013158_pt1 | contig 11601 bp, 10 predicted proteins | sample Lox_Sample_22_FD_207093 | JGI IMG/M metagenome (GOLD analysis project Ga0335073, IMG submission 207093) | Soil microbial communities from Loxahatchee National Wildlife Refuge, Florida, United States - Lox_Sample_2.2 | ecosystem: Environmental > Terrestrial > Soil > Wetlands | place: USA... | reverse complement strand
GTCGTCTTCGCGATCGAGCACGACGAAGTCCAGGACCTCGCACCAGAACCGGGCCAGCACCTCGGGGTCGCGGCAACCGAGCACGAGTTCACTGATACGACATGCCACTGACGAAACCTGCTCTCAGGATCGGAACGGCCGGGGCCGCGAGTGGAACTCCTGGGCTCCCGCAGTGGGAACACGCTCGAGACCGTAGCTGGCGAGGCGAGCAACTGCGAAGGGTTTTTCGGGCCCTCTGGCGGCGCCTCAGTTCGCCTTCCGCCAAGTTGTATGACAAACTCAATACATGACTGATGAGGCGGGAACAGCGCAGCCAGGCACCGCCATGACTCCCCGACGCCGAACACGATCCGCTGCGGGCGCCTCGCGAGGGGCAAGCGCGAGTGAGGGTCGTCGAGCTTCGGGAAAGCCTTCGCAGCGAAGCCGTTCGAGGAGGTCTGCTGGCGCTGCAGAACAATCCGGGTCGGCGTCTTGGGCTTCCACACCGGTGACGGCGGGCGCGGTCACCATGCAGGCGCGTGTAGACGCTGACTTTGCCGAGCTTCTCAAGGCGGACGCACTCGTCCTCGGACTGGCCGGAATGTCAGAAGTAGTTCGTGAAGGGCTGAGGCTAGTGCACAAGCGCGCCCGCGAGCTTTCCCTGGTGGCAGAGTACGACCAGTTCTACGCGGGACAGCCAGCGCCGCTCCCGCAAGGAGTCGTACCAGCAGACGCCGATTAGTCAGTGGAGCCGATGCGGGGTGAGGTCTGGGATGCCCGCCTGCCTCAGCCGATCGGGGAGCATCCCGTCGTTGTACTGACGACGAACGTTCTGATATCGCGTCTGAGCGCGGTGACGGTCGCACTGATCACAGGAAACGAAGGACCGCCGAGCACGCATGTCCACCTTGATCGTGACGCTGGCCTGACCGGCTATGACATCAGTTACGTCAACGCCACGGATATCCACTCGATCGCTAGGCCGAGACTGCGCCACCGGCGAGGGCGACTTGTCCTCTCCGAGCTTGAGAAAGTAGAGGCCGCTGTCCGCGACTACCTGGGGCTCTGAATCGGGCGATGAACCGCTCCGCCGCTAGCGAGGCGGCAATGAGTATGACGATGGCAACGGGTGTCGTCCTGATGCTGGCGGCGATTAGGCTCGCCGGGTGGCAGTGGGATCGGAGCTTCCTCGACTGGGCGGTTACCAGTTTGAGGTGCGCTACAGCGAGGGGCGCTGGCGCTTTCACGCAACCGATCGCGTCAGCATCACCGAAGCCACGGCGGCGTCGCTAGCGCCTCTTCTCACATCCGAAGTCAGCGCGACCCTCGGGCGGGCAATCCGGGGCTGGCATTAACGCGCTGGACGCTGGGCCGGATCAGGACGCTGATCGGCAAGCTGTTCCATGTCGGGTACACCGCCGAGGGCACCTGGAAGCTGATGCGCCGGCCCGGCTGGTCTGGCCGGGTGCCGGTGCGCCAGGCGGTGGAACGCGACGAGGAGGCGGTCGCGGTGTGGAAGGCCGAGGTATGGCCCGATATAAAAGCACGGCGCGCAACCAGCATCGCGGCGCGGGCTTCGGCCGTGCTGCACTATGATACGAACACACGTTCAGCTTTTGCCTGCCAGATCATTCTCCGAATGACCTTTCCCTGGGAATGCTCTTGCAGGACGGAAGCCCAGATGTCACTGTACGAAGCAAGGAGTCGTCCTTGCAACATCGGACCAACGGTGAGTCTCATGCTCAAAGAACAGCCGTCAGCGGCTCAAAAAGACGCGACCACGACGGAGGAGCCCGATTCCTCAGACGCGAGTGTTCGGTATAACCCCCGCAGATTAATTGTGTGGGCAGCCGTCGCGGCCACGGCGTGCTTCGCGTCGGTAGGTGTCTACCCAATCGGGAGGGCCTATCTTGAGAATCAGCCATGGGTTACCAAGATAGTGCAACAGCATTTTGCTGCAACTGCTGGGCTGCCATGCATTGCCGCGCTGGCCTTTCTTATTGTCATTACCTTCGAGGCCCGTTACGAGGCTATCGAGATGGAGTTCTTTGGCATAATGAAATTTAAGGGGGCAGCTGGTCCGATAGTGCTGTGGGTTCTGTGTGTAATTACCATGGCGTGCTGTGTGCGCATGCTTTGGTAAAGCAAAGGTGCCCGAGGCCCGGCCGGTTCTTGCCGAGGTCTGCGGCGTGATCATTCCGGGACGACAGCGGCCGCCTGGCCGATGACTTGGCGTATCTGGCTGGTTGTCAGGCGCCGGACCTCCCAGATCAGGTCGGCAATTTCGGAAAGTGGCCCATCCGGCGGTGAAACGGTATCGGGCAGTTCGAAGCCGCCCAGGGCGGCGAGCTGCTGGTCCGCTCGGGATCGCGCGGCGTCTCAAGGGTGACCATCGGCTTGTCGTCGGTCGGGCCTCCGCCGGTATTGATGACGATGAAGCTATTGGATAGTTCGACTACGGTCGGCACCGGGCCGAAGACCACCTTGCCGCCGAGTACCTCGGTGTAGAAGCGCGCCGAGCGCTCGACGTCGTCCGAGGTGATGAAGTGGTTCACCACAAAGCCGTCAGGGAGCGGCGGGAGTTCGGCCATCATGAACCTCCACTGGTTGGGTCTCACACCCCGCTCACGACGGGCCAGTAGCCGATGTTACTCCGCGCAACCGCCTGCCCACTTGGCACTGAGCCCATGAACAGCACCGGCGAGATCAGCCGGTTCAAGGTCTACGGCAGCAAGCACTCCCGCTAACCCGGGCCGGAAAAGGCTCTCATCCACCAGGCCAACAACGTGTCTACCTGCGAGAGCGGGCGAAGGTGAGAGCGGGCGAAGGTGAGAGCGGACGAAGGTGTCTAGAGCGGGCGAAGGGAATCGAACCCTCATGACCAGCTTGGAAGGCTGGGGCTCTGCCATTGAGCTACGCCCGCGCGGTGGTCACGCCGGCTTTCGCCGGGCGAGGCCGCTACGCGGGTAGCGTACCGTCTCTTTGCAGCAGCCTGGTCGGCGGACGGCTGGGACCGGGGCTCTCGTGCCTGGCCTGCCGCTCATGGCTAGGGTTGCATGATCACGGTTCGGTGCGGTCGGTCAGGCGTGCATGGCCACCAGCAGGTAGGCTACGGCTGCCCCCCGGGATGTAGCGCAGCTTGGTTAGCGCGCCTGCTTTGGGAGCAGGAGGTCGCGGGTTCGAATCCCGCCATCCCGACCAGCTCGGGTCTGGTGTCAGGCCAGCTCAGAAGCTAATTGGACAAGCCCTACCTTATCGCAGCCATAGGGCTTTTCTCGTGGGTGGGAGGAATCTGGGAGATCAGCTTCAGTTCCGGCTGTCGGCGGCCCCCGGGTACCGCGAGTGGTTCGGCCGGGGTCTGGTAGGGAGCGAGCAGCTGGTCAAGCAGCGGGACGGGGGAGTGCGGGGCGATTGCGGCGCGGGCTCTCAGCACCTCCTCCCAGCGGCTCTGGAGAGCGCCGGTGAGTTCGGTGCGCATGGTCTGCGAGACATGGGTGTAGAGGCCGCGCATGCCCGGAACCTCGTGGCCCAGGCGCCGTTCCTGGAGGATGCCGGAGATTCCGTCCTCCTAACCAGGTCTTGTGGCTGTGCCGAAGGCCGTGCGGAGTCAGTCCTTGCTTTACCGGAAGCCAGCAGGCGACTGGCACCTCCTCCGCGATGCGCCTGATGCCCCGGCCGCGGGGCGGCGTGAAACCTGCCGTCAGCCTGGTGGACGGGTCGGCGGGCGGATCGGCCGACGGCCAGGCGGCGACCGGGAGGCCGGGCCATGTCGAGGCGTCCACGATCACGGTCTTGCCCGGCACTCCGTCCGGTGACGCGTAGCGCCCGTCGCAGGCGGGCCGGAACAGCCGCTGTGCGTACCTGCCGCGACGGTGATGGCCGCCGTTGGGGCCCAGGAACACATACCGGCCGCTGCCGCCGTGTCGGTCGGCACAGCTGCAGGGGCGCGGCGGCCGTCGGCTGATCTGGCCGGACAGCAGGCTGGCGAGGAACGGGGGCAGGTCGACGGGCACGCCGGGCTCCCAGTTCGTGCCGCGGTATGAGTCGTCCTTGGGCGGCAGCCGGTGGAACGTACCGACTTCGCCGATCTGCCACTCCACGTTGATGAGCGAGTCGCGGAAGTACTCGCGTTCCAGCCACGGTCCGCTCCGCCAGCTACGGCGACGGCCGCTCCAGCGAGCAGCTATCGCTGCGCCGGCAGGACATCCTCGAAGCCGCCGACATCCGCGCTCTGCCCCCGGGCACGGCCCTGCTGCTCGCCACCGGCGCCCGGCCTGCCCTGATCCGCCTTCGCCCCTGGTTCACCGGCCCCGACGCCCGCCGGATCACCGCCGCCACCCGGGCGGCCGAGGACGCCATGCGGCGCGGGGCCCAGAGCATGCCCGGGTCACCGCCGGCCGGGCCGGGAGTGACCCCGGCCACCGTCTTGCCAGCGACGCAGGGAAGAAGGTCATGACCGCGCAGGTTCCCGGCACCGGCGCGGAGGACAGCGGCGGCGAGGCTTCCCCGCCGCAGCCGGTGTACGACGGTGTCGAGGCCTGGGTAACCGGCCAGTTCCTGCCCATGTTCCGCCGCCCCCTCGGGGGCGAGTACCGGTGGTGCCGCCAGTGGTGGCTACATGCCGAGGCCATCACCCGGCTGACCGCCCTCTGGCACTCCTGGGAAGCACTGCGGCTCGAACCGGGCACCGGCATGGCCATATGGCTGCGCGACCACCTTGACCACCAGCTCACCGTTGTGCTCGGCAGGGCAGGCCCTTTGCGCAGTGCAGCGAGGACGAGCACATCGAACCCCGGGAAGCAAAGACCGAGCACGCACCGCCCGGATGGTGGGACATCGGCGACGGCGGGTGACCGCGCGGGTGGCACGACGGCGAAGGTATTACAAAATAGAGGGCCAGCTCTCCGAGCGAGGATCGCTTCGGCCTGGGCGCGGCTGGCCACCGCCCGCTGGTGCACTGCTGGGCAGGATCTCGACGACCGCTAGGCGATCAGGCGAGTGGATTGGCGTTCATCCCGGACGGTGATGTCCGCGACTGGGGTTTGCTCGCCGTATGACTACTGAATCCACGGATCGTGGTCACCATGGCCAGCCAGGGCCGCTGGTCACGCGGGGTGGTACTGGCCAGCCGACCGCTCTGCTGGGCCGTGCCCATATGATTCGTGCGTGCCGGACTTTGACCCCAGGACACCGAGCATCGCGCGGGTATACGACTACCTGCTTGGCGGCAAGGACAATTTCGCCGCGGACCGGGAGGCGGGCGACCCGGGTTATCACCGCCTTTCCTGCTGTCGTCGAAGCTGCGCGGGAGAACAGGCAGTTCCTCGCGCGAGCCGTTACCTGGGTGGCGAACCAGGGGGTCGGCCAGTTCATCGACCTGGGCTGCGGAATGCCGACCGCGCCAAACACCCATGAGACCGCGCGAGCCGTCAACGCGAACGCACGGGTCGCCTACGTCGACAACGATGCAGTCGTGTTGTCCCACCTCCACGCGGCAGCTGCAAAGGCTAGCCCGGGTGTGACCGTTGTGGCCAGCGACGTGGGTAATCCTGACGCGATCCTTAGGGCTGTCTTCGCCGGCCTTGACCCGGCAGCTCCGACGTGCCTGATCATGGGACTACTGCTGCACTTTTACGACCCTGGCACGGCGCTCTCGCTGGTGGCGACGTACTGCGCTGCGCTGGTGCCGGGAAGCTACCTGGTCATCTCGATGGCCCACGGGAACGGTGCAGAGGGGGAGCGGTGGTTCAACGCCTACTCCGCGGGCCCGGCCCCGGCGCGCAACTATTCGGTGGCGGAGATCGCCGCTCTTTTCGACGACACGGAACTGGTACCACCCGGCGTGGTCGATGCCCGCCGGTGGCATCCGGGCTGGTCTGACCTCCCCACGCTACCGTTCCGCACGGGCCAGGCGATCTGCGCTGCAGGCCGCATCAGCTAAGTTCACCCCCACCCGCCCAGCATCGAGTGCCACATCGACCCGGCGTTCCCGGCTGCGTGGTCGGCAGCCGGCAGATCCTGACGTGCCTGACGCAGCGGGTCCGCCCGGCCAGGTCGATGAGACAATCAACTGGTGACGAGACAACGCCCGGCCAGGCTCATCCAGGTGGCTGAACGGGCCGGCGTCTCGCTGACCACCGCCTCGAAGGCGCTCAACGGCAAGAACCGGGTATCGGACGCGACCCGGGCTCGGGTCATGGCGGCGGCGCGGGAACTTGATTTCATACCAAGCCCGATCGCGCGGGGCTTGACCGGCGGGCGTACTAGCACCGTTGGGATGATCATCGCGGACAGCATGACGCACCGCTTCGCGGTTCCTATCATGCTTGGGGCGGAGGCTGCGCTGAGCGAGATCGACCTGTCCATGATCACTTGCGACGCGCATGGCGATCGTGCTCGCAGTCTGGAACTGGCCCGGATGCTGGCCGCCCGGAAAGTGGACGGCATGCTAATCGTCGGAGACAACAACGCGGTCACCGGCTCGGTGACCGCGCAGGTGGACATCCCGGTGGTCTACGTCTACGGCGAGTCCGACGAGCCCGACGACGTGGTGCACATGCCCGATGACGCTGAGGGCATCGGCCTGGCCGTGGACCACCTGGTTACCACCGGTCGGCGGCGTATCGTCCACCTCACCGGGCCTGGTCACACCACGGCGGCCGCACACCGAGTCGAGGGCCTGTCGGCCCGGTTGCGCAGCCACCACCTGGACCTGGCCGCTGCGGTGCGGTATGGCGAGTGGTCGCAGCGCTGGGCCCGCGCCGCCGCCACCGCGCTGCTGCAGCAGGTATCCGACATCGACGCCGTGCTGTGTGGCTCCGATCAGCTGGCCTCGGGCGTTCTGGTGGCCCTGGACGAAATGGGCCGCCGGGTACCGGACGACGTGGCCGTCACCGGATACGACAACTGGAGTGTGTTCGCCCTGGAGACCGAGCCCCAGCTGACCACCGTGGACATGAACCTGGAAGCGCTGGGCGCCGCCGCGGCCCGGGACCTGTTCACCATGATCGGTGGTGCCCGGTCAGCGGGCGGAGTCCGGAGGCACTCGTGCGAGCTGGTCATCCGCGGGTCCACCGTCGGCTAGACGTGGTGGCTCTCCAGGGTCTCTGGGGGCGAACAGGAACGGCACGTGCACATCCGGGGGTCCGGCGGCGAGCTGCCGGACCCCCGGATGCGGCCGGGCCGGTCTCAGCCGGCCTTGGAAATCCCGGAAATGGTGGATTGCGCGGTGTTGAGCGCCGAATTCACCGATGCGGTGCCGGTGATCGCGGCCTGGATCGCGGTCCAGATGGCCTGTGACACCTTCGGGTAGTTGGCGCCGTACTCAGTCGTCCGAGGGCGCGCGTTCTCGATTTCCTGCGCGAAAACGGTGTACTCCGGACCACCCTTGAGGTACTGGTCGACAACGGCTGGCTTGGTCGGCAGGTAGAACATCTGCGACGCGACGTGCTCCATGGTCGCCGGGCTCTGCAAGCCCTCGATCCATTCCCAGGCCGCCTTCTGCTGTGCGGCCGACCCGCCGGCCCCCATGTCGATGGTTTCCCCGCCCAGCGGGGTGATCACCGTCTGCCCTGCCTGCCGGACCGGGATCGGCACGATGCCGTACTGCTGGTTGTACTTCCACCCAGCCGCGTTCAGCTCGGGGAAGATCCAGGGCCCGTCGACGATCATGGCGGCCTTCTGGTGCAGGAACTGCTGAGTGAGGTCGGGGTCCTGGCCCCACTGGAGTACCGACTTGGATGCCGACCCGTCCTTGACCATGTTGACCCACAGCTGCAGGGCCTCCTGGAAGGCGGGGGTGTTCACGTTGGTCAGCGATGCGCCGTTCGACCAGAAGAACGGTTCGAGCTGCCAGGTGGACTGCTCGTCACCCGTGGCGTCGAAGGCGATCCCGTAGTGTGCGGAGGTGGTGAGGGCCTGCGCGTCAGACTGCAGCTGCGCCCAGGTGGCCGGCGGGGACAGGTGCTTGGCCGCGAACATGGCCTTGTTATAGAACACCCCGACCGTGTTGGTGCCGATCGGATAGCAATAGTGCTTGCCCTGGTAGGTACATTCCGCGGTTGCTCCCGGGGTGTACCCGGCAGTGGTGAAGCCAGGCAGGCTGTCGAACGGCACCAGCTGGCCGGTGGCCGCCACCTCGGGCACGTCCGGGTTATCGATCAGCATCAGGTTCGGCATGTCGCCGGCGCTGGCGTCCTGCAGGATCTTGGTGATCAAGTTCGCGTACGGGACCGAGGTGCGCTTCACCGTGACGTTCGGGTGTGCCTTCGTGAAGGACGCGTTGTAGGCGTTGATCGCAGCATTGGCGCCGCCGGTGTAATAGTCGAACTCGGTGATTGTCACCTTCGCGCTGCCGCTGCCAGCGCCGCTGGGCGACCCGGATGAGCAGGCCGCGGCCGTCGCCGCCAGCGCCGCCGCGGCGACGACAACGAGGACACGCCTCGTTCTCCGCTGATGCAGAAGCATTGTTTTCTCCTTTAACTGAATGGGACTTAACCCTTGACCGAGCCCACCGTCAGGCCCGCCGCGATATAGCGCTGTGCGGCTACGAGCAGCATGGCGGCCGGCAGCACAGCAAAAACTGCAAGCGCCATCGCCTCGCCCCAGTTCTGCGAGAATTCGCCAATATAGGTGTAGATGGACAGTGTTACCGGCTCGAATGTGTTGCCGTTGAGCATGGTGAGCGCGAAGATGAAGTCGCCCCAGCCGTTGAGGAACGCGAATAGCGCGACCGTGATGATGGCCGACCGGCTCATCGGCAGCACGATGCGGATGAACGCCCGCCATTCGGTGGCCCCGTCCACCCGGGCGGCGCTTAGTACGTCTTTAGGCAGACTGAGCATGAAGGCGCGCAGCACCAGGATGCCGAACGGTATGGCATAGCTCGCGTCGGCGATGATAAGGCCGGGATAGCTGTTCAGAAGGTGCAGCCGGTGGTATACGAGGAAAAGCGTGTTAGCGATCACAATTGACGGCAAAATTTGAGCGACGAGGAGCGAGCCCACCAGCAGGGCGGTAACCCGGAACCGGTACCGGGCTAGCGCATGCGCGGCTGGCACCGCCACCGCGAGCGTCAGCAGCGCGGTGCCCAGGGCCACAATCAGCGAACTCACCACGTGTGAGCCCTGCTGAGACAGCACCACCCGGTAGTTCTCCAGGGTGAACTGGGCGGGAAAGAAGCTGTAGTACGACGCGCCGAACAGTTGCGAGTTCGTCTCGAACGAGGCCACGATGACCGCGTACAGCGGGAAGAGCAGCACGGCTAGCGCGGCCAGCGCGGCCAGGCTCGCAGCGACGGAAATCACCCGCCGCCGGGTAGCTGCCTTCATGCTGAACCTCCCCGCAGCGAGTCTCGATTCAGCCAGATGTACAGCGGCGCGGCGATCAGGGCGATGATCAGCAGGACGGTGTTCAGGGCCGCCCCGGCGCCGTAGTCGAACTCCTGGAACGACAGGTTGTACGCCCACGTGGCGATCAGCTGGGTCGAGTTGGCCGGGCCGCCGTTGGTCAGCCCGATAACCACGTCGAAGACCTTGACCGTGAACACGAACCCGAGCACGAAGACCACCTCGATCACCGGGCGGATGATCGGCAGCGTGACCCGGGTGAGCCGCTGCCAGGCCCCGGCCCCGTCGATCCGGGCCGCCTCCATCAGCTCGGCCGGGACGTCCTGCAGCGCGCTGTACAGCAGCACCGTGAAAAACGGGACGCCGATCCAGATGTTGGTGATCAGCACAGTGAGGTAGGCCCAGCCCGGGGAGACCTCGAACCCGACCGGCTGGTGGACTAGGTGCAGGTCGAGCAGGATCTGGTTGACCGCACCGGCCTGGAGCTGGAAGAGGAATTTGAAGATGACACCGGTAACCAGGAGCGGGAGCAGCCAGGGGACGAGAATCAGCGACCGCGCAAACCTGCGCAGCGGGAACTTCAGGTTGAACAGCAGCGCGAGAGCGAAGCCGATGATGAACTGGAACAGCAGGGACAGCACGGTAAAGCTGAATGTGCGCACGATTGCGCTCTGGGCGATGGGGTCGTGCAGCGTCGTGGTGTAGTTCGACAGCCCCGCGAACGGGGCAGTCAGATGCGAGATCGTGGCTGGTGACGTCTGCTCGAAGGACAGCAGCAGGTTGTACCCAACCGGGATGGCGAACGCGAAGAGCACGTATGCCAGCGCGGGCAGCAGGAACACCCATCTGGCCGCCTGGCGCAGCCGCGCCTGCCGGGCGGCGGTCCGGGCCCCATCCGGCCGCCCGGCCTGTGGCGCTGACCGGCTGGCATGCGTGGTCGCCTGACTCACTCCGGCCCCCCGGACGCGTCCAGGAGACCGAACGGCTCGACGGCTCCCCCGTCCCGGACGTAGGCGGGAATGGTCTCCAAGGGTGCAGCCGCGGTGAGCCACTGGCCCCCGGGCAGGGCCGCCCCGGTCCAGGCATCCCGCCAGGCCGCACCGGCCGGCAAGTACACCTCCCGCTCGACAGCGCCCTCGGTTACCACCGGGGCGACCAGGATGTCGCCGCCGAACAGGAACTGGTCTTCGACCTCCCAGCTCACCGGGTCGGCCGGGAAGTTCAGGAACAGCGGCCGCATCACCGGCAGGCCGGTCTCGTGGGCGACCCGCATCTGGTCCAGGACGTAAGGGCGCAGCCGCTCTCGCAGGAACAGCAGTTGCCTGATGATCTCGTACTGCTCCGCGCCGAACGACCAGACCTCGTTGGGCGCGCCGGTCTGCTCTGCGCCGATCATCGTTCCTGGCTCACGGATGCCGTGCAGCCGGAAGACCGGGCAGAACACGCCGAACTGGAACCAGCGCACGATCAGCTCCCGGAATGAAGGCGAGGCAATATCGCCGTTCTTGAAGCCGCCGATGTCAGTGGTCCACCATGGGATCCCAGAAAGGCCGATGTTGAGCCCGGCTGGGATCTGACGGCGCAGGTCCTCGAAGGTCGAGTCGATATCGCCCGACCAGACCAGCACGCCATAGCGCTGACTGCCTGCCCACGCGGACCGGCAGAGGCTGAGGATCTCGGTCTCGCCCGCTGCCTGCATCCCCTCGTGGAACCCCCGGGCGTGCAGCACCGGGTAGATGTTGGCGACTTCGGTGCCTGGGCCGAGGTGGTAACGGAGGTTCTCCGGCTGCTCGGGAACCAGTTCGGGCTCGCAAGCGTCGAGCCACCAGGCCCGGATGCCCCAGGAGTAGTAGCCCTCCTTGACCTTGGCCCACAGGTAGGCCCGGGCGGCCGGGCTGGTGGCGTCGTAGAAGGTCATCGGGACGCGCACGGCTGAGCCACGGTCCCAGATCGCCAGCTGGACTCCTAGCCCGTGTTCGGTGCCGACGAGCAGGCCAGCCTCTTCCATCTCGGCGTAGTTCTCGCTGGCCGGGTTGACCGTAGGCCAGATGGAGACCATCAGTTTCACGCCGAGCTGTTCCAGCTCTGCGACCATCCCGGCTGGATCGGGCCAGCAGTCCGGGTCGAACCGCCACTCTCCCTGGCGGGTCCAGTGGAAGTAATCGATGACGATGACCGACAGTGGCAGCCCGCGCCGCTTGTACTCGCGGGCCACACTGAGCAGCTCTTCTTGGGTCCGGTAGCGGAGTTTGCTCTGCCAAAAGCCGGCTGCCCA
>Ga0335073_10013157_pt1 | contig 11601 bp, 10 predicted proteins | sample Lox_Sample_22_FD_207093 | JGI IMG/M metagenome (GOLD analysis project Ga0335073, IMG submission 207093) | Soil microbial communities from Loxahatchee National Wildlife Refuge, Florida, United States - Lox_Sample_2.2 | ecosystem: Environmental > Terrestrial > Soil > Wetlands | place: USA... | reverse complement strand
GGCCGCTGATGCCGGTCCGCGCTCGCGCGTAGGCGTAGATGACGGTGGCGATCCGGAGTGCGATCAGCCCGTAGAAGAACACCAGCGACGCGGGGCTTGGGCCGGTGAAGGGGTGCTGATTGCGGACGTTTAGCCACACGATCCCGAAGCCGGCCAGCGCCACCACCGCCGCCACCAGCGACACCCACGGCGCCCGGAAGTCCAGCGAGCGCCGCACGTCGGCCTGGGTCTGCGCCAGCAGGCGCGCTGCCTCGCGGGGTTCCATCCTGCTCTCCTCCGGGGCTCCGGATGGCGGTCCGAAGTATGTAGTCATGGTCGTGTCTCCCAACTAGAGTTTGTGATGCAAACCTTAGCTTACTTTGTGAGGCAAAGTCAAGGGCCTATCCGAGCAACAGCACCCGGAGGACTGTCCACGCGGGCGAGGGCGTCGGCGAAGGTGCTACGCAAACGCGTCAGCCCGAAGGCGTCAGGCCCCTCGCTGCGCCCGATTTCCGGCGGGGACCCACGCGACGCGGGGCGGAGTCCGCGAAGTTCGCGATGAGCGTCGAGAAGGTAACTCGGGCCGGGCGCGGACGTTCAGCACGCGCCGCGATGCGCGCGACTTCGATGCGGAGGTCCGACGGCACGCCGGGCCGGAAGCGTCGCGGCGCTCGCTGCCCGCGCCGAGACCCTCGGCGAGTACTTGACCGGCGCGTCGGCCACCTCTCATGCCGCCACGCTCGCAGCGAAGACACGGCTGTACTACGCGAGCCTCTACGACCATCACTTGCGTCCGTACCTCGCCTCGATCGCTCTGCGTGAGATCACGCTGGAGGTGATCGGGCTCTGGCAAGCCGAGCGCTTGGCATCCGGGGCGGGCCCCATTGCGATTCGACATGCGATGGATCTGCTCGGCTCGATCTTGGAGCACGCACTCGCGGGCGGCCACCTCTCGGCGAATCCTGCACGGCGTGTGAAGAAGGCGAGGCCGCGCCGGCGCGAGGAGGTGCAACCGCTTCCGCCCATGACGATCGAGGCGATGCGCGCAGCTCTCGACGCACGCGACGCGACGGTCATCTCCGTTCTCGCGTATGCGGGGCTTCGTCCCGGTGAAGCGCTCGGTTCGTGTTGGGGAGATGTCCGTGAGCAGACCCTGCTCGTCCAACGAGCGATCTCCGTTGGCGAGGAGTCTGACACTAAGACGCGCCAGCACCGGACCGTCCGCCTGCTCGCGCCGCTCGCTGCTGATCTGCGGTTGTGGCGTATGGCCGCCGGCCGGCCCGGCGATTCCGAGCCGGTGTTCCCCGGCAAGGAAGGCCAGCCCTGGACGCAGGCTGCTTACCAGTCGTGGCGCCGGCGGGCGTTCAATCGGGCGACGCAGGCGGCGGGTCTGGCGCACGCCCGTCCATGCGACCTGCGCCACAGCTTCGCTTCGCTTCTCATGCACGAAGGGCGCGGCGTCATCTACGTGGCTCGCCAGCTCGGTCACGACGCGCGATTGACGTTGACCCGATAGGGCCACGTGATCGACGAGCTTCAAGAGAGGCCGCGGATCGAGGCCGAAGCAGCGATCGCCGAGGCACGGCTCGCCGTGCGCGCGGCTGGATCCGGGGTCATGCAGGACCTCGGTTCCTGAAAGAGCCGAGCTAACGCCGGTTGTCCGACGGTCAGGCAGGTAGATCACCGATCTGCCGCCCGGCAGCGGCCCATATTTGAAGCGTGTCGATGCAAGCACCGGACAACCGCTATGAGCATCTCGAACTGTCCGTAGAGGAGCTGGTGCGCCGCGCTCGTCCGCTCCCTCCACACGATGAGATGGTGATCGAAGATGTCAGCGAGGAGGAGGGCGCCGCCTTCCTCACGGCTGTCGAGTCCGAGCGCGATCCGGTGGCGCGACTCGCATGTCGTGGTGAGCCCGGGTTGGTGCGAGAACCGACTAATGACGAAGGCTGACCTTCACAAGCTGATCGACGAAATGCCGGACAGCGCCGTCGAGGGCGCGGGTGTGCTTCTGCGCGGGATCATCAAGGGGCCGATCGATCCTGACCAGGCTTGGTTCTGGACGCCCGAGTGGCAGGAGGGGGAGCAGGAGGCAGAAGCCGAGTTCGCCAGGGGTGCAGGCGTTGTCTATCGCAGCACCGAAGATTTCATCTCGCATCTCGAGGGCGTGCCGCCAGCTGAGTCGGACTGAGGGTGCCAAACAGACGAAGAGCTGCCCCGGTGCCTTCGTGACTGGCAGCGACTCGGACCTCAGCAGCGCCGAGCATTCCTCGACGCGCTGACGTTATTCATCTCCGGCTTGGCAAACGAGTCGTTTGCGCCGCAGCTACACGTCAAGCGCGTCCAGGGCGAGGCGCGGGTGTGGGAGACAACTTGGGCGCCCGACGGCCGAGCGACGTTCGCATACGGCCCCGAGGTTCTTGCTGGTCAACCGCACATCGTCTGGCGGCGGATCGGAACTCACGACATCTTCCGTCGGCCGTAGCCACGGCTGCAGCGCCGACGTCGCGGAGGCTGATGTAGCCGTTTGGTACCCGCGCCCTCCTCTGTCGGGCTGGCCGCCCGCTTCCGTGCAAACAAAAAGGTCCCGCTTTGCGGGACCTTTCGAACATGGAGCTAGCCGGACTCGAACCGGCGACCTCCTGGGTGCGATCCAGGCGCTCTCCCAACTGAGCTATAGCCCCGTGCGGCGGCGGATGCCGCGCGGTAGCGCGAGAGTTTAGCCCCGCCAGGGTGGGGCCCGACCCGCGAAGGGTCAGCCGTGGAGTCTGGTGGGACCGGCGAATTCGACTCAACCGGCCGATAGCCTGAGCAGCAGCCGGGAGTCCCGATGAGCTTTCGCGCGCGCCTCACCACCTTTTTCGTGCTGATCGTCGTGGTGCCGATGGTCGCGATGGGCGTGCTCATGTTCCGGCTGATCAGCGACAGCCAGCAGGGCAAGGCGGAAGCACGCGCAGATGGTCTCGCCACGGCGGCCGCCAGCCTCTACCAAAGCGAAGTCGTCGCGGGCCGCGCGGACGCTGAGACCCTCGCCAGATCGGTTGGAACGTCGACGGGGAATGAACTGGGGGCGCACTTTGCGAGTCTGGTGAGGCAGGCCGGTCTGGCCCGCGCAACGTTGAGCAACGGCTCACGCGCGCTCGCCGACGTGGGCGATAGCACGGCGATTGCCCCCGGCACAGCACTCCTCAAGATTCCGGCCAGGGGCCGGCTCATGACGGTGGCGGTGTCGGAGATCACGGCGTCGCAGTTCGCCCACGAACTGGCTGCACCCGGCGTGGCAGTCGTGGTCCACGACGGCCAACGGCTCCTTGCCTCGACGCTAACCGGTTCAGCACACGTGTCGTTGCCCGCGAACGGGAACGTCACCGTGGGCGGCACCGGCTATCGCGCCGTCGGGCAAGTCTTCAGAGGATTCGGTGCCGCGCCGGTGACCGTCACGGTGCTTTCGGCGCTGTCGGCAACCAGCGCCTCATTGAGCGGCAGCCGTGCCGTCGCCGCGGCCCTGATCGTCGGCTTTCTCGTACTCGCACTGGCTTTCTCCGTGCTCGCGTCACGCGCCCTTCAGGCTCGGCTCCGGGACTTCCTGCAGGCCGCCCGCCGCCTCGCGAGCGGCGACTTCTCCTCACCCGTCACGGTCGAAGGGCACGACGAGTTCGCCGCGCTCGGCGAGGAGTTCAACCGTATGTCGAGCGAACTGTCGCGTCGCCTCGACGAGCTGTCCCGGGAGCGGGCCCGGCTCAGCGAGGCGATCCGACGGATCGGCCACACCTTTGCCTCCAGCCTCGATCGTGCGGCGCTGCTCGAAGTCGCGCTCAAGACCGCAGTCGACGCCGTCCAGGCGAGCGGGGGTCGGGTTCGGTTCAGATCGGCAGACGGGGAGCCACTCGCCGAGACGGCGCAAGAGGGCTCGCTCGCCGGGCTGGAGCCTGCTCTCAACCGCGCCGAACAGGCTGCGTTGGAGGACAGCGGGTTTGCCGAGGCGCAGGTCGCGGGTGTGAGCGTCGCCGCAGTTGCGCTGGGGTCGATCGAGTCAAGCCAGCAGGCCCACGGACTGATCACCGTGGCGCGTCGCGGACATCCGTTCACCGACGACGATCGGGAGCTGCTCCGCTCGCTTGGAGCCGAAGCGGCTCTGGCGCTCGAGAACATAGAGCTCCATTTCCAGGTGCGTGAGCAGGCCGTGACCGACGAGCTCACCGGCCTCGCCAATCACGGCCGATTCCAGGAGCTCCTGAATGCGGAGATCGAGCAGGTTCGTCGCTACCACCACCCGATCGGTCTGATCATGCTCGACATCGACGACTTCAAGGGTGTCAACGACACCTACGGGCATCCGCAGGGGGACGCTGTGCTTAGGCAGGTCGCACACGTGCTGATTCAGAACTCGCGCGATGTGGACTCGCCGGCCCGGTACGGGGGCGAGGAGCTCTCGCTGATCCTCCCGCACACGGATCTCGAGGGTGCGTACGCCATCGCCGACCGTATCCGAGCGGCCGTGGAGGGCCTGCGCGTGGCTCGAACAGACGGCGCCGGTGTTCTAAGGGTCACCGCGAGCCTCGGCGTGGCCGCGTCGACTGCCGGATACAAGGACGCGCTCATCGCCGATGCCGACGCTGCCCTCTACGAGGCCAAGCGGCGCGGCAAGAACTGCACGGTCGCCGCCGAAGCCCGGGTCGCGGACGCGCCGGGGCCCGGGTACCCTTAACGAGCATGGGTTTACTTGACGACGCGATCCGCGAGCATCTGGACCTCAAACGCCGTCGCGGCGGGGATCCGGCCGAAATAGAGCGCGCCGAGCGTGAGGCGCTCGGACCGGTCCGGCGGGGGCCCGAAGTGACGGACGAGGAGGAGGGCCTGCCCGGCTCGGCCTTCGAACCGGAGGCAGGGCATTTCGATGCGGAGCATCCGGCTTCAGAGCCGGCTCCGGAGGCCGAGCATTGGGAGCGGTTCGAGGAGGATCCCGAGCTCGAAGCGCTCGAGCACCACGACGAGCGGGCGCCATATGAGGCCGCTCATGCTCCGGGCGGCGATCCGCTCATGGAGAACGAGCCGTTTCCCGAGCCCGGAGTTCAGCCACCGCCGCATCCCGCCGACCTTCCGGAGCCATCCGGCTCTGAGGCATACCCGGGCGAGCCGGCGCCGGCGGCACCGCACCTTGAGCAGGAGACCGAGGAGTATGAGCTCGAGGAAGAGCCGGAATCCGATGACGACATGCTCGAGACGACTCCGGAGTTCCTTCAGGACGCGCCCGATCACGACCGGCTTTGGTTCGAGCAGCGCCCCCCGCGGGATTTCGACTTCGACGGCTGAGTCTTTAGACTCGATTTCGAAGCGGGGCCATAGCTCAGCTGGGAGAGCGCCTGCTTTGCAAGCAGGAGGTCACGGGTTCGAATCCCGTTGGCTCCACTCGGGAAGTACCTGCTAACCGGCACTTTTCGTCGACCCTCGCCAAGGTCCGGACGCAGCTGGTCGGCTCCTATGGAAGCGTTATGGAAGCCTCCGCTCCGAACGAGCTTCCATAGGAGTGACGAGCGCGTGTTCCAGTTGACCTCAGGCGCAAAGCTCGTGGCATCGGCTGCGGCGGGTCCGGCGCAGTCGAAGGTGGATTTGTTGTCCGAGTCATCCGCTCCGACCGGCCCGTCATTGACTCCCCGGCGGGGCGCGGGCTTGGATGCCCGCGCGCCGACGGGGAGTACCCGCCGGAGGCAACGTGCGCAGCGCGAACACGTCCCACGCATCACTGAAGCCTCCGCGGACCCGCAGCCGGACGAGGGGATCGATTCCGTTCTCGGAGATGACCTCGGTCATGAGGCGGGAGCTGACCCGGCGACCGTCGGCTGCTCATCCTTTCGGGAAGTGCCGCCCAGCGAGCTCGGTGTGACCGGCCGGCCGCCCCCGGGCTGTGAGAAGCGCACAACTCGTCGATCGCCAGCGGTCACGACCACGCCGCCCGCGCGACCACTGCAACCGTGGCAATGCGATCACGCCGGTGCTGGCAGGCGGGTCATCGCTTTCATCGAACGCACCGATCGGCGCTAGCCAGAATCGAGCAAGCACCAGCTCCTCCGCACGCGGGATAGGAGGGCAGCCGGCCGGAGCCCACGGTCGACGGCGCCGAGATGCGCACCGTTGGCGAATCTCGGGGCTCCCCTCGGGCGAGCCAGTCGGACCTGCCTTCGTCTCGGCGCGGGTATGTCGCGGCGACCTTGCCGGGGTCGGCTGCGGATGTCCGCCTGCTGCCCCAGCGCGGAGTCCCGTGCCCGATCTCGTGGCCTGATCAAGTCAGGGCGTCCGTCTTCCTGCGCAGGCGGTGGTTGATGGTCAGGTTCGTCGCGTGCTCATTGTCCGGGGGCGATGGCATGCTCGAGTTGTTGGGCGGTGATCGCGCCGTCGGCTGCGGGCAGACATGCTTTGGCGGCGGCAGACACAGCCGGTGCCTGGACGTCGATGCCCGCACTGGTGATCATCTGCTGGGTCAGCTGACCCTGGAGGGTCGGGTCTGGAAAGCGCGACACGCCGCGGCCGCGCATGCACTTCGCGAACGCGAGCATGTGCTGTTCCTTCGCCGCCCGCTCGACGGCCGCCTGGGCGGTGTCGAGATTGGGCAACAGGATTCCCTGGCAGGCTTTGTTCGCGCTCTTGAACGCTGGTGAGGCGATCACCGAGTCTGGCGTCGCGAGGTAGCCCACGGTTTGACCGTTGTGGTCGGTCATTGATGGGTCCGGGAAGGTCGGCAGGCCATGTTGGCGGATGCAGCTGGCATACCTGAACGCGGCGGCGGTGAAGCTCGCCGCCGACGGACCGGGGCCCGGGGAAGAGCCGCCGCAGCCGGCGGCGAGTAACGAGGTACTCGCGAGCGCTGCTGCCAGCAGCATCGCGCAGTGCGATCGGGGACGGGGCCGGTCCATCTTGGTTGCTTCGGGTGGCGGAGTCACATGCGTCGGCATCACCGGTGGTTTCCTCTGGGGACGCGGCGGTACGTTGCCTGGGGTTGTAGGCGTGCGGAGCCGCGCCCGTCGCGGTGCCGCGGGCGGTAGTGGTGTGATGGGTTCATTGGTTTGAGTAGTGGACGAGGAGGGGGATGAGTGCTTGTGCGTTGGGGCTGCCCCAGCCGGTGACGGGGTCCCAGCCGGGCGTTGCCTTGTAGCCCGTGATGGTGTGGCCGGGGAACTGTGGGGTGTTGTTGCCTTGAGTGATGTCGTGGAACGCTTGGGGGTAGGAGGCGCTACGGCCGATGCGGTAGATGGCGGGGTTGACGAACCCGAGTTGGCGGCCGGCGTATTGGTCGGCGAGCGCGATGATGCCCGCCCAGAGCGGAGCGCTGGCGCTGGTGCCGCCGCTGTTGCGGATCGTGTAGCCACCAGCGCCGTTGCTGACGATGAGCGCCATGCCGGTGTGCGGCGCGGCGTCTGAGGCGACGTCGGGCACCCCGCGACCGGCGCGGCTCTCACGCGAGCTGGCCTGGTAGCTGGGTCGGGCGAAGACGCGGCTGAAACCGCCGCCGGATGCTTGGAACTGGGTGCCTGCGCTGCCGTACGGGAGTCCCCATCCGGTTTCGCTGATGTAGCCACCGGTCTTGTGGGTGGCCGTGAGGGTGGTGCCACCCGCAGCCAGGACGAGCGGATCGGAGGCGGGCAGGTTGACCTCTTTGACGGGCGGGAAGCTGCCACCCATTAGGCCGTTGGCAAGGTCGCACGGTTCGCCGACGGCGCCGATGTCGCCGGACGCCGCGACGACCGTGATGTGGTGGTCGACCGCGTTTTGGAGGGCCGAGTTGAGCAGCTTGACCTGCGTTGGGGTGTCGCAGTTCTCGCCGCCGGTCTGTCCGGCGGCGCTGATCGAGACGACGGCAGTCCGGTTGGTGACCGCTATCTGCAACGCGGCGACCGCGGCCGCGACTCCGCCGGCGGCGTTGTGGAATGACGACGGCTTGATCAGCACGATCGTGATCGCGGCGCCTGGCGCGGCCGCATGCACCATCTCGGCGTCCAGGACCTCCTCGCCGTCGGCCTGCCACGGGCTACCGGATTCGGCAATGCTGTTGATGACTCGCAGGTGCGGGGCCGGCAGGCCGAACGCCTTGTCGAACAGGCGCATGTCCTGACGCAGGTCGGTGTACGCATGCGGCGGGAACAGCCCCTGCGCAATCTCCGGGAGAACCACGGTCTGCCCGTGCCCGTTGATCCCATGGGCGAGCAGCGGCGTGATGCCATACGCCGTCTCGAGCTGGCGGGCGGTGTAACAAGTCGTAAGCGAATCGCAATCGCCGGTCGCACCGGCCGCCTGCGGGCTGTTGGCTGGATTCGGCGCCGTGCCGCTGACGCCGACAGGCTCGAGGTTGGCGCCGATCGTGCCGTGGGCGGTTGGGATGCATGTCTTGATCGCGGACTTGACGACCGGTGAGTTCAGGTCGAGCTGTCCGTTGCCGTTCTCGCCGCCGTGTCCGTTCCCGTCCACGGACGGCATGCGCGCGACTCCGTGGGCGCGCATGCAGGCGGCGAACGCCTGCAAATGCGCGACCTGCTGGGAGTTCAGCGGCGCGCCCCCACGCGTGTTGCGGCCGGGCGCGGAAGATCCGCCGCCGCACCCGGCGACGAGCAGCGCGACGGCGATAGTTGCGATCGCGGCCCTTCGTGCTGGCATCGTTGGCTCCTTCGTCCGGGGTCGCAGATTTGTCGCTCTCCAAGGTATGGGCGCCGTCGTCGACGCACATCGGGCCAGCGGATGACTCCCAGCGAGACCGGCGCGGGGGTTTGCCGCGCGATCTCATTCGCTCGACGAGGCCGTTCGCGACGATCGGATGAGGCAGGGCGCCAGATCGGCGCGTATCGTCGGCACATGCGGCACACCGGCGCACGACACCTGCCGGGACGCGTTAGGCAGCTCGGGCCGGCGCAGGTCGATCCCGGTCTCGCGATCGGCGTGCTCTGGATTCTCGCCGTGCTCGTGGTGGACAACTCCTCGCACGCGCATGTGGCGGTGATCCCGGCGGCGCTGCACAACACAGCGGCCCGCTGGCTGGTCGACGTGGGCGCGATCGCGGTCGCGCTGGTGGCGCTTGCGCTGCGCCACAGACAACCGCTGGTGGCCCTGTTCGTGATCGTTGCCGCGGTCCTCGCCGCGCCCGCGGTCCTGCTGCTGCTCGGCCCGGCGCTGGTGGCGCTGTACACGGTCGCGAGCGCGCTCGGCCGTCGCGACGCCGCGATCGCCGCGGTCGCCGTCGTTGCCGCGTTCGTGCTGCAGCGCGTCGCATGGGGTCCGAGCGGTGACAACAGCCCGGCGACCGTGCTGATCGGCACGATCGCCTCGGCCGGGCTGGGGCTCTACGCCGGCGTCAGCCGTGAGAGCGCGCGCGAGCGGACCGCTTTCGAGCTACGGGAGGAGGTGCTTGAAGCTGAGCGCACCGCCGCCGACGAGCGCGTTCGCATCGCCCGTGAGCTCCACGACGTGGTCGCACACACGCTCAGCCTGATCATCGTCCAGTCCGAGGTGATGCGTACCAAGCTCACCGACGAGGAGCAGCGCAACAGCGCCGCCGCGATCGCCGAGCTCGGGCGGGACGCGATGGCCGAGCTGCACCGGACGCTGGAGCTCCTGCGTGGCGGGGATCAGCTCGCCGAGCGCGCCCCGCGGCCGGTGCTCTCCGACCTGCAGCAGCTCGTCGCTCAGAGCCGCGGCGGCGGGCTCGACGTCGAGCTCGGGGTCGAGGGAGCCGTCCGTTCACTCCCGGCGAGCTTCGAGCTGTGCGCCTACCGGATCGTCCAGGAGGCGCTCACGAACGTGCGCAGACACGCCGGCGCTGCGCACGCGACCGTTCGTCTGCGCTTCGGGACCGACGCGCTCGAGGTGTCGATCGAGGACGACGGCGCCGGCGCCACGGCCGCGGCAGAGTCCGCCGGCCACGGGCTGCGCGGCATGCGCGAGCGCGCGGCAATGCTCGGGGGCGCGGTCAACGCCGGTCCGCGCGACCACGACGGCTATTGCGTCAGCGCGACCCTGCCCTACCCCGAGCCACTATGAGACAGCGCGTGCGGGTGATCGTCGCCGACGATCAGCCGATGCTCCGCGCGGGGTTCAAGGCTCTGCTCGAGAGCGCCGGCGACATCGAGATCGTCGCCGAGGCCGGCACCGGCGCGGAGGCGATCGAGCAGGCGCGCCGCCACCAGCCCGACGTCGTGCTGATGGACATCCGGATGCCCGGCATGGACGGGATCGAAGCGACCCGGCAACTGACCCGCACACGGGTGCTGATCCTGACGACGTTCGGTCTCGACGAGTACATCATCGAGGCGCTCCGGGCCGGCGCATCCGGATTCATCCTCAAGGACAGCCGCGTCGAGGACCTGCTCCACGCCGTCAGAACCGTTGCCGCCGGCGAAGCGTTCCTTTCCCCCGCGGTCACGAAGCAGCTGCTCGACCAGGTCGCGCGCCGACTGCCCGCCGCGGTCGACCGGCGCCCAGAGCAACTCGCCGAGCTCACCGAACGGGAGCTCGCGGTACTACGGATGCTCGCCGCCGGACTCACCAACTCCGAGATCGCCTCCGCGCTCATTGTCAGCGAAGCGACCGTCAAGACCCACGTATCCAAGGTCCTCCAGAAGCTTGGGCTGCGCGACCGGGTACAGGCCGCGATCTTCGCCTACGAAAGCGGGCTGATCGAGCCCGGAAGATCGTCAGCCTAGCTCAGCAGGCCCGCCCCGAGGCGCCCTCGGGAGCCTCGCCGCCCAGACCCACGTTCTTGAGCGTCTTGCGCAGCGCCACGGCCAACGTCCGGCAGCCCCGGATTGATGCCGCGCGGGGTCACCTCCCCGGTGCCGCGGAGCGACCCGGTATGCGCGGACTGCAGGGCGCCTTTGGCTTCCGAGGGGACCCGGCGAGCGCCGCGGGGTCGCGTTGTGCTCGTGCCGATGAGTAGGGCGGACAGCGAGTCCGGCGGCGACCCCTGCTGTCAGGTTTCCGCCGGCGCAGCGCTGCTGGCTCCGCGAGGCGGAGATGGGCCGTGTCCCGGAGCGCACCTGAGCGATCTCGCCGGCGACCTGTCGCTGGTTCCGTCGGCCAGGGAAGCCTCGACCACGTGACCCGGGCGACGGAAGCGGAAGCGGTGACGGTGCAGCAAATGACTCCGGCCTTTCCACCGGTTCAGGACGATCGGAGCACGCGATCGATCGTCGGCAGCGCGTCGGCCGGATTGCGGATGAGGATGATCTTCGCCGCTGGGGCGTGGGCGTGGATGATGTTCAGCACCCGGTTAAACCACTCGGTTGTTTCAGCGTTAGGGCGGTCATCCGGATCTTGGCCGTTGATGAAGCTGCCGATCGCGACGCCGTCATACTCGGCCTCGGTCAACTCGCGGCGCAGTTGGGCATCGCCCTGGTCATCATCGGTCAGCGCGAAGTTTCGCGCGCGTAGCCCAGCGGCTCGGAGTTTTGCCTCGATTGCCGCGGCGATCTCCGGGTGCTTGCCGAAGCCCAGCACGCGCCATCCCGGTTGCGGAGGTTGTCCCGGCGCTCGTAGAACTTTGAGGTGACGGCGGTCCCTCCGGCCCGTCCGCTCCTGGTGGGAGTGTGACGGGCGATCCGCTCAAAGATCTAAGGAGGAACCGCCGTGGGTAAGACCGTA
>Ga0335073_10013156_pt1 | contig 11602 bp, 9 predicted proteins | sample Lox_Sample_22_FD_207093 | JGI IMG/M metagenome (GOLD analysis project Ga0335073, IMG submission 207093) | Soil microbial communities from Loxahatchee National Wildlife Refuge, Florida, United States - Lox_Sample_2.2 | ecosystem: Environmental > Terrestrial > Soil > Wetlands | place: USA: Florida... | reverse complement strand
GCACACGCCGCCAATCTGCCCGTCGCCATGATCCCCAACTGCGCCGCGACCCGCCACGCGCACATTGTTCTCGACGGTTCCGGTCCGATCTTCCTCGACCCGCCCAGCCTCGACGACTGGCCCCAGCTCACCTACGACGTCTCTGGGGCGCGCCGCGTCAACCTTGACACCGTGACCCGCGAAGAAGCCGCCACCTGGAAGCCGGGTGAAGTGCTGCTTTTGTCAGGAAAACTGCTCACCGGCCGCGACGCCGCGCACAAGCGCATGAGCGAGATGCTCAATCGGGGCGAGAAACTTCCCGTCGATTTTCGCGGCCGCTTCATCTACTACGTCGGCCCGGTCGATCCGGTGCGCGACGAGGTGGTCGGCCCCGCCGGGCCCACCACGGCGACCAGAATGGACAAGTTCACACGGCAGATGCTCGCTGAAACCGGCCTGCTGGGCATGGTTGGCAAGGCCGAGCGGGGCCCCGCGGCGATCGAGGCCATCCGCGAGTTCGGCGCCGTCTACCTGATGGCCGTCGGCGGCGCGGCGTATCTTGTGTCGAAGGCGATTTACGGCTCGCGCCTGCTGGCCTTCGAAGACCTGGGCATGGAAGCCATTTACGAATTCGATGTGAGGGACATGCCGGTGACCGTCGCCGTCGACGCCAAGGGAACGAGCGTGCATGCGACCGGCCCGGCCGAATGGCAGCAGAGGATTGCGGGCATTCCCATCCTGCAATAGGCTTCGGCGTCGCCGATGCCGGTCAGCGGATGCGGGCGGCGGGCATCCGGCTACTTACGTTCCGCGACGGTCCAGTCGCCGTTTCTCCTGGCGAAGCGGAATTGGATGGGATGGACGAACGGGGTGGTTTTTCTTCCGGTTCCCAGGGTCGTGGTTTCGGTGCAGTTCCAGATGGCCGCGCCATACCGCGAGAGGAAGAGTGCCGGAGCCGGGCAATCGTCGGTCACCCTTGCGTCGGGGACCTCCCGGAAAAACTTCTGCCAGTGCTTGAGCTCTGCGGGATCGACGCCGACGGCCTGAAGCTGCTGCACATCGTGCGCGGCCAGCGCGGCGACAAAACGGTTCAGGGTGACCTGGACGGAAGCAGCTTCATCGGCCGGCTGCCAGGCGACGGGCACAACCGGCTTGCCGGGGCCGTTGGCCGAGCCCTGGGCCGCAGCGGCAGCAGCCAGCGAGCCGATGATTGCTGCAATAGCAAAAACTTTGGCAATTGACTTCATCGCGTTCCTCCGATTGACGCCCGCTGGAGCCTTCCGGCTCCCACGGCCGCGACTCAAACAGGAGATCGGCACCTTCTGTAACTGTAGTGAGATTCCATCGTTGCGCGAAGGTTACGGAAGTGGGAGGGGCGTGAGCCGAGCGGGGGCCGGCTGCACGGCGCATCGCCGCAATGGCCGGTGTTGCACCGCGCGTGCGCATCTGCAACACTGGCTTTGGCCGGATCATGATCCTTCATTTCCTGATTCAGGGGCGCGTGCAGGGCGTCGGCTTCCGCTGGTTCGTGCAGCGTGAGGCCAGCGAGCTCGAGTTGCGCGGCTGGGTGCGCAACACTGAAGACGGCGATGTGGAAGTGGTGGCGGCGGGCTCGCCCGAAGACCTGACCGAACTGCGCACAAGCCTGCGCCGCGGCCCGCGCGGCAGCCGCGTCGACCGCCTCATCGAGCACCACCTCGAGGAAAGCGAAGGCCGCCACCTCGGCTCCTTCCGCATTGAAGGCGCGTGGTGAGCGCGCGGGGCGCGTGTCCCTGTAAACTGTGAATGGCGAAGTGAGAACTGCGCGAATGGCCGAACAACCCAAGCCCATCAACGTTGAAGCGCTCAAGTCACTGGTGCGCACGGTTCCCGATTTTCCCAAGCCGGGGATTCTGTTTTACGACATCACGACGCTGCTCAAGGACCGGACCGGATTCGCGCAGCTCATCGACGCGCTGGCCGCGCACTACATCGCGCGCAAAATCGATCTCGTCCTGGGGATCGAGGCCCGCGGATTTATTTTCGGGCCGGCCCTCGCCTATCGCCTCAATGCCGGCTTTGTGCCCGTGCGCAAGCCGCGCAAGCTGCCCGCGCCGGTGGCGCGCGTCACTTACGATCTCGAATACGGCGCCGACACGCTGGAAATTCATATGGACGCGATTCAGCCCGGCCAGCGCGTGGTGCTCGTCGACGACTTGCTGGCCACCGGAGGCACGATGGAGGCAACCGTGAAGCTGGTCAAGCAGCTTGGCGGCGAGATCGCCGGCCTCGCCTTCGCCGTCGAGCTCGATTTCCTGAAGGGCCGCGACCGCTTCAAGGAATACGACGTGTTCAGTCTGCTGCACTACGACGAGTAACGTGTCCGAGCCCGCACCACCGTCATCTTTACTTCGGTATTCGAAGTTAGTTATCTTTTTCCTTCGGGTCATCCTCTTCTGTGCATCCGGTCTTCGGACCGGAATGACTCTTCGGCGCGAGGATCACCGCTACCGTATTGCCGTTTTACCCCGCGCATGATACCGAGAATGGCCAGTGCCCAGCGCGCCGGTGCGACGGTGCATCGGGAGACATGGAGACCGGTCATGAATGGGCCAACGTTGAAGGCAGCCAAGTCCATCGTCTTGTGCCTTGCAGCCTCCCTCTTGCTCACATCCGGCCGACTCGGCTTCGCCGCCCCGTCCGCCAGCGGTGGAAGCAGCTTCTGGATTCCCTTCTTCGCCCAACCATGGGATGGAACTGCCGGCAAGAACGGGCTCTTTGTGATTGCTTCGAACGAGATCACAAGTTCGCCGGCGCCGAAGTGGATCACCACCAAGCCGGTCCAGTTTATCGCTGCCGCTTCCTCATACGGCGCGTCGTCACTCGACCGCCTGCCCGCCCTGCTGGTCTATTCAACCGCCGTGTCCACAGGGGAGGTCCGCCTCTATGGCCTCAATTTGACGAATACGGCGACCGTCCCCAAGCCCGTCCAGATCGGAAGCCTCTCCATCGAACCGGCCACCGGGGAATTTTGCGGGGCCTCTTACGCGCAGACCAATCTCCGTGAACCAGAATCGCTGTTCATCGTCCTGGGTTTCGGCACGGGCTACCCGGACGGATGCAGCCTGCCCACCACGCAGAAGATCGTGCACTACACCGATTCTCCGTCAACGCCGCCCCAGGATTCATCGCTGCCCGCCTGGATGATGGACCCACTTTACCTTAACGGAACATTCAGAGGGGCGTTTGCGATCGATTTCTTCGCCCAAGAGACCTATCTTTACACTTCGGAGTTGACATATTCCATGTTGGTGCCTGGGGAGGCGTTCCCGACCGGCATCGTGAACATCAACGACGGCTCAAGGTTCGGTGAAGACGTGGTTTATCTGGAAGAGGCCGGCGCGTCGGGATCCACACTCTACCGCATCGACGCGAAAACACTGACGCTGTCGACCGTCGGTACTCCCGGAGCGTTCACCGGCGGCCCCATCTCGGACGGGACCAATGTCTATTTCATCGATTCCACTTCGTCCACATCGAATCAGTTCTATCAGGCGCCCGTGGCGGGCGGCCCGCCCAAGCTGCTTTACACCGCCCCGTTTGCTGCGGATTCGACGTATAGCTTGATCGAATCCTCAAGCACAGATCTCGTCTTCCAATACGCTACCGTGCCTTTAAGCGGCGGTAATCCCAATTACGCGGCGGCCAAAGGAACTATTTATAAAATCCCGGTCGGCAGGGTGTCAGCATCCGCCGTCAAGATTGGCGGCCCATACGAGGGGCTCGCTACGGGATTCATCGGTCAGGCGTCAAGCAGCGACAAGTCAACCGCTTATCTCACCATTGTCCGGCAGCTCGGCTCGAGAGCGAATTTTCATTTCAAATACTCGAGTGTGAGCATTCCCCTCGCCGGCCCGTACACGCAGACTCCGGTTGCCAATTCCGCCTATGGTGGCTGGCTGATCTATAACTCCGCGCTCGCATTCTGGCAGGTAACCGGCATTACTGATACGGGTGGATGGGGTGGAGGCACGGTCAGCATGGTCGATCTGGCCACCGGGACGAAGACCATATTCACCACGACCGGCGGCAAGGACTTTGTGATGCCCGACGGTCTCACAGGGTTCCTGGGCGAATTCTTTGGCACCAATCTCGCTGACGGAACGCTGTATCCGATCGCAACCCAGCCGCCGCCCGTTGGCGTGGCAGCCGATTTGACCCACCACTTCCTCTATACTCTCAGTCTCGCAAATACCGATGTCAGCTCCTATTGATGGATCTGTCGACGAGCGCCGTTTGAGGATCATGACTGACTCCTCGGGCCTACTTCTGCCATCGAGTCTCGCCGCTCTGCCCTGCCCCTTCACTCCGCCGCCGGCTCGATACGCAGGAGCTTCATGAACTGGTCGAAGTCGGGCCGAATCTTGAGCAGCTCCGATTCGAGCGTGGTCAGCGTCGCGATGCCGATCCACTTGCCGCTGCGCACGTAGTGCTGCACCTGAAAGACGGTCACCTGGTGCATGGCCTGGTGCTTGAGCATCAGCATGGCAGCTTCGTCGGCGCCGGGAAACTCCATCGGCGCCGGTCCGGCAATCGTCGGGTCGAGGAAGGTCTGCTTCATCATCGTGATCTGGGCCTGGATGTAGAGCGCCAGCTGGTTGCCGGCCAGCAACTGGTCTTCGCGGAGATAGACGTTCGAGGGAATGACGCCTTCGGCGCGTTTTTGAATGCCGAAATCCGGAACCCATGTCCAGCCGAAGGGAATGGCGGGAATCATCCACCGGCCGATGCGTGCGGCGTTGGTGTGGGCGGCGGTTTGTCCTGGGTAGGAGCTCATAGATGCAGTTCGGCCAATCCTGCGGTCAATCGCGTGCTCGCGTTCGGAATCCGGTGTTTTCCACCGGGGTTAGCCGCGAAGCCCGGCTCGCGTAGTGGCGCGGCTGTCTGTTCCACGCAGGCCGCGCCGCGGGGAAACCGCCGGTTGTTCAGGCCGCCGCCGCTTCAGCCCGCACACCCGTCTCATCCGCCATCCACATCGCCCGCCGCGCGGCTTCGCGACGCGTGCGGAAACGAAACTGCTGCGAAAAAGCGAAGGTCGATCCCTCCTCAGCGAATCCCGGCGGCCGTGCAAAGCCGCGACGCCGTGACGACTGCGGCCGTTTTGAGAGAACCAAGGGTCTGCGCGCGCTCAGGCCCCGCAAAGGTGAGCGGAAGGCCGTCCAGTTCCTTGGCCAGGTGGCGCCTGTCGGCTGCAAGCGCAACGATCGTCTGCTCCTCGCCGATGAGGTAGCGCGCAAAAGCTTCGTTGATGGCTGCATTTTGTTTTTCCAGGAGGGGCAGAGCCTGGGTTTGCCATGACAGGAACACCGCCGTGTTGGCGACGGCGGGATTGGCGACGTTTTCGGTGATCGCCGCCCGCACGGCATCGACAAACGCGGCATAGGCTTTGACGAAATATTCCACGAACATCTGGGGGACGGCGGTGGGGGAGGGCGGCGTCATGGCAAGCCCTTCCCCAGGCCTCCGAGGCCCTTTTCTGCGTTCTGCGCCGCCTGGCCTGCCTGCTGGGCGGCCTGGCCCGCCTGCTGACCCGCCTGCTGCGCGGCTTTCCCCGCTTGCTGGGCCGCCTGTTGCGCCTGGTTGGCGGCCTGCTTGGCCTGCTGCTCGGCCTGCTGCGCCTGTTGCTGCACCTGCTGCTCGGCCTGCTGGGCCTGGTTCAGGGCCTGCTGTGCCGCAGCTTTGCCCTGGGCCGTGGCCTGCTGCACCTGCTGCTGCGCCTGCTGCACGGCCTGCCGGCCTTGCTGAACCGCCTGTTGCGCCTGCTGTTCGGCGCCCTGGGCCGCCTGCTGGGCCTGGTTGGCAAATTGCTGGGCCTGTTGGGCCGCCTGCTGCGCGGCCTGCTGCGCGCCCTGCTCGGCCTGCTGCGCAGCCTGTTGCGCCTGCTGTTCGGCACCCTGGGCCGCCTGCTGGGCCTGGTTGGCCAGTTGCTGCGCGCCCTGCTCGGCCTGCTGCGCAGCCTGTTGCAGCTGCTGTGCTGCTCCGCTCCACGGGGCCTGGGAAAGCGCGCTGGGAACCAGCGATCCAGGCGGCGTCCACAGCTGGGTGCCGCCACCGAGCAGCCCCCCCGCCTGCGCCGATGCCGTACCCATCCAGGCCTTCAACCCGTTCGCCGGCGCCTGGGCGATGGCCACAATGCTTCCGGGGTTCCAGTCGCCCACGGCACAGGATTGCCGCCAGTCCGTTTCGCTCGTGGGCAGGCTCGGCGTCCAGTATCCGCCGGCGGCACGCGAGGGATCGCCGATGACGCGGTAAAGGGCGGTTCCCGCGGGCACGTCGACCGGCTGCGCAGTCTCGAAGTTCGGAGTCTCCTCGGCGGGCAGGGTGGGAAACCCTGGCGACGAGAGCGGAATCGCAGGCAGGCTTCCGCCGGGAGGGGCAGAGGTCTTGATGGTCCCGTTCGATTGCAGCTCCGCCGTCGGCTGCGGCGACGTTTGCGTGGCCGGGGGCTGCATGGGAACCGAAGCACCCATGGCGGCGATGCCGGCTGCGGCGCCGCCTGCCCCGCCCGCACCGGCCTCGCCCACCAGCACCGTCTCGGCCCCCATCACGCATATGTCCGGAGGCCCCACGCAGACCAGCTGGTCGGTCACCCGCGACTGGGGCATCATTCCGGTAAGCACCGTCATGGAGCCGAGGATGAATGGGCCACCGACATGGGGGACAATGCCGGTCACCATGGGACACACATGCATGTCTGTGATGCGCGACGCCGGCATGAAGTTGATAAGGACCTGCGGGAACCCGAGGATCACGTTCCCGCCATGCGCGGTCATGCTGGTGATGGTGGCGGCAGGCATTCCCATGGCGCGCTAGAACCCCTTCGGGATTGAATTCATGGCCTGCTGCGCCGACTGCTGCGCCGCCTGCGAAGCCTGCTGCGCCTGCTGTTCGGCCTGTTGCGCTGCCTGCTGCGCCTGTTGCGCGGCTTGCGTGGCTCCCTGCTTGGCCTGGTTGGCCGCCTGCTGAGCCTGTTGCGCAGCCTGTTGGGCCTGTTGCTGGGCTTGTTGCGCCGCCTGCTGCGCTTGCTGCTCAACCTGCTGCGCCTGCTGCTGTGCCTGCTGCACAGCCTGCGACGCCTGCTGCGCGCACTGCTGCGCCTGCTGCTGCGCCTGCGCCAGCGCCTGTTTGGCTTGTTGCGAAGCCGCCGCGCCGGCCTGCTGCACCTGCTGCTCGGCCTGCGCAACCGCCTGTTGCGCCTGCTGGTATTCCTGCCGAGCCTGCTGCACCGCCTGATTGACGGCTTGCTGCGCCTGCTGCTGGGCCTGCTGTGCCGCCTGCTGCGCCTGCTGGGCCGCCTGCTGCGCGGCCTGCGCGGCCTGTTGCGCGGCATTCTCGGCTTCCTTGTCGGCGAGATTCACATACGCCTGCGCCTGCTGCTCGGCCTGCTGCGCCGCGCCCTGCGCAGCCTGGCCATATTGCGAATACGATTGCGGAATCGCCGGCAGAGCTGGCGCCGGCGGCGCGGGCGCCCCATATTGCGAATAGGACTGCGGAATCGCCGGCGGAGGAGGTGGTGGAGGAGGCGCCGCGGCTGCCGGAGGCGCCTTGGGCTTGATACCGCCGACGCCTTTGGCTTCCTGCCAGTCAAATGTGTCTGCGGCGTCGGTGACGTTGGCCGCTGCCCCCGCCGACCCTCCCGAGTCGCTCTTGGCCGTCGATGTGGGACCGTCCCCGGCGTATTTCGGTGCCGTTGGAGTCTTCGGGCTGGAGGGCGATTGCGGGCTCTGCGCATTCCCGGGCGAACCCTGGACGGGCGCGCCGCCCGAGTTGATCATGACCAGCATGCCGGAGATGGTGACGCCGGCGGGCGTGATGGAAATGAAGCCGCCCATGCCGTTCAGGCCGATGCCCTCGGGGCTGAGGAAGATCGAATTTGAGCCGCACGAGAAGGAAATCTGCATCGGCGCGGAAACGTCGAAGTTCATCCCCGCCGAGATGGCCTGGTTCATGCCCACGGTGAGCGAGTAATTCTGGCCCACCTGCTCGTTCAGGTTGGAGGCGACACTGATGTTGGAGTTGGCGCCGATCTGCTCTTTCAGATTGCCACCGATGGAGTTCTCGCGGTCGCCGCCGATGGAAACAACATTCTTGCCGCTGACGGTGGTATTTTCGTCGCCGCTGACCTGGCCGGTGTGGTTGCCTTTGACGGTCACGTGCTGGTCGCCGTCCACTTCGTCGAAGCGGTTCGACTTGACGGTGATGTGCTGCTCGTTGTCGACCTGCGTCTGCCAATCGTGCTCCACGTGCAGAAGGAAGTCCTTCTCGGCATTCATGAAGATCTGCTCTTTGCCGGAGAGATCCTCGAAGCGCAGCTCGTTGGCGTTCGACGCGCCGCCGCCCTTGGAGCTGCGGGTCTTGATTCCGGAAAGCGTGTACTGGCCGACCGGATCGTACGGCGGCATATTCACGCCGTTGTAGACCGAACCCACGACGATCGGCTGATCGGGATCGCCCTCCATGAATCCGATGAGAACTTCATCGTCCTTGCGCGGCCAGTAATAGGTACCCCAGCCATTCGCCGCCCACGACTGCGCGACGCGCAGCCAGGTTCCGTCCGGCGTGTTGGGCTTGCGCAGGCGGTCCCACCAGAACTGCACGTTACACCGGCCGTATTTGTCCATGTGCGACTCTTCGCCCGACGAAACCACCACCTGGCCGGTGTGCATACCGTAGACGACGGGCTTTTCCGTCACGATGGGGGGGCGGTAGACGATGCTGAACGGAATGGCGCGGAAGACGTTCTGGAAGGGCTCCTCGTTGTCGGCCACATCGGAGCGATAGCTGGGCACCTGTTGCAGCGTGAGCTCGGTGCGCAGCAACACATACTTCGTATTGACCGAAGGCTGCGGATGGCCGGTGATCGAGAAGGTGTATCCGGTCTGCATGGCGATCGCGTTCGAACCGCCTTCGATCATCTGGGTTTCGGCATCGCTGGCATCGCGCCGCACCGTGGCCACGGCGGTGGTCTGAGCGCCGAGATTGCTGTCGTTGGCGCTCGCTTTCAGGTAACCGGTGGCGTCGGCGTAATCGTAGAGCTCGTTGCTGTTGGCTCCCAGCGGTCCCGCCGTCATCGCCTCCTCGGTCATCGACTGGTAGCGGACGAAGCTGTAGTCCCAGGCGGTGTGCTTGCCCGGCACCAGGGTCGAGCGGGCGCTGAGATCGTTGACGACGAAATCGAAAGACGCCTCCATGTGCCCTCTCTCGGGCCGGAACTGGAAGGTGGCCTGGATGGGGCAGTCGCTAAGCTTGTTTGATGTATCCTGCAGCACCATGGTGTGATCGTCGGCGGTATGCTGGAAGTAATAAAAGATTCCGTGCTGCTCCATCAGGCGCGCGATGAAATGAAAATCGGTTTCGCGATACTGCGTGCAGTAATCCAGCGGTTCGTAGGTATTCGAGGTTTGCACGGAAGGGCTGATGCTGTAAGGCGAGAGGACCTGCTGAATCACGTCGATCACGGTCTTGTTCTGGAAGACCCGCGTGTTCTTATTCAGCGTGAGCGTCCACAGGCTGGGAACGATGGTGGCCAGATAGCGGTTGAGCTCCTGGTCTCCGGTCATCATCTCGAAACTGGAGACGATGCCGTTGATAAAGCGCTGGGTTCCGCTGTCGTCGGTGAGGATGCTGACGCAAACCCGCTTGCCCACAATCTGCGTCGGATTCACTGCCGTATTCACATCGGCGAGCAGGTCGAGCTTGTAGCAGAACAGCTCCGAGACGCCCTCAAAGCCCGTCAATCGCTCGGGCAGCAGAACGTCTGCGCCGAGCGGGCTGGTGAAACTCATCAGTCGATTGGTCTGACCAAATGCGCCCATAACGATCTTTTTCTAATGAGCGGAAGAATCCGCTTGGGGTAAGCCGCCGCCGCGCAAAGCGTGCGGCAATGCGCAGCGGCGGGATGGGACTACCAGGCGTAGGTGAAACGGCTGTCCGCATCCACGCCCACATGCACGCGCTCCATGGGCGATTCTTCGGCCATCCGCGCCAGCACCTGCCGCGAAATCTCCGGCAACATGGTGTTGGTGAGAATATTGTCCACGTTTCTGGCGCCGCTCTCCACCTCGGTGCAGCGTTTCGCCACTTCGTCGATCACCGCTTCGTCCACCGCCATCGTGACCTTGTGACTTTCCAGGATGCGGCGCTGGATTTTGCCCACCTTGAGCCGGACAATCTTCTTGAGCGCTTCGTCGCGCACGGGGAAATAGGGAACCACCATCATACGCCCGAGGAAGGCCGGCTTGAAGATTTTGTTCAGTTCGGGCTTGATGGCGGCGGCGAGGCCGTCGCTGTCCGGCATGGTTTCGGGGTCGGCCGTGAGTTTCATCAGCGTGTCGGTGGCGGCGTTGCTGGTGAGGATGATGATGCAGTTCTTGAAGTCGATCGAACGCCCCTCGCCGTCTTCCATGTTGCCTTTGTCGAAGACCTGGTAGAACAGCTCGAGCACGTCGGAGTGCGCCTTTTCCACTTCATCGAGGAGCACGACCGAGTAGGGCCGGCGGCGCACCGCTTCCGTGAGCACGCCGCCCTCGCCGTAGCCCACATAGCCCGGAGGCGAGCCCTTGAGGGTGGAGACCGTATGCGCCTCCTGAAACTCCGACATGTTGATCGTGATCAGGTTGCGCTCGCCGCCGTAGAGCAGGTCAGAGAGCGCCAGGGCGGTTTCTGTTTTGCCCACGCCGCTCGGCCCGACCAGCATGAACACGCCCACCGGCTTGCCCGGATCGTCCAGCCGCGCCCGCGAGGTGATGATCCGCTGCGCGATCACGGCCAGAGCGTGGTCCTGGCCGATGACGCGCTTCTTCAGGTGGCCGTCGAGGTCGAGCACCGCCGCGATCTCGTCCTTGACCATCTTGCCCAGGGGAATGCCCGTCCACGCCGAGATCACTTCGCCCACGATGCGCTCGTCCACGCACACGTGAATCAGCGGATTCTCGCCCTGCACCGCGGTGAGCTCGTCTTCCAGCGCCCGCAGCGCCTCCAGCGACGGCTTGGTCTCCGCCTCGTCGCCGTCGAACTTCACGGTTTCGGCTTTGGACTCAAGCGCCGCGCGCATGGCGCGGATTTCTGCTCCCACTGCGTCTGGAGCCTGGCCAGCTTTTCCTCCTCGGTCTTCAGGTCCTCCTCGATCGTCGCCAGGCGCTCGGCATGCTCGCCGCCGGTCGTCATCTCGCGTTCGAGAATCTGCTTCTGCACCTTCAAGTCGTCGATGCGCCGGGTGGAATCTTCGACCGGGGGCGGAATCGTGTTCTGCCCCAGCGCCAGTCGCGCGCAGGCCGTATCGAGCACGCTGACCGCCTTGTCCGGGAGCTGCCGTCCGGCAAGATAGCGATGGGTCAGCCGCACCGTGGAGGTGACCGCTTCATCGAGGATGCGCAGATCGTGGTGTTTTTCCAAAGCTTTGACAATTCCGCGCAGCATGGTGTCGCACTGGGTCTCGCTCGGCTCCTCTACCTTCACCACCTGGAAGCGCCGCGCCAGCGCCGCGTCCTTTTCGAAGAATTTCTTATACTCCGACCACGTGGTGGCAGCGATTGTGCGCAGCTCGCCGCGCGCCAGCGCCGGCTTGAGCAGGTTGGCGGCGTCG
>Ga0335073_10013155_pt1 | contig 11602 bp, 15 predicted proteins | sample Lox_Sample_22_FD_207093 | JGI IMG/M metagenome (GOLD analysis project Ga0335073, IMG submission 207093) | Soil microbial communities from Loxahatchee National Wildlife Refuge, Florida, United States - Lox_Sample_2.2 | ecosystem: Environmental > Terrestrial > Soil > Wetlands | place: USA... | reverse complement strand
ACTTGAGTGCCAGGAGAGGAAATAACCTCGCAGTCTTCCGCTATCTGATCAGGTTCTTCCTTGAAATCATATCAAAGACCCCTGGCGTAATCTATTAAACCTTACCCATGCAGTAATACCCTTTCCGGTAAACTAACGCAGGAACGGTTTGCGTATTTGGGCGGATTATGACGTGCTTCGCGTGATAGTTTCAACTTCAGTGCATTTGGAAAAACAATCCGAAGCTCTTCAGTCTCCAAAACACAAATCCCGAATTTGGACTTCTCTGATCTTTGTGACTACTCCTTAAGTCCTACTGTACTCTGCTCTTTGTCGAGAACCAACTCTCAATTCGTATTGAGGACGGGAGGTGACAGGTCTCCAAAGGACACAGCGCCGACAACACTCCTTAATCCATGATCCTGTTGCTTGAAATTCTCCAGCAACTCTGTACCATGACTTATTAACTAATTAATCTTGCCCAAGCATTGCTCTCTGACCTCTTCGTACTCCTCCTCATGACTGAGCCTCGATCCAACTTCGATCAGCTATCCACATACTCGCTTCAACCAGCAATTCACTCTATAATACTATCACCATCGTAGCTCAGCGACAAAAACCTCTACTCCGCGATAATGGACATAATCAAACATAAGAAATCGAGCATTCTAGCCGCCGTGGCTACCCCTATCACCCATAAATACCTCGAGAACGAAGTGTCCCACATCAGCATAATCCAGCTCAGCACTTTCTTTACACAAAGCAAGAGCGTTTTAAGCGTAATGAATGAGTAAATAGCTGGAGGTTAATGGTTCTACGTTGTGTATGTCATCAGGAGGATTCAGAGCCACTTGGAAACAGGAAGCAGTATCAGAAGCAGGTATTCACTGCAGATTTTGTTGATCATCCACAGCCGTAGACAATGAAAACTGGGTATATCTCTTCAACGTGAAAAGAGATCTTGAAAGTTCGATCTCAGCCTCAGAACGCCTGGTGTGTCAAACGTCAAAACCAAGCACACCACCCAACACACCTTAAGATTATCACCTAGAAGTCCGTGCCAACGCCATCCTTCCTATCATCCACCTCCTTCATCTCATCATCGCCCAAGTCCGCCCCCCTAGCCCTCGCCTTACCCTTCCCCCTCGCCAACCCCAGCGCCACCCCGCCGCCGCGCTCCCTCCGATGCGAGTCCTTCTCAGTGAGCAAATCCTTGAGGAAGCGGTTCTCGACCTCGAGCTTCGCGCAGCGCTGCTCGAGCTCGTCCTTCTTCTGCGCGAGGTCCTTGAGCGAGCGCTCCATCTGCGCCTCGCGGGCTTTCTTCTTCTGGCGGAAGCGCGCGCTGGCGGCCTGGTTGCGGCGGCGCTTCTCCTCCTCCGTCGCCGACGCCGCGCCCGACGACGATGCCGTCGGGCCCCCGAAGTCGCCGTCCTCCAGGATGTCGTCGAGGTTCGACGCGTCGGACGCTGCGTACGGCGCCGGGACGTGCCCGAATGCGTCGCCGCCGTGCGATCCCTCGCTGAAGTAGCTGGCCGATGTGGGCGATGCTGCGTCCAGGCGGGGCGAGAGTTGAGGCGCTGAGGCGTAGATCGGGTATTGGGTGTATGTTTGGCTGACTGCGCACGTATTAGCTCATACGTGTCCTTTTGTGCTGCAGATAAAAGCGGTCTGGAATACGACCTTGGGTGCTGAGCACCATGGTGTTGAATGAGAAGGCTTGAAGAAGGAGAATTGAGGAAAGAAAACACGCGACGAGGCGCAGAGCAACGAAATTCATTTCAAATTTTCTTCAAGTAGTTTAAAGGTGGTTGATAAGAAGTGGAAGTACCGTGCTTTGTGTCGAACAGGGAAAACCTACAGTGTAACTGTTCGGGTGCAGCAACTCCTTGCTGATAAACCTCTCCAGCGTAAAGAACAGGTTGCTCTCGATATAATGTGGTGGTAGTACTGGTATCGAATCCTGGAGCCTGTGAATACGCAGCCATTTGATCAGCCTCAATTACTGAGGTGATACTGGCGTAGGCCGGGGCCATCTGCTGGCCGCGATTGTGTGGCGACATGGCGACGTCCTAGCTCTTCAAACTGCACGAAACTCGAGAATGTCATAGGTCTTCTAGTTCATGCTGGGACCTATTCCAGAATGAGTCCGCTGCGAATGTTTTGCGGCTGTGGTGTTGAAAACAGAGGGTAGCGGATGATGAAGGATGATGCCATCCACTAAGCGCACACTTGCATGCAAAGGCGACTGACTTGGGAAACGGCTGCCCTTCACCCATTTGCGCATCCGTTCATTTCCTATTTCTTGTGTATCGCTTCCATTTACAAGCAATTTTCTATTTGCTTTTCATGTAGTTGGAGCAAAAGACCCGTCTTTAAATCCTCAGACAACTTCCCGACATTCGTATCGTCTCAGTCAAGGCAACTTCTCCATTTTGCTGCTTCTAGCTAGTCGAACAAAGAAACAAACATTCAGCCTTGCTACTAGCAAAATATTCTTGGTAATTCCGAACGCCCTGCTTTCGATGCTGCTCGTTCTGAACTCGTTCTCAATCCTTCTTCAGCTTTGAAACGAAGCCTTTGCACGCCGATTTGGAAACTCCACCAACTCCTTGCCGAATGCCTACCTAGTATGCTCAAATACATAACCGATACGACGCGTATCTGCCTGCAGTCGCCGATTTCCTCACAATCTTTATCACTTGTCCTTTTCTCAATCCCATGTACTTCGCTACCGGATCGACGTGCTGAATTCGCGGGAGTTGTGTTTCTTTCAACCGATACCGATCAAGCAACTCACGCTTTTCTCCTTCGCTGAGTAACGTGTGAGGCGGAACGAGCTCATGCTTTGTGATGTTGACCAACAGATCGCCTTCGTGGAAGATCTCAAGCTGTTTTGGTAGTATGGTGGACGCGATCTTCTGTGCACTTGTCGATACGTGCTGGGCAGTGACCAGTACACCGGTAAAGAAATTTTCCTTATCGATGAGTTGAATAAATTGCCGAAGCTGTTTGATACCCATTTGTGGATCTGCGGCGAAGTCGACGTAAACGTTGCCTATCTCGGGCTCCGGTGGAGGTGGACGACCTTCTATTTGCGGCTTACGGAACTTGTCGATGTATGAATCGCGGGGTCGAAGAGAGAAGGACATCTTCTTGCGATCGGGAAAGCCTGTAACTGGGTCTGCGAATTGTGCCCTGAAGTCCTCCAACGATATGTCTCGTTCTTCTTCCAACATCTCGTAGCCGCGATCGTCGAGCATTTGGCGCACCGTCCTGTAGACGCGCCACAGGCGGACCAGTTCCTTGCCAGCTTCTCCAGACTCGTCCATGTCTGCTTCTGGGCAATGAAGGCGTGGAATAGGAGGAAAGAGAAGGTGATGGAGCGAAGGGAAAGGGAGGTGTTTGTATTGTTGCCCTTGAGAAAAAGGTGTACGGTGACGGACGGCAGAAAAATGTTGCCTTGTTGCCCCGCCACTTTCAGCCCCGTGGGTCTCGAAGCGTTTCCTGCATCAACAACATGACAGCTCCATCTATACCCAATCTCAACACACTTCTGTCCTCACGAGGAGGTCTCCGTGGGCGTGGTAGAGGCCGAGGAAGAGGAGGCTTTCGAGGCCAACATGAAGACGACCCGACGGCAAAGGACAGTACTGTCCAACGAACGGACGATGATGCCGCCGACTCCAGAATGAGCGTAGTAGCACTAGGGTATCTGGACGACCCTTTCGCGGAGTATTTTGCCCCGGATAAGTTTGCTAGAAGATATCCCATCATAAATAGAGGTTTGTAGGCGACCTAACTCTGGAGTGGAGCTCAATTGACAATACACAGGAACGTATGTTCGTACCACCGCCATCGATACCCTCATTCATAAATTCCTCTCTCAAGATCCAGACCAACCGAAACAAATCATATCTCTCGGTGCCGGCTCAGATACTCGATATTTCAGGCTAGTCACACAGAATCCCTCCGCCAAACTCATCTACCACGAACTCGACTTTGCGACCAACACCTCGAGTAAAATCGCGATCATCAAGCGCACACCCGCTCTCCTCCACGCCCTCCACACCTCCACACCAGACGCCGACTCAATCCAGTTCAGCGCCGACGGCACAGCCCTCTCTTCACCCAGCTACAACATCCACGCGGTGGACCTGCGCACCCTGGCCGGCACCACCGCATCGCTCCGCAACCTATCGCCCACCACACCAACGCTGCTCCTGAGCGAGTGCTGCCTGTGCTACGTGTCAGCAGCGACGAGCAACAGCGTGCTGCGCACTCTGGGCTCCGCGCTGGCAGGCGCGCCGCTCGGCGTGGTGATCTACGAGGCGGTGCGGCCGCACGACGCGTTCGGGCGCACGATGGTGGCGAACCTAGCGGCGCGCGGGCTCGCCATGCCGGGGTTGGCGGCGCACCCGTCGCTGCAGAGCCAGCGGCGGCGCTTGGCGGACGCGGGCTTTGGCGGGGGCCAGCGGGTGGCGGCTGTGGACTGGCTTTGGGAGGCGTGGGTGGCGCGCGAGGAGAAGGGCAGGGTGGCGCGCTGCGAGATGCTCGATGAGGTCGAGGAGTGGAGGCTGTTGGCTGGGCATTATTGCGTGGCTTGGGGGTGGAGAGACGCTGTTGAGGGTGCGGGTGGAGAGCGTGATGGCGGTGGAGGGCTCTTTGGCCAGGCGTGGGCGGAGCTGGAGGGTGAGAGCGGTGACGAGTAGGCCCTTTGGAGGCTTACACAGAGCGGAGGCTCCACAAAGCACCACCATTGTGGCGTCATCGCTGTAACGAGTCGAATACAATCAATGCAAAGACGTGGATATACCGATTCAGCTCTCGAGCAATCTATAGTATTGATGTATATTGATACTGCAGCATTGCGAAGAACGTCGTATCGATTTACCATGACTCCAATGAGTGAGCAGCTAACTGTACCTATAGGTACCATCCGTCGGTGTCCATTGTGTATTCCACCACAGCGTCCAAGTCCACAACTCCACAGACAGATACATTCTTTGCATGGGACCAATGCGTGTCATGTGCGGAAGGATGTGCTGGCCAGGTTTATGGGTGTGTGAAATGGCAAGGATAACGCGCCACGTGCGGTGGGTGCCGGGGTGCAAAAGCGCGAAAGGAGAAGCAGTCAAAGGAGTAACGGAAGGAAGGAGACCTTTAAATTGCAGCAGGTAATAATCGGTCAGTAGACTGCGGGAGTTGATGGGTTGAATTCCAGGCCCGAATGATCGTCGTGTCCGTTCATCGCCAGGATCTCGTAGCTAAAGTCTATCCTTTCCTCGTCTTCTGCTGCTGTTCAACCTTCCCCTCCGCTGAGCTGACGGCTTTGCGACCTCAAACTCCGTCGCTCCCAAGCTTCATCCCGAACATGTTTTCTTCTCCTGGAAAGGAGGGCCTCATCCTTAACTTCACGCTTAGCTCGACAAAAAGAGCCGTCTCAACCGGATGCTTTAATGCTTAACTTGCTCATATTTGGAATCTTCACTTTGACTCCCCAATCTTGACCGCGTTGTAGAGTAGTCGACCACCATCTTTTCGCCTTTCTCGCCAAACCTTCCACTCCTGATCTGGCCCCTACCTTACCGTAACTGCAACCTCCGATATCACGCATTCGCTTTACTCCCTCGCGAGGCGCACATATTTGCTCTGACTCTGCAGCCTCCTTCGAATCCATCCCACCTCAATCCTCACCATTCAGTTCTATCTCACCCTCTCAGTCTTATTGCGCGCCATCGATATTGAATACGACTTGGCCATCCTCGGTCATCATTGACTGACTTGGCACCACTCAGCCTCTCGGAACTCCTGGTTCCGCCCAGAAATTCTGAATCAACTACGTACTCTGAATTATCATACCTCAGATATTGCTTAAATCCCCCTCCAGCCGTAATTGGCACCTCCACAAATGCCGACCTACCTCCTCCACGGCTTCCGGTGGCCACGGCCACTGATCCGGATCCACATAATCCTCAACAACCTGGAAGACGCGGCGCCGGAGTGGCTGATGGCGCCGGCGACGACCAAAGCGCTGCTGCAGAACCTCACCGAGCTGCACCCGAAGGCGATGCCGGCGCTGCCGGCGCTGCGCTTCATCGAGCAGTACGACCCGAGCGACGAGCGCGTCGAATCGAAATCACAACCGTATGCCTTCGTCGCCGACCGCGTCCACGAGGTCAAGCTCGGCGCCGACGTCAACGAGCTCACCGGCCGCGGCATCAAGCCCGAGGCCTGGGACGCCATGGTCGAGCTGCGCGACGCCCTCGCCCCCGACGAGAAGCTGTCGTGGTTTGTCGTTGTGTGCGGCGACGTCGAGCGGTGGGCGCCGCCGCCGCCGGACTCCGACGGCCTTATGGCGAACGGCGTGCGCGCGCTCAACGGTGTGAACGGCGCTCATGATGGCAGCCCGTTTAGCGCGACGAGCGTGGATAGTCACAGTCGCTGGAGCAGGGAGGAGAGCAGGCCGAGCACGAGCAGGAGTCTGAAGAAGTTCTTTGGCGGCAAGGTGTTGAGGAAGTCGAAAAGGTTGGTGCCGTGCTTCTCCCATTGCTGTGGTCTTTTGCGTGTTGGAATAGCTTTGGCTGACGCGTCGCAGTATGAAATCACTATCGTCAAGAAAAGGCTCGGACGCTGGCACGATGAGTCCAACACCTCCGATGCCACCGTTGCCGCACGAGAAGTTCTCTTCACACTTGCCAGGAACAGCAGTGTGATGATATCTTTGATCCTCGTATCGTTCCATCCAACCCCTCTACATTGTTTCTCGGAGTTTTGTGGGCGGAAAATTTGGGTAGCTGTAGGATTGTTTTGTGATACCATTTGCACGTGAACGGGAGCATGTATGGGCAAAGGGTTGGCGAATACTTGGGATCATTGGATGGAAGAGCTTCGGAGTCATTTGGACTTTTTGAATATTCGCTTCCCGAGGCAGGATGGCTGAATGTCTTGTCTCGAAAATGTAGTTACAGTCACCCGCTTAGTGCTACGAGCGTAAATCGATCGTGCAATGGATTGACCGACTACTCATCATTCGAGCATAGCGGTCGTAATGATAAACTTCGCTCCAGTCTTTTGAATCCTACGATGCTACCGCTTCAACGCCGCAAATCTCCTCGCCAACTCATCCACATCTGGGATTTTGCCACCTGGGCCTCCACCGTCACCATCTTTCTTTTCCTTCTTGCTAGCCTTGTCAGCCGAACTCTTCGCCTTGTCTCCACCCGTCGAACTACTCTTCCTCCGCGCCACCGGCTTCTCTCCCGCAGGCATCTTGAGCGTAGAATTCGGGTTCTCGGAACTCGGGCTGGCGGGCGCAATATGGATAGGGGGATCCCTCCCACCAACATCTCTCGGTGGCGTGGCTCTGCTGAGCTCCTCGGCCTCCAGCGGGGCCTCCAGGGCCTTGACCTTGACGCCGCCGGAGGGCTCATCGTCGTCCTCGTCCTCGTCCTCGTCGCTGAGCTCGATGGGATCACCCGGAAAGCGCACGGCATAGGTGCGCGCGATCTCGCGCAGGTACGCGTCGACGAGGGCGCGCGGCGGCGTCTCGACCTTGAGCTTGGCCAGCACGCGCGCCGCCACGCCCTCGCCCTCCATCGTGGCTACCGCAAACTCCTTGCCGAACTTCTCCATCAGCAGGTTGCGCGCCTGGTGCAGCTCTTTGATGTCGGTGCGCGACGCCGCGTAGATGATGCTGCGCACCGCTTCCTCCAGCCCCGGGTCGACGTCGGGTGCTGCGTGCTCTGCCCGTGAGGCTGCGAGCGCGGACGGCGTGGCTGGTGGCTCGAGTAGCTGGATTCGTGCCAGCAGCAGCTCGCAGTAGAGCTCCAGGATCTCGTGCAGCTCTGTTGTGATGTCGGAGCGGATGATGTTCTCGACGCGGATGCGCGCCGACTCGAGCTTCTGCGCTTCCAGCAGCTGTGCCATCTCGCGCCGTGCTACTTTTGCCAGCTCGGTGTCCTTCTTTTGCGTCATGCGGAGCCGTGAGATCGAGAGCTTGAGTTGCACCTTCAGGCGCGATATTAGGGAACTAGGAGGAGGCATTGTGGTGAGGTGGTGGAATGTGTAGTAGAGGAGCGGAGTGAGAGGGAGAAATAAGAAGATTAGCAGGACAAGGCTTATTGTTGGAGTTGGTTCGAGCATGAAAGCCTAGAGTTCCTGTTGGAGCTGTCGGAATGGTGGTTGGTGGGGCCAGCCAAGATTCTGAGGCTGAGCTGACGCTTGCGGCGCGTCTACGTACTCTATCATCCATCGAGCGCGTCTTCAAACCTTCGGCTTTACGCAAAACTGCTCTTAAGGAGCGAGGATATTATATCCATCCCTCAAATTGGCCATGTCAAACGACAGGACTGTGCTTGAACAGCACTCTTTGTCTTTGAGAAAAGAGTTAAAAGCTTGGGAGAAGCAATTCAGCAAAGAAAACGCGGGCAAGAAGCCTGCACGTGAGGACATCAAGGCCGATGCAGATATCGGTGAGCGGGTGCGAAGGAGAATGGATCAATCGTTACGTCTGACATCTTGTCTAGCATCCAAATACAAAGAGTATGATAGAATCCGCGAGGTACTCTCTGGGAAATCAGTCATCTCGAAGCCTTCAACGACAGACCGAAAGCGAAAGCGAAATGGCACCATTCAGCCCCCATCACCGAAGCGAAGCAGATTTGGCGCGTCTACACCCAGAAAGCAACGTACAGTTGCCGAATCTCATGAGTCCCAGCTCTCTCCAATTGCACTTTCACCCGTGGTTAAGCCGGCCATGATTGGACCAACTCCACAGAAAGACGGAAAGTTCCTTGGAATGTTTGACCTGATGTCTCCGGATAAACGACACGATGATCCAAGAACTGCATTGACTGATGTATCACTCAACATTGCCGCCACGCCTAGTAAGATGGAGAAGCCATCAAGGAGCCTGGAAGTGACCACTCCTGCGCGAGGTTCACGAACTCCCGCCTCTTCTAGCAAGCGCTTCTTCCTCGAAAACTTCATTACTCCGACGAAGAGAGAAAGGGTCGAGGATGCAACACCGTCATCATCTCGAAAGCTGTTTGCTACACCATCGTTCCTTAGGCGCGACACCGTGCCACTGGCTCCGATTACTGAAAGTCCAGAGGCGCCGAGAGTCTTCCAGCGGAGACCATTTGGGCGGAGTTTGAGCAGCAGAATGGAAGAGCTGAGGAAGGAGAAAGATAGTGACCAACATGCGAAGGAAGATGTCACGGCCGATGCTAGTGGGGATGGTTATGAAGACGATCTCGAGGCTATGCGGGAGATGGAAGACATGGGCAAGCCAGACGTTCCGAAGATTATAGTAGAAGACAGTCAGGCTGGAGTTACACTCGATATAGATGGATTTGTGCCGTCGGACCTTGAAGAAGACTCAGACTCTGCCGACAACCAGGAGAAGGGAACACTGCCGAAGAAGTCCTGGAAGAAGAAGGGACTGAAACGGCAAACCAAACGCGTCATCATGCGGCCTACACCAATACAGCAACCAACGAAGGAAACGGATGGAGAGCAGGACGCTCCGAAGGAGGTCAAGAGGAAGAGCAAGCCGAATGCGTTGGCTCATGCCAATTTTCGGAGGCTCAAGATCAAGAATAAAAACTCCAGAGCAAAGGGTAAATTCAGTCGCAGACGGTGATCACCGTTTCATGATGTACAGCAAGAACTTCCTTGAGGTCGACCAGACGAGTCAAGCTCAGATTAGTAGCAATAAAATCGACCTTTGTGAATGCCAAATCACTATTGAAGACCGTGTTCCGTCCATGAAGTCTAGGTCGACAAGTGTTCGTCACACTTTGATTATTTTCCCTATGCTATTTGAGCGTGGACTTACATCTAAAGTTTGGTTTATAGATCTGCTCCCTACATGTATCACGCTTCACATATCTAGCTATGGGAGGCTTTGAAGTTGTATACCTTCTTGAGAGTATGAAGGTTATTGTCATCAAAGCGTATTGAATTCAGATGTGAGTGCCGATGTGATGTAATCTACACTACGTAAAGGCCCAAGTCAACCTCGACAAGGACTTTCTAGGAATCCACAACGCCGTGTTATGCATGATCATCGCATGAGTTTATGTCCTAAGCCACTTCAACCAATGATGGCTTATTGTAGCTCACTCTAGACGATGGTTTCTAGCGATTTCGCATATCCAAGCACATTTTCGATGAAGTCCTTTTCGCTGGTCACAGTGCCATCCTGCTCTATCTTGGGGAAGAAGACATGACTATCTCGCACCGTCCAACCGCGCTCCTTCGCAAAAGCCACCGTTGCTCCTTCAGAGTCCAAGAACAGGAGATTCTTCGCGCCAGATATCGGGAGGTAGTTGTAGGACTTCTCGGTGCAGTCGGCGATCTCACGGCGGACCGTATTCTGCAGCACCTATAATAATCTCGTCAGTGGAATCGCCTACTGCACTGGTTGTACCGGGTGAAACAAACTTCAGAGAATACTTTAAATTCTTCGCTCGGCACCGCTTCGCCCATCGTCCGCGACCACACGCGGTCGTAACTGCCCTCCATGAGCGCCTGCTCCAGCCGGATGGGATACTGTATGCATTCATCATCTTCGAGCTTCACACCTCCCATCGCCAACCTCTCCAGCTGGGTATGGAAACCAGCGTAATCACCGGAGCTGAGTAACAGTAACAAGTAGAGGCCGGTAATCTTGCTGGCATTGTTACCGGTCCGCGGGAGGACTTGCTCGGGGATAGAATAGAAGGGTTGGAGCTGTTGGAAGTAGCGGGTGAAGCTTTCGGCGTCTTTGAGGCGAATGGAAACGAGTGCGCCAAGTTCAAGAGTGTCACGCGCGAGCTTGAGCACGCGTGCTGGGATGCGCTCGTTGGGGATGAGAGCTTGTAGCTGAAGGAGCTGGTGCTTTGCACGGGAGAGGAGAGGTTGACAGGCGTCGTAGTTGTGTGAGGTGAGGTGTTGATGGAGTTGATTGACAATGCTCTGAACCTCCTGTTCAGCCACCATCTTCCTGATGTATTCGAACTCGTCTGCTTTGTCGGACTCGGACTCTGTTTCTTCTATTAGTGATGCGAGGCGCGAGTGGAACGACATTTTGGACTGCAGAGAACTACCTTTGTGTATGTTTGCGTACGTGCGATGATGTTGATCGAAGTTGAAGACGAAGGGAAGCTGCCGTCACTCTCGAAAGTTCCGCTCCAACGCCAAGACTTCTGGCTGCCTCGATGCCTCAGCCTTGTCATCAACTCCGTATCGGTTCTACGTTCGAACCGCTTACAATCTCAACACCGATACAATCCAAGGGAAGCATTGTGGATGTTAGAAGAAGGAGCTGACACCAAAGGACGGAAAATCATATCCAAAGATTTTGAACGATAGACACGGCGCAGAATGAAGTCGATATACTCCGCACACGTCAAGCACGTTTTGGTTAGAGTCAGGCTCTGCAGCATCAGTATGTGACGACCCTGAGAGTACGGCTCAGGTACGGCTCAGGCTTCTAGCTTGCGGTAGCGCACATGCTACGCTCCTACGTATGTCACGGCTGAAAACAGAATTGGACTTTGTGCGAGGTCACTTTGTCATATATCTACCCCTGGATACACTAGCCAAATACGACACAATGGCATAAACACTGCATCGGTCT
>Ga0335073_10013154_pt1 | contig 11602 bp, 7 predicted proteins | sample Lox_Sample_22_FD_207093 | JGI IMG/M metagenome (GOLD analysis project Ga0335073, IMG submission 207093) | Soil microbial communities from Loxahatchee National Wildlife Refuge, Florida, United States - Lox_Sample_2.2 | ecosystem: Environmental > Terrestrial > Soil > Wetlands | place: USA: Florida... | reverse complement strand
GCTCGATCTGCTCGTTGTGCTCTTCCTCGCGGCGCTTGAGGAAGTTCGGCTTGCCCGCGTCGAACTCCTCGACCAGCTCGCGGGTGAACGAACCGTCCTGGATCTCGCCCAGGATCCGGCGCATCTCCTCGCGGGTCTGCTCGTTGATCAGCCGCGGGCCGCGGGTGTAGCCGCCGTACTCGGCGGTGTCCGACACCGACCAGTACATCTTGGAGATGCCGCCCTCGTACATCAGGTCGACGATCAGCTTCACCTCGTGCAGGCACTCGAAGTAGGCCGACTCGGGCTGGTAGCCCGCCTCGACCAGGGTGGCGAAGCCGGCCTTGATCAGCTCGGACAGGCCGCCGCAGAGCACGGCCTGCTCGCCGAACAGGTCGGTCTCGGTCTCTTCGGTGAACGTGCTCTTCAGCGCGCCGGCCCGGGTGCCGCCGATGGCCTTGGCGTAGGCCAGGGTCAGCGGCCAGGCGTTGCCGGTGGCGTCACGCTCGACGCAGACCAGCACCGGCGTGCCGCGGCCCTGGGAGAACTGGCGGCGCACGAGGTGGCCGGGGGCCTTGGGCGCGACCATGCACACGTCGACGCCCGCGGGCGGCGCGATGAGGTCGTACCTGATGTTGAGGCCGTGGGCGAAGAACAGCGCGTCCCCCTCGACCAGGGCCGGCGCGATCGCCTCGGCGTAGAGCTGGCGCTGAAGGTGGTCCGGGATCAGGACCATGATCAGGTCGGCTTCCTCGCACGCCTCGGCGGGCGTGACCACCCGCAGGCCGTCGTTGGACGCCTTCTCCCGGCTCTTCGAGCCCTCGGGGAGCCCGACCCGGACGTCCACGCCGGAATCGCGGAGCGAGAGCGCGTGCGCGTGCCCCTGGCTGCCGTACCCGAGGACGGCCACGTGCCGGCGCTGGATGACGGACAGGTCGGCGCTGTCGTCGTAGAAGATCTCTGCCACTGAAACGGGGCCTTTCTCTGTTTGCCGTTAGAACGAGGTCGGAAAACTACGCGCTGCGTTCGACCGGACGGAGCGCCCGGTCGGTGATGGAGCGGCTGCCGCGGCCGATGGCCACCATGCCGGACTGGACCAGCTCCTTGATCCCGAACGGCTCGAGCACCCTGATCAGCGCGTCGAGCTTCTCCCGGTTCCCGGTCGCCTCGACCGTGATCACGTCGAGCGCCACGTCAACGACCTTAGCCCGGAACAGGTTGACCGTCTCGAGCACCCGCGACCTGCTCTCCGCGTCGGCCCTGACCTTGATCAGGATCAGTTCGCGCTGCACCGTGCTGCCCGGCTCGAGCTCGACGATCTTGAGCACGTTGATGAGCTTGTTGAGCTGCTTGGTCACCTGCTCGAGCGGGTGCTCGTCGCAGTTGGCCACGATCGTGATGCGGGATATCTCGTCGTGCTCGGTGGGCCCGACGGCCAGCGAGTCGATGTTGAAACCGCGCCGGGCGAACAGGCCCGCGATCCGCACCAGGACCCCTGGCTTGTTCTCCACCAGCACGGACAAGGTATGCCTAGTCATCAGAAGCCCCTCCCCAGTCGGGCGCGAGGCCGCGCGCGAACTTGATGTCGTCGTTGGACGTGCCGGCCGCGACCATGGGCCAGACCATGGCGTCCCGGTGCACGATGAAGTCGACCACGACCGGCCGGTCGTTGATCTCCATCGCCCGCTCGATGGTCTTGTCCACGTCGGCGGCGTCCTCGCAGCGGATGCCCTCGCAGCCGTAGGCCTCGGCGAGCTTGACGAAGTCGGGGATGCGGGTGCCGGCCAGCTTTCCCGCCGTGCTGACCGGAGGCAGGCCGGCGTCGGAGGGGTGCAGGTCGGTGTTGGAGTAGCGCTCGTTGTAGAACAGCGTCTGCCACTGCCGGACCATGCCGAGGCTGCCGTTGTTGATGACCGCGATCTTGATCGGGATGCCCTCGATGGCGCAGGTGGCCAGCTCCTGGTTGGTCATCTGGAAGCAGCCGTCGCCGTCGATCGCCCACACGGTGGCGTCCGGGCGGCCGACCTTGGCGCCCATCGCGGCCGGCACGGCGAAGCCCATCGTGCCCGCGCCACCCGAGTTGATCCAGGTGCCCGGGTTCTCGTAGTCGATGAACTGGGCCGCCCACATCTGGTGCTGGCCGACGCCGGCCACGTAGACGGCCTCCGGCCCGGCGATCTGGCCGATGCGCTGGATCACGGCCTGCGGGGCGAGCGTGCCGTCGGCCGGCTCGTCGTAGCCCAGCGGGTACGTCTCACGCCACGAGTCCAGCTGGGCCCGCCAGGCGCCGATGTCCGGCTGGTGGCCCTGCTCATGCTCGGCCTTCACGGCGGCCACCAGGTCGGTGATCACCTCACGGCAGTCGCCGACGATCGGCACGTCGGCGCGGCGGTTCTTGGAGATCTCGGCCGGGTCGATGTCCGCGTGCACGATCAGCGCGCCCGGCGCGAACGAGTCCAGCTTGCCGGTCACCCGGTCGTCGAACCTGGTGCCCAGCGCGATGAGCAGGTCGGCCTGCTGCAGCGCGCCGACCGCCGTCACCGTGCCGTGCATGCCGGGCATGCCCATGTGCAGCGGGTGCCGGTCGGGGAACGCGCCCCGGGCCATCAGCGTGGTGACCACCGGGATGCCGGTCAGCTCGGCCAGCTCGCGCAGCTGCGCGGCGGCGCCGGCCTTGATCACGCCCCCGCCGACGTAGAGCACCGGGCGGCGGGACTCGCCGATCAGCCGGGCGGCCTCACGCACCTGGCGGGCGTGCGGCCGGGTCACCGGGTGGTAGCCGGGCAGGTCGAACGGGACCGGCCAGGAGAACTCGGTCATGGCCTGCATCGCGTCCTTGGCGATGTCGACCAGCACCGGTCCCGGCCGCCCGGTCGAGGCGACGTGGAAGGCCTCGCCGATGGTGCGGGCGATGTCCTCGGGCTTGGTGACCAGGAAGTTGTGCTTGGTGATCGGGATCGTGATCCCGGAGATGTCGGCCTCCTGGAAGCCGTCGGTGCCGATCAGGTTGCTCGGCACCTGGCCGGTGATGGCCACCATCGGCACCGAGTCCATGTAGGCGTCGGCGATCGGGGTCACCAGGTTCGTCGCGCCGGGGCCGCTGGTCGCCATGCAGACGCCGACGCGCCCGGTGGCCTGCGCGTACCCGGTGGCGGCGTGACCGGCGCCCTGCTCGTGCCGGACCAGGATGTGCCGGATGATCTTCGAGTCGAGCAGCGGGTCGTAGGCCGGCAGGACGGCGCCGCCGGGGATGCCGAATACCACGTCCGCGCCGACCCGCTCGAGCGCGTACACCAGCGCCTGCGCTCCGGTCGCCCGGACCTTGCCCGGGCTGGTCACCTGCGCGCGGGGCGCCTCGCTGGCCCCGGACGCCCCGGATGCCCCCGGCGCCGCCGGGCCCGGGGCGGGCGCGGCGCCAGCGAGGCCGGCGCCAGGAACGCCGGCCCCGGGAAGCCCGGCGGCGGACGCCGCCTCGGCCGGACGCGGCTGGTCGGCGCGCGCGGGCGGGTGATGCGCTGAGCGGGCGGCCAGGTCCCGCGGGCTGGGGCCCGAGGCACCAGGGGATCCCGCAGGCTCAGAGCGGCCCGTCATCGGCTCGGTCATCGGTAAGTCTCCATTGGCTTTGTCCATCGGCTGGGATCCGGCGGCATAAAAAATCCCCCCGTGCCTGATGGCAATCGAGGGGAGCGCGCAGGTAGCTTGGTCAGCTGGCTGCGCGCTGGCCAAGTACGAGGATCTGCGGGTACTTCACGGGTACACCTTACTGCGATACCTGACCGCGTCAACCGCTGACGCGACTTGTCTCACATTCCGAGACGGACGGCCGCTCTTCTTGGTCACCGTGGTCACCGTGGTCACCGTGGTCACCGCCAAGGCCGTCGTCGCCGAGGCGGTCGTCCCGGCTGTTGTCCCGGCTGTTGTCCCGGCCGCCCTCTGGCGTCGTGAGCAGGGCCTCCACGCCGGGGGCGCCCATCGGCCGGCCGAGCAGGAAGCCCTGGCCGTACTCGCAGCCCATCTCGCGCAGCGCGATCAGCTGCCGCGGCTGCTCGATGCCCTCGGCGATGACCCGCAGCCCGAGGTCGCGCCCGAGGAGGACCACGGTCCTGGTCAGCAGCGTGAGGGTCTCGTCGTGCCCGAGCCCGGCCACGAACGAGGGATCGATCTTGATGATGTCCAGCGGGAGCTGGCGCAGGTGGGCCAGCGAGGCGTAGCCGGTGCCGAAGTCGTCCAGGGCCAGCTTCACGCCCAGCTGGTGCAGGCCGGCCAGCCGCTCGATGATCAGCTCGTCCTCTTCGACCAGGATCCGCTCGTTGACCTCGACGGTGAGCGCCTCGGGCGGCAGCCCGGTCTCGGCCAGGATCGCGGCCAGCCGGGCGCCGAAGGCCGGCGCGGTGATCTGCCGGGCGGACAGGTTGACCGAGATCCCGATCTCGCGGGCGGGGCCCGCCTCGTGCCGCCAGATGACGGCCTGGGTGCACGCCTCGCGCAGCACCCACTCGCCGAGCGGGACGATGAGGCCGGACTCCTCGGCCGCGCCGAGGAACTCGCGCGGCGCGATCACCTGGCCGTCGTGCCACCAGCGGACCAGCGCCTCGGCCCCGGTGACGCGCGAGGTGGCCAGGTCCACGATCGGCTGGAACTGGAGGGTGAGCTCGCTCTCGCTGATGGCCTGCTGGAGGTCGCTGACGATCTCCAGGCGGCGGACCACGTCGGCGTGCATGTGCGCGGCGTAGACCTCGACCCGGTCCCCGCCGCTGTCCTTGGCCCGGGACATGGCCACGTCCGCGTTGCGCAGGACCAGGCCGGGCGGGTCGCCCGGGCCCAGGTCGGCCAGGGCCACGCCGACGCTCGCGGTCAGCGCGATCTGCTGGCCGGCCACCCGGAACGGCTCGGCCGCGACCGCGCCGGCCAGCCGGTCGGCGATCTCGGCGACCTCCTGGTCGCTGCCGGCGTTCTCGACCAGCACGGCGAACTCGTCGCTGCCCCACCGGGCCACCGTGTCGTGCACCGGGACCACGGCCCGCAGCCGCCGGGCCGCCTGGGCCAGCACCAGGTCGCCCGCGCCGTGGCCGACCGAGTCGTTGACCGCGGTGAAGCGGTCCAGGTCGAGGAAGATGACGCCGGTCCGGCCCGCCTCGGCCGCCTGGGCCGGCGGCGCGTCGCGGAGCACGTCGCGGGCGCGCTCCTCGACGTAGGCCCGGTTGGGCAGGCCGGTCAGCCCGTCGTGGAAGGTCAGGTGGGTGACCTGCTGGCGCAGCGCGACCTGGTCGCTCACGTCGCGCGCGGTGACCAGCATCTGGATGGGCTCCCCGGGCGCCTGGTAGCGCAGCAGGGTGGACTCGATGTGCCGCCACGTCCCGTCGGCGGCCCGGACCCGGACCCGGACCCGGCCGGAAGCCCCGGGCCCCGCGGTGCCCTCGGGGGCCTCGCCCGCGTCCGCGCGCTGGTACTCGCCGGAATCCGCGGGCTGGTAGCCGCCGAGGGCGAGCCGGACCGAGGCCAGCACGGCCGAACGGTCCTCGGGGTGCACGTAATCGAGCAGGCGGCGGCCGGTCAGCGTGGCGGGCGCGTACCCGTAGTCGGCCACCGCCGGGCTGGCGTACCTGACCGAGCCGTCCAGGTCGCAGACCAGCACCACGTCGCTGGTGCGGCTGGCCAGGTCGCGCAGGCTCCGGCTGGATTCGCGCCAGATGCCGAGGACGGCCAGGTTCTCCCGGACCAGCATGAAGACCCGCCCGGCGAGCACCAGCACCCCGGCGCCGCCCGCGACCACCAGCGCCACCCCGGAGGCCGGCGCGCCGGCCAGCCCGTTCGCGATGACCACGAGGGTGGCCGCGGACGCGGTCAGCGCGGCCACGATGGTGGACGCGGCCGAGCTCGCGGTGCGCCGGCTCCAGTTCGACCCGAACCCCTCGGCCACCCGCCACGGGGCCACGCCGAGCAGCAGTGCGGCCAGCACCGGGAGCAGCTGGGCGGCGACGCCCGGGTGACCGCCGAGCACCCGCTGGCCCACGGCCAGCGAGTCGCCCACCGCGATGACGAGCAGGGCCAGGTAAGGCAGCATCACCCGGCGCCAGGCGCCGGTGACCATCGGCAGCAGCGCGCCCAGCACGGCCAGGTCGGCCAGCGGATGGACCAGCCCGAGCAGGAAGGTGCCCGGCCGGTCGCCTGACTTGTGGAACTCCGAGCCGAACACGGTGGTCCAGCCGATGACCAGCAGGGCGACGGCCATCACGTAGCCGTCGGCCAGCCCGGGCAGGATGGAGTCGCGGGCACCAGCGGCGCCGTCACTCCCGGAGACACTGGCACCCCCGGAGACACCGGCCGCCCCCTCGGGGCTCTCCTGACGCCGCGCCGGGACCCCGCCGTCCCGGTCGGCGGTGGCCAGGATCGCGGTGCCGACCGCGGTGGCGGCCAGCGCCAGCAGGGCGGGCAGGTTGGTGAAGGAAAGGCCGGGCGCGGGGTTGATCGTGCCGCCGAGGATCTCCAGCACGACGAGCCCGGAGCAGTACAGCGCGGCACCGCCGGCGAGCCACTGGTAGGCGCGTCCGATGGCATGGTCGTAGCGGCGCGCGCCGAGCCACAGGCTCACCGCCGCCGCGAACCACGCCAGCATGCCGAGGATGGTCATGCTCGGCGCTCCGATGCCATGAGGCGCACCCGGGCTCCTTCCGTTCCGCCCCGCTGTCCTGAAGTACTCAACGCACGCCGGGCAAAAGCGGATAGCTAAGTCACGCTTTCGTTACCTCGTCGTAACGAAAAGTCGCCGGCGCCGCGCAGGTCCATGCGTCGGCGCTCGCCGAACGTCCCCTGCCCACCGCGCTCCCGCCCATGCGGAGCCCGGTATGGGCATTGCCCCAAGCGACGGTCTCGTCAACCGGTCTGGCGCTCACTCTACGTACCCGAGATCACACTTCGGTTGAGGAAGGGCGTACAGCGGGCGACAAACTCGGCCGACGCCGGGGACCCTGCGGGTCTTCGCAGGTATTGATCGTGTTTTACAGCAGTATGTGCCTGTTATCACATCGGTGCCGGGCTTTTCCTGCTAACCACATCGTGCTGACGTCAGGGCCAGCGTGGCAGCATGAGGTAACTGATCTAAACTTCCTGCGCAGGGAAAACTGGGAGGTCGCAGTGCGCAAGGTGCTGATCGCGAACCGCGGTGAGATAGCGGTGCGGATCGCGCGGGCTTGCCGTGACGCGGGGCTGGGCAGCGTCGCGGTGTACGCCGACCCCGACCTGGACGCGCTGCACGTGAAGATGGCCGACGAGGCCTACGCGCTGGGCGGGGCCACCAGCGCCGAGACCTACCTGGACATCGACAAGCTGATCAAGGTGGCGCACGAGGCGGGCGCGGACGCGGTCCACCCCGGCTACGGCTTCCTGGCCGAGAACGCCGGGTTCGCCCAGGCGGTGCTGGACGCCGGGCTGACCTGGATCGGGCCGCCGCCCGACGCCATCGAGGCGCTCGGCGACAAGGTCAAGGCCAGGCACATCGCGCTCGAGGCGGGCGCGCCCCTCACCCCCGGCACCCCCGACCCGGTTCAGGATGCGGACGAGGTCAAGGAGTTCGGCCGGGAGCACGGCTACCCGGTGGCGATCAAGGCCGCGTTCGGCGGCGGCGGCCGCGGGCTCAAGGTGGCCTGGAAGGAAGAAGAGGTCAGCTCCCGCTACGAGTCCGCCGTGCGGGAAGCCACGGCGGCATTCGGCCGGGGCGAGTGCTTCGTCGAGCGCTACCTGGACCGGCCGCGGCACGTGGAGACGCAGTGCCTGGCCGACGCGCACGGCCACGTGGTGGTGGTCTCCACCCGGGACTGCTCGCTCCAGCGCCGGCACCAGAAGCTGGTCGAGGAGGCCCCGGCCCCGTTCCTGAACGCCGAGCAGACCGACACCCTGTACCGCGCGTCCAAGGACATCCTGCGGCGGGCCGGCTACGTCGGCGCGGGCACCTGCGAGTTCCTGGTCGGCCAGGACGGCACGATCAGCTTCCTCGAGGTCAACACCCGGCTGCAGGTCGAGCACCCGGTCAGCGAGGAGGTCACCGGGCTCGACCTGGTGCGGGAGATGTTCCGCATCGCCGACGGCGAGGAACTCGGCTACGACGACCCGCCCGCCCGCGGCCACTCCATCGAGTTCCGGATCAACGCCGAGGACCCGGCCAAGAACTTCATGCCCGCCCCGGGCACCATCACCGCGTGGAACCCGCCGTCAGGACCTGGCGTGCGGCTCGACAGCGGGTTCACGGCCGGGATGACGGTCCCGCAGGCGTTCGACTCGATGATCGCCAAGCTGGTCGTGACCGGCGCCAGCCGGGAGCAGGCGCTGCAGCGCTCGGCCCGGGCGCTGGCCGAGTTCGAGGTGGGCGGCATGCCCACCGTGCTGCCGTTCCACCGGGCCGTGGTGACCGACCCGGCCTTCACCGGCGAGCCGTTCAGCGTCCACACCCGCTGGATCGAGACCGAGTTCGACACGCCCATGCCGGTCCAGGACGCGGCCGAGGTGGCCGGGCCGGCCGAGCGCGAGGCGGTCACCGTCGAGGTGGGAGGACGACGGCTCGAGGTGACGCTCCCCGCCGTACTCGGGGTGGCCGGCCGTACCAATACCGCTCCTATCAGGAACGAACGGGTTCGCAAGTCTGCCCGGACTACGCGTTCAGCGGCTGCGGCCTCGGGCGATTCGCTGGTGAGCCCGATGCAGGGCACGATCATCAAGATCGCGGTGACCGAGGGGCAGCAGGTGTCCTCTGGGGACACTGTGGTGGTGCTCGAGGCGATGAAGATGGAGCAGCCGCTGACCGCGCACAAGGACGGGACCGTCACCGGGCTCGCGGTCGAGGTCGGCCAGACCGTCTCGGCCGGCGCGGCCATCTGCGAGCTCGCGGACAGCTAAGCTCGAGCCGTGAGCAGGCTGCCGGGAGACCCGGGCCTGGGGCGCCAGGCGCTATTCGCGTACGGCGCCCGGCTGCCGGAGCGGAACCGGGAGTGGGTCAGGCACGAGCTGACCGACGCGGGCTGGCGCGGCCGGCTGACCGGCCGCCACGTCATCGCGATGCTGCCGATCTGCGCGGTCCTGGCGCTGCTGCCGGGGGCGGCCTGGATCCGGGTCGCCGTCCCGCTGCTGTTCCTGATCTGCAGCGTCGGCATCGTCGCGCTGTACGCCGACGACATCCGGGTTTCCCGGCTGCGCCGGAACGGCCTGGAGGCCCCGGACGACCCTGACCTCGGCCGCCCGTCGCATTGATCTTTCAGTTGTCGGGCGTGAACTCCATGAGCTTGCGGGCGGCCTCGGTGACGCTGCCGGACAGGCTGGGGTAGACGGCGAACGTCTGGGCCAGGTCCTCGGCCGTCAGGCGCTGCTCCATCGCCACCGAGACGGCCAGGATCAGCTCGCTGGCGCGCGGGGCGACGATGACGCCGCCGAGGATCACGCCGGTGCCGGGGCTGGTGAACAGCTTGACGAAGCCGTCACGGAAGCCGGCCATCTTGGCCCGCGGGTTGGTGGCCAGCGGCTGCTTGAGCGTGCGGGCCGCTACCTCGCCCACGTCGACGGCGCGCTGGGAGACGCCGACGGTGGCGATCTCCGGGTTGGTGAAGATGGTCGCGGCCACGTGGCCGAGCCTGATCGGGTGCACCGCCTCGCCGAGGGTGTGCCACATCGCGATCCGGCCCTGCATGGCCGCCACCGAGGCCAGCATGAGCTTCCCGGTGCAGTCCCCGGCCGCGTACACGCCGGGGACCGAGGTGCGGGAGACCCGGTCGACCTCGATGAAGCCGTTCTTGTCGGTCTTGACGCCGTGCTCGTCGCAGCCGATGCTCTCGGTCCGGGGGATCATGCCCACGGTCATCAGGCAGTGGCTGCCCGTTATGGTCTGGCCGCCATCGAGGGTGACGGTGACGCCGTCCTGGTCTCTGTGTACCGACCGGGCGCGGGAGTGGCCGAGGACGTGCATGCCGCTGCGCTTGAACACGTCCTCGATCAGGTTGGCCGCGTCCTCGTCCTCCTGCGGCAGCACCCGGTCGCGGGAGGAGACCAGCGTGACCCGCGAGCCGAGGGCCTGGTAGGCGCAGGCGAACTCGGCCCCGGTGACGCCGGAGCCGACCACGATCAGGTCCCGGGGCACCTCGGTCAGGTCGTACAGCTGGCGCCAGGTGAGGATGCGCTCGCCGTCGGGTTCGGCCCCCGGGAGGACCCGGGGCATGGCGCCGGTGGCGATGAGGATGGCGTCGGCCTTTACGGTGTCGCCGTGGTCGGTTTCGATGGTCCCGGGGCCGTTTAGCCGACCGTGGCTCTTGATGACCTTGATGCCCTCGCCGTTGATTCTGGTGGCGATGAGGATGGCGTCGGCCTTTACGGTGTCGCCGTGGTCGGTTTCGATGGTCCCGGGGCCGTTTAGCCGACCGTGGCTCTTGATGACCTTGATGCCCTCGCCGTTGATTCTGGTGGCGATGTCGTGGGACTGGGCGCGGGCCAGGTTGGTGATCCGCTCGTACAGCCGGGCGGCGTTGACGGTGGCCAGCCCGCCGGTGGCGATGCCGAGGTCGGAGCTGCGGTTGAGCAGCGTCATCGCGTTGGACGTCTCGATCAGCGACTTGGACGGCACGCAGTCGGTGAGCACGCAGGCGCCGCCGAGCCCGTCGGAGTCGACGACGGTGACGTCGGCGCCGAGCTGGGAGGCGACCAGGGCGGCCTCGTAGCCGCCGGGCCCGCCGCCGAGGATCGCGATTCTCTGACGTGGCAAGGTCACGATAGGTAATTCTTTCCGCTGGGATGGTCGCAGTCAGGTATCAGGTGCTTGTTTATGCGCGGCTCGCGGCGGCGCGAGACCGTACGCTTGCCCCCGTGGCACTGTACGCCGCCTACGGCAGCAACATGGACCCGGCGCAGATGCTGCTGCGCTGCCCGCATTCGCCTCAGCGCGGCACCGGGTGGCTGGAGGGGTGGCGGCTGACGTTCGGCGGCGAGGACATCGGCTGGGACGGCGCCCTGGCGACGGTGGTGGAGGCGCCCGGGGCCCGCGTCTTCGTGGTGCTGTACGACCTGTCCGAGGGTGACGAGAAGGAACTCGATAAGTGGGACGGCGTTTCCCTGGGGTACTACCGTCGCGTCAAGGTGCGGGTGGAGACCCTGGAGGGGGACACGCTGGCCTGGCTGTACGTGCTCAACGCCTGGGAAGGCGGCCTGCCGTCCGCCCGCAGCATCGGCATCCTGGCCGACGCGGCCGAGCAGGCGGGCGCCCCGGCCGATTACGTGTCGGCCATGCGGGCCCGCCCCTGTGCCAAGATCGGCGACTCCAACCCCGGCTACGACGCCCCGGACGCTGACTCCGGCTCTGACGGCTCGGGTTACGGCGTCGGCGCGGGCTGACGGTTGGGGTGCGTGTCCCCCCGGGTACCGAAGAAGGTAGGCAGGGGGCCACGGGAGTCCGCTCGAGGGCGATTCGGCTTGAGGGCGGTTCGGGAGCGGGGCGCTGCCTAGAGCAGGATGACGATCAGCAGGATCAGCGCGGGGACGACGAGGGCGGCGATGGCGGAGTTGCTCCAGGTGCTGGTCAGGAGCTTGGCGCTGCTGGCTGCTGGTGCGTCCGTGGTGACCGTGGCTGATGGGGCTACTGGGTCGGGGGCGG
>Ga0335073_10013153_pt1 | contig 11602 bp, 16 predicted proteins | sample Lox_Sample_22_FD_207093 | JGI IMG/M metagenome (GOLD analysis project Ga0335073, IMG submission 207093) | Soil microbial communities from Loxahatchee National Wildlife Refuge, Florida, United States - Lox_Sample_2.2 | ecosystem: Environmental > Terrestrial > Soil > Wetlands | place: USA... | reverse complement strand
AGATGATGTGAAATTTTCATGCGGATCGACTGTAACGATTTTCGCTAGGCAGTGTATAAGTAGTAGCGCTTATCTAGCATGAAATTCACGTGGTTGTGTGTAAGTTACCATTTTAAGCGCCAAGGGGGTAAACGAATAAACCATCTGATCACAGTGGGATGATACGTCAATGATGCAGGTGGTCAATCCCTGCCTATTTTGATCTGACACCACCACATCTGGATTCTGAACAATGACGATGGAAAAGTTTAGATTAGAGAACAAAGGAAGAATAGGAAAAAGTTAGGACGAGTTGGATTGTTGATGACGGTATACCGTAGAGAAACGGCATCCGGACCGATGACCGGAAGAACCCGGGGAAGAATTAGAGTTAATCGTCTGGCCAGGAACAATGACAGTTACAATCGCGAAATAGTGCAAATTAATGTGTTTACAAAGTAATATCGATGTTACGAACGAGATAGACTGAGATATGACATTGGGCGAAGAATTGTCCCGAAAGGGGATCTTGTTGAGATATCTCGGGAGAACGGGGCGATCTTGTAAAATTAAGGGATGGGAGATTTCTGCGGAAGTTTCTCTGTCTCTGCCAAGGAAATGCCGACTTTGCTTTTGCAGATCGGGTCTCAGCTCAATTGATCGTTCCGAGTTAAAGTTCAAGTTGAGCGCATCAGTCTTAGTAACGTAGGTCCTTGCTTGAATTAGCTTTTTCAAATTTTCACCTCGCTTAATTTCCTTGTGAAGTGGCGGGGTGGATCTCCGGGTTTTACATTATTTACACTGTCTCCAGACGGTTAAGACTTCGCTGGCCAATGACTTGAGGAGCATCATGTCAGCACTATCATGCTCAGTCGCACAGCAGTCGCACAGTCAGGCAGTCCCCTCGCACGATCCTCGTCCCCCATACATCTCGCCAAACTTAAACTTTGTTACTCGACTTTCCTCCTAACCGAAGTGCAGCGCTGCACTGAAACGAAACCATCCATTCAAGCCCGCATATTTGCATTACCTATTTACTTTATTCCAATTCTTTTCTCCACTCCGGGATTCTCCTACTCAACCAATTTCCCACACTTCCACCTGTTCCGCCATCAGCCGAATTCTGCCAATCCTCTCCTCCAGCCCCAAACCCAAACTCGTTTGCACTATCGCTCCTCCGTCTCTGCAGAAAATTTATATTCCGGACCCATTCTCCCTTCACCAACGACAACACTAAGTCTAGTAATACTTCCTCGTTGGCAGAGGACCGTTGTTCAAACTGTCGCCGCCATCAACAGATATCGGGCGCTCTTACAATTTGTCAGAGATGCCACCAATACGAAATACTACTACTTCTCCTCAAGAGATGGGAATTCCAGGAATTATGCCGCAAGGTATAAAACGATCTAGACAAGCTTGCGATACTTGTCGCAGGAAGAAATCGAGGTGTACGGGTGAGAAACCCGTGTGTGCTACCTGTAAGCGACTTAAACAGGAATGTTCCTATAAGGAGTCATTCATGTCTTCGTTTCCGGATCGGTATAAGGATTTAGAGTCCCAGGTTTTGGTAGTATCACCTTTAGCTAGAGAAGGCAGGCTGATGTGTTTTAGGACGAAATAGCGCCTCGCTTAGATAGGATTGAGGATATGTTGCAGGCGAGAGTAGAGTATGTGAGGCTGGAGATTATCACCTGATTGTAGATCAAATAGTAGACTTGAACGGATTGAACGATTGATGCAGACCATTGCTGGAGAGTATGAGATCCATTTCGAGAGGCCGCTGACAGTAGACGTCGAATGGGCGGTGTGATTAATGAAACGGCGGGTGTGGAGGATGTTCTACTTCAATTGGGTGGTGAAGCGTACTTTCCATGTATTCAGGCCTTTAACTAACTCTAGTCGACCATCTGATCGGTACCCGATTGATCTTACATACAATCCTTCTCTTGTCGAGCTGCCTCCAGCTGAAGTCATGGACGAGATTGCCAATTTATACTTCATTCACTGCCACAATCAGCCTTACTCAGTCTTCCACGAACCATCTTTCAAGATGAAACTACAAGCAGGCCAAATTGCTCCAGAAATTCAATACTGCATGTTAGGAATGGCACTACGGTACCCCTTCCCTCCCATTCCAACTTCTTCTCATACTGTGTAGCTTCTCCGAGCACCCCTACTTTGTAAACCGTAAAACCGAACTAGTTGAAAAATACCTAGCCGCCGCAAACCAAATAATCACCTCCCTAGTTCGCGAAGGCGTCGTCACTCTCCCCCTCTTACAAGCCATCGTCCTCTGCACCTTCGTCGACATCCACTCAGGCCGTCCCCACCGCGCCTTCGTCTGCTTAGGAATCGGAATCCGTTTAGCAGAAGCAGTAGGTCTCCTAGCCGAACCATCCGACTCCCTCTCTCCCATCGAACAAGAAGAACACCGTCGTGTCTTCTGGGCAATGTACATGCTCGATCGCATCGCAGGCACCGGTCGAAGTCTAGTGCAAAGTATTCGAGACGAAGATGTTGAAGTCCAATTACCCATGGACGAAGAATCCTTTGCAAAAGGATTACGAAAAACCACTGCCCCACTCATTCCATTGGAAATTGACGAAGAGGCAGATTCTCAGGAAGATCTCGGGATAGTTGCGTATTTAGTGCGTATCCTTGCGATTTGGGGACGAGTTGTGAATTATGTGATTCAAGGGAAAATACGACAACGGACAACGCAACCATGGCATCCTGGAAGTGATTTTGCTGCAATTGAAGCACAATTACTTCAATTCGAAGCCAATTTCCCTAGACAACACCAATATACCCCTGAAACATTACGACAAAGGGTAATTGGTGATGAAGCAAGGTATTATGCTGGACCTTGGTTGATCATGCAATTTATTTATCATACTGCGTTTTGTTTGTTACATCATCCTGTGTTTCCAACGTTACGGTTACAGCATATTTGGAAGAAGATCCCGGCGGCCTTTTTGCAGAGGAGTTCGGATATGAGGTTGGTTCATAGTAGATGGATCATAAGGTTTCTTCGAGATGCTGAGGCGTGTGGATATGAACTTATGAGTCCTTTTGTAGGATATTGTATTTGTACTTTCCCTTACCTTCTTGAAGAGTTGCTAACGAGTCTAGGTGTTGCGGCGACAGTGTGTTTGCAACATTGTCATTCGGAAGATGCGAAAATTAGGAATGAAGCGGCAGGCGAATACCGAACTGCAATTGAATTCCTACGACGAGCATCATCTCATTATCCAGCTCTATTAACAGCTGTACTTATCCCTCTCTATTCTTTTTACCTCGTTACTTACGCATTGTAGCTTGAGATTCTCCAACAACTCGAACAAAACACAACATTATGGCAAACCCTCGCAAAAACAAACACCGTCTCCCCCCGCACACAAGACGTCACCCTCCTCTGGGACGCATTAGACTACATCCGCATGTGCAACTTCAGCGGCGAATCCAAACGAATCGACTCCTGCTTCCAATCCAACCGTTCTCAACTCCTCAAACAAGACCATGGAATCGATAATCTGGTCAGTCCCTCTTCGCATTCATCCACAGGACCAACAGGACGAAGTGATTCTTATGTAGCTACCATGACTGGTGTACCTGATCCGCTATCACAAGTTTTCTGGGATGTAGATGGGATGTTTGGTGATTTGGAAGCTATTACAGCTAATGCGAATGCTTACGAGGCCATGTTTTCGAATAATGTTACTTCGGAACTGGAGAGTTATCATTATTAATTAGTGTTTTGCAGATATAATTTTGGGAGTTAAAGTTTGTGGATAGGATTAGTCCCGTTTTTTTCGAATGTTAATTATCTATTGGGATTTACTTGTTTGGAGGCGAAAATTGCATTTGTAGTTAAATTCACCATCATTGGATTTACTTTCGCTATGAAAAGCATGAAGTGGTTTGAGAAATAGCTATAGATCTTGAATCTGGAGTTATTTTGATCTTCCCGATTGTGGGTGTGGAGAAGCTGATCTCTCCGAGTCGGGCAATTGGCCCACAATAATTCGCCGGCCGACTCCAGTCTGCAAGTAACACCGATCAAATCGATAAGCCCCTCCCCTCACAAGATAAGTAGCACCCATCATCCTCCCCAATTCCCAACAAATCCTCCGAAACTCATCTCTCTCACTCGAAAGAAATGGATACAATATCCCTAGACCAACTTTTGACTCTACATTCCTATGGCCATACAAAGACGTCTCGTGACGGACGTCCCGTCGCAAAGGACTTTAGTCACCATCTATCAAAACTCGCGAAAAGCCGCCAACCAAGTCCTTTGAAGGAATTATTCCAATATATGCACCCTGGAATGCTCTCGTTTGCCGGAGGTATTCATTCTGATTGTATGAAACATGTTGATGTGATCTAGGTTTGCCGAGTCCTTTGTATTTTCCGTTGGAAAAGTTGAGTGCGGCTGTTCCGGCCGCAGATGCTTACACAGCTCCCAATTCTCACAAGTATAATCCCCACTGACGAGATGACTGATAGTAGATCCACTTCGATAATTACAGTTCCCAAATTTCCTGCCGATATTCCCATTAATTTGGCTGCTTTATTGCAATATGGTATGGTGACTGGATTGCCTGCTCTAAGTATCCTTCCTCGCCAGCCTAGATGTGAAATTGATAGTAGATGAATTCATACGTGAGTTTGTTGAGAAAGTGTATGTTCCAGGATTCAAAGATTATGATATCCTTTTATCGTGTGGAAATACAGATGCGTTATACAAGATTTTCCATCTCCTTCTGGATCCCGGTGATTCCATTCTTGTTGAAGAGTTCACGTATCCTTCTGCATTGGAATCAGTGCGTCCCTTGCAAGTCAACAAGATTGCTGTGAAAATGGATCGTGAAGGTATGCTCGACACAGATTTGGAAGATATTTTGAGTAATTGGGAAATGACACATCGTGGTCGTCGTCCTAAAGCCATGTACACAGTAACGTACATCCCTTCCTCCTGCGCGTCTTTCTGACAATATAGTGTTGGTCAAAATCCCACTGGCGGTACACTAAGTTTCGAACGTCGTAAGAAGATATATGCTCTTTGTCAAAAATACGACATCCTTATCATCGAAGACGATCCCTATTATTTCCTGCAAATGCCGGATTACGGCAAAAAGCGTCCACATCCAGCTTCTCAAGAAGAGTTTCTCGACTCGTTGATTCCAAGCTACTTGCGCTTTGACGTCGATGGTCGTGTCCTACGTTGCGACTCCTTTTCCAAAGTAATTGCACCAGGCTCACGAGCAGGCTGGATCACCGCAGCGCCCTTATTCATCGAACGCATAACTCGCCACTCCGAAACAAGTACACAAGCAACCTCCGGCTGGGCACAAGCATTTATCGCCAAACTGCTCGTTGAAGAATGGAAAATGAACGGTTGGATAGAGTGGTTAAAAGGCCTTGGTTTCGAATACACAAAGAAACGAGATTACATGATTGAAGCGTTATACAAGGAATTTGAAATTCTTGCCGAGGAAGCAGGAGAAGAGGAGAATGGATATATGGTTCTGAGGAAACAGAAGAGTTTGATAAGTTTTGTGCCTCCCATGGCTGGTATGTTTTTGTGGATTCGGATGGAGTTGGAGGCACATCCGAGGTATGATGGGAGTAATGCGTTTGAGTTGATGGATGAGTTGTGGAAACGATTGGCTGTTAAAGAGGATTTGTTGATTTGTCCTGGAAGGATGTTTGCTGCTACTGACGAGCAGACAGACGAAGGTGCTAGGTATTTTAGAGTTGCTTTTAGTGTTGGAGAACCTGCTGAGGTTGATGAAATGGTTCAGCGTTTTGGAAGAGCGGTGAGATGGTCTTTTAATGGAGAGACATGAGAACCCGGAAGAATACCTGATGGATAGTATACAATTAACACGGATACAATCATTGCAGTGTTTAAAGTAGTAGCGCTTGGATCATGTAGGTATTAAATGTCATGGAGCTTTATAAAAAGCATTGTTTTTAACTCATAAGACGGCGGATCCCGGTTGAAGACGATTGATCTGATCAGATCATCAATCAATCAGATCCGACGACCGTAATTTATTGTCGTAATTCTGTATGATTTACCTAAATAACCCTCCACCAAAAAAAATTGCCAGCACCAGAGAAAACTTACTTTCAGCTCCTGTTCAACCACTGAAGCCAAAATGTTGCAACTAATGATCTAGCGACCTTAAACCTATCTCAATCCTCTAGAATGAATGCTCTGATGGTTGAAAGTACCTCAAATACAACAGAATATAGCTGTTTTATATGAATCCGGCTATTTTTGAGGGTTAGGGGACGAATACGGTCGAAATTAAAATGTACAAAGACAATTTACTTTCCCAGAATACACAATACTGTGCAATACTATCAACAGAATGGTTTAACCCACTATATAGAGCCTCAGAATTGAAAAAGACTATATATGCATTTTGGATCTGCATTTGTTTGAGGAATTATGGTCTGGTGGTTCAGCAGGACAAGAAAACCTTGATTTTGCTCTTCCAGACAATTTTCCTGGGAAATATTTACGCAAAATCGTACAGAATTATTTAAATACTAAAACGACAATATGTAAAATCGGTTAAATAAATAATCTAGTTCTTAAATCTTTCTTTCATCTTCAAACATGCCTCCGTCGTCGTCTAAACGAATTACTCGTCGTTCTCCAACGAAAAAGACAAATCCTAAGCTTGTTGATGTGACTGGTGAGGCTCCTGATGAAGCACCCGTTCTCGGTACTCATCTACCCATCACGTTTTGTCTCCGTATAGCTAATGCTGTGCTAGATTGCGAGGAACACAAGTCGTCACCAAAGAGTCTAGCATCTGAACCTGTCAAGAGGCTCTTGGAGAAAGTATTCAATTTACGGAATGACTTGGTTGCCAAAGCACCTATCTTCAAAGATGACGTTACTGTCACTTTTTCTGAAGGAGTGTTCGTGATTTATGAGCTCTTGAAAAGTCAAATGGATGGATGGGACGATTGTCCAGTATGCTCCTGGGAAAACCTCTTAGCTTCGCAAGCATCATCAGTTTGCATTTGCTGTTTCAAAATGTTGAAGGAGGAGGAGTATTTTGAATTGGCGTTGAAACACTGTTATCTTGACAGAAAGAAAATGGAGTCGTGGGTTGAGGATTTTATCAGACTGATGTAATGGTATCTGCATCTGTATTTGCTGCATAACAAAGAAAGAAATTGAAGTGCTAAACATGAACTAACTTGCTACTCCTCACTTTGCACGCAAACTTAACCAGAGAAATGTGATAAGACGTACTGACAAGTCCCCTGCCGGCAACTGCCTTGAGTCAACACCTTAGCTTCCTAACTCATGAGAAATGAAACAGGAAGAAGAAAAATATACCCCCAGCCACGCCTGCTGCCATTCCTAAAACACAACGAGGGACTTTGTTTCAAGCACATTCTTGGCACACGTAAACTTCGAGCGTATGATGAGAAAAGAAACACCCCGTTATCCCACTCATCCGAACCGACAAATCTCCTAAAGAAGGATTATCCTTTCCTGCACCGATGTCGTATTACGTAGCTAGCATTTTCATGGCCAACATAAACTCCTCCTTTTGAAAATCTTGATTGGTACTTTCGATGTTTCTGTATACGACGAATCCGTGGAATTCCGGTACTTGTGCTATTTTATACTTCAAGATTATAGCACAGTTGAACAATGAATCAATAGTTTTTAACTTTAATTCAAAGTCAGCTCCAGTTCGTTCTCCATGCATGGAATTGAGACAGCTGTGTCCTCTTGGAGCTTGTCCTGCATCGCTCCAAGTGTCCCTGGAAAGATGGATATTCGGAGGCAGACGAGTACCTGTGGCGAGACAGTGGACGAACATTAGGATTTCATCAGGGATAACAGTCCTGCTTTTGATGTTGTTCTCTAAGATTTTGGTAACCTTAGCATCCGCCACGCCAACCGCTTCCTCAACAGTCGAAAAGCAGCTGATTCCGATGTTGTCAGGTTTGTTCACATCTACTTTCAGCACAACCACGCGGATCCCTTACACGAGGATATCTCGCTTCTTTGATATTTCGAGAGATGTCGCGGGTTTTTAAGGGGCAGGTCAGAACTATTCCAACGTACCATTTTCTGTCCGAATGGCTCAATTGGATGGTTTTTGTCGGAGGAACATCTACCAAATCAGCAGCGTTAAGGAAGAAGTTCACCGGTAGATGTTATAAGGAACGATTAAGCCCAGAGATTCAGCACTGTTTTGCTGGGCCATCGTCCGTGTTTGAGCTCCTCCCCACACTCCTCTGGTTGCTCAACTAGTATTCTTATGCCTCGACTGCTGTTTTAGTGCGTAGAGTACTGCTGACCCTGAATTATAATGTGGGCAGAGGAAAAGGGGAATTTATAGATTGCGCTTTCTACATTTCTCAGATGGGAAGTAATGTCAGGTGCAGGAGAGATCGGCAGAGGTTTTAATTGCTTCTAACGCACCCAAAATGTCAGTACACGGGTTTTTGGTTTTTACTTTTGTTGATCTGATCGCTAATTTACTTTCCAGTTCTATCTCATCGCTTACTTTTCAACCAAGGGCGTCTCACCTGAGGGTGGGAAATGAGCTTGAGCCTCTTGGAAACCTCATTTGTATGTTCTATGTTCCTGTACACCAAAGCTCAAACCAATAATACCGATGAGGATCAGATAGAAGTAAATAGTTTTCACGGCCACTGCTGTTCCGCACAGCATCGATTTCAATTCCGTCTAAAGCTTCATTATCAGATCCGACCTACCATCTCAGAAGTCACACGAGTGGAAAATTGTACTTCTAAATATTGCTAGGGGTTTTCTAGTAAATATTTATAAATACTGCTAGGACAATAGGGGGGTGGGTCATGGCGCTACACGTTAAATATTACCTTGGCCGTCCCTGACTCCCACCAACCCGATCTTCAATTTTCAAGCATTACCCTAAATCGGCAGCTCACAAACTCCCTTTACCCCTTACACAGCACCATCAGCGCGAATCGCTCTGGAAATTCTATTTCTCTCTTTGTGAAAGACATTTTGTCAAACTGTATTGTTCTTCGGAGACGACGAGTCTTGCGGACGTAAAGTATCCAGCTTTGGCCATTTCACCGAAACTCCAAGCGAGTTCGCTCGCCATGACAGAAACAGAAGACAACACCAAGGAGAACCATACAACACAATCTCCATCTAAATTACATCAACCTTTATTATCACCTCACCAACCCTTTCTCTCAACTTCACTATTATCCTCCTCAGCAGATTTATCACCAGGTATACTTCGCACAAACCCTACAGAAACATCGTCTACTTCCCCATTACAACAATCCTTCCCAATACAATCACCAAATACACATCCCTTTCCCTACAATGAAATAGACCAACCTACACCCCGTCCAGGAAGTACTTCACTATCCCACTTACTACCACCCCCCTCCCATTCCCATCCCGATTCCTCATCCCGTCCAAACAGTATCGCCTCCTCACGTCTCTCCATATCCCTCTACAGTCCCCTCTGCACACCCAAAATACGAGACTTTGCATACCCACGAACCCACAAATACCATGCTCCAAATTTCAATTCACGACGTGTTTCCATCTCCTCGCGAAGTAGTACCTCGTCCGACCTAGATTTTTTATTCCCGACTCGGTTGGCGGGAGCAATTGTTACGGAAACGTTTGAAGGGAGGGAACAGGAATGGAATGAGGAGGATTTAGAAGATGTGTTTCCTGAAGATGGGGATGAAGAGGAAATTGTGGAACGGAGGGCAATTTGTGTGTTTGATTTTGTGGCGGAGTGTGAAGGTGAGATTAGTATTGAAAGTGGACAGGTTGTATGGGTTGAATTTAGGAAGGGCAAGTCTGGATGGCTTGTTGTACGGGACGAATTTACAGGTGCGTTCCTATTAAAAAAGTCTTGTCTTTTGTTCTTGTCTTTTGTTCTTGTCTTTGCTCTTGTCTTTTGTCCTTGGTTGCGTTTGTGCCTACTTTGTGGTTGTGATGCTGATTGTAGAGAGTAAAGGATTGGTGCCGGAGGGATATGTGAAATTCCTTACTTCCGATGAAGAAAGACAATATCTCTCGCAAAATCCACCTACAAATACCCTCCTCCCCCAATTTCCAGGGACAAATCATATTCCAAACACAGATGGTCAAGAAACACCTACTTTGAAAACATGGCCACCGGCTTCACAGCAATGGAGTATACAAGAAGAAGATACAACTGGAGATGAAGATGAATGGGTTGATGAACCTAATGAAGAGCAAGTAGATTCCGTCACAGAAGCCATTGAAAAAGTGCATGTGGAAATATAACACTACAACCTCTCGTATTCGCGCACAACTGATTCCATTGCAATCGCGAAAAGCACTTGGGGAGATGAGAGGAGGCAATGCGAATCAGATAAATGATGTTGAGGTGGTATCGGGATGCTTGCATTGAAAAGAAATGGACATTATTATATTACAGCGCAGTAACGCGAAATTTGGATTTGAGAGCAAGGTTCGGTATGGATTCATTGACAAGGCATTATGGTTATATTATTATGGATGGGGGTGGTGTGGAGTTTTCGGTTTTTTGATATGTGTATTTGGCAAGCGAAGTTCTCAGTTTATTGGTGTTGAGGTTGTTGTATGTTGAATTGGATGTAGTCAGTGTTCAATATGATGAATGTGCATGAATTGTCGCTTGACACCGTGAGTTGTACAGCATTCTTTGGTGAGTTGGGAGAGGTACCTGCTTTTGAAGGAACTGAAGGTTTGATAATGTGAGACACTAAACTTTAAGATGAGGTTGAGATGCTAATTCGGCAATTAATCCGTGGCTAATTGATCTAGGGTCTTCGGGAAGAGGGGTGAAACTCTTTGCTACCCCGACAAGAGTAAGATTAAGGATAATTGGTGATCTGAATTTCATATAGCCAATAGTAGGATCACATGTCCAGAACACACAATAACTGTATCCCATAAATCTCACAAAGCATGTTAGCTCTTGTTATGAATCTGGGAAGTAGTACACTGTCATGACTCCATTCATACAGCTCATGAAACTTCCCTCCGTGCACAGTCCCACCGTATTCCGCAAGCACCCGGCGTTTAGACGCCTTGGATGCACGACAACGTCCAATTGGCCATTCATAAACGATGCAGGATGTGGCGAATGGGAAGGACCCTTGTCGATCAACCGCAGGAAATGATCGACACAGATTGCACTGAGCCTTGGATACAAAGTATGCCACTCCCAACGTGTCACGGAAGGCGGGTTAGTCAGATGATGTCACTTGATGTGATGTATTTCGACGGATCGTCTTTTGGTCAGGAGGCAAATCAATTAGAGTTGTCTCCACCTTCCAGCGGTCAATTATCTCTCAGTTTGTGCTTTGGAGCGAGGGAGAGAGGGTTGTAGATCAGCAATAGAGGGGGTAGACGCAGATGCATGCAGCAGACTTTAGTGCATGTGCAGACACATCATGAATCATGCATGTATTCTTGTATCTTGGCATAACTAAATTGCATCGGAGTCTTTCTCCGATGGCGAGAGATACGAAGCAACGCACTAAAGTTGCAGTCGGATTGAGGCGATAATGCAGGGCTAATTGCAACCCGTATGTTCCGTGCATTATC
>Ga0335073_10013152_pt1 | contig 11602 bp, 11 predicted proteins | sample Lox_Sample_22_FD_207093 | JGI IMG/M metagenome (GOLD analysis project Ga0335073, IMG submission 207093) | Soil microbial communities from Loxahatchee National Wildlife Refuge, Florida, United States - Lox_Sample_2.2 | ecosystem: Environmental > Terrestrial > Soil > Wetlands | place: USA... | reverse complement strand
GCCGGATTTCCAAGCCCGTCGCAGGCGCGGAAATCTTGCTTTCCGTACCTTGCAGTAAATGAACAAGTTTCATGCTGCGCGGCGGGACGTGTGGCGGCGATGAATCTCTTTGGACTTCATCGGGGCGGTTCATTTTCGAGTTACTGGTTAGATCTTCTCTATGGCTCAATCCAGTTCTCATCCTAATTCCTGTTTTGCGGGTGCGGCTTCGAATTCTTCACGGCCGGTGTCCCGAATCGCACCGTGACTTTCGCGCCTCGCCTTACTTTCGTTCCCGCCGCCGGTGATTGATCCGTTGCAAGATCGCTGCCAACAAGTACGGGGTCGAGACCCAACTTCAGCGAAATGTCCGCGACTTCACGCATCGTCTTCCCGCTAAAGTCCGGCACTTCGACTTGACCGCCCTCGTCCTCAGCAACCGTCAGCGCTAGTTTCTGCCTGTTCTGCTGCTCCCGGCCTTCGGTGGCCGGTGATGCCTCGGGCGTCGAATCGGGCTGTGCGGAAAAATCCACGGAAGAAAGGTCATCGAGCCTGCTCCGGTCTTCGCTTGCCTGCTTTGTATAATCAGCTTGGATGAGTTTGGGGTTGAGCGGAACATCGCGCGGTACATCAAGATACGTCAACACCTCTTCGGCGATTTTCTTGAAGACAGGTGCGGCCACCTCTCCGCCTTCGTGCTGCCCGACTGGCGAATCCAGCGACACCAGAATCGCCACCGCCGGATTGTTTATCGGCGCAAATCCCGCAAACGACGCAATGTACTGCGTCCGCGAGTAGCGCCCCGTCGCCGGATCGATCTTTTGCGCGGTGCCCGTCTTCCCCGCCGAAGTCCAGCCATCCAGGTGTGCCTTGGGTCCCGTCCCATTCAGTATCACACCTTCCATCAATCGACGCATGGTCGCCGCCGTTTCCGGGCGAATCACCCGCCGCGGCTCTGTCGCCTCGAGTACACCTTCCGGAGGCAGCGCTCGCCCATCTCTCTGTAACTCCTCCACGACGTGCGGTCTATAGAGCAACCCGCCGTTTGCGATGGCAGAAACCGCCGTGATCAGTTGTATCGGCGTTACACCAACCTCCTGCCCCATCGAGATCGACCCTATCGAAAACGATCCCCAGTCCCGCACCGGCCTCAGCAAACCTTTGCTCTCTCCCGGCAAATCCACGCCGGTCGGCTCACCGAACCCGAAAGCGCGGATGTAGTCGTAAAATCTGGCCGCCTGCAGCCGCAACGCAATCTTAATCGCGCCCACGTCGCTCGACTCCGCCAGGATTTGCGCTACGTTGAGCAACTTAAACGGCATGTGGTCGTGAATCCTGTGTCCTGCTACAAGCACGCTGCCATTCTCGCAATCGAAGACTTCGTCGGGCCGCGTGATCCCCTCGTTAAATGCCGCCGCCAGCGTCACCAGCTTGAATGTCGAGCCCGGCTCGTAAAGTGCGCTCACCGCGCGATCCATCCGCGCTTCCGCCGGCGCTTCGCTCGCTCGATTGGGATTAAACGTCGGCCAGTTTGCCAGCGCCAGAATCTCCCCATTATTCGGATTCATGACGATGGCCGTTCCCGCAATCGCGTGCGTTTGCGCGATTGCCGCATCCAGTTCGCGCTCGGCGATATACTGAATTTTCTCGTCGAGGGTCAGGACGACATCCGCGCCGTTGTTCAGCTTGGCCTGGGTACCGTCGAACCAGCGCCGCCGGGCGTCCTCCATCACTACGATTTTTTCGCTCTGCCCTCGAATCTCGTTGTCCAGCTCGTACTCGATCCCTCCAAGCCCTTTTTCGTCCATATCGACGAAGCCGAGCACGTGCGCCGCAAGATCGCGCTTGGGATAAAACCGCTTGTTTTCCTTTTGCAGATAGACGCCTTTCAAATTGAGCGCATTAATCGCTTCCGCTTTCTCGGGCGGCAGCTTCCGAGAAATCCAAACAAACGACCGCGACGATTCGAAACGCGCTTCGAGTTCCTCCTCGGGCACATCGACCACCCCGGAAAGCAGCCGCGCAGCCAGATGTTCATCGGCAATTTCCGAAGGCACTCCAAACGCGGAATCCACCGGAATGCTCATCGCCAGAGGGTTCATGTTTCGATCGTAAATGGCTCCGCGCTCAGGCGTAATTTCAATGGTGCGCTCCTGCTGGCGCAGAGCGCGAGAGAGATACTCGCTATGACAGAAAAGTTGCAAATAGGTGAGGCGGCCAAACACAGCGACCATCCACAAGAACGCCACGCCGGCGAGGATGAGCAAACGGACGTGGACGCGGTCTTGTTGCATGGCGAATTCAGGTCGGCAAATGCTCCGGTTGGAAGCTCAAAATATCTGGAAATTGTTTGTTGGGAAACGCGACGCCCGCTGGCAGGTTCACGGCACGCGGTTCGGGCGCACGTAATGCGCGGCCACTTCCGCGCCATCCGGTTCATCGTACTCTTGCACCTGCGATGGCAACGGCTCGGTCAGGCCTAGACGCCGCCGAGCGATTATGTCGATGCGCATCGGATCGCGAAGCCCGGCGATTTCCAGCTTTAACTCCGAGTTCAACGCCGAGGCTTTCGTCTGCTGGGCTTTCAGATCTTCGAGCTGAAAACTCAAATCGATGCACCGAAAGTGCTGGAATATGTAAAGCATGAAAAACGCCGCCACGATGCTCCCTAATGCCACCGTCCGCCACAGGTTTCGCATCTTGGCCGGCTCGACGTTGCGCACTAGCCTCGAATTATCGATTCGCTTGACGGTATGAAACTCCGCCATCGCTGCTTTTTTCCGTTTGCCGCTCATCACTACACTCTTTCTGCGCACCGCAGTTTCGCGCTTCGCGAACGCGGGTTGGCCGCCTTCTCTTCTTCGGTCGGCTGGATCACGTGCCGTGTAAGCACCTTGAGCGTCCCTTGACGCTCTGCCTCTTGAAACGCATGCTTCACTATGCGGTCTTCGCGCGAGTGGTAGCTCAGCACGACCATGCGACCGCCGGAATTCAATGTAGCAGGGGTTCGCGAAAGAAACTGCCCGAGTTCCTCCATCTCTCGATTCACCGCTATCCGCAGCGCCAGAAACGTTTTTGTTGCGGGATGCAGTCTCTGCCTTCCCCATTGCTTGCGAGCCCCTGCCACAACCGTTGCCAGGTGCGCGGTATCTCTAATCGGCCGCGCTTTCAGGATCGCCCTGGCGATTCTTCGGGAATCGTGCTCATCCGCCTCGCGGTAGAGCAAATCGGCCAGATCCTTCTCCGGCCAGCGATTCACAATCTCGTATGCCGTCAATTCGTCGTTCACGGCGTCCATCCTCATATCCAACTCGGCCGCTTCTCGAAACGAAAACCCTCGCGCGGCCTGGTCAAGCTGCATGCTCGAAACTCCCAAGTCGGCCAAGACCCCGTCCACCTTCGGAGTCCCCAACTCGTGTGCGACCTCCGCAATCTTCGAGAACGGCGACTGCACCAGAGTCACCATCGCCCCGAATCTCTTCAGCCGCTGCCGCGCCAGTTCTAACGCCTGTGCGTCCCGGTCCAGGCTGATCAGTTTTCCCGATGTCAGTCGCTCGGCGATCGCCGCCGAATGCCCGCCGGCTCCCAGCGTGGCGTCTATGTATGTTCCTTCCGGCCTGATGCCCAGCCATTCCAGCACCTCTTCCAACATCACCGGCGTATGCGCCGCACTCAATCGGTTAAATCCTTCGCCCCGCTGCCCCACCCAGTTTCGTGTATCGAATCTCAGTCTTTCTTTGTTTCTTTACTTCCTTACTTCCTAATTCTTTAAATCCCCAGTGCGGTATCATCTGCCGCTGTATACGGCTCATTCTTCATCTTGTCGATCACCCTGGCGTGGTTCGTTACTTCCAAATAATTCAACGCCCCGAGCACATCCACTTCCGATGTCGTTTGTGCAGCTTCACGCAGCACCGCCGGCAACAGCACTCTTCCCTGCCCATCCAATTCCGCCTGCTGTCCAAAATAGCTCGTCCTCAAAAGGAACTTCTGCTTTGCCACATGCGTGCTTGGCAGTTGCGCCAGCTTGTCTTCGATTTCCGACCATACCTTCATCGGATAAATTCTTGCTGTTTCGCCCGTGGTACTCGTGATATAAAACTGGTTGCCGTACTCCTTGAGCTCGTCCAGAAACACCGAGGGTATTTTGAGACGCCCCTTCTCGTCGACTTTCGCCGGACAGTTTCCCCTCAGCTTCATTTTCCCTGCTCAGATGGCTGGATTGATTGCCCAGAATGCCCACGTTCACGATTGCCCTCGAGAACGCCTCAACTGCCCCGGGTAGACTCTACTTCACTCTACTGACAACCACTCTCTTCCACTTCTCGCCACATCATAGGGTGCTTTTGGTCTTTGTCAAGAGAAAACATGCGACCTGCTAAAGAATATGCCTACTTCAGACAACTCTGAAAATGTTGGATTTTCTCTACTACAGCTTGTGGCTTTCCACACAGCAAATCTCTACCCCTCGTAGCCCGCTTTTCGCTCCTGAGTTCTGGTCGTTTCTTGCGAGTTTCTCCGCCAACTCGCCCTCATTGCTTGTGATCCCGCGATGTCGTCATCTGGACATTTTGCGAACAGCCCCATTTGCCCCTCGAGCAAGTCCTCCCCTGTGGGTATCGCTGCTTTGGGAGCTATCGAAGAACGCGGCAGCCTCAACTGCCGATTTTTTGGCCATGCGACCCTCCCTCAGGGCTCCGACACCCGCAGCGACCCGGCTAACTAAAACCACTCAATCCCAAAAATCTCTTTGCGAACCAAATGCTTTACAATCAACACTTGCATAACTACATGAAAACAGACAGGTTTAACCCATTTAGAATCAGTGTTTACGCAAAATAGGAGGTAGCTCTCGAGTCGGGAGCGACGTCGGCTCCTTGGACCCGGGTAGACTTGATGCGAAGGCACCGATCCTGGTTCCCGCTGTGTAAGGAACCCGATCACGTCGATGCTATCGATTATTCGTGGATGGAATGAATGATGATGGTGTTTCCGCCGAGCAGCACCGGATCCGACGCTAGCTCGTCGGTCCAGCGGTCCTTGCGGCGCTTCTCGGGCGTCAGCTTAGCCAGCAGCCGTATGAAACCCACCAACGGCCAATAAAGCCACTGATTCCCCTTTTTCCGGTCGCGGTAAACACCTTGAATCGTAAAACCGTTTTTCTCAAGGTAATACCTGAGTTCATTGTAGCCGATTGGATTCGCATGAACCGCAATTTCGTCTTTCCCCGCGCAATCGTAATGAATCTTGGCTTTGGATTGTTCTGAAAGCGGCTTGAAATGGGAGGTGTATCCAAAAAGCAGCCATTTTAGCCGCTCCTCGACATTCATGATGTTTGGCACACTAATGATTAGGTGCCCGCCCGGTTTCAGCAACCGCCGGTACTCCCGAAAAGCTTGCGGCGGCGAATCGATATGTTCCAATCCGTCCAGCGAGGTGATGTAGTCAAACGACTCGGAAGCGTACGGCAGAGTGCCCGCCAGATCGCCGCGCTTGATTTCGACGCCGTCCAATCGGAACAATTCCGAATACAAGTCGCAGCAGCGCACTTCAAAGCCCTCTGCCAGCAAGTCCTCCGCAAGCGCGCCTTCCCCGGCCGGGCAATCGAGAATCACGCCGCGCGGCAGCGGCTTCAGAATTTTGAGCACGGTTTCGTGCAGGCCCGGCCGCGACATTGGCATCGGCCCGCGGTCTCCGGCAAGCAACGGAGGATGATCCGTGGGTTTCACTTTCCGTGTGGTGGTAACCGCAGTTTCCGCTGTAGCCAATCATTTCTCCCGGAATTCAACGCATGCACAAAAAGCAAGGGGCATGCCGCACTTAACTGTACGACATGCCCCTCAAACTTCCTATCTTTTTGCTGGCCCTTTTGCGCAAGGAATCCTTGGGCGAATTAGGCCAAGTGTCGATCCAGCGCCTTGGTAATTTGATCTTTGGGGACCGCACCCACAATCTGCTCGACCACCTGTCCGTTCTTGAAGACCAAGAGAGTCGGAATTCCGCGGATGTTGTAACGCCCGGCGGAGTTCATCGCTTCGTCGACGTTCAGCTTCATCACTTTCAATTTGCCGGCGTAATCATGGGCGATCTCGGCAACCGTTGGCGCCAGCATGTGGCACGGTCTGCACCACTCCGCCCAGAAATCCACCATCACGGGCTGCGCGCTGCTCGCCGTCAGCACTTCCGCTTCAAAGTTTGCATCCGTCACTGCCCTGATGCCGGTCGCCGTTCCGTTTGCCGCCGTGTTCTTTGCTGCCATATTTTCAGCCATATCATTTGTCCTCAACAGCTTGCCGCTAGGCCGCTGTTTTTCTCTCCTTCGTGAAGCTAATTAGATGTTGTTACAGACATTTGGTTTCGCGAGGCCTGCCCTGCGCCTCGGGCCGTCAGTGCCGCTTCGTACACTTTCGCGTACTGCGCGGCCGGCCCCTTCCAGGAAAAATCCTTCGCCATTCCATTCAATTGGATGCGTCTCCAGATGCGCTCGTCGGTGCAATGATGCAAAGCCTGGCGTATCGCGTACATCATCGCATTGCCGGAATACTCAGAAAATTTGAACCCAGTTCCGGTGCCATGCTCGAGATCGAACGGCTCGACGGTATCGTCCAATCCGCCGGTCGCTCGCACAATCGGCACCGTACCATACTTCAAGCTGTAGATCTGATTCAACCCGCAAGGCTCATAGCGCGATGGCATCAGAAACATGTCCGCGCCAGCCTCGATTTTATGAGCAATCGTGTTGTCGTACGCGATTTTCACGCCGGCGCGCCCGGGGAAGGCGTCTGCAAGCGCCAGGAACATCTCTTCATACTTGCGGTCGCCGGATCCCACCACCACCAGCGATAGCTCTTCTTTCATCAACTCGAGCGCTTTCTCGGCGATCAGGTCAAAGCCTTTTTGATCCGCGAATCGTGAAACTATTCCGATCACCGGGCGGGCTGCATGTTCCGGCGCGATGCCGAACAATTCCAGCAGCGCCTGTTTGCACACGTGTTTTCCGCTCATATCCTTAGCGGAATATTTCATGGGAATCAGTTTGTCTTTATCCGGACTCCAAACGGAATAATCAACGCCGTTCAAAATACCGATCAGCCGGTCGGCGCGGCCACGCACCACGCCGTCCAGTCCCCAGCCATATTCGGGCGTCTGAATCTCTTGCGCGTATTTCTTGCTGACAGTCGTGAGAAAGTCCGAATAGATGAGTCCGCCTTTCAAGAAATTCACGCTGCCGTAGAACTCGAGGGCGCCGGGATTGTAGAGAACCTGAGGAATGCCCGCGCGTTCTAGAACCTCTTTCGGGAACAACCCGTGATAGCCCATGTTGTGAATGGTGAAAACCACGGGGATGTCTTTTACCGACGGGTCATCGCCGTAGGAAGTGCGCAGCAGAACCGGAACCAGCGCCGTCTGCCAATCGTGGCAGTGAATCACATCCGCTGGCCAGACGTGCTTAACAATTTCGATGGCCGCGCGGCAGAATTCACCGTAGCGCTCCGCATTGTCTGGATAATCTCCAGTGGTGTCGCCATATAATCCTTCGCGATCGAAATACGCCGGATCATCGACAAAAAAGTATCGAACGCCGGAAACCACTGAGCCATCCACAATGGATGGGAACCTCAAGCGATTTGCCATTGGAATCGTGAGGCTCGGCAGTACCGGGGCGCTTGCCTTCGTTCCGCGATAGCGTGGCAACACCACAGCCACTTCGTAGCCCTGCGCGACTAGCGCCTTTGGCAGCGCTTCGACCACGTCCGCAAGGCCGCCCGTCTTCGAAAATGGCAATCCTTCCGATGCTACAAAAAGAATTCTCACTCGCTCTTCTTTACTCGAATCCTTTGGCGCTCTTCGAGTTTTTCTCTTTTTCGGCGCGTTCACGGGATTAATCGCGTCGTGCGCATCCATTTTACGCTACTGGACCGAATGGATTGCGTCAAGATGCAACCACAAGGCCGAAAACACCAGCGGTGCTTCCTGCTACACTTTCTGCGCATGGCTCGCCAGCGTCTTGGGCAACATTTTCTTGCGGATGCCGGGTGGCGCGAACAAATTGCACGCGCCATCGGCGTTTTGCCGCATTCGGCCGCACAGTACTCTCCTGTAGCGGCGGCCCGCGAAGGCGTCGCATCCACGATTTCCTCGCAGGTGGCTTCAGCGCGGCCGCCGAATCGGGGGCATTGCTGGATTGAAGTCGGGGCCGGCCATGGCGAAATGACCGAGTACCTCGCCACGACTGGCGCCGACGTTTACGCCATCGAGCTGGATGCGTTGCTCGTGGCGCGCCTGCGCCGGCTCATGAAAAAGTTCCCGAATCTCACGGTTGTGCCCGGTGACGTTCTGGAAACCGATCTAGCCGCGCTCGCTGCCGGCAGGCGCATCTGGATTTACGGAAATTTGCCCTATTACATCACTTCGCCGATTCTGCATCATTTCTTTGCATTCGCGGACCAGATTGACGAGATTCACATCGTCATTCAAGACGAGGTCGCTCTTCGTCTCACCGCAAAACCGCGCACAAAGCAATTCGGCTATCTCTCCGTCGTCACGCAACTCTATACTCGTCCAGAATTTGTGCTGCGCATTCCGCGGGGCGCATTCAGCCCGCCGCCGGAGGTTGGATCCGCACTGGCCACGCTTCGCCTTCCTGGAGAACGCGCAAAGCTGGCGATCGGCGACGAGACAGCTTTCCTGGATTTTGTGAAATTGTGTTTTTCGCAAAAGCGCAAAACGCTGGTGAACAACCTTCGGCCGATTGCGGAACCGGACATCGTCCGCGAAATTCTCGCATCACAGAGCCTTCGCCCCGACGCGCGCGCCGAACAGCTTTCTGTGCCGCAGTTCGCGCTGGTCCACGCGTCGCTGAGCGCCGCGCGCTAGCTTTTCTCGCCGTCCTTCTTCTGCGCCGCGATCAGCCGGTCCGGATAATCGCTCATGATTCCGTCCACGCCTGCGGCCATAAGCAGCCGAATATGCGCGGGATGATTGATTGTCCAGCACACGACTTGCAAATCCCGTTTGCGGGCTTCCACAATCATAGACGGCGTGACTAGGTCGCCGCGCACGACCAGTTGCCGCGCGCCCACGTCCAGCGCGGAGCGCAAAGGATCGGCGAGCTGCCCGTCATACAAAGCGCCGGTCATCAATGTGGGTTCGATCCTGCGCAGCCCCGCCAGAATCGCGGGATCAAAGGAAATCACCACCACACGCGCCACTTCTCCAGACTCGCGCAGCGCGCCGATCAAAGCATGCTCCCCGCCCCAAGAGCCGCTAGGCTTCAGCTCCAAATAAAACACGACATCATTCTTTTTTGAAAAGTCCAGAATTTCCTCGAGAGTAGGAATGCGCTCGCCCGCATATTCGCTGCCGAACCAAGAACCGGCGTCCAAGCGGCGCAGGGCGGCAAGCGTCTGATCGTGGACTTTGCCTTGACCATTGGTGGTGCGGTTCACGCTGTCGTCATGGATGGCCACAAATCGCGCGTCTCGGGAGAGCTGCAAATCCGTTTCGATGAACGTGGCTCCCAATGCCACGGCCTTCTTGAAGGCACCCAATGTGTTTTCCGGGGCGTGTCCCGAGGCTCCACGGTGCGCGATGATCAGCACTTCGAGACTCTCCCTTGAACGCTCATCTCTCAGGCGGCAATTCCCTTTTCTAGATTCTTCTGCGCGTCTTGCAGATTACATCGGCGGAGGAATCCTTTTTTGTATGCTAACACCGGCAGGCCCTCCAATAGGCATGCACCCTCTCACGGTACATCTTGAATCTAATCTACAGGGATTGTCCCATCCCTTCTGAGGAGTGCAACATGAGAAAAAAACTCCGGGTCTCGGTCATAGCGGCCCTGCTGGCTATGTCGTTTGCAGCCGCATCTTACACTCCGGCTTGGCCATCGCGGAAACCGGCTGACCAAAATGAACCAACGTCGGAGAGGCAACTGATCCGCGAGGTGCATCACGTTCTGGTGATGCTGCCGTACTACAGCGTCTTCGACAATCTGGCGTACCGGGTCGAGGGAGACAAAGTGATTCTGGAAGGACAGGTGGTGCTTCCGACGCTGAAATCCGATGCCGGTGCCGCCGTGAAGAGCATCCAGGGAGTCAGCGCGGTGGTGAACAACATTGAAGTCCTACCGCTTTCGCCGATGGATAATCAATTGCGGTTTGCCGTGTTCCGCGCGATTTATCGCGACCCGGTGCTTTCGCGCTATGGGTATCAAGCCGTGCCGCCGATTCACATTATCGTGAAAAATGGAAACGTGACGTTGGCAGGCGTGGTCGACACCCAATCGGACAAAGACTTGGCCTATCTGCGAGCCAGTCAGGTTCCCAATGTTTTCTCGGTGAAAAATGACTTGGTAGTTGCGGGCAGGGGCCAATAGACTTGGGCGCGGTAGAAATTGTTGATGCACAGTCACGGGCTCGCACCGCTTGGCGAGGAATATCGCATTTGAGAAGCAGAATCTTGTCGCTGGCGCGACAAGAATTCAGGGTCTGACCGAGGGTCGATTCTCCGCAGAAGTTTGCGCCGAGCCTGCAACTCCAGCGGCGCGAATTCAGCCCTTCAGCCCGGCTCAAGAGATCGCCAGCTTGATTAATTTGAATTCCATCGAATGCGGGCAGAGCAAGGAGCCTGTCGCAGGCCCCTGCTCATCTTCACGGTCGGGCCGCATTCAAAACAGAGGGTCGGTCAATTTGCGCCGCTGGAGCTTGCACCTTGAGAGGCGCTTGCGCTGGCGGTCTGACCGATGTTCAGATCGTATTTTTCTCCGCTAAAGAAAACCTGCGTGAGCGCTTGGTTTCCGTGTTTTCCGGGCTTCAAGGCATAGCCGTCTTGGTCATTCGCTTCGGCCTGCGATACCACTTTAGCCGGTACGGTGACCAAAGTATCTTTGCCTCGCAAAATATTCACCTCGACGTTCGGACCCATTCCGCTCCATTCCACCTTATAGTCACCGGGCGCCAATTGTTTGCCTTCGACGGTGACTTTCTCATACAAATGCAGTGATTTCTTGATGGTGTTCGTTGCAAACACGCTGGCGGGTAACAATAAGGAACTTCCGATCAACAACATGGAAAGCTTAGACACTTTCATACACGACTCCCTTTTGTCTTCTCCACAGGTTCAGACGCGATACCGCGTCTTCCGTCCCGCGGACACAAAACTTTACTGACTTCACTCAGTTAGATGGCGTGCCGCTGACAAAGGTTAGTCAAGCGAGAGAAATATCTTGGGCGAAATTTTGAAGCTTTTTGTTTCTGCAGGCTTATTTCTGAGATTGCAGAACGGCGACGACCATGGCATCGGGCTCGCGATTCCACGCGTTCGTTCACCGAATGGGCCGGGGCTGAAGGATGCGGAGGGGTTCACGCGGAACCCCTCTCACATCTTCATGCTCGGCGCTCGCCACAAATTCCCAGACGATTAATTCGTCAGTTTGTGCCTGCGGTGGTTGAGCCTGATGTAGCGCTCGCATTGGCCGCTTGGCCAAGGTCCAGATCGAACTTTTCTCCGCTGAAGAAGACTTGCGTGACGGCTTGGCTGCCGTCCTTTTCCGCGGTAGCGGTGTAGCCGCTGTCACGATGCGCAATGTTCTCTGAAACGACTCGCGCGGAGAAGCTGGCCA
>Ga0335073_10013150_pt1 | contig 11602 bp, 8 predicted proteins | sample Lox_Sample_22_FD_207093 | JGI IMG/M metagenome (GOLD analysis project Ga0335073, IMG submission 207093) | Soil microbial communities from Loxahatchee National Wildlife Refuge, Florida, United States - Lox_Sample_2.2 | ecosystem: Environmental > Terrestrial > Soil > Wetlands | place: USA: Florida... | reverse complement strand
ATCCCGCTATAGCCTGGCGGGTCCGGCTGGCCGCCAAACCGAGCACGGCCCGGATCACCTGCGGGAACCCTTGGCGCCAGGCACTAGATAGAGTCATGAGCACCATGACCGAGAACGGATCCCCGCTGCCGCTGCTTTCCCGGTACGCCATCATGGTCGATGTCGGGTACATCTACGCGTCAGCCGGCGAGTTGCTGTTCGGCGCCGCCTCACGGCGTGAGTACCGCGTCGACGCGGACAAGCTGATCCAGACGCTGACCAGGCACGCCGACGACCAGGTGCGCGGGCAACTGCTGCGCGTTTACTGGTACGACGCGGCAAGGGACCGGGTGCCCACGATCGACCAGCGGGTCATCGCCCAGATGCCATGGGTCAAGCTGCGGCTGGGCAACCTGAACGCCCGCGGCCAGCAGAAGGGCGTGGACGCCCAGATCCGCGCCGACATGGAGGCGCTGGCCCGGCATCGCGCGATCACCGACGCGATCCTGGTGGCCGGCGACGAGGACATGGTCCCGGCGGTGGAGGCGGCGCAGGCGTTCGGCGTGCGGGTCCATCTGTGGGGCATCGAGCCGCCGTACGGCACGAACCAGGCCGAGCGGCTGGTCTGGGAGTCGGACACGGTCGAGGTGCTGGAGCGCTCGTTCGTCGAGCCGTACTTCACCCGGCAGGTTCAAACGGAGCCGGTGGCCGCGGCCGGTTCCGGGCCGGCCAGGGCAGTCCAGACCGGGATCGGTGCCGCTGGCCTGGCCGCGCCGGGTTCGGGCCTGCCCGGGGCGGCGCCGTCCCCCGCGCAGGTGTTCGGTGACCGGCATTCGCGGTCGGGCGGGCCGCTCCGTCCCGGGCACGCGGCCGCGGCCCAGGCGGCCGCCCAGGCCGCGGTGCAGGCATCGGCGCAGGCGGCCGCGCGGCGCGGCCCGGAGCGCGAGCGGGTCGAGGAGGCTGGCGAGCACGTCGCCCAGAAGTGGATCCTGACCCGCGGCGAGGACAACATCCGCGACCTGCTGCCCGGGCCGATCCTGCCCCCGGTCATCGACAAGGAACTCCTGGTCGACGCGGAGAAGGAACTCGGCCAGTCGCTGCGCGCCTACCAGGAGGCCAGGGAGTGGCTGCGGGACGCGTTCTGGGCCCGCGTCCACCGGCAGTTCGGCATCGGCGTCGGCAAGTCGAGGAGCTTATGACCGCTCGCAGCGATTCCGGCCAGGCCGCTGAGCTGGCCGTCGTCTCAGGCAACCCGTCGGCCGAGGAGATCGCCGCGCTCGTGACCGTGTTGTCAGCCGCGGCCAGATCTCGCGGGCCGCAGCCCAGGCGGGGAGAGTCAGGGCGTTCAGAATGGTCCGCCCGGTACCGGCTACTGCGGGAACCCTTGGTAAGGGGCCCGCGCGGATGGCGAGCCAGCGCACTGCCGCGCTGACCGGCCTGCCTCGCTAGCCGGTGCCAAGGCCCGTCCCTCCACGTCAGCCTCACTAGACTCTGCGCAGTCGAGAGGAGCCCGTTTCTTGCGTAAGGTCCTTATAGCCAACCGCGGCGAGATCGCGGTCCGTATCGTGCGGGCCTGCCGCGACGCCGGCCTCGGCAGCGTGGCGGTGTACGGCGAGCACGACCTGGACGCGCTGCACGTGACGATGGCCGACGAGGCGTACGCGCTGGGCGGCCAGAGCGCGGCCGAGAGCTACCTCGACATCGGCAAGATCCTCAAGGCCGCCGCGGAGTCGAAGGCGGACGCGGTGCACCCGGGCTACGGGTTCCTCGCCGAGAACGCCGAGTTCGCCCGCGAGGTCATCGCTGCCGGGCTGACCTGGATCGGGCCGCCGCCCGAGGCGATCGACGCACTGGGCGACAAGATCGCGGCCCGGCGGATCGCCAGCGCCGTCGGCGTGCCGCTGGCGCCGGGCAGCGACGGGCCGGTTTCCGGCCCGCGGGAGGTGGCGGCGTTCGCGGCCGAGTACGGGCTGCCGATCGTGATCCAGGCCGCTTACGGCGGCGGCGGTCGCGGGCTGAAGGTGGCCAGGACCGAGGCCGAGATCCCCGAACTGTACGAGTCGGCGGTGCGGGAGGCGGTGGCCGCCTTCGGCCGCGGCGAGTGCTTCGTGAAGCGCTTCCTGGAGCGGCCGCGGCACGTCGAGACGCAGTGCCTGGCCGACTCACGCGGGAACGTGGTCGTGGTCTCCACCAGGGACTGCACGCTCCAGCGGCGGAACCAGAAGCTGGTCGAGGAGGCCCCGGCGCCGTTCCTGACCGATGAGCAGGAGCGGGTGCTGCGGTCCTCGTCCAAGGCGCTGCTGCGCGAGGCGGGCTACGTCGGCGCCGGCACCTGCGAGTTCCTGATCGGCGAGGACGGCACGATCTCCTTCCTCGAGGTGAACACCAGGCTGCAGGTGGAACACCCGGTGACCGAGGAGGTCAGCGGCATCGACCTGGTCCGGGAGATGTTCCGGATCGCCGACGGCCAGGAACTGACCTACGACGACCCGCCGCTGCGCGGCCACTCGATGGAGTTCCGGATCAACGCCGAGGATCCGGGGCGCGGGTTCCTGCCCGCTCCAGGAAGGATCACGTCCTGGCGGCCGCCGTCCGGTCCCGGCGTGCGGCTCGACGCAGGCTACGGCGCCGGGATGACCGTGCCGCAGGCGTTCGATTCCCTGATCGCGAAGCTGATCGTGACCGGGGCGAACCGTCATGAATGTCTTGAACGCTCTCGCCGCGCGCTGGCCGAGTTCGAGATCGGCGGCATGCCGACCGTGCTGCCGTTCCACCGCGCCGTCGTGAATGACCCGGCGTTCACCGGTGACCCGTTCACGGTGCATACCGGGTGGATCGAGGACGGGTTCTCCGGCGATCTGCCGGCATACGCGGGCGAGGTGGCGCCGGCGGATGGCTCCGCCGCCGCGGCGCGGGAGCGGATCACGGTCGAGGTCGGCGGCAAGCGGCTGGAGGTGGTGCTGCCCGCCGGGCTGGGCGCGGCCGGCGGGGCCGGCGCCGCTGGCGCCGGCGGCGCCCAGGGGGGGCGGCGGTCCGGTCCGGGCCGCAGGCGCGCCGGGGGCGCAGCCGCCGCAAACGGGGGCGCGGGCGGGTCCGCGGGGGGCGACGACCTGGTCAGCCCGATGCAGGGCACGATCGTGAAGATCGTCGCGCAGGAGGGCCAGCAGGTCGCGGCCGGCGACGCGGTCGTGGTGCTCGAGGCGATGAAGATGGAGCAGCCGCTGACCGCGCAGAAGGACGGCACCGTGACCGGGCTGGCCGTTGCGGTGGGTCAGACCGTGTCGGCTGGCGAGATCATCTGCAAGCTGCAAGGCTGAGAACGTGGCCCGCCTGCCCGGCGACCCCGGAGTGTTCCGCTGGCTTCGGTTCGCGGTGGGGTTCCGGCTGCCGGCCGAGAACGTGGACTGGGTCAGGCACGAGCTGACCGACGCCGGATGGCGGTTTCGCACCGTTGTCCGGCATCTCGCCGTTATCGTGCCGATCTGCGCCGTGCTCGTGGTCGTGCTGACCACGGTGCTGCCGGCGCCGTTGTGGCTCGGGCTGACCATGGTCGCGCTGATCTTGTGCGGGAGCATCTTCACCGTGGCCGCCTACGCCGACGACATCCGCGTGTCCCGGCTGCGCCAGCACGGCCTGGATCCCCCCGACGACCCCGACCTGGGCCACCCCGCGCACTGATTTTTAAACCCTCGCTCGCCTCCGGGCGCTTTAACGCGCGCCCTTTGGCTCGCTCGGGTGTCAGTCGGTCTGTGCGGGCTGCATGAGGCGGCGAGCGGCCTCGGTCAGGCTGCCGGACAGGCTCGGGTACACGGCGAACGTGTGCGCGATCTGATCCACCGTGAGGCTCTGCTCCACGGCCAGCGAGACACCAAGAATCAGCTCGCTGGCCCGGGGCGCGACCACCACGCCGCCGAGCACGATGCCGCTGCCGTGATGGGCGAACAGCTTCACGAAACCGTCCCGGAACCCCTGCATCTTCGCCCGCGGGTTGGTGGCCAGCGGGAGTTTGACGACCCGGGCGTGCGCAGCGCCGCTCGTCACGGCCTGCTGCGACACCCCGACCATCGCGATCTCCGGCTCGGTGAAGACGGTCGCGGCCACGTGGCTTAGGCGCAGCGGCTGCACGGCCTCGCCCAGCGCGTGCCACATCGCGATGCGGCCCTGCATGGCCGCGACGGAGGCGAGCATCTGGACGCCGGTGCAATCCCCTGCCGCGTACACGCCGGGAGCTTGCGTCCTGGATACCCGGTCGACGGAGATGAACCCCCTGTCGTCCGGGGCGATCCCGGTGTCCTCCAGGCCGATCCCGCCGGTGTTGGGCACCATCCCCACCGTGAGCAGGCAGTGCGATCCGCGGACCGTCCGGCCGTCCTTCAGCAGCACCTCGACGCCGTCGCCGGCGCGCCTGGCCGACACCGCGCGGGAACGGCCGAGCACGGTCATGCCGCGCCGCCGGAACACGTCCTCGACCACCACCGCCGCGTCGACGTCCTCGTGCGGGAGCACCCGGTCGCGCGACGAGACCAGGGTGACCTGCGAGCCAAGGGCCTGGTAGGCGCTGGCGAACTCCGCCCCGGTTACGCCGGAGCCGACCACGATCAGCTCCGGGGGCAGCTCTGGCAGGTCGTAGAGCTGGCGGCAGGTCAGCAGGCGCTCTCCGTCGGGCACGGTGCCCGGCAGCTCGCGCGGGCGGGCGCCGGTCGCCACGAGCACGACGTCGGCGGTGATCCTGGCCTCGCCGACCGCGACCGTGCGGGGGCCGTCCAGGCGGCCCGTCCCCTGGACCACCTCGACGCCCTCGGCCGCGAGCCGGGCCGTCACGTCCGCCGACTGCGCCCGGGCCAGGGAGCGGACGCGGGAGTACAGGCGCGGCGCGTCCACGATGGCCAGGTGCCTTCGGGTCATCGTGGCGGTCGCGGTGACGGGTCCGGGGAACGGGTCGGAGCGCAGGCCCAGGGCTGCGGCGCCGTCCAGCGCGGCCATCATCCCCGAAGTGGCGATGAGCGTCTTGGACGGCACGCAGTCGGTCAGAACGCACGCGCCGCCCAGCCCGTCCCGGTCCACGACCGTGACCTGGGCGCCAAGCTGCGCGGCCACGAGCGCGGCCTCATAGCCGCCGGGTCCGCCGCCGACGATCACGATCCTCGTTCGCGGGTCACTCACGGGGCACCATTCTGACGCATCGCGCCGGCGGCCACCGGCCTGGCCTCGTACGCTTGTCACCCGTGGCGTTGTACGCGGCCTACGGCAGCAACATGGATCCGGCCCAGATGGCCGAGCGCTGCCCCCACTCGCCACAGCGTGGCAGCGGCTGGCTCGAGGGCTGGCGGCTGACGTTCGGCGGCGAGGACATCGGCTGGGAGGGCGCGATGGCCACGGTCGTCGAGGAAGAGGGGCAGCGGGTCTTCGTGGTGCTGTACGACCTGTCCGCCTCGGACGAGGACTCTCTGGACCAGTGGGACGGCGCCAGCCTCGGCTACTACCGCAGGGCCAAGGTCCGGGTGGCGACCCTCGAGGGCGACGTGCTGGCCTGGCTCTACGTCCTGAACGCCTACGAAGGCGGGCTGCCACCGGCGCGCTACCTGGGCATCATGGCCGACGCCGCCGAGGCCGCCGGCGCCCCGGACGACTACGTGGCCTCGCTGCGCGAGCGCCCCTGCACCTGACTCTGAGGCAATCCTTCGTTGGGGTAGCTACGGTGCAAATAGCCCACCTTCCCCCCCCAATAGTCAGATCGTTCAGTGCAGGACGGTGATCACCAGCACCAGGAGGATGGCAGGGAGCAGCATCGCGGCGGCCGGCCGCCAATCCCAGGTAGCCACCCGCGGGCCGGCCGCGGCGCCGCGGTTACGCGCCTCCTTGACCATCTCCTCGAGCTGCGTGGCCATGATCTGAGCCGCGGGCTGCCGTGAGATCTTCTCCGCCTCGCTGCCCCGGTCGTTGCCGTCGAAGGAACTGCGCGGCAGCCGCCGGCGGTCGCCGTGGTTCATCAGCTCCTTGCGCAGCCGGCTCCGGCGCTGGGAGTAAAGCGCCCAGCTATGGATCACCTTCCCGCGCTTGGCGCCCGGCTCCTTCACGCAGTGCACCTGGACCGACTCCTTCAGGTCCACTGCGGACACCGAGCCCCAGGGAATCCGGTGGTCGCGGAGCGGGTTCATCACCGTGATGCCGGCCGAGTCGGCGATCACGCGGGGCCGCAGCGCGCAGGCGTAAAGGACGCCGGTGATCAGGACCAGCGCGGCCGCGATCTCGGCCGCCGTGTGGTTGCGCCCGGTGGCCGCCACGTCCGCGAAGCAGGCGACGGCGAAGATCACCCAGGCCCACCAGGCAACCGCCGCACCCGGCAGCCGGAACACCTTGACATCGGACCGCGGCACGGCGGCACTCGCGGCGGCCGGGCTCGCGGGCTGCGGCACGGCGGCGCTAACGGCCTCCGGCGCGGCCTGTCCGGCCGGCGACCCTGCTTCGGCGCCTGACAGCTGCGGACCCTGACCCTGCATTTCGGAGGCTCTCCCAAACTCACGGCGAGCGCCGACGCGGCGCCCTATGCGTTCGTTCTACTGTAGGCGCAGCCGCCGTGTCCTTGTCCGGGCGGACATTTGCCGGTTTTCTGGTACGAACACGCCGCTCTCCGAGCCGCCGCCCGTTTGTCCCCGTTGTGTCAGTTGTCCCAGGCGTCCCAGCCGTCAGGCGTGCGCGGCGCCCGGCAGGGGCTCCGTCGCGGCGGCGGCGCCGCTGCCCAGCATGGCGGTCAGCGCGGTGGCGACCATGAGCCTGACACCAACGCCGATCGCGCGCTCATCGACGTCGAACGCCGGCTGGTGGATGTCGAAGTCGTCGCCGGAGCCCGGCTTGCGGGTGCCCAGCCGCGCCAGCGCGCCGGGGATCGACTCCAGGTACCAGGCGAAGTCCTCGCCGCCAAGGCTCTGCGGGGCCGCGACCACGGCGTCGGGCCCGAGCACCCGGTCGGCGGCCGCCTCCACCATGGCCGTGGAGATCGCCTCGTTGACCGTGGGCGGGACGTTGCGCACGTAGCTGAGCTCGGCCACCACGCCGTAGGCGGCCGCGACCGAATCGACGAGCGCCTTGAGCAGGTCCGGCGCCTGGTGCCAGGCCTCGTCGTCGAGACAGCGGACCGTGCCCTCGACGATGCCGTCATCGGGGATCGCGTTGGCCGCCGCGCCCGCGTTGACGCGGCCCCAGACCAGGCTCAGGCTGGAGCGCGGGTCGACCCGGCGGGACAGCGCCGCCGGGAGTTCCGTGATGATCTTGCCCAGCGCGTAGACCAGGTCGGCGGTCAGGTGCGGCCGCGCCGTGTGGCCGCCCGGCCCGTGCACCCGGACCGAGATCTTGTCGCACGCGGCCGTGATCGCGCCGACCCGGGTACCGATCTTGCCCACGTCCAGGCGCGGGTCACAGTGCAGGGCGAAGACCCGGTCCACCGAGGCGATGCCGCCGGCGGCCAGCACGTCGAGTGCGCCGCACGGCACCTCCTCGGCGGGCTGGAAGATCAGCCGGACCCGGCCGGGCAGCGCGCCGGCCGCGGCCGTGCGGGCCAGGAACAGGCCGGCGCCGACCAGCACCGTGGTATGGACATCGTGCCCGCACGCGTGGCAGGCGTTGGCGGCCGTCGACCGGTAAGGAACGTTCTTTTCGTCACTGATCGGAAGCGCGTCGAGGTCGGCCCGCAGGCCCACCACCGGCTCGGTGCCCGACCCGATGTCCACGAGCAGGCCGGTTCCCTTGGGCAGCACCGTCGGGCGCAGCCCGGCCGCCTCCAGCCGGAGCTTGACCCGGCGCGTGGTGCGATGCTCGTGATAGCCGATCTCTGGATGGGCGTGCAGGTCGCGCCGGAAATCGATCAGCTCGGCCTGGTGCCCGGCGAGGAACGCGTCGAGCTCGCCCTCCAGGTCATGTTCGGCCATGGGCTGCCTCCCCCGGCGTAACGAAACGGTCCTCCGCGAACTCGGTGACCAGGGCATCCACGACGTCCTCCAGCTCGCCGCCGTCGGCCACCAGGGCCCGCTGCCGCTCGTAGGAGGCTCCGTGGTCGAGCACCTCGGAAATAACGTCAAGCTCCTGGGTACAGCCCAGCCGGCCTGCCACTGGTTCCAGTTCTCGAACCAGCTCGAACAGCTCGTCGCGGAGCGGAGCGGTGGACCCGGAATCATCGGTGATCACCACTGCGTCCAGACCATAGCGGGTGGCGCGCCATTTGTTGTCGCGGACCACCCAGGCCGACGGCGCCGGCAGCCGGTAGCCGCGGTCGAGCTGGGTGTCGAACTGCTGGACCAGGCACTGAGAGAGCGCGGCGACCATCCCGACCTCGCGCAGGGTAGGAACGCCGTCGAACATCCTGATTTCAACCGTGCCGAAATCGGGGTGTGGCCGTATGTCCCACCACACCTCTTTGATGCTTCGGATCGTTCCGGCTCGAAGCAGTGTGTCCATGTACTCCTCGAACTCACTCCAGTCCGCGAGCGGCTGCGGCGGCCCCGATGTCGGCAGGCCGCCGAAGATGACCGCCCGGCTCGAGGCGAGCCCCGTGTCGTGCCCGCTCCAGAACGGGCTCGACGCGGTCAGCGCCAGGAAGTGCGGCAAGTATGCAGCGAGCGCGTTGACGACAGGAATCGCCTTGCTCCCGTCGCGGATGCCCACATGGACGTGGACACCGAATGTTTGGATTCTACGGGCAAGCCACTGCAACTGCTCGACGAGTTCGGCATAGCGCTGAATGGGAGCCATCTTGGCATCTCGCCAGTCACTGACGGGATGCGTTCCGGCACAGGCCAGCATCGTACCGCGACTGCCCGTGATTCGCTCAAGTTGCGCGATTGTCGCAGCGAGATCGTCCTTGGCCTCCGACACCGTCGAGCAGATCCCGGTGACCACCTCGACCGTGGACTGCATGAGCTCGTAGCGGATCTTGGGATTCTCGCGCGCCTCGCTCAGCGCGGGCAGCGCGGCCAGAACCTCCCTGGCGTCCTGCCGCAGCATCTTGCTGTGCCCGTCGATGAGCTGCAGCTCCCACTCGACACCCAGCGTGGCGCCGCGAGATGGATTCCAGTTGATGGCCACCGTGAGCCTCCAGGGGCTTGTCTCTTCCGCGCGCGGCCGGCGCGCGACGAACTGTGCCGGGGAACGGAGCGGTCCGGATCCCGCTTGCTCGGGGCGTCGCTGCCGCAGGCGCGTCGGGTGGTGCGCCTAGGGCGCACAGGGAACCAGGCCACTCGCGCCGCCCGCCGGCCGGCGCGCTCGCCCGCCGACCGCGGTCTGCTCTGGATCGGGCACGCCGTGCCGTGCCCTGTCCGCGCTCATGGTCAAGCCGTCCCGCTTCGCCCCGGGTTTATTCCCGACCCAAGCGGTGGCAATCCCCATGTAAGCGGACGGAGCATAAATATGGCCCGTAAAGTGCTCAGTAGACGTCGGGCGGTTTGTAAACGCCCCAGACATCACGCAGGGCGTCACAAACCTCGCCGACCGTTGCCCGTGCCCGCAGCGCCTCGCGCAGCGGGTAGAGCAGGTTCTCGGCGCCCTCGGCGGCCCGCCGCAGGTCGCCGAGCCTGCGGGTGAACTCCGCCTGGTCCCGGCCGGCACGCAGCGCGGCCAGCTTCTGCGCCTGCTCGCGCTCGATGGCCGGGTCGACGCGCAGCGGCTGGTACGGCTCCTCCTCGGCGACGGCGAACCGGTTGACCCCGACGACAACCCGCTCCTTCTCGTCGATCTGCCGCGCGATCTGGTATGCGGACCGCTCGATCTCGGTCTTCTGGAAGCCCTGCTCGATCGCGGCCACGGCACCGCCGATGTCCTCGATCCTGGCGATGAGCTGCTCGGCCTCCTGCTCGATGTCGCCGGTCATGGACTCGATCGCGTAGGAGCCGGCCAGCGGGTCGGCCGTGGCGGTGAGGTCGGTCTCGAAGGCGAGCACCTGCTGGGTCCGCAGCGCCAGCCGTGCGGCCTTCTCGCTCGGCAGGGCGATCGCCTCGTCGTAGGAGTTCGTGTGCAGCGACTGGGTGCCGCCGAGCACGGCGGCGAGTGCCTGCACGGTTACCCGGGCCAGGTTCACCTCGGGCTGCTGGGCGGTGAGCTGAACCCCGGCCGTCTGGGTGTGGAAGCGCAGCATCTGTGACCGCGGATCGCAGGCCTTGAACTCCTCGCGCATGATCCGGGCCCACAGCCGCCGCCCCGCGCGGAACTTGGCGACCTCCTCCAGCAGCGTGGTGCGGGCCACGAAGAAGAACGAAAGCCGCGGGGCGAACTCATCGACAGCGAGCCCCGATGCGATCGCGGCCCGGACGTATTCCTTGGCATTGGCCAGCGTGAACGCGATCTCCTGGACCGGCGTGGCCCCCGCCTCGGCCATGTGATAGCCGGAGATCGAGATCGTATTCCAGCGCGGAATCTCCTTGCGGCAGTAAGCGAACGTGTCGGCCACCAGCCGCAGCGATGGCTGCGGCGGGTAGATGTAGGTGCCGCGCGCGATGTACTCCTTCAGGATGTCGTTCTGAATCGTGCCGGTCAGCTTGTCGGCGCCGGTTCCCTGTTCCTCGGCCACGAGCTGGTACAGCAGCAGCAGAACGGCGGCCGGGGCATTGATCGTCATCGACGTCGATACCGAGTCCAACGGGATGCCTTCGAGCAGCAGCCGCATGTCCTCGATCGAGTCGATCGCCACGCCGACCTTGCCGACCTCCCCCTTGGCCTGCGGCGCATCCGAGTCGTAGCCCATCTGGGTGGGCAGGTCGAACGCGACCGAGAGCCCGGTGGTGCCGGCCTCGATGAGCTGGTGATAGCGCCGGTTCGAGTCCGCCGCGGTCGAGAAGCCGGCGTACTGGCGCATCGTCCACGGCCGCTTGGTGTACATGCCCGGGTAGACACCGCGGGTGAACGGGTACTGGCCGGGCTCGGCCAGCTCCGTCTGCGGATCGAAGCCGGCCAGCGACTCGGGTCCGTAGGCGGGCTCGACGGGAAACCCCGACTCCGACATGCGCGTCATACCCCCAAGATTACGACCGCGCCGTCCGGCCAGGTCCGGTGCCGCGGTCACGCCGCCGCTCCCGGCCGCGGCCGCTCGCCGCCAATTGGCCGGGGGTTTGGCTTTCGGCCCAAGCTTTGGCAAAGGCTCGCTCAGGTTATCCGGTATGGCGCCATAACCCGAGGTTTGTGCGGCGTGTAGGCCGCAATCCAAACGGGGAAAGTCACCCCAGTAACGCGGCTGCGGAAAAGAGCCATTTGGCGTATCAGAGCGCGGCCGATCGGTGGGGATGGGGGCAGAATCCACGCTGCCCGGCATGACGGGAACGGGGGCCTGTCAGCAATGAGTTCTCGCGTACGCCGGCCTGCGGCCGCACTGGCCGGGCTGGCCGCATCGTTCGGCCTCGCGGCGATGGCTCCGGCCGTCGCCGCGCCGGCCGGGCCGCCCGTCCCGCTGGTCAAGCAGGATGTGGGCGGCGCCGAGCTGGCCAGCCCCGGCATCGTCGTGCACTATCCCGCGAAGGGCGCGGTGCCGCTGCCGCAGGTGCCCGCTTCGGCCTATGTGATCGCGGACGCCAACACGGGGCAGGTGCTCGCGGCTCAGGACGCGCACGGGCTGTTCCCGCCGGCCAGCACGCTGAAGATGCTG
>Ga0335073_10013149_pt1 | contig 11602 bp, 9 predicted proteins | sample Lox_Sample_22_FD_207093 | JGI IMG/M metagenome (GOLD analysis project Ga0335073, IMG submission 207093) | Soil microbial communities from Loxahatchee National Wildlife Refuge, Florida, United States - Lox_Sample_2.2 | ecosystem: Environmental > Terrestrial > Soil > Wetlands | place: USA: Florida... | reverse complement strand
AGCAAGGCGTCGAGCTGACTGCCCGGCACCTGCCGCAACGCGACGCCTTTTTCTAGGAGCTGTTCCTCAAGGCTGTGCCGGATGGCCAGAGTCCTCCGTTCCCACTCGTGCTGCAGATCGACCTGCAGCCGACGTACTTCTCTGCCAGATCGGGCGACGAGATCGGCGCTCGACGCGCGTCCAAGGCCCGTCGGGGCAAGCAGGTCTGCTGCCGCCGACGGGTCCTCGGCGCAGAGCGTGAGGAAGTCGGAGAAGCTGGCGAACAGCTCCTGCCGGTCGGACTGGATGACCGCGGCGTCGGCGAAGAATTCGTACACCTCGCCGGAGGCGGTGCGGTACCCCGCCTGCCGGGCGCCCTGCCGGCGGGTCGTTATGAGCCAGTCGCGAAAGAGAGACAGCAGCCGGTGGGCCTCCGCTGCGTAGAGGCGCCCGGACGGAACGTAGACGCGGAAGAGGAGGTTGGTCTGATCGGTCGCGATGGAGTCCTCTTCAAGCCCCGCGTAGGTGCCGAACCATCCTTGCTGCTTGATCTCGTGGGCGGCCATCCCCGGATCTGAGCCCAGCCGGGACTTGCACTTTCCGCTGTGAGCCGTAACGTTTGCGGAACGGTCCGCGCGTAGGGTTCGGTTCATGAGCAGCGTCCGCCTGGGGTCAGCGAGGACCTGGAGAGTCGTGCTCGGCGTCCTGGTCGTGGCGTCTTTCGCCGCCGCGGTCCCGCTGACCGTGCTGTCGGGTCAGATTTTCAACGCCCTGGTCGCGGCGGCGATCGGCGTTCCCTGCGCGGCGGTGGGCTGGCTGGTGACCCGGCGCCAGCCGGGCAACCCGATCGGCTGGCTGTTCCTGGTGACCGGACTCTTCCAGTTCTTGTCCACGGCTGGCGGAGACTACGGGTATTACGTCTACAGGCTCGGGCACCACCTTCCGCTGGGCGCGGCGGGGTCGGCCCTATCCCAGTTCTGGGGTCTCAGCCTGGTGCTGTTCGGCGCCGTCGTCCTGCTGTTCCCCGACGGCAGGCTGGCCTCGCGCGGGTGGCGGTGGACCCTGCGGGTCTACTGCGTGGCCTTCGCGCTGCTGGTCCTGGCGACCTGCGTGGCGATTGCCGGTGCCCTGGCCGCGCATCCGGTCCGCGTGGACTCCTCGGGGGGCCTGGCCGCGATGGATCACGCGGTCGGCTGGTTCGGCGCCGTCCAGGGCCCGCTCGGCGCCGTGACTATCGGGCTGTCAGTGGCCTTCATCGCCCGGCAGGCGCTGAGCTGGCGGCGCAGTGGCGGGGACCGGCGCCAGCAGCTGAAGTGGCTGGCCAGCGGGGGCGCCGTTACGATCATCTGCCTGGCCCTGGCGGTGTCCTTCAGCAATTCAGGCGTCCCGGTGATCGGCCTGGCCTGGTTCGGGGTCGCTGCGCTGCCGGTGTCGATCGGGGTGGGCATCTTGAAATACCGGCTGTACGAGATCGACCGGATCATCTCCCGGACCCTGGCCTACGCGATCGTGACCGGACTGCTGGTCGGCGTGTACGCCGGGCTGGTCCTGCTGGCCACCCAGGTGTTCAAGTTCCACAGCACGGTGGCGGTGGCCGCGTCCACCCTGGTGGCGGCCGCGCTGTTCAATCCGGTCCGACGGCGAGTGCAGCACGCCGTGGATCGCCGGTTTAACCGGGCCCGCTACGACGCCGAGCGCATGGTGACGGCGTTCGCGGCCCGCCTCCAGGACGCGGCAGACCCCGACGCGGTCTACGCCGACCTGACCGGCGTAATCCATACCGCTCTTGAGCCGACTCACATGTCGACGTGGATCCGGCCCGGCGATCGGCAGTGACACGGTACCCGTAAGCTGGACGATGGGCGCCGGGGACCACGGCTATCGGCAGCTCTGGGCCGCCCGGCATTGAGCTGAGTTGATCCATTCGCCGTGCGGCTGTGGCCCGGCGCGCGACGGCGGGCCGCTAAGGCAGAGCCGGCGCTGACGCCGGGCGCGGCGGAGCCGCCTTGATCGCATCCCGGTCCGCTACCGTGCGATGCTGCTTTTGGCTACCTTCGCGAGCTTGCGCTTCGGCGAGCTGGCGGCGCTGCACCGTGAGGACATCGACCTGGAGCACTGCAGCGTCAGGGTGGTGCGGTCGCTGGTGCAGACGGATGACGGACGGCTGATCGATGCGGAACCCAAGTCTCGGGCTGGCCGCCGGTTGGTGTCGTTTCCCCGGGAGATTGCCCAGGAGGTGCGCTGGCACCTGGATCGGTTCGTGGCTCCGGCGGAAGACAGCCTCGTCTTCGTGGGCCCGAAGGGCGGTCGTCTGCGTCGGCAGAATTTCCGGGGTATCTGGGTTAAGGCCTGTGATGAGGCTGGCTTGTCCGGTGTGCACCTGCCTGACCTGCGTCATACAGGCAACACGATGGCGGCGGCGACGGGCGCGAGCCTGCGTGAGCTGATGGAGCGGATGGGTCACGCCAGTCCGCGGGCCGCGCTGATTTATCAGCATGCGACCAGGGAGCGGGATGAGGTGATCGCGTCGGCGATGGGGGAGGCGTTCGTCTCTGCCCGGCGGAAGGGCACTAGCTCGCGTCGATCGGGCACGCAGCGGGCACGAAGGAGGCGGTCCGGGTCATGAGGGCTGATTACCACTTCGCAAGTACGGCGCTTGACCGGCGGTTTCGGCGTGGAGCGGGCGACGGGAATCGAACCCGCATGACCAGCTTGGAAGGCTGGAGCTCTGCCATTGAGCTACGCCCGCAGCAGCCACCCGGTCCAAGCCCGGAGCGGCTGACACCCGTAGCGTACCGTCTCCCGCCCGTACAAAGCCTCCCAAGCCAGGTCGGCCTCAAGCCCGTCCCGGTCACGACGCCCGCGGCGAGTACATCACCGGCAGCCGCGGCTGCCCTGGCCGGCACCGGTCGTCCCGGTTCGCCCGGTTCAGCGCCCGCCCGTCGATCTCGTCGTCCGCCACCCCCGCAGCGTAACCACCCCGGGTGGCATAGTGATCCAAGGACAGCGACCCCGGAGGAGACGAGGAGCAGATGCCGGCACAAGCGCAAGCGCAGATAGGCGTCACCGGGCTGGGCGTGATGGGCCGCAACCTGGCCCGCAACTTCGCCCGCCACGGCTACACCGTCGCCCTGCACAACCGGACGGCCTCCCGCGTCACCGACACCGTGGACCAGTTCGGCCACGAGGGCACCTTCGTCCCGACCACGGACCTGGGCGAGTTCGTGCAAGCCCTGGAACGCCCCCGGCGCCTGCTCATCATGGTCAACGCGGGAGCGGCCACCGACGCGGTGATCGACGAGTTCGCCCCGCTGCTCGAGCCGGGGGACATGCTCATCGACGGCGGCAACGCCCACTTCCGCGACACCCGCCGTCGCGAGGCCGCCCTGAGGCAACGCAACCTGCACTTCGTCGGCATGGGCGTCTCCGGCGGCGAGGAGGGGGCTCTGCGCGGCCCGTCCATCATGCCCGGCGGATCGGATGAGTCCTACCAGGCCCTCGGCCCCATGCTCGAGACGATCAGCGCCCACGTCGACGGAACCCCGTGCTGCACCCACATCGGCCCGGACGGCGCGGGCCACTTCGTCAAGATGGTGCACAACGGCATCGAGTACGCCGACATGCAACTCATCGCCGAAGCCTACGACCTGCTCCGCCACGCCGTCGGGCAAGAGCCCGCCCAGGCCGCCGAGACGTTCAGGACCTGGAACACCGGCCGGCTGAACTCCTACCTGATCGAGATCACCGCCGAGGTTCTCGCGCACACGGACCAGAACACCGGAAAGCCCTTCGTCGACGTCGTGCTCGACCAGGCCGAGCAGAAAGGCACCGGCCGCTGGACCGTCCAGGACGCGCTCGACCTGGGCGTCCCGGTCAGCGGCATCGCCGAGGCGGTCTTCGCCCGCTCCCTGTCCGGCCACGCCGACCTGCGCGCCGCCGCCCGCCACCTACCCGGACCAAGGCCGGCCGCCACCCAGAACGCCGATTTCGCCGGCCAGGTCGAGCAGGCCCTGTACGCGTCCAAGCTGGTCTCCTACGCCCAGGGCTGGAACATGATGGACGTCGGCAGCCAGGAGTACGACTGGCACATCGACCTGGGCCAGATAGCCGTCATCTGGCGGGGCGGTTGCATCATCCGGGCCGCGTTCCTGGATCGCATCCGCGCCGCGTACCAGGCCAGCCCCGACCTGCCCATGCTGCTGGCCGACGAGGAGTTCGGCAAGGACCTGGTCGGCGCACAGGAGGCCTGGCGCAACGTGGTGGCCACCGCCGTCCGTCTCGGCATCCCGGTCCCCGGCTTCTCGGCCGCCCTGGCCTACTACGACGCGCTGCGTGCCGAGCGCCTGCCCGCCGCCCTCATCCAGGGCCTGCGCGATTACTTCGGCGCGCACACCTACCGCCGTACGGACCGTGACGGCGTCTTCCACACGCTATGGGCGCAGGACCGCTCCGAGGAAAGTCGTTAGACCTTCTCTTATCCAGAACGGGCCCTTAGTCCAGTGGCTCGGCCACGCACTCGAACCACGTCACCGTGCGCGTCCCGTCACGGTAGTAGTCCCACATGAGCGCGTAGGCCGCGACCAGGCGCAGCCCGCGCCCCGCCTCGGCCAGGTCGTCGTCGTTACGCAGGGTGGGCGCGGTGGGCCCGCCGTCGTCGGTGACCTCGACGCGCACGCGGTCCGCGGCGGTCCGCACCGTGACGGTGATGATCCCGCCATCCAGGCGTGAGTCGCTGTGGTTGACGCTGTTGGTGACGAGTTCGGAGGTCAGCAGCGTCACCCGCTCGGTGCCGGGATGCCAACGCCTGCGCGACGCGGCCCTGCCGCCCGACGAAAGCCTGGACGTGCTCACCAAGGTCGCCGCCGACCTCCCCGACGAGTAACCCCGCCCCGCCCCAAACGAGATGAAACCCGGGTGTCATCGCCTTGGCCGTGGTTGGTGCCATGTCACAGGTGAACCAGGCGGCTCTTTGCGGAAATCTCAGCCCGGGCCGGGCCAGCTTGACATTAACGGAGCTAGTCCTTAACTGTGTCACTGATCCCTGCGACCCCACAGGACGGCGGTGTGCTCATGACTACCCTCACCCGGCGGACCAAGCACCTGGCCGGGCCTGGTCCCGACTGCCTGCTGGCCGCGGCCGGGCCGGGAAAGGCGTGACCGCCTCCCCGCCGGACCCGCCGGGTGCCCGCGAGGCCGCCCCTCCGGCTCCCGGATCGCCATCGCGGCATCTCGTGCTCCGGGCCTCGCAGGCCCGCTTCCTCGGCCCTCCCGCCTGGGCGCCCGCAGCCATCGGTGCGCGACGATGGTCGGCCATCGATGACCAGATCGGGGCGGCTGTCGGGGCGGTGCACACCGGGTTCGGCATCTGCGAGCTCGAGCCGGGCGGGAGCCTGCCCGGGCACGTGCACTCGTTCGAGCAGTCCTTCTTCGTCCTCTCCGGCGAGGTCGCGCTGACCACGCCGGAGGGCTCGTTCCTGCTCGGCCCCGACGACTACGGGCTCGTCCCGGTCGGCGTGCCGCACGCCTGGCGCAACGAGGGCGGCGCGACCGCACGGTGGGCCGACATGCTCGCGCCGCAGCCGCGCCGGCTCTACCACGGCGACACGACGCGGGTGGACCTGGAGCACGGGGCACGGCCCGTTCGGCCCGATCTGAAAGATCCGCGGACGCGGTCGTTCGGCCATATCGCGGCGGCCAGCATGAGCGGTCCGTCGCCCGATGAGGTCAGCATGCGGACCGCACGGCTGGTGTACAGCGGGATCACGGTGAAGATGATGGTCGACACCGACCTCGGGGCGCAGCTGCAGACGATGTTCATGGTGCAGTACGAGGCCGACGGAACGGCCGGGCCGCATGATCATCCGTTCGAGGAGACGTACCTGATCCTGGCCGGCGCGACCGACGCAACCTTCGACGGCCAGCCCTACCGGCTGGAGCGGGGCGACATCGCCTGGGCCGGGGCCGGGTGCGTGCACTCGTTCCGGAACGCCGGCCGCGAGCCGGTGCGCTGGCTGGAGACCCAGGCGCCGCAGCCGCCGGCCCGGTATTCCTACCGTTTCGCGGGGGACTGGGACTACCTGCGCGAGATCGCAGCGAAGGAGACAACGCAGCCATGAGCAGCTTCGTGATCGTCGGCGGCACCTCGGGCCTGGGCCTGGAGGTGGCCCGGTATTACGCCAGCGGCGGTCACCGCGTCACGCTGACCGGCCGCGACGCCGACCGCGCGGCGGCCGCGGCCAAGGAGGTCGGCGGCGACACCACGGGCCTCGCGCTCGACCTGGCCGCGCCGCAGGACATCGCTCCCGCCCTGGCCGGGATCGACGCCGTCGACGGCCTGGTCCTGGCCGCGATCGAGCGCGACGTCAACACCGTGACCGACTACGACATCGGCCGGGCCCTGCGGCTGGTGACGCTCAAGCTGGTCGGGTACACCGAGGTGGTGCACGCACTGCGGACCCGGATCGCTCCCGACGGCGCGATCGTGCTGTTCGGCGGCCTGGCCAAGGAGCGGCCGTACCCGGGGTCGACCACGGTCTCGACGGTGAACGGCGGCGTCGCCGGGCTGCTGAACACGCTGGTCGTGGAGCTCGCGCCGATCCGGGTCAACGCGATCCATCCCGGCATCGTCGGCGACAGCCCGTACTGGCGGGACCGCGACCTCAGTCACGTGATCGCGCGGACCCCGTGCGGTCAGCTGGCCCGGATGGCCGACATCGTGGACGCGGTGGCGTTCCTGCTCGGCAACCGGGCGGTCAACGGCGTCAGCCTCAACGTCGACGGCGGCTGGCTGCTCGGCTGAGGCGCTACTCGGCTGAGGCGCTACTCGGCTGAGGCGCGTCACTGCCCGGCGGCGGAGGGCATTGACTGTAGCCAGACCAGGCCCGGACCGGACAGAACAGCGCAGGGATACTCGCCGTTCCGGCTCGAGCCGCCCTGGAGCTGCGTGACCTGGATGGCGACCGTGCTGTCGAACATGCCGACGTGCCTGGGATCGGCGCGCAGCGACTGGCCCGCGGTCAGCTCCCGCCGCACCACGTCGCCGGCCAGCTCGACCCAGGCCCGTCCGGAACCGCCGATCCGCCACAGCGCCAGGCCGTGCTCGGCCGGGACGGCCCGCATCTGCACGGCGGGCGTCCGGGCCATGAAGCCGGACCTGCGGAACAGGTAACCCTCATCCTGGGGACCGACGTCCACGCCGAGGATGCGGCCAGGTCGCTGCGACGCGAACGCGACCACACCCGGTTCACCGGTGGCCGTGTAGGCGCACACCCCGGTCTCGTCGGCGACGGCCATCTCGATCGAGTCGGTCATCCAGGCGAATCGGCCGGCCTCGCCGATGACGCATTCGCCCGGATCGAGAAAGATCGACAGCATGGGCTGGGTCACGCCAAGGAGCTGATCCCGCATCCCCCCGCCCTCCCTGGCGGATGCTTCCGCCGCACCCTACCGCCCCCCTTGACCCAATCAGGTGCGGCGGAAGCACCCTGCGGGTCCTTTTCTATTCGCGGGAGCACGAGGGGCGAATCCCGCAATCCATACATACTGCCGGTCTCCCTAGCAACACTGATCCCAGATGTCACACAGGCCTGGCGGACCGGGGCGATCGCCGCGGCGAGCCGCCGCGGCGCTATAACATCTCGCGGTCTGGCTGCTGAGCCAGCCCGTGTTCCACGGCGTAGCGGGCGGCGTCGACCCGGCCGCCGAGCCGGAGCTTGCGGTAGATGGTGGCCAGGTGCCGCTCCACCGTCCCCGGGCTCAGGTAAAGCCGCGCGGCGATCTCCTTGTTGGTCAGGCCGTCGGCGAGAAGCCGCAGCACTTCGGCCTGGCGGGCGGTCAGGTTACCCGGCAGCGGGGTGACCGCGACCTCCACCGTCTCCGCGAGCGCCTCGGTCACCTGAGCCAGCAGCTGCGGGTTCGCGATCTCGTGCGCCATCGCCTCCGCCTTGCGCAGGTGCCGGGCCGCCTCCTCGGCCTGGCCCAGCTCGTGGCAGGCGCGGCCCAGGCCGATCATGGCCTCGATCACGTCGTGGGTATGGCCGCCGGTTCCGGAGGCTGCGACCGCGTCGGCGTAGAGCTCGGCCGCCTGCTTCCAGTTCCGCTGCCTGGCCTCGAGGTTGCCCTGGCTGCACAGGATCAGGCTCATGATCTGGGGCTGGCCGACGGCTAGTTCCGCGGCCTCGGCGAGCGAGATGTGCGCCGCCTGCCACCGGCCGTCCCTGATCAGCACGTCGGCCAGGTTGAGCAGGCCGATCGCGATCGAGCGCGGCTCGCCGAGCTGGCGCTTGATGATCAGGTTCTGTTCGAGCAGTTCCCTGGCCCGGCCGAAATTCCCGTCGTCGATCTCGACCAGGGCCAGGTTGTTCGTGGCCATGGCCAGTTTCGCGCGGTCGCCGGCCGCGGCGCGCAGGTCCAGCGCGGCCTGGAAGCTGCGCCGGGCCTCGGCCCGCTCGCCCAGGTAGCGCTGGGCCGAGCCGAGCACGGTAGCCGCGAAGGCCAGGTCCTCGCCCGGCTCGAATGGCTCGAAGATGTGCATCCCCTGCCGGGCCAGGCGAACCGCCTCGGCGTAGTCGTCGTTCTCCACGGCCAGCACGGCGGCCGCGCACAGGGCTCGCCCGATTCCTCGGCTTTCCTCCGCGGTCCGTACGGGATGTTCGCTGGCCGCGGTGAGGAACCTCGCCAGCCAAGTCCGGCCCGCGGAGAGCCGGCCGCTGATCAGCCACCAGCGCCACAGGGCGGCGCAGACCTCCAGGCCGAGGTCGATCTCGCCGCTGTCGAGGGCCCACTGCAGCATCGCGCGCAGGTCGTCGACGGCTGAGGCCAGCCGGGCGGACCAGCGGCGCGCATCCGGCCCGACGAGGGAGCTCGCGCTCTGGATGGCCAGGTCGGCGAAATGCATGGCGTGCCGACGCCGAGCCTGCGGTGCTTCGCCTGCCTCCTGCAGCCGTGCGGTCGCGAACTCACGGATGGTCTCGACCATGCTGAACCGGTTCTGTTCCAGGCCGCGGGTGACCACCAGCCAGGACGCGTCCACCAGGCCGCGGACGACACCTGCCACCTCCTGCTCGCCGACGCCGGTCACCGCCTGAGCATCCGCCAGGCTGAACGGCGTGTTGAACACGCTGAGCAGCCGCAGGGCCCGCCGCTGGCCGGGCGGGAGCAGGTCGTAACTGGCCCGCAGCACGTCGGCGAGCTTGCGGCTGCCCGGGGCGCCGGGCGGGTCGTACTCCAGCAGCGTGACCCGCTGCTGCAAGATCTCGCGGACCGACAGCGTCCCGACCCAGCCCGCGATCAGCTCGATGGCCAGCGGCAGCCCGCCCAGCCTGCGGCACAGCTCGCCGACCGCGTGCGGCGCCACGTCGGCGGCGGAGAAGCCCGGCAGCCGGTCGCCGGCCCGGGCGATGAACAGCTGGACCGCGTCGCAGGCCGCGATTTCGCGGCCACCCGCGGCGACCGGGGGACAGTCGAGCGGGGGGATGGCCCAGCACACCTCGCCCGGCACCCCCAGCACCACCCGGCTGGTGACCATGATGCACAGGTCCGGGGCCGAAGCGAGGAACTCCGCGGCCAGCCCGGCCACCTCTTCGCGGAAGTGTTCGGCGCCGTCGAGCAGCAGCAGCCCGGACCGTCCCCGCAACGCGGCCAGCGCCGAATCACGCCAGGACACGCCGGGCCGCTCGCGCAGGCCGAGGCGAGAGGCGAGGACCGAGACCACCGGCCTGGGCGGCTGGATCGCTTCGAGCGACACGAACACCACGTCGCCGCCCCTGGCGGCCCAGCGCCGCGCGGTCTCGATGGCCAGCCGGGTCTTGCCGACCCCGCCGGGCCCGGTCAGGGTGATCAGCCGCGACCGGGTCAGCAGCCCGGCCAGCTCAGCCAGCTCACGCTCCCGCCCGACGAAGCTGGACTGCGCGATGGGCAGCCGGGGCGTTCGCTCCTCGGCTGGCTCCTGCGTTCCGGCCGGTTGCTCTCCGGCTCGCTCCTGCCCCTGCGCGGGCTCCTGCTCGAGGCTGGCCGAAGCTTCCAGCTCCGCGATGGCCGCCCTGGCCCGTGCCGACGGCCGCGATCGCCCGGTTTCCCACCGGTTCACGGTCGCGAACGACACGCCGAGCCGTCGTGCCAGCTGCTCCTGGCTGAGTCCGAGCCGGGCGCGCAGCAGCCGGAGTCGTGCCGCGAACGACGCCTCCGGCGGCTCGCTGTCCACCTACGTAGCGTACGGCTTAGCCGCCCGGATCGGCCCGGACCTCGTGGCCGAGTTCCTGGCGGAGCTGCTCCTCGACCAGCCGCCAGCCGGTGCCGAGCGCCGTGGTCATGGCCGCTCGCAGGTTGTCGGCCGCATCGGCCACCTGGTCGGCGAGCTGCCGTACCTCGGCCAGCGTCCGCGCCGTGACCATCACATCGTGCGAACGCCGCTCGTCGTGCAGCGTCACCATCACGCTGCCCGGCCGGGTGGCCCAGGTCTCGTGGATCACTCGGTTGCGTTCCTTGTTGGCCAGGCGGCAGGCCCGCAGCGCGGCCAGCAGCGCCTCCTTGGCCGGCTCCGTGATGCCGGTGTGATACCTGGTGATCCGCTCGCAGTCCTCGATCAGCGCCGCGGCCATCAGCCGTCCGTCGACCACCGCCGCGTACTTGCTGCCGACCAGCGCGCTGAACGCCGCCCGCAGGATGCGTTCCAGGTAGGCCGCCTCGAGCACCACGCCGCCCAGCGCGTGCCGCAACTCATCGACATCCACGCTAGTGAGCATGGCGCAACCGGAGCCATGATTGAAGGCCGCCGTCGCAGGACGAACCGCTACACTCGCCTTCAGGACGGGCTGTAGCGCAGTTTGGCTAGCGCGCCGCGTTTGGGTCGCGGAGGCCGCCGGTTCGAATCCGGCCAGCCCGACGACAGCCAGCCCGACGACGGCCAGCCCGACGACGGCCAGCCCGGTCACGAAGCCGGGGTGCTCAGCCGCTCACCGCTGGCCAGTACCCCGAGCAGCGCCCTGACCGCCTCGGTGACCGGCTTCAGCGTCTCGTCGTCGGGCAGTTCGAGCGCGGCCGGCGGCGGCGTCCCGGTCGAAGCCGCCTCGCTCACCGCCCGCAGCGCCGTGCATAGCTGTCGCACGGCAGCGGGATCCGGCGCGCTGGCGCCCCGGCTGACCTCCAGCGACACCGCCGTGACCGCGTCCAGCACCTGTTCCAGGCCGACCACGGCGGGCCACCAGGCGGCCGCGCTGCGGCTGACCGAGGGCGGTTCGGACATCGTGCGCTGGAACTCCGCCCGCAGGTCGCCCAGGGCCCGGTACGTCGACCGCAGCCGCCGCGCCCGTACCGCCGACGAAGGCGAAGCCACGGCCGCCCCCAGGACCTCGTTCATGTACGAGCACACATCGAGCGCCGCCTGCCCGAACTTCCCCGGCAGATGCGCGTACCAGCTCATCGGCCACGGGGCGAATCCGATCACCAGCACGATCGCGCAGCCGATGAGCGTGTCGATCAGCCGGTCTCCGGCCAGTCGCCAGCCGATCGGCTTGAGCAGGTCGACCAGCACCACCACCAGCGGGGTGAGGAACGTGGCCAGCAGCCCGTAGTTCCGGATGCGCCCGTACGGCAGCAGCGCCGCCAGCACACCGAACGGGACCAG
>Ga0335073_10013148_pt1 | contig 11603 bp, 9 predicted proteins | sample Lox_Sample_22_FD_207093 | JGI IMG/M metagenome (GOLD analysis project Ga0335073, IMG submission 207093) | Soil microbial communities from Loxahatchee National Wildlife Refuge, Florida, United States - Lox_Sample_2.2 | ecosystem: Environmental > Terrestrial > Soil > Wetlands | place: USA: Florida... | reverse complement strand
ACAAGCAGCGGTACAATAGCGTGCAGAAAAGCCCCTCAAATCTGACCCTGACGTTCGTGTGCAAGGAGCAACAACCATGACACCCTTGGGACGCAGTCTATTGGTCATGACCGCATCTCTGCTGCTGACGGCAACTGGCTTTGCGCAAAGCTATCCGAATGCCGAGTACCACGCGGACGGCAATGGCGGCGATCAATCGGCCGACCTGCGATTCATGAGAGAGGCGGTGCAGCAGAACAGGGCGAAAATCGATTTGGCATTCCTGGCGCTGCAAAACTCCGACAACGAGCAGGTGAAAGCGTTCGCCTTGCAGGTGCTGGGCGACTATCGCAAGGCGAACGGCGATCTGGGCGACATTGCCACCCAGCAGTTCGTGGAGCTGCCGGCTGCGGTCGATTCCAAAGACCAGCACAATTTCGAGGCGCTCTCACAACTGCGGGGCGCGGCTTTCAACAAGGCCTATATGGAGGCGATGCTGCAAGGCCAGCAGAAGGATATCGCGAGGCTCAAACAGGAAGCGGCCAAAGGTAATAACCAATCCATGATCGATTGGGCGCGCCAGACGCTTCCCACCATCGAAACCACCTATAAAGAAGCGCAAAAGGTCGCACCCCTGGTTGGCGTTCATGCAACGCTGACCAGCGAAGAACAGAAAGCTCTCAACGCCGGCAAGCCCGCTAGTACGGCGTCGCAGGGCGCACGCTAAAGCAAGCTCGCCGCACTCGCCTGGCGGTTCGCATCCCTTCGTGCGAAGGTTGGGCGGCGAGGTTGTGCTCAATCGGAGCGCCCGCCGCTGCGCTGCGTAGGTGCCGGCTAATGGCCGGCTCGCGGCACGGGATATTTCTTAAACATCTTTTCCACGGCAGTATTGACCTGAGTCACCAGCTTCCCTCGGTTGTCGCTGAGGTTCTCCCGAGCTATGCCGCGCCACGCCAGTTTCCTCTGACTGGCGTCGATCAGGTCCACGACAAGCTGTCCCTTATGAACCACCGCGGTGGTCGTCGAGCCCGGCACCGCGCCCCACATCATGAAGCTCTGATCGAACGGAGGAACACTGCCGTACCCGCTGTAAAAGTCGGAGTAACTCACCGCCATGTCCGAGTCCATCGAACCGTACATCTCAATGTACAAGTCCGGATGTTCGCTTACCTGTTGCAATCCCCGGGCGGTGAGTTCTTCCTCAATCGCGCCGGCGATGGTGTCCGCCAGCAGCGGTCGCGATACGGCGCCCCGCGGGGCCCACGTAAAGGTCTTGAACTTGCTGAAATCGAGGTTTTTGTCGAACTCCACTTTGATCTTCTGCGCCGGCGCACTGATGGCTGTCAGGGCAAGGAGCGCATAGGGAAGCAGGCGACAGGCAAGCAGATGAGCGCGACTAGGGCGCATGGGTTCTCCTCTCGGCACTTCAACCGCAAAGCTGGTTCGGGTTCGACGGCTGGCACAGCGGCGGCGCTGATGATGGCTCATTCATATACCTTCAACTCCTTGCCGCGCGTCTCGGGCAAGACTGCGGCCGCTGCGATCATGATCAGGTAGGCAATGACGGCGAAAGTCGCGATCGCCCGGCCCAGCGGCATGGTTTTACCGAGGTAGCCGACCAGCGTGGGAAACAACGCCCCGATGGCACGTCCCACATTGTAGGAGAATCCCTGGCCCGAACCGCGCACCCGGCTGGGAAAAAGCTCGGTGAAGAACGCGCCGATCGGGCTGAACGCGCCCGAGGCGAAGAATCCCAGCGGAAATCCCAGCACCAGCATCACCGAATTGCTGATGGGTAAAAACGTGTACGCCGTGATCGTAAGGAACGAGCAGGCGGCGAAGAGGATCAGCGTGCGCTTGCGGCCCAGCGCGTCGGCCAGGTACGCACTGACGATATACCCCACGAACGAACCGACGATCACCACGATCAGATACCCGCCGGTGTTCAAGACCGACAGCTTGCGCACCGTCTTCAGAAAGGTCGGCAGCCACGTAGTGATGGCATAGTAGCCGCCCTGAACGCCGATGGCCAGCAGCGAGGTCAACGCCGTGATCTTCAGCACCGCCGGGCTGAAGATCTCCATGAAGTGGGTTTCGTGGCGCTTCTCGACGGTGTCGCGAGTTCGCGAGTAGATTTCGGGCTCTTCCACTCTCTGCCGGATGTAGAACACGAGAAAGGCCGGCAGGATGCCGATCCAGAACATGGCGCGCCAGCCCCAGTCGCCCGGCAGCTTCGACAGCAGCACCATATAGAAGAAGGCAGCGACGCCCCAGCCGATCGCCCAGCCGCCTTGCACCGTCCCTACAGCCTTGCCACGATATTCGGCGCGAATGGTCTCGCCCATCAGCACGGAGCCGACGGCCCATTCGCCGCCGAATCCCAGGCCTTGCAAGCCGCGGCACAACAGTAATTGCCAGAAGTTCTGCGCGAAGCCGCTGAAGAACGTGAACAGCGCGAACCAGAGAATGGTGATCTGGAGCACCTGCACGCGCCCGAAGCGGTCGGCCAGCAGGCCCGCGATCCAGCCGCCCAGCGACGACATCAGCAGCGCGGCCGTGCCCAGCCAGCCGGCGTCGCTTTTGCTGAGGCGCCAGGCCGCGATGAGGCTGGGGATGACGAAGCTGTACACCATTACGTCCATGCCGTCGAGGGCCCAGCCCCCGAAGGTGGCCAGCAGCGCGCTTTTCTCTTTGGGCGAGAGTTGCGAGAGCCAGGATCCCCCGGCGGGCGGAGACGACGCAGGCTTAAGAGTGGTAGAGGGCATGCGCCCCTCCCGTGATCGATTGAAATGCGATCAGGTCCGCGTCAGGCCTTTCGCGAAGAATAGTCTGGTGCTTCGCGACCATTCTAACCACGAGGAAGCGGCGGTTCCAGAAAGAACATAAAGCGCGAAGGCAAGGAGCCTCTGACTAACGTCCCCCGGAGGCTGAAAGGCCCGGCTCGCCGGTTTTGTGCCGCCGGCTGAAGAGGCGGCTGAAAACTCTAGGAATTTGGAAGAGCATGAGTCAGGGCACGACTTCAGTCGTGCCGATCTCGTTTCCTTTCTTGATTCCGAGCGGGCTTCAGCCCGCAAAACCACTTTTTGAGTGATGACTCAAGACGCCGACTGAAGTCGGCTAGTGAATAATAAGGTTGGATCGTGTTCGGCACGAGTAAACTCGTGCCCTGACTCATGTCCTCCGAAGTCGGAGTTTTTCAGCGCCTCGGTAAATGCCCCCGTTACGGCTTCGCGGACTTGCGAATCTCGACGGTGCTCCAGGTTTTATCGGCGGCGTGGCAGAGGCTTTCCAGCGGGCAGTCGGCGCACTTGGGGTTGCGCGCGATGCACAGGGCGCGGCCGTGCAGGATGATCTGGTGGGCAAAGAGGATCCACTTGTCGCGCGGGACCACCTGCATCAGGTCCTGCTCGATCTTCTGCGGGTCAGTATTTTTGGTCAGCTCCAGCCGGCGTGAGATGCGTTGCACATGCGTATCGACGACCACGCCGTCCGCAATGTGGTACCAGGTGCCGAGGACCACGTTGGCGGTTTTGCGCGCCACGCCGGGGATGGTCAACAGCTCGTCCATGGTGCGGGGCACCTCGCCGCCAAACTCGCTTATGATCCTGCGCGCTGCGCCCACCAGCGACTTCGACTTGTTGCGAAAAAAGCCCGTGGATCGGATATCGTCTTCCAGATCTTCCGGCTTGAGTGCGGCGAAGGCTTCCACCGTTGGATACTTCTGAAACAGGATCGGCGTGACCATGTTCACGCGCACGTCGGTGCATTGCGCCGAGAGAATGGTTGCGACCAGCAGTTCCCACGCGCTGTGGTGTTGCAACGCGCAGGTCGCGGCGGGATAGCGCTCGTCGAGCCGCCTCAGGATTTCGTGGACGCGCTCGGGCGCGAGCGGATTGTAGCCCTTTGAGGCGATCGCGGCCTTTCGCTCTAACTTCGTCGCCGTCTTGGCGGCCTTCACCGGCTGGCGTGGCGGCGGCGCCGCTTGCGCGATCCGAGTCTTGGCCCGAGCAGGCGCACTTGCCACCTTGTCCTGTCGCCCGCTGTGCGACGGCCGGCGCGGCATGATGCCACGAGGCATTCTTAGCTCCTGTATTACGCGAGGAGATTATAAAGGGCAGTCAGCTCCGACCATGGAATCACATCCAAAGCGTGGCTGCGTTGACTTTCACAGCCGGTTCTTTAGACTGTGTTCATGGGCAGCGCCAAAACCGTTTCGATCAGTCTTCCCTCTGACCTTCTCGTCGAGGCACAAGCGCTGGCTGAGCGCGAGAATCGTAGTGTAAGCGAGTTGTTCGGCGAAGCCCTGCGCCGCTATATGCTCGCCGACAAAGAGTGGGAAGCTCTGCTCAGCCGCACCCGGGCTGCAGGCCGAGCACTCGGAATACGCTCGGAAACCGACGTAGAACGGCTTTCCGACGAATTCAGGCGGGAAAAGCGGCACCCCAAAATCGGATGAGCCGCGTAGTTGCTGACACTAACATTTACATCTCCGCCCTGATGTTCGGAGGATTGCCTGGCCTCTTTCTCGAGCTGGCTTTCCGCCGGGCATTCCTGTTGATCACTTCTGCAGCGCTATTGGACGAACTCGACGACAAGCTTCGCGCCAAGTTTGCGGTGCACCTCGAAGATGCGGCATTGATTCGCCGCAAACTCGAAGGCGCTGCAGAGGTCGTCGAACCTGACTTCGTGCTCCACGTCATCAAGAGCGATCCCGAAGACAATCGTGTCCTGGAGTGCGCTGTCGCCGGCAAAGCCGATTTCGTCGTCAGCGGGGACCGGCACCTGCTGCAGCTCGGATCCTATGAAAGCGCTCACATCGTTACCGTCCGGAAATTCCTGGATTTCGTACCTTCGCACCGTGGCGGACTACAATAACGCGAAGCACCAATGCCAACTGGGTGATCGCAATGGACACTACTAAGACCGCAGAGCAACCGGTTTCGCTAGAGCTTCACGCAGTCCCTCTCACGCTGGAAGGCCTGAGTGTGCTGCACCAGATGTTTCGTTTCCGCTGGCCGGAGTGGCGCAAGCTCAACGCTGCGCGCCAGCAGGAGATCGCGCGGGAGGCCGCGTCCGCACTTTCCGCAGCCGAGGCAGCCGGGCAGAGCGCCATCTACTCGCTGCTCGGCCACAAGGGCGACCTGATGCTGGTGCACTACCGCGATTCGTTCGACGAGCTCAATGCCGCCGAGCTTGCGCTGAATCGCACCGCTCTCCAGGAATTCCTGGAGCCGATGCATTCGTACCTGTCCGTAGTCGAGCTCGGACTCTACGACTCCAGCGTGAAGCTGTTTCGCCAGCTTGCCGAGCGAGGGGTGGCGCAGTTTTCGGAAGAATGGAACCGTGAGATCGAGCAGACCATGGAGCGGCAGCGGCAGGCGATGCGCCCGCGCCTCTATCCCAAGATCCCCGACAGCCATTATCTTTGTTTCTACCCCATGGACCGCAAGCGCGGCGAAGACAAAAACTGGTACACGCTGCCCATCGAAGAGCGCCAGCGGCAGATGGAGGAGCACGGCATGGTGGGCCGCCGTTACGCCGGCAAAGTGCAGCAGATCATCACCGGCTCCATCGGCTTCGACGACTGGGAGTGGGGCGTGGACCTGTTCGCCGACGATCCTCTCATCTTCAAGAAGCTGATTTACGAGATGCGATTCGACGAAGTCAGCGCCGTGTACGCGGCCTTTGGGCAATTCTTCGTGGGCGTGCGCTGCCCTGTCCAGAAGCTCGGGGATTGGCTGGGACTGGAAGGCTAAAGCATTTTTGGGGTCGCCGCAGCCGGGTAGAGCCGGCCTTTCAGGCCGGCGTTAAGGTGTGTTCCCACCAGGCAGGGCCGAAATGGTCATTGACAATGACCACTTCGGCCCGAAGATTTTGCTCACCATGGACGCGGCGCTGAAGCGCCGCTCTACCCTTGCGGAGCTATAGTAGCTCCGAACGTGACCGCAGCAGCCAGCGGAAACCAGACTCTTTGGCGCGCGTCGCGCCACTGCTACGGTGTAGATTTGTTAAGCTCCTGTGGCAGAATGTCTTGCGGCAACGCTTTGATTGCCGAAAGCGCAACAGTCGAGCCCATTCGGGGTTCATAGCCATGTCAGCATGGTTTTGAGATGTAGGCCGGTTCGCCTCAGGGGTATGACAAGGGCGAGGCGAAGGAGCTGAAGATGAACATCCAGTGGCGGTATAAGAACGCACTTACAGCGTTTCTTTTCCTTATTCTCTCGGCAGGAATGCTTTTCGCGCAATACCAGGGCCAATCTGCTCCTCCCCCGGCCTACGGTCAGGATCAGTCCGGTTACGGCCAGGACCAGGGCGGTTATCCGACGCCCCCGCCCACAGCCCAGAACAGCTACCCCGACCAGCAAGGTTATCCGCCACAGGGCTATCCGCCACAGCAAGGCTATCCGTCCCAGCCCGGACAAGCCGGCCCGCAGCAACAGCAACAGGACCCTCCGGGACGCGTGGCCCGCGTGCAGTACATGTCGGGTGATGTCTCCATTCAGCCGGGCGGCGTGAACGACTGGATTGCCGCCAGCCAAAACCGTCCGCTGACCACCTCCGACCGCATCTGGACCGACAAGAACTCGCGCGCCGAACTGAACGTTGGCGACGGCTTCTTGCGCATGAACTCGGAGACGAGCGTGACGCTGACCAACGTCAGCGACAACGCGGTCCAGATCGAACTCGATCAGGGAACGGTGGCGATCACGGTTCGCCACCTGGAGCAAGGCGAGATCTACGAAGTCGATACTCCTAACTATGCCTTCACAGTGACGAAGGCCGGCGAGTATCGCTTCGACGTTTATCCCAGCGAAGACCAGAGCTGGGTCACGGTGAGAAAAGGCAACGGCGAAGCTACCGGCCGCGGCACGGCGGTTCGTGTGAATTCCGGCGAGCAGGTGCGTTTCACCAGCGGCAACTCGCTGCAACACACAGCCGAGTCGGTGCCGGCGCGCGACGGCTTCGACGATTGGGTCCAAGTGCGCGACAAGCGACTCGACGAATCGCTTTCCGCGCGCTACGTTTCGCCTGGCGTGATCGGATACCAGGACCTCGACCAGTATGGGCGCTGGCAACCTACGCCTGCGTACGGCAACGTGTGGGTACCCTACTCGGTGCCGGTGGGTTGGGCGCCATATCGCTTCGGACATTGGGTATGGATCGCGCCGTGGGGCTGGACATGGGTTGACGATCAGCCTTGGGGATTCGCGCCCTTCCACTATGGCCGTTGGGTGTATTGGGGCGGAGGCTGGGCGTGGGCGCCGGGCCCGGTTGGATATTGGACTCCCTATTACTCTCCGGCGCTGGTGGGTTGGATTGGCGGCCCGGGCTTCGGTGTCGGCTTTGGATTCGGCAGCGGTTTCGGCATTGGCATCAACTTCGGATGGTTCCCGCTGGGCTGGGGTGAGCCGTTCTATCCGCGCTATGCGGGTTGGGGTTGGGGTGGCTGGTATCGCGGAGGGGGATACGTCAGCAACACCTATATCCGCAACGTGAACATCACCAACACGAACATCACCAACATCACGAACGTCACCAACAACTACTACAACAGCAACGCCGCCGCGCCGCACTATGGCTTCCGCAACACGCCGGGCGCGGTGACGGCGGCTCCGGCATCGGCGATCACCTCAGGCGCGGCCATCAATCGCGTGGGCGGCGCAGTACCGGCTTCCGAACTGGGCAGGGGCAACCTGCTGGGTGGGGCAAGCGTGAATCCGACCCATCAGTCGGTGCTGGGAGGAAACACGGCGCTAACCCACGGACTTCCTCCCTCGTCCGCGTTCGGACGCAGCGTGGTAACCGCGAACAAGCCTGCCAACAACCTGCGGCCGGCCAATCTGCAAAGCGCGAATGCGGCGACGTTGTCGCACGGGAACTTGAATGCTCTGGCCCGCGGTGGGACTTCTGCCACAAACGCAGCGGCTCCCAACACGCGACTGGGTGGCACCGTCTCTAGCCCGGGAACGGCGACGGCCAATGGCCGGACGGCAGGAACCGGGTCCGGAATTCAGACCCACGGCCCGGCCACGGCCGGCACAGAGGCTCACGTGGATACCACTCCCACCAGCCAGGGTGGGCACTACGTTCCGCGTCCGCCTTCTGCCGGTGGCGCTGCAAGCTCGGCAACTCGCCCGGGAAGTGTCGGCTCAACTTACTCGCAGAGCCAGGGTCAAGGTGCTGCCGCTAACAATGGACACGGAAGCGCCAACGGGACATCGTCGGAAAACCGCAGCCCGGTGACTAATGGCAACCAGCCTTACGGTTCGCCGAGCAACTCGACGGTTCCGCGGCCGCCGTCCACGTATCAGCCAAGCCGTCCGGCAACTACGGCAACTCCGTCGCAATCGTCTGCGCCGTCTTCTTCTGGATCAAAAGAATCGTCGCACTCCGGATCCAAGGAGTCGTCGCATGGTGACTCTTCACACGGTCCGGGTGCTGCATTATCGCTGCCGCATTCCCCTTCGGGATACTCGTCTCGTCCGGCTCCCACATATTCTGCTTCGACCGGATACTCGAGCCGTCCCCTCAGCGGGAGCTACTCCAACGGCAATCGCAGTTCGTATAGCGCCAGTCCGAGCTACAACTCGGGGCGAAGCTATGGTTCGACTTCCTCGTACAGATCGGCCGCTCCCTATTTCGGTAACCGCAGCTCCAGATCCGCTTCCGCTTATAACAGCCGCAGCTACGGAACGAGTCCGACTTATTCCAGCCGCAGCTATGGAGCGAGCCCGGCGTATTCGGCGCGCAGCACGAGTTCGTACTCTGTGCCGCGCAGCTCGCCATCCAGCAGCTACCATGCGCCAAGTGGTGGCGGTTCGCATAGCAGTGGAGGTTCGCACTCCGGGGGCGGCGGCGGACACGGCCGTTAAACCGCGCAACCATGCGAAGCATGTACTGGGGCAGCCAACTCGGCTGCCCCGATTTTCAGGAGGTCAAAGTTCTTTCAGGCAGGCTGCTTACCAAGTATGGTAGCTCTCCTCCGGCACAAATTGCCCATGATTCGAAATATAAGACCAAAATTCCAATTCTCATATATTTCGCGTCTCGAAGTGCTTATAATCTTGGAAGCTATTGCTTAGCAGAGGGTTAGCAGGTTGACTCCCCGAGCGGACATGGCATCTAAGTTGCTCGAACGAGGTGGGCTGGTGCGCGCGACGCAATCCGTGCGCCCAGCCTCCGGTCCCGGAATCGCCAGCACGCAGCCGATTGGCGCTATGGGACGAGGGCCTGAGCCGGCAATGGATCGTACTCTGCAAACCCGCTTCTTCGCGGTGTTTCTGGCGCTGCTCAGCGTCGCCGCGATCGTGTTTGCCTGGATCAACTTCCAAAAGGACCGTGAATACTCTGCTCCCTCCGATGGCGTCTGGTGGATGGAAGACGGCGGGCATCTGCGGGCGCAACGGGTCGAACTGGACGGCCCCGGTGAGAAGGCAGGCATTAAGCCGGGCGATCGCTTGCTCGCCATCGATGGCCGCAACGTAACCAGCGTCGGCAGCAAGGAACAACAACTCTATCGCGTCGGCGTATGGTCCAAAGCGACGTATTCGCTGGTGCGGCAGGGTGTGCCGCTGGATGCGCCGGTCATTCTTGTGCCGACGGACCGCTCGCTGTACGCCGGACTGCGGCTGATCGCTCTGGTTTATCTCGGCATTGGCATGTACGTGTTGCTGCGGCGCTGGACCGCTCCCCGGAGCACGCACTTTTATATTTTCTGCCTGGTCTCGTTCATCTTCTACGCCTTCCATTACACCGGCAAGCTGAACGACTTCGACTGGATTGTCTACTGGACTAATGTTGTGGCCTGGCTACTACAGCCGGCATTGTTCCTGCACTTTTCGCTGGTCTTCCCTGAGCGCAAGCGGCTGGTGAATCGACGGCCCTGGCTGGTTCCTGCGATTTACGTCCCAGCCATGTTGCTGCTGGCCACCCACATCAGCGCTATCACGCTGTTCGAACCCAGCGAAGTGCTGCGCTGGAACCTGGACCGCCTCGAGTGGGTATACCTGGCGGCATACTTCATCGCCGCGACGGTCACTTTGTGGGACAGCTACCGCCATGCCGAGTCGGCCATCCTACGCCAGCAGATGAAGTGGGTGACGCGCGGCACCATTCTGTCGGTCGCGCCGTTTACGATCTTCTACATCATCCCCTACCTGTTCGGCGCCCTGCCCGGCTTGGGCATGAAGTTCTCTGTGCTGTCGCTGGTGTTTTTGCCGTTGACCTTCGGCTATGCCATCTTCCGTTACCGGCTGATGGACGTGGACCTGATCTTCAAGCGCGGCATGGCATACACCATCGCGGCGGGCGCGATCACGGCTGCCTACTTCGCCGCCGTCGGCATGGCCTCGGTGCTCTTCCACCAGAACTTCCCCAGCGTCGGGCCCATCGGCCTGGTGATCGCCATCGCGGTAACCGCCATTCTCTTCGACCCGTTCAAGAACTGGGTGCAGGAGCGGATGGACCGCGTCTTCTATCGCAAGCGCTATGACTATCGGCGGACGCTGATCGAGTTTGGCCGCGACCTGAACTCCGAGACCGACCTCGACAAGATGCTGAGCTCTATCGTCGATCGGCTCTCGCGCACGCTGCTGGTCGACCGCCTGGCCATCCTGCTCTCCGATCCCGAGCAGCCGGAGCGATTTTCTCTGGCCAAGTCCTACGGCATCTCGCAGGTCAGCGGGCTGAACCTCGACTTCCTCCACGTGGAGCGGCCCGAGTGGCAGGCCGGTCACCTGTTCTTCGACAACACGCACCATGCCGTGCGGGAGACGCCCCCGGCGCGCGAGACCATCCGCAAGCTGGATCTTAACTATTACATCCCCTGCATGGTGATGAATCGCATGATCGCCGTGCTGGGACTGGGCAAGACCGCGGAAGGCGACTTCCTCTCCAGCGAAGACGTGCAGTTGCTGGAGACGCTGGCCGGCTACATCGGCATCGCCGTGCAGAATGCGCGGCTCTACAAGTCGCTGGAGGAAAAGGCCGGCCAGTACGAACGGCTGAAGGAATTCAACGAGAACATCGTTGAATCGATCAGCGTGGGAGTGATGGCGGTCGATCTGGAAGATCGCATCGAGTCGTGGAACTCGCAGATGGAAGTGATGTTCGCGCTGCCGCGCCGCGATGCCGTGAGCCGGTCGATGACGGCGGTGCTGCCGCCGGCGTTCCTGGAAGAGTTCTATCGCGTGCGGCAGACGCAGGGCATTCACAATCTCTACAAATTCCGGCTGGGCACACCGAGCGGCGAAACGCGAGTCACCAATATCGCCATCGCGCCGCTGGTCAGCAAGAGCTTCAGCGTGATTGGCCGGCTCATCATCGTGGACGACATCACCGAGCGCATCGAGTTGGAGTCGCAGCTCTCGCAGGCCGAGAAGCTGTCGTCCATCGGTCTGCTCGCGGCGGGCGTGGCGCATGAGGTCAATACGCCGCTGGCGGTGATTTCCTCCTACGCGCAGATGCTCGCCAAACAGGTGAACGGCGACAACAAGCAAGCGGCGCTGCTGGAGAAAATCACCAAGCAGACCTTTCGCGCCTCCGAGATCGTCAACAGCTTGCTAAACTTCTCGCGCACCTCGGGTACGGAATTCGCCGACGTCGATCTGAACCGCGTCATCAAG
>Ga0335073_10013147_pt1 | contig 11603 bp, 10 predicted proteins | sample Lox_Sample_22_FD_207093 | JGI IMG/M metagenome (GOLD analysis project Ga0335073, IMG submission 207093) | Soil microbial communities from Loxahatchee National Wildlife Refuge, Florida, United States - Lox_Sample_2.2 | ecosystem: Environmental > Terrestrial > Soil > Wetlands | place: USA... | reverse complement strand
CTCCAATTGGTCCTGGCAATGGAAGACTGAAACTGCGATTCTCTTCTTTGGGGGGGACTGAGGGATTGGCTAAAGCTTAGTGGTGATATTGTGAGATCAGATACTTGGAGTGACGGTGGATCCTGCATTTCCCGATTGATATTGGATAGACGTAGAAGGAAGACGTAGTGGTGGCACAGGAGCAGAAAATTCCATTGGCACTGGACGAAGCGGCTGTGGACGTTGAGAAGCAGAAGATCCAAAATCAGACCATCGCATGATATCGTTGTAACCATAGTCAAATGACGAAGACGTAGTTGAAGTCACAGGACTTCTATTTGGTGGAGTCGATCTGAGGGACTGTGGGCCATGGTTTGACCGTCCTTCATACTCTGCCAATTTGCGACGAGTTGCTTCGAGTTCTGCTCTGAGATTTCCCATCTCATTGTCCGGATTGAACGACTTGTGGCGAATTTGTCTGGGAGCGAAGAGAGGTGGTGTATCGAGCGGAAATTTGTTCTCGTCATTGTTGATATCGAGACTTCCAAGAGGGATTGATGGATGTTCATCAGGGAAAAGAAATCCTTCACGAAAGCTCGTGTCTGGGGGCAGAGGAGTCGATTCACGCGGCATAAGGATATTATCTTTGTTGGTATTGATACCAAGAGGAGTCGTCATTGTTTCAATCATCGGCATGGCGTTTCAAATGTTTGACAAGCTCCTCAGATTAGCCATCAAATTTACGGGATTCGCACAATCACAGTTTGAATATATTCTTTGTGACTTGAATTGCTGTGTTGCGGATATCTGGAATGCCCAAAGTCCGATGACTTCAGAAGGACTGCAAAAGATTGAATAAGTTGGAGAACGGTGGGATTACCCTCCACGCGCAAACGCCGGAAGATTTCCTGGTGCTCAACTTCCGTCAAGAATCCAAGAAGAAGCGATTGAAAGAAAATAGATTGAAAAGAGGGAAGAGAAAAAATTCAAAAGAAATTCACGAAGCAACGACAAGGGAAAGAGAACGCCTCGGATGAGCGAGACAAGCGCGGAATTGGCCTTTGAGGATGGTTGGATGGGCGTGCTGTTGATCGCGCGAAATTTCGCACCTGAAACCGATCGACAGGATCATCGATCCTCCGCGCGCGGATGCCACTTTTACGTTTTTCCCCTCCTGCAGGCGATCACACCTTGCAGCAACATAAAAAGGATTTCCAGAACATTGCATGGAATTGACTCGTCTAACATCATGACTACATCACTATTTTCAGACGGTGAAATTGCGAGTGGGTAATTGACCAACTATCGCTTCATGTGAAATCGGGTCGCTCCCAAGTCAATTACTGCCCACGCGGATATCCATTTGATGGTGGGCAAATGATATTACCATCGGAAGAGAGAAAAAGTCTTTTTTCTGGCTGCTGATCTGATGATCATGGGTCCAACCCCGAGGATAAGCTCGGGTAGGAGCCTTACGGAATATAATTTGAATAGATCCGATACTAAGTCGATAATGGTTCCACAAGTTTGACGACATTCAGACTTTGTCGCAGCTGGGAAAATCCATTCGACCATATTTCCGAATACGTCCGCCACTTTTCCTGCCAGTCTGCCGAAGTCCGGATGGCATTGGACATCGATCGGACACGCACGTTCCCCTTGCCCTGGATAAAGTCAGTGCGCGCAAGGACCTCCTCTTGTATCTGTCAATTGTCGCCGCCCCCCAGCCCCTTTCTAATTTCCCCACTCCACAGTTCGTCCCCGGTCGTCGTCATCCCCCATCAAAAAAAGGAATCCAGGCACGTTACTTTAGACCCTCGGAGTCGAGGTACGCCCTCTCGAGTCCAGATTCGGCGCCTCGTCCGACACGTGAAGGACCTTTGAGGTTGCCGAAGTTAAATAAACCATTTCCAAAGAAATTTCCCATGATTGGATGCCCGTTTCAGCCATCGAGAAGGGACGTACGAACTTCGGGGAGTACAAGGGACGAAAAAAAACTAAAACAAGAATTATCAAACGTGATTTGATTATCCCGGCCATGACGATTTTGCTTGTGTGCGGGATGTCGCGTGCTGGCGAAACTGTCGACAATTGGATTATCGAAAAGCAAAAAATGGTGAGGTCGGAAGGCAAAAGTCTAATTCCTGAATACGGAAGTGAACCGAACAAGGGGTCTGTGCGCCGTTACAACCTTCTTTTTGCTTTTTAAAACCAGTTAATTTCGAGGGGGCGAAAAAATATAATAAAAAATAATTCCAAGGGTGAATCAAACTCTCTCGTCATAGAAGAGTGGGTGGGACGAAAAATATTGATTATCCAATAACTTTGAATATGTAACGACTATTGCGCCTTCGCTACCCGCCCCTTTTTATGTGAGTCTAACGGTCGGGGCTCTGGAACATGGAAAAGTGTCAATCCAGGAGGACTGTGCGACTTTGTGTAATCTTAAAATGCCCGAGTGGAAACCCGGACCGGTTTTGTGGAGACGCGGGTCCTGCATCTTGCGTCGCCCTGGCGTGCCGTAATAATAGAGTTATTGGTTGGGAAAGGTAGCGACTGCGGGCGGCGAAAATAAAAGTGCTTTTGCTTGCATGCATAATAAATTTAAAGTTTTTTGGGGGGAAGGGAGAAGGCACTCGTGTGTGTAATACATAATGGGGGCAGCCCCGGGATCCGGTAGTGCGGCCAAGCGAAAAATTTGATTCGAGTTACAAACGTAATGACCGGGATCGCGATTAGCGTGGGCGGAGGGTGGACTGCCCGCGTGGACGGGGGGGACACATTATAACATCCGTTGGCACGGATTGGGAACACTCGGTTGGCTGGTCGGCGTCTCAAATTGAATTATTTGAAGCTTGGCAGGGATTTGGTGGAAATTTGCGTGTGCAACTACTGCCGATCCTTTGATAATCGTCTATTTCTCTGATAGCTCCAGAACTTTAAATTCCTCCCACCGCCGCCCATGTGAAGTTCATTTGCTAAGGAAACCCGAAGATTAAAAACCAACGCGATAAAAATCCGCAGCCAATGACTTTTGTTAATTCTGAAACTAAATCAAAATTCGTGGTGCCTTTCCTATTATCGTCGGGTTCGGAGAGAACCTGAAATGGCTGTGGCAAGGTGGCAGGGAAGGCAACGAAATTTAAATGAAAAATAATTGGGGGCATTTGGAAAAAGATAGTCATTGTCTCTGAATATCCCGTAAATGATAGCTAGAAAATTCCGTCGCGTGACCGTATGGGGCGAGGTAAAGAGAGCATTGCGCTGTGGTCTCTCGAATGTTCAGTGAGCGTGGACGTCTGCGTAGCTGTTTCAACGGTGACGCAAATCCGGGAGGGGATTTGCCTACGGAGTATGCAATGCAACGCAAAGCTCTCTTAAACGGCTGCCAGAGCGCCCCGTCCCCCCGATACCCCTCCCTATTGAACGAGTGACAGCGCGCCCACTATCTATCAAGCGGAAATTTGTTCGACGGCTTTACGTTTTATTGGGGGTGGTGATTAAAATAAGTTACATTTCGTCGTGGTCCCTAACCCCTCTTGCTGAACTCGATCCCATTGCTGCTGGTTTATGAGTCGTAGAGCCGTGTAAGCGGGAAAATAAAGAACAAAAATTGTAGACCAATCATAGATGTCGAGCGCGCCCAAACTCCACCCTGAACAGTCGGAACGTAAAAAACGCTGAAAGTCAGTAACGAACGGCTGCTCCCACTCTAACGTTTTCCTTATTGCGAGTCAGGTAAATATCGTTCAACGAAACTTTTTGGGTCACAAAGCTAGCCTTTTTTTTGTATCTGTCTCTCCCCCTCCGACGCCGCCCCCTCACGGTTCGACCGTTCGAGTCTCGCCCTAGTTAATAACTGGCATTGCTTTCGTCCTCCCTCCTCCTCCTCCACCTCCTCCTTTCCCCGCGCCGCCCCCTTATTTTTTGTTCGCTAGAATCGAACGACCTATTATATTGCCTTTTCGTTCTGATCGAATCGTTGAACAGAGAACTTCTTTGGTTCCACGTTTTATCATTTACGGATCGAACGATTTTACAAAAAATATTAGGAATTTTATATTTTTTTTTGCCCACCCCACGCGCGTATTACTTTACACCTGAGGGAAAAGATAATCATCCTCGCCAATTGGGCCGGTATTTTTGCAAGCCGCCAAATTTCACAGAAAAAAAATTATCGAATCTCTCGCCTCTCTTTCTCTCTCACACTCAAATCAGCGAAAGGGCTCCGCTCGCCTTCAGAGTTTAACCCTCTCTCTATCCTCAAAACCCCCCTCCCTCCCTCCCTCCTCCTCCTTCTCCGCACCCACAAATAAAAGACAATCGACGTCTCATTGCACCATTTCCCCGCACACAATCGTTGAGAGGCATATACAAGTCCCTCGAGCACACACACGCCAAAACGCAAGGGAAGACACCTACACACTTTTTTACAATTTCCCCCCGTCCTCCAATACATCAAAAATCGGTTTCCCCACGACTCTCTCTCTCTCTCTCTCGTTTTTCTGTAACTCCACCACACAACCCACTTCGTATGCTCAAAACGGATACCGGCGTCGTTCCTGCACTTGTCTTTTCTCGCTCTTGGTTTTCTGTCCTTTCGTCGTCCTGTGCATATTCCCGAGACCTGCCAATTCGCTAGCCCTCCAAATAACCCGAAAAGTTCTCTCCACGCCCCCGTCGACTATACATACACAATAGCTCCTCAGGGGACAATCGATCGAATGTCCGCTCTCGACTCGTCTGGCCCCCCAAATCCAGCAGCCTCAAATGGCAATCTCCCTGCAATACCGTACCTTCCACATCCTCCAAACGATCTAGTGGGCTATCATCCACAGCAATCGCCCATGGGACACATGCCCCCTCATCCTTCACCGCATGCCATGCAGCAACCACCAAATGCATATCTACCTCAACCCACAAGCTACATGACTCCAAACTCGCACTACTCTGCCCAACCCGCTCCTTACGACAATTACCCGCCCCCACCGCCTCCTCATCAATCCCTTTACGGTCCCGTCCCTCACTTTAGCCATTCACCACATCCACCGTCACCGTATGCACACCAATTCCACCCGGAATATCACCATGATTCTTTTCAGTATTCCGGGCAATTCAGAGAGTATATTACCGATCCATCAGGCCAGTCAGGTCCTCCTGGAATGAAACCTCGTGTGACGACTACGTTATGGGAGGACGAAGGAACACTTTGTTTCCAAGTAGAAGCAAAGGGAATCTGTGTTGCGCGTCGAGAGGGTAAAACTTTTCGTCCAATTCGCTTCAGGCTGATGTTTCTAGATAACAACATGATAAATGGGACCAAATTATTGAACGTCGCAGGCATGAGCCGAGGGAAACGTGATGGTATCCTGAAAAGCGAGAAAGCGCGAGCCGTCGTCAAAGTCGGTGCCATGCATCTTAAAGGCGTCTGGTACAGATCCCTTTCGGACACGTAATTGATAATTTAGGATCCCCTTTGATCGAGCTTTGGATTTCGCCAACAAGGAACGCATCATCAACCTTCTGTATCCGTTATTCGTGGATGATATCAAAGCGTTTCTCTATCATCCCTCGAATTATGCGCGTACAAATGCAGTTATGGCTGCTGCAGCCAATCGCCAGGCACAAACCAGTCCCAACGTAGTCTCGTTCACCCAACCTTCTCAAGTTCCTCGACGTTCTAGCGATGGCCGTCCAATGATGTCTGAGCGTTCCATGTCCTTCCCAACGCCCCCGTCAAGCGCTTCTTCCATTACCAACGGCACAGCCGACCTCCCCTGGGTTAACCACACCGGTCTTAGCGTGGATACATCTGGTATCCCTCCCATCACGCGTTCGTTACCCGGAACGCCTGCTACGTCGCCGTCGAGTGCAGTTCATACTGGGAGTCAGACTTACGGAGCTTTGACGGACTCCCATCTTCATCGTCAGAGTCTACAGTTCGAGCCTTCGTTTAAACGTGACGCGATAACAACGCTTCATCTTAGTTATCCTACCGGGTCACAATTCTCGTCAAGACGCGCCTCATCAGCAAGTGACATGGGTCCACCTCCTGCAACCGTCCATTCTCGGTTAAATACGGTCGAGAAAGATCAATTAGACGTTAAGCGCGAGTCACTGCCGGAATCACAAGAGGAAGGATATCAAAATGACCTCCATTACGGTGTCCCTCCGGGTACTCCTATTTCAGCGTCCAACAACCAGGTGTACAATACGCCGAGTATCGTCGCCATGAAGGGAAGAGTTGATAACCCTGGCACGCCAACACATACCCATTCTCCCAGCGGAAATGTTAGTTGGTCACAGAAACATGATCCTCCGTCTCAAAACGAGTACGCCATCTCTTCGCAGACCCATCATGCTCGCCAACTGTCGTATCATGTCCACGCCAATGACGATCAAGGCCAAATGGTTTCTCAGAACGGTGTGAGTCGCAATATCTTTGACTCCACTCCAATCGACCGCGATTCAAAGTTGTCGTCCTTGGACTATGGTCACGGAGATGATGTGTTGCAGGGTGGTGACATGCCGAACGGTCATAACCTTTCCCATGGATCTCTCCCCTCGATCAAACAGGAACAGTTGATCAACGACGGCCCTCCCTCCTCAAAACGTCGAAGAACAATCAACCAAGATTCGCTGCCGTACAACCTGGGTGGTAGTATCCCCATAGCTATGAAACGCGCTAATATGCAGGTCCATCCCCCACGCAGTCTACGTCAGATCTATCGATCCCTGAGGGAGGTATCCCAACGAACGGAGGCGTCATGCATCCATCCGATCAGGGACCCTGGAATCCCTACACCGACGAATACGGGACAGTCCTCGGCGATCCATCCGCCAACGGTCGTAAACGTCCGCCATCTCGAAAATAAAGCGGTATATATTGTTTCACACGCAATAACATCATCATCATCATATCATCACGATTTTTCACAAAATCATTGCGAACAAAGGGGGTCGGTTTGGCGTGTATGTTTGGGAGTGGGGGGAATTCGTTTTGCTCGCAGTATCGTTATTTTTTGCTGTCGTCACTTCCACATTGTTTATCACCAATGCATTCATATGGAAAGAGAAGAGAAGAGAGAGACCAGGGAGATTAAGGATGGTACAGTACGAGGCATCAATCTTTTTGTTATTTTGGGCGAAATTGTCTATCCTTCTGCATCGTTCAGTGAAGGGGGTTTACAATGGGTTTCAAAGTCTCGTTTGCACCATTACGGGCTATCACTACGTTGAGGATGGAGTGTTGTTGATTTTATCTGATTGTTTTTCTTTTGGTATGTTTGTGCGTCATGTGGTTATTCGTCATGTTACATCGGAACTCGTCAAAGTTCGGTCATTCATTGCGTCTGGAAAGGTTCTTCTCACATCGTTTTTCATCATATCTTTTTTGTTTCTCGTGGTTTTCGTGGTTTCTTACACTTTTCATCTATCATTAAAAATCTGGGGTCTATTGCTACTGTCGATATTCTTGTATATAGTGAGATTGACGGGTCGTAGCAAGGGGATGGGGGTGTCGATGATTTTGAGCATTTTCTGCAACAGGCGGAGGACGGATGAACGCTATTACGATAAGTATGATAGAGCAAATTGAAGTATATTGCCTTCGACTCAAAGCCCCACCTTATGAAGTCACTGAATGCACCCCCGATATCATACTGCCCACCGGTCAAAAGACTCTCACCCACCAAAGACTAGTTTACAAATATTAACTTCCCCTGAAGTTCCTATCGAACTGTTGTGGAGTGTAAACCTCGATCTAAGAATCAGTTTCGTCCAAAGCTAACCATACCCCATTCCCAGCAATATCCCATTGTCCACCAGATACTTCTTGAGGGTGAACCAGAACGAACCTTCTCATAGACTCGCACTCTCTGTTTTGCAGAAAGTTCATAAACGGCATGTACGAGTTGACACCGAAACCGTCCAATTGATAACACTCCGTCTTGATTCGTTTGTCGGCTATTTGCTCGCGAATAAGAGCGATCGCAACAAGAACGTCTCCAAAATTCCCGGTGCTACTCGCGCCACTCTTCTCCATATGTTCCATCTTTTCCAGCATCGACTCTGGGAAATTGATACTCCACGTGAGTTTAGAGTTCTACGTTTAGTTGGCTTGGCAGCGTGAGGTGAAACATTGAAGGAGATGATGGACTTGATATGTTGAGGACATACTAGGAAGTAGTCGATTGTGAAGCAAATGATTCCTCCGCCGGGGAAAATCCTCGTCAAGCCATTACCAAACACCGGCCTCATCGTGTTGCCTTCCATCTGATAATCCAGATACGATCCAAACAGATAAATTTCCACCTCTCGATATTTGTGCGGCGCTTCGTGAATTTTGGATTTAACTTTCGGTGGCCAATCGAGTAGACGACGTTTGAGAGCGGTCAGATTAGGAATGTAATTGAGACAATGTTGATATAACCGATTGATTAGAACCACGGAAGCTTTGGTGGGTTGGTCTGAAGGATAACCGCCACGACTGTACAGAAATGCCTCCATCTCGTCGGTTTCGAGCGATTCAGGTGGAGAGTGTAGGACGTAGGAATACCCGGCCCGATGATACCAAGAGAATTGATGGTGTTCGTCATCCTTGATATAGGATTCGAGATTGTTGTATGATAAGATAGAAGTGTATAGTAACCGACGTTCGGAAAGAAGCTTGAAATTAGAACAAATCAGGAGGAATCGCACGTCATCCATAGGGCATGATTCAGTCGGCGAGAGGTCGAGGGCTTCGAGTGGGTTTAGCAACGCAACACCAATTGGGTTGCCGGAGGATGAGTCGACATTGAATAAGGGTCTCAATCGATCACTCTGCTTGAAGAAGAAAATTAGAGTGCAGGATTCTTCGATCACCAATGCTGCCGAGTCGCTCTGTTGAAGCAAACGAACCAACGCCTTTTGTGAGCCTTGGTGTGCGAATTCGGCGATCAGACAGTCGGGTTTGTTGCTGGGATGGGCTGTCATCGAAAGCCATCTTTCGTTGAGATACCGCGCCGACACAAGCTTTTTCAGACATATTGATGGTCCGGCAAAATTTGGGAGTTGTGGAATTCGAATCGAGGACTCAGGAATGAGTAAACGAATGGTCCCGAATGACCCGAGGTCTTTGCTGTATAATAATTCACCAGTCCATATCCGACTACTATCTTCCGGCACCGTTGGCATGACATCGACGGAGGGCTGCAGGAAAGGTTCCGGTTCGGGAGATGCGTGTAAAACTGTCGTCGAATTACGACGTGAGGGTGGTGCAGGACGACGAATTGGAGCATGAGATTCAGGTGAGGAGCTGTTGTTGCTTCGTGGCAGTGGTGGAGAAACAAGCGGCGGATTGAGCCAGGCATCAGCTAGAATAGCCGTGTCGAAGTTCTCCATTGGTTGATCAATGCTTTCAGGACTTCGTATCATCGCAAGAATTGGTGAGACTTTTGACTCTTGCGTTTGTATTTTACTTGCTTTCGCGAGTGCTTCGGTGACAGATTTTCGCCGACCAGGAGGGACCGCAGGTACTGTTTTCTCCATTGGTTGTTCCTTCCGTTCAATCAAGGGAGGAGAATCCTGCTTCTGAGCTAATGAGATGGCTGTTTCAACGTCTCCAACTGCCTTATCGAATCCAACACCAGCTCTCATAGTGCGACCAGCAGATGTGAGCACGGCGTTTGGACGATATATCGTTATTTGGGTGGGATCAGGCGGGAGCTCCTCTCTTTGTTTTTTTCGCATGCTGTTGAGTTGAGATAGTGACATCGGTCGTCTATCCTCCGAGCGAAGAGCAGTATTAGTTTGACCGTGTTTTCTCTTGGCTGGCTTGATGGCATTCAATGAACGAGGTTGTCCCAAACTGAAGGGGAGATGAGGTAACTTCGCGGGACCAGAGATGCTTGACGATGGCCGTATTGCGGCTTTTGCAGCAACAACATTCGCACCGACCTTTGGACCAGTTTTGGTTCTTGATTTTGATGGCGAGCCGGACGTCTGTTCCTTCCGCGACTTTCGACGAGTTCGTTCTTGTTCTGCGAGTGAAGTGAGGGACACCACGTCAGAGTCGAGATCATCGTCAGATTTCCCCCTTCGAATATCTTCAATCCAATTAAACGTTCCTTCGTTCTTTTCCTTGAGCTCGTTCATAAACGAGTCGTTCGTTCCCCCTGAGTCGTCAGAATCGTCGTCTCCATCGACAGATTGTTTTCGCCGTTTCCTGGTCGTACTTGACAGTTGCGTCTTGCTTTTCTTCTTGTTTCGACCGCCCCCACTTCCAGACTCGTCTCCAGCCGTTGCGGACCTTGAGCGCTTCCGGTCTACGACGCGATTAACTCATTTCCCTTGGAGTTGAATACCGTTCTTCTTCCCTCGCGCAGCCTTTCTCGCTTCCCAAGTTGCAATGATATCCGTACATTGCTTTATTTGCTCAAATGGCTCCCAAGTATTGTCATTTGGATCATCGTAGCCTTCCCACTTGATAAGGTACCAGAGGTCACCGGTCTCGGACAACCACTGGTCGAGAATCTTTTCCACGACGTACTCCTTCTCACTCTCAACATTCTCAACAACTGGACTCCCGCCACGTTCTGCTCCGTCTGCGACTTCCTCGCCACGTTCTGCTCCGTCTGCGACTTCCTCTCCCTCATTCTCTTCAACCACGACGTCGTCCTCATTCGGTGGAGGGGACGACATGTTCCAAGCGAGGCTGTCGTGCCAGATCGTACGCGAGGTTGATCGTCTGGGCAATTTCGAAATCAACAAGTTGCGGCAAATCTCATCACCGCCAGATCGCTGTACATGTGGAAACCACGGGGACATCACATGCAGCATCCAATTACACCGAACTGGAGTGCTCAGTACTTGTTTTTTGTCTGAGGTCGATGCATCGTGTCTTTACCAAAAGCCCTGAAATTAATATTTTCTAACCCCATCTCAAAGTACCTTTTGATGGGCCAACCAATACGGGCAAAGGTACTTGAATTGCATCTCTTTTCACTTCGATCGATAAAACAAGGACATTAATATACAAAAGTTAAAAGGGAACCGCGGTTGGAGTGAACCAACATTATCAAGTGTTTCAAATCCAATATGAATCTCAATAGAATGTGGGCGCTACGCGGCCAAACCGGGGTGATCACGGTTGGAGATTAACTAACGGTGGGTGCGCCAATATGCTACGTGAACCTCGATATTGGATTTCCCAAATTTTGAAATATGAACCAGTGGCTCTGACACCTCAGGGGAGATCAGATTTGCGTGATCCGCAAGGTTAAGATTGATACATTTGAGATACATCCACAGATTAGATATACATAAGTCAAAGATCACGAAATAGTCACAGTACCACAGAGACCCAAGTAAACGAAGCCGCCCTCATAAAGGTAAACGCCCGCCAAATCTGAAACTAAAACTTACAAGTTTGGATTGCTCATGGGTGTGCCGTTAGTTTGGCTTTCCATGGGAACAGCTCCATCCTTCATTGCCTCGACACCTCCGGTAGGACCTCTACGGGATACGCTCCCAGAATGTTCAAGGTATATTTCGCGAACAACGAGAGCCAACGTAACCGCCCACATTACCCTGAGATTAGACCACCCCCCAGGAGATATACCAGGAGAAAGCGCCAAAGGCGA
>Ga0335073_10013146_pt1 | contig 11603 bp, 14 predicted proteins | sample Lox_Sample_22_FD_207093 | JGI IMG/M metagenome (GOLD analysis project Ga0335073, IMG submission 207093) | Soil microbial communities from Loxahatchee National Wildlife Refuge, Florida, United States - Lox_Sample_2.2 | ecosystem: Environmental > Terrestrial > Soil > Wetlands | place: USA... | reverse complement strand
TACGCCGTCTCCTGGAACGGTCACGCCTGGCAGCGGGTAACGGTAGCCGCGACAGGCGGCAAGCTCGGGGCGTTCGGGCAGCTCCGCTGCCTGTCCGCGACAAGCTGCGTCGCGCTCGGCGCGACCACCTCGTTCGCCGCCACGCAGCGTTCGGAGTCCGTCTTCTGGAACGGCAAGAGCTGGAAGATCGTGCTCACCGCCTAGCGAGGCGCCGCGCGGGACCGCAGGCGTTACGATCGGCGCGTGACAGCGGTCGCCGGCGCCGTGCGCGAATACCTGCAGTACCTCGTGGTGGAGCGCGGGCTGAGCGCGAACACCGTCGAGTCCTATCAGCGCGACCTGCGCAGGTACGCCGAGGTGCTCGCGGCGCGCGGCAAGACGCGACTCGGCGACGTCGGCACGGCCGACGTCGCCGAGTTTCTCGTCGCGCTGCGCACCGGCGATGAAGAACACCCGCCGCTCGCCACCAGCTCGGCGGGACGGGCGGTCGTCGCGGTCCGCGGGCTCCACGCGTTCGCGCTCAAGCAGGGGCTCGCCACGAGCGACCCCGCGCGTGCGGTCACGCCGCCCGCCCCGCCCAAGCGGCTGCCGAAGGCGATCAGCGTCAGCGAGGTGGAACGACTGCTCGACGCGGCGGGGTCGACCGCGTCCGGTGAGCCGCGTGAGCTGCGGGACCGTGCGCTGCTCGAGTTCCTCTACGGGACGGGTGCCCGGATCTCCGAGGCGACCGGCCTCGATGTCCGCGACCTCGACCTGTCGCAGGACCCGTCGGTGCTGCTGTCGGGCAAGGGCGGCAAGCAGCGGTTCGTTCCCGTCGGCAGTTACGCGGTCCGCGCGCTCGAGGCCTACCTGGTCCGTGGCCGGCCGGCCTTGGCGGCCGGCCGGCGCCCCAATGGCGCCGTGTTCCTGAACGCCCGCGGCGGCCGGCTTACCCGCCAGGGAGCATGGGGGGTACTGGGCGAAGCAGCGGGGCGTTCGGGGATATCGGGTGTGTCACCGCACACTTTGCGGCACTCTTTCGCCACCCACCTGCTTGACGGCGGTGCGGACATACGGGTCGTCCAGGAATTGCTCGGACATGCCTCGGTGACCACCACGCAGGTCTACACTCTGGTCACGGTGGACAAGCTTCGGGAGGTCTACGCAGCCGCGCATCCGAGGGCGCTCGGGTAGTTACCGGTAAATTACCGGCACTTACGGCGCGTTGGCTTGCCCCCGCCTAGTGCAAGGCCTAGAGTCCCGAACAGTTCGCGACCTCTAGCCGCGGGAGGAACTAACTGGTGGCCGCATCTCGCGTAATAGAGCTTCTCCCCGGAGACATCGGGCCGACTGGACGTCCGCTCCCCGCCTTCCCGGAACCCAAGCCGCTGACCGAGCATGGCCCGGCACGCATCGTCGCGATCTGCAACCAGAAGGGCGGCGTCGGCAAGACCACGACGACGATCAACCTGGGTGCGGCGCTCGCCGAGCAAGGGCGGCGGATGCTGCTCGTCGACTTCGATCCGCAGGGCGCGCTGTCCGTCGGGCTCGGCATCCAGCCGCACGACATCGACAGCACTGTCTACAACCTGCTGCTTGAGCGCGGCGTCGAGGCGCGCGACGTGCTGTTCAAGACGTCCGTCCCTGGCCTGGACCTGCTGCCGAGCAACATCGACCTGTCCGGCGCCGAAGTGCAGCTGGTGCACGAGGTCGGCCGCGAGTACGTCCTCGGTGGCGCGCTGAAGTCCGTCGTGCCGGATTACGACTACATCCTGATCGACTGCCAGCCGTCCCTCGGGCTGCTGACGATCAACGCTCTCGCCTGCGCCGACAGCGTGCTCATCCCGCTCGAATGCGAGTACTTCGCGATGCGCGGCGTGGCGCTGCTCATGGAGACGATCGCCAAGGTGCAGCAGCGGCTCAACCCGCGGCTCATGATCGACGGCCTGCTCGGAACCATGTACGACTCGCGCACCCTGCACACCCGCGAAGTGCTGGGCAGCATCGTCAACGGGTTCGGGGACAAGGTATTTCATACCGTGATCAACCGCACAGTTCGGTTCCCGGACGCTACCGTTGCTGGTGAGCCCATTACAAGCTTCGACTCCGCATCGATGGGAGCTAGCTCGTACCGCGAGCTTGCCAAGGAGGTACTGGAGCGGTGGCGGCAGGCAGGGGACGGTCACGCCGGGTAAGCATTCCCGGGGTCGCGGAACTCCTGCGCCCCGCCGCGCCTGGACCAGTAGCGTCAGATGAACGACAGGCGACCGGCAGGGAAAAGCACGACCAGAAGATCACCGTCTACCTGTCAGCAGCCGAACTGCTCGATGTGGAACACGCCCGCCTCGCCTTGCGCCGGTACGGGTTCGTCATCGACCGCGGCCGGCTGGTCCGCGAGGCGATCGCCATCCTGCTCGCCGACCTCGACGCACGGGGCAAGGACAGCCTCGTCGCCAGGCGGGTCCGCGCCAGCCTCGACTCGGGAATCGACGGGAACCCCGTGCTCGGGCCCGCCCCGAACGGCACGAACGGGACCACGCGCAATGGCTCAGCCACGGACCCGGCAATGCCGGTCCCTGACGTGCCGGTCGATGCGCGCGCCGCGGGCGACGCCGCGGACCCCGCAAGTCCGATACCGTCGTTAACGTGGGCAAGAACGCGGGCGGCGCGGTGACCGGCGATCCGGTGGCGGGCGTGGCGGGCGAGGCAGGTGACGCGCCGCGCGGCGCCGGAGCCTTCGAGGTGCACCTCGACGTCTTCGAGGGGCCGTTCGACCTGCTGCTCGCGCTGATCTCCAAGCACAAGCTCGACATCACCGAGGTGGCCCTGTCCCGGGTCACCGACGAGTTCATCGCCTACATCGGCCAGCGCTCCGGCGGCTGGGACCTGGACCAGGTGAGCTATTTCCTCGTCGTGGCGGCCACCCTGCTCGACCTGAAAGCGGCGCGGCTGCTCCCCTCGGGCGAAGTGGAGGACGAGGAGGACCTGGCGCTGCTCGAGGCCAGGGACCTGCTGTTCGCCCGGCTGCTGCAGTACCGCGCGTACAAGGAGGTCTCGGCGGTGTTCGCCGGGCGGATGGCCGTGGCCGCGCGGCGCTTCCCGCGGCGGGTGCCGCTCGAGCCGCGGTTCGCCGAACTGCTGCCCGAGGTCCTGTTCGCGATCGGCCCGCAGGAGTTCGCCGCGCTCGCCGCGCGGGCGCTGACCCCCAAGGCGCCGCCCGTGGTGTCCACCGACCACATCCACGCGCCGTTCATCTCGATCAGGGAGCAGGCGGTGCTGCTCGCGGGGCGGCTGCGCGACCTGGGCCGGGCCAGCTTCCGGCAGCTCACCGCCGGCGCGGTCGGGAACTACGAGATCGTCGCGTCGTTCCTGGCCCTGCTCGAGCTCTACCGCGAGGACACCGTCACGTTCGAGCAGCTGACGCCGCTGGGCGAGCTGTACGTCAGCTGGAGCGGCGGCGACCGCGACGTTGTGCTATCGCCGCCTGGAGCGGGTAGCGTCAAGGCACCGACGGAAAGCGAAGAAGAAGACTACCGATGACCAGCGACCTCACGGGTGACGACGACCTCACCGGCGAGAATGTAGTGGGCGACAGCGCGGACGCCATCCTGCCCGACGGCGCGGACTCCGATGGCGCGGACTCCGATGGCGCGGACTCCGATGGCGCGGACGCCGGCGACCTCTCGGGCGGTGACGGCCCGGCATTGCATGCCTGCCTGGAGGCGATCCTGCTGGTGGCGGACGAGCCCGTGCCCGAGGTGGTGCTCGCGCAGGTGCTCGAGCGGCCGCGCGAGCAGGTGGCCGAGGGACTGCGGGCGCTGGCCGCCGAGTACACGGCCGACGGCCGCGGCTTCGACCTGCGCGAGATCGCCGGCGGCTGGCGCTACTACACCCGGGAAGACTGCGCGCCGCTTGTGGAGCGCTTCGTCAGGGACGGCCAGGAGGTCAGGCTCACCCAGGCCGCCCTCGAGACGCTGGCGGTGATCGCCTACCGCCAGCCGGTCAGCCGGGCCCGGGTGTCGGCGGTGCGCGGCGTGAACTGTGACGGCGTGATCAGGACGCTCGTGCTGCGCGGCCTTGTCGAGGACTCGGGGACCGATCCGGAGACGGGCGCCATCCTGTACCGGACGACCGGCTACTTCCTGGAGCGGCTCGGCATGGCGAGCCTGGACGACCTGCCCGATCTCGCGCCCTACCTGCCGGAGAACATTGAGGACATCGAGGACAATGAGCGGACGAGGGCGTAACAGGCCAGGTGCGCGAGGTGGCTCGCGCGCAGCGGCCCCGGCCCCGGCGCCGGCCCACGCGCAGCGGCCCAGCCCTCGCGGGCGGGGCGGCTTCGACGACGATGACGACGATGACGACTGGGGCTACGCCGAAGGCGAGCGGGACGATCTCACCGATGTCCCCGGCGGCGTCAGGCTGCAGAAGGTGCTCGCGGCGGCCGGAGTAGGCAGCCGCAGGCACTGTGAGGAGCTGATCGGCGCTGGCCGCGTCGAGGTCGACGGGCAGACGGTCCGCAGGTACGGCGCCAGGGTGGACCCGGAGAACCAGGTGATCCGGGTCGACGGAAAGCGCATCCCGTCCCGCCAGGACGTGGTGTACCTAGCGTTCAACAAGCCGCCGAAGGTGCTCACCGCGATGTCGGACGACCGCGGCCGCCGAACGATCACGGATTTTCTCGGCGACCGGGCGGAGCGGCTGTTCCACGTGGGCAGGCTCGACTACGACACCGAAGGCCTGATGCTGCTCACCAACGACGGCGAACTGGCGCACCGGCTCGCGCACCCGAGCTACGAGGTCGCAAAGACCTACCTGGCCGACGTGCCAGGCCCGGTGCCCCGGGATCTGGGACGGCAGCTGGCCACGGGCATCGAGCTCGAGGACGGGGTGGCCGTCGCGGACCGGTTCCGCGTGCTCGAACAGGCGGGCTCGCGCGCGCTCGTGGAGATCACGCTGCACGAAGGCCGCAAGCACATCGTCCGCCGGATGCTCGCCGAGGTCGGGCACCCGGTCAGCCGCCTGGTCCGTATCACGGTGGGCCCGGTCAAGCTGGGCAACCTGCGGCCCGGCACCACCCGCGACCTCACGACGAAAGAAATCGGCGAGCTGTACGCCGCCGTCGGCCTGTAGCATGCGGGCCTGGAACGGAAGCGAGGAGTTGAGCACGTGACAGTCCGGGCGATTCGCGGCGCTGTCCAGGTCGAGGCTGACGAACGGGAGGCCATCCTGGAGGCGACGGCGGAACTGGTGTCCGAGGTGGTGAGCCGCAACGACCTGACCGCGGACGACGTGATCAGCGTCCTCTTCACGGTGACCCCGGACCTGACCGCCGAGTTTCCCGCGCTGGCGGCCCGCAAGATCGGCTTCCACGCCGTGCCGCTGATGTGCGCGACCGAGATCCCGGTGCACGGCGCCATGCCGCGCGTGGTGCGGCTGATGGCGCACGTGGAGACCGACCGCCCGCGTTCGCAGATACAGCATGTGTACCTGCGCGGCGCCGCCGCGCTCCGCCTGGACATCGCTCAATGAAGAGCGTCCTTGTCGCGGGGACCGGCCTGATCGGCACGTCCGTCGCCCTCGCGCTGCGTGAGCGCGGCGCGGAGGTCTGGCTGACCGACGCCGATGAAGCCACCGCCCGGCTCGCCGCCGATCTCGGAGCTGGCACGGTCGTGCAAGACCTGCGGGACGCCAAGGGCATCGCGGACGGCGCGGTGCTCGCCGTGCCTCCCGCCGCTGTCGCGGCGACGCTCGCGTACGCGCAGGACTGCGGGGTAGCGGACTGGTACACCGACGTCGCCAGTGTCAAGCAACTGCCCGTGACACAGGCGCGCGAGCTCGGCTGCGAGCTGAGCGGCTACGTTCCCGGCCACCCGCTTGCCGGGCGGGAACGGCACGGGCCGGCGGCCGCGCGGGCCGACCTCTTCCTCGGCCGGACCTGGGCGCTGTGCCCGCTGCCGGAGACGTCGCCAGAAGCGCTGGCCGCGGTGACGGCGCTTGTCGTAGCCTGTGGCGCCGACCCGGTGCACGCCGACCCGGCCACGCACGACCGCTGGGTCGCGCTGGTCTCGCATGCTCCGCACCTGGTCGCCGCCGCGATGGCGGCCCGGCTCGCGCCGTCGTCGGTCCCCGCCGACGCCCTCAACCTGGCCGGCCAGGGGCTGCGCGACGTCACCCGGATCGCCGCCGGGGATAGCGCACTCTGGGCGCAGATCTTGTCGGCCAACGCCGTGCCGGTCGCCGAGGTCGTCGCCGCGGTCGCCGCGGACCTGGCCAGCGCCGCCCGGGCGCTCGCCGACACCGCGTCCGCCGCGTCTGAGGCATCCGGCGCGTCCGCCACGGCCCCGGGAGACGTCCCGGACCTGCTCGACCGCGGCCGCGCGGGCGCGGCCCGCATCCCCGGCAAGCACGGCGGCCAGCCGCGCAGCTTCACCGTGGTCCAGGTCGTCATCGCCGACCAGCCCGGCGAACTGGCCAGGCTGTTCAACGCCGCCGGCGCCGCCGGCGTGAACATCGAGGACGTGCGCATCGAGCACTCGCCTGGGCTGCCGGTCGGCGTGGCGGAACTGTCCGTCCGCCCGGACGAGGCGGGCGCGCTGCTTGACGCCATGGAAACGGGCGGCTGGCCGGTCCGCCGCTAAGCTTGACGTTACGAGGAGGTCCGCATGAGCGACAGCGCACCGCGGAAAGCGCCGCAGGCTGGCAAATCGCAGGCAGACGCGCCAACGACGGGCACACCGGAGACGGCCGCGCCGAAGGCAGGCACACCGCAGACGCGCGAGGCGACGCAGCCGGCCGGGACACCGGACGAGGACGCCAGCGGCAACGGCGACGGCGGTAAGCCCGACATAGACGAAGTGAAGCGCAAGTTCCGCGAGGCCCTCGACCGCAAGCGGGAGATCCACGCCGAGGGATCGGGCGCGGGGGGCCGCGATCCAGGGAAGATTCACGGCACCCACGACCGCGCCGGCGGCCGCCGCTCGTTCCGCCGCAAGAGCGGCTAGCCGGATCCCGGCCGACGGCCCCCCGGGCGGCGGGGAAGAGGAGACCCGCGCTCCCGGTACCATTTCGGGGTGGCAATCTCATCGACGAGCGGGCAAAGCGGACCGAGCGGGCTCGTCGTCGCGGTCGACGGACCCTCAGGGTCCGGCAAGTCCAGCGCCTCGCGCGGTGTCGCGCGAGCGCTCGGCTTGCGCTACCTGGACACCGGCGCGATGTACCGCGCGCTGACCTGGTGGCTCATGTCGCGGGGCGCCGACACGACCGACCAGGCCCGGGTCGCTGAGCTTGCCCCGGTTCCGGCCATCGAGGTCAGCACCGATCCGGACGACTCGTGGACTCGCGTGGACGGCACCGACGTGTCCGCCGACATCCGGACACGGGAGGTGTCCGCCCAGGTCAGCGTCGTCGCCCGGGTGCCCGAGGTCAGGGCGCGCCTCATCGCCATGCAGCGCGCGATCATCGCGGAGGCACGCGATGGCATCGTCGCGGAAGGCCGGGACATCGGCACGGTGGTCGCGCCCGGCGCCCAGCTCAAGGTCTTCCTCACCGCGGACAGCGGCGCCCGCGCGCAGCGCCGCGCAGCTGAGCAGGGCGCGGCGATCGACGCCACCGAGGCGGCCCAGGCCCGGCGCGACCGGCTGGATGCCGCGCAGTCCGCCAAGGCCGGCGATGCCGTGCTCATCGACGCCACCGACCTGTCCCTGCCAGCCGTTGTCGAGGCGATCACCCGGCTGGCCCGCGAGCGGACACAACTCGCCTGCGCGGGAGAAAAGAGCAGTTGATTCCGAACGGACCCGCATTCCTCCCCAGCCTCCATGGCTCTCGCGGGTCCAGCCGCCGTCCGTCGCGCGGTGTGCGGGAGGATGGAGTGATGTCCCAGGAGGGGGCGAAGTTAGTGGAGTCTTCCGAGACCGGTGCCGCGGCCGCGGACCGGGCGCAAAGCGCCGGCGCCGCTGGATCGCAGGGCACGGCAGACGGTTCGGGCCAGCCGGTCCTCGCTGTCGTCGGGCGGCCCAACGTCGGTAAGTCGACGCTGGTCAACCGCATCCTGGGCAGCCGCCAGGCGGTCGTCGAGGACGTGCCAGGCGTGACCAGGGACCGGGTCGCCTACGACGCGAACTGGCGTGGCCGCACGTTCACCGTGGTCGACACCGGCGGCTGGGAAGCCCGGGCACAGGGCCTGTCGGCGCAGGTGGCCGAGCAGGCGAAGATCGCGGTCGAGATGGCCGACGCCGTGCTGTTCGTCGTCGACGCGCGCGTTGGCGCCACCGACGAGGACGAGGCGGTCGCGAACGTGCTGCGCAGGTCCGGCAAGCCGGTGGTGCTCGCGGCGAACAAGGTCGACGACGCCAAGAACGAGTCCGACGCGATGTCGCTGTGGTCCCTCGGCCTCGGGGAGCCGGTGATGGTCAGCGCGATGCACGGCCGCGGCAGCGGCGACCTGCTCGACATGGTGCTCGACGCGCTGCCGGAGGCGCCACCGCAGCGGGAGGTCGAGGCCGGCCCGCGCCGGGTGGCGCTGATCGGCCGCCCGAATGTCGGCAAGTCCAGCTTGCTGAACAAGCTGGCCGGCGAGCAGCGCGCGGTGGTCGACTCGGTGGCAGGCACCACCCGGGACCCCGTGGATGAGCTCATCGAACTCGGCGGCACCACCTGGCGGTTCGTGGACACGGCCGGGATCAGGCGGCGCTTCAGGGAGAGCCAGGGCGCCGACTACTATTCCGCGCTGCGCACCGCGGGCGCGCTCGACCGCGCCGAGGTCGCCGTCGTGCTCGTCGACGCGAGCCAGCCGCTCACCGAGCAGGACCTGCGGATCATCACGATGGTGATCGAGGCCGGGCGGGCACTGGTGATCGCCTACAACAAGTGGGACCTGACCGACGAGGAACGGCGGCACTACCTGGAGCGGGAGATCGAGCGCCAGCTCTACGGCGCGCGCTGGGCTCCCCGGGTGAACATCTCCGCGTCGACCGGCCGGCACGTCGAGAAGCTGGTGCCCGCCATCGAGCAGGCTCTGGCCAGCTGGGAGCAGCGGGTGTCCACGGGCCAGCTGAACGCGTGGCTGAACCAGCTGGTGGCGGCCACCCCGCCGCCGATGCGCGGCGGCCGTCAGCCGAAGATCCTGTTCGCCACCCAGGCGGGCACCAAGCCGCCGCACTTCGTCCTGTTCACCACGGGGTTCCTCGAGGAGACCTACCGGCGGTTCATCGAACGCCGGCTGCGCGAGGAGTTCGGCTTCGAGGGCACGCCTGTCAAGGTGTCCATGCGGCTGCGGGAAAAGCGCGGCAAGGGCGGCAAGCCCGCCGGGCGCCCGGCGAGATCCGCCGCCCGCCGCTCCTAGCCGCGCTGCCGCCCCGCCGCCGTCAGGTGGCCGTCGAGCGGGTCCGGCTGCACCGTGGCCGGTGCCGTGGACAAGTGGAACCAGACCGTCGTGCGTGCCGGGTCCCGCAGGTAGCCCCACTGGGCCGCGAGTTGCTGCACGAGGAAAAGCCCGTGGCCTTCCGCCGCGTACAGGTCGTTTTTGACCTCGGGGGTGCGCGCCGAGCCCTCGTCGATCACCTCGACGAGCACGCCGCCGGGCACCGCGATGGCGACCACGGTGACCGTGCCGCCCGGAGCGCCGGAGTCGGTGTGCTGTATCGCGTTGGTGACCAGTTCGGAGGTGAGTAAGGTGGCCGCGTCCGTGTCCACGCCCGGCAGTGTGGTGAGGGTGCGGGCGATGAACGCCCTAGTGCCGGAGACGTGCTCCGGATTTCCCGGTATCGTGACCGAGCCGAGGACCGCGGCTCGCTGCCTGGTTCCTGACGTTCGCTGGTGGCCTGTGGCGGGGGTGTCCATCTGCGCGCCCTCCCAAATTAGCGCATTCGGAAATCCGGAAGCTCCAAGCTGCTTCCGCCTCGTCAAGCTCATCTGTCTCAGCATTGGCCGCCGCCACTCTTGGCCGCCCCCCAGGCAGTCTCCCCAAGATCTGGTGATTGGACCAATATGAAACAAGCGTTCGAGAATGTCCACCCATGAGTATCGTTACGCCATTAGAGCCTCTTTTGCCGGTTTTACCGGATTTGATGTTAATCGATAGCCAATGATGTCCTCTCGCGGCGATCGGTCTCATAATGATGATCCGGCGCAAGCGCACGCCGCGCAAGTGCGTGGGGCAAATCTGACACATGAAATCGCGGATGCGATTTCATTCTTGATCATCGCGATGTATGGTTCACGGTGTCAGGATCGTCCCGCGTGAGCTAGTCGGCCCGCGAATTCGCGGCCAGATCATCGTGTTGCGCGCTGAAGGAGGTGGGCCTTCGGTGGCCACCGGCCCTACCGTCAGAAGACGCAGGCTGGGCACTGAACTGCGCAGACTACGGGATTCGAGCGGTTACAAGCTGGAAGAGGTGGCCGCGGAGCTCGGCGTGGCGCCGTCCACGCTATCCCGCATCGAGACGGGCAAGGCACCCACCAAGTCGGCCTACCTGAATCGGATGCTCGAGATGTACGGCGTGGCCGACTCGGGGCAGCGGCAGGTCCTGGTCGACATGGCCCGGGAGGGACACAGGAAAGGCTGGTGGGCCGCCTACGACGACGTCCTGCCCAGCGGCTTCGACATCTACGTCGGGCTGGAAGCGGAGACCGCGGCGATCCGCAGCTATGAGATCTCGGTTGTCCAAGGGCTGCTCCAGACGGCTGACTACGCCAGGGCCGTCATCAGCGAGATGTTCCCCAGGCACACGGCGTCGCAGGTAGACCGCCTGGTGGACCTGCGGATGGCACGCCAGCACAGGCTGGACGAGGAACCCGCGCTCGAGCTCTGGGCGATCCTGGACGAGGCGGTGATCCGGCGGACAGTCGGCGGGGCCGCCGTGATGCGCGGACAGCTTGCCCGCCTGCTCGCGGCGACGCACCGCCCGAACATCACCATTCAGGTCCTCCCGTTCGGCTCCGGCGCACACGCGGGGCACGGCGGCGCCTTCTCCATTCTCGAGTTCCCCGAGCGCGCTGACTCCGAAGTGGTCCACGTGGAGTCTGTGGCGGGGATCATTTACCTGGAAAAGGACAAGGACGTGCGGGCGCGCTCGGAGGCTTTCAACCGGCTCCGGGCCGCGGCGCTGTCGCCTGGTGCCTCAGCTGACCTGATCGAGCACGTCGCGCGGGATCTGACGTAAGTACGTGACGGCGATATCGCCGGTCAATGCAACGAAAAAGATGGCCCAAACGAAAAAGATGGCCCAAACAAAAACAGAGGGGAATCGGATGGAAACGGATCTGACCAACCTGCACTGGTTCAAGAGCAGCGCCAGTGCCGCAGGCGATTGCGTCGAGGTTGCCCACCTTCCCGGTGGCGGTGTCGCGGTGCGCGACTCCAAGGACCGCGGCAAGGCACCTCACGTCTACACGCGGCGCGAGTGGGAAGCGTTCCTGGTCGGAGCCAAGAACGGGGAATTCGACCTTCCGCTCGCCTAGTGGACGTCCACGGAGGATGCCGCCTCCGCGTGATTGCCGCACCGGAAACAGACGACGGGCCCCCGCGCTGCGGGGGCCCGTCGTTCTTAGCTCGGTCGTCGTACTTCAGCGGCGCCGCGGCCGCGCACCCGCCGCGGCGCCGCGATCAGCCGAAAACGCCGGCC
>Ga0335073_10013144_pt1 | contig 11604 bp, 9 predicted proteins | sample Lox_Sample_22_FD_207093 | JGI IMG/M metagenome (GOLD analysis project Ga0335073, IMG submission 207093) | Soil microbial communities from Loxahatchee National Wildlife Refuge, Florida, United States - Lox_Sample_2.2 | ecosystem: Environmental > Terrestrial > Soil > Wetlands | place: USA: Florida... | reverse complement strand
ACTCCGTTGGGTCGGTAATGGACAATCGTGGGGGTCAAAGTACTTTCGGGCTGGGAAGTCGGAGGACTTCGGACTTGCGGCGTGACTCGAATGTCGTTGGTGTTGTTACTTGACGGCTGGGACTTGTATCCCCAAGCGTTGGCGTCGCCCATTTCCACATCACTGTACAGATCTTCGGAAGCGGGGGATGGATACACCAGCGGCGCGCTGATCTGCTTTGGGGTTGTTTGATCCTCTTGATTTATGGGACGAAAACCCCTGTACTCTAGAGGAGAGCTCACCGTCCTCTTTTTCGGAGTTACGGGCGGTTCAGGGCGCGTGTCTCTTGGACTTGGCTGGTATTCTGCGATCGGTCCAGCGCTAAACCATATGTCATTCGTCGTTTCGACCGGATTTCCTGACCACAAAGCCTCTTCGTCAAGTACACTTTTCAAAGACGGCAATGAGATATTGGAAGGACGACGTACCATTCTTGCCAATACGTTGCTCACCGGAACTCACAAAACTTGACGAATTGCGCGGCGCGAATTGACCAACAATATATACATTTACAACTGCTTTCCAAAGCCGGTCGTTTCATGTTAAATCATAAATGCGACCCGAGTTGGGGATTGTTCTGGCTGCGACAGGGTGGGAGGGTTTTTCTCTAAAGAAGGCTATTGCGCTGAGGTCTTCTTCGTGGAGGCGGAGATCGAGTTTACGTTGGCGAGGGGCGAGTCGCATTCATGATTTTCGGAAAAACTGATTCATAAATTTCCGTCACCCGCCATCTCGACCCGCTTTGCAAAGAGACCTCTATATTGTCTGCTATCTTTTTACGAGGACATCCGTTTTGGAACATTCTAGTATTGTTCCTCTTACGTCCGTTTTGCATCAATATGGATGCTGAAACAACATGAAAGAAAAGTGCAAAATCTTAATATTTAACGCAACAATTGAGGAAAAATTGGTGAATATCATCACGTGGCGGACATTACCGCTCAGCTGCGCGATTGGCCAACTTTATACGCGAAGAAACAGTAACGCGCCTCAATTCCATCCTTGGACTTAATTGCGGAGAGCAAATTACATGTAATTAGCAAACTCAATCTCTGGAGGCTAGGATGACTCGATTCATTTCGCTGTTCATGTGACTGATTAATTTAAGGCTTTCAGCCGAACTTGGATATTAAGAAAAATGGGGGAACTGCGATCATGCAGGCGCCTGCAGGATCCCCTCCGCAGAGGGAAATTGAACATCAAGGTTGCCAGTTCTGTGCCGTGTGTGAGGACACACAGCAGCACACGCTTCCATGCCAAGCCGGAACCTTCGCAATTCGAGAACTTAACCAAATAGAACATCGCGGAATAATAATGGAATTTATAAGCGCTCGTCGCGCCGACGTCGCCGTTGTCCTCGCGACCACCGTAGCTCGATCTAGACCGCATCTCTAAGCCTCAAAGAACCAACTTTTTCGGTCGCGTTTTCGCATAACACAGCCCCAGAGTCAGACGCTGATGTGGTAGTACAACCTTCGGTGCCGCTGATCATTTTCCATGATAGCGACATATCTAAGTTTGGAACGGTGAAAGTCTCGTGAAACTAGGCAACGTGGAAAAGAAATGAAAGTATAAATTCAATTTTATAGTTACCCCCACGGTGGCCCCCAACCGAGGAATACTGGATTATATATTGCAAGCGCGGCTACAAGGTTCCTCCCCAAAGGAGACCGGCAAAGCCTGTCCGCTACCCTAATTGGATAAACTATAGCGGCCCAGCAGAACCCGGCATATCGTTGCAGCGCAGTGTGGGGACAATGGGACATGGTCCAGCCATATTTTAAGTTATCGGACCTCGAAACGCCCGAGCATTGGAAATATCCAAAACGCCTGCGGGCCTCGGAAGGTGGAAACGACCCACCTCATGCCCAATGGGGGGAGATTCCGCACGGCATACTCCAATTGTGGCTTCACAGTTCCAATCACCCACGTGATAGAAAAGTAAAACTTTAAACAACCCAGGATCCTCCGAGACTTGATTTTACTGGTTTCGTCTAATGTTTTTGTCGATCATTTCTCTCGAGCTCGAATACCGGGCTTCAACTTTCTCGGAGATAAGGACGCAGACATCCGCTTTGTGGATGGTTGGTGGTCTGGTGACCATCTTTTAGATGATCGATTGGAAATTACAGAAGCTTTGTTTTCCATTTGGTCTCGAAACTATGAAAAGAAGGTTTGGGCCCTGTTGACAATTCCGCTCGCGTGTGGGGTTCTCTCGTATTACAGACTCACCGACGCTCTAAATTGCCCGTTTTAGCCGACTACGATCAGAGTAACGTGGGGCGAGACACCGCAAAAGCTTGGCGGAGATGTATAAAAGCTCGACCTCGGATATGTTGGAGAGCCCTTTCTGTTGTCGTCTCCTGGCACATACTCGCATTCTCGAAATATAACCGTCTTGAACCAAATATCAAATCAAAGATGTGTCAAGAAGACGCGCCTCCCATTCCACACGAGGCATATGAGACAGTGGGTCCGTGCAAACGCTGTGGATACCAGGTCGTCGCAGGCGACCAATGTGGTAATTGCGGCAAAGCCAATTAATGGGGTATGCTTCAGGTTGTCCATTGTCTAATCCGAAGGCCGGCTTTTAATTGCGGATTTGGTCACTCATTTACGGGAACTGTAATTTACTTATGGGCGTGTTTTCGGATCTCACCTGGGGTATTGTTTACTCGAGTCAATTGCGTCGCTGGTATGGTATCGACCGAAGGAGTCGAGGGGTCTGTTTAAATAGTTTAGTAATGACAAATTTCCGAACAATGCTCCCCTTTGTGATCGTTCCAAACTATTAATCGTTTATTGGATGATGGGTTTGATTCGGCTACGTACTTGTATTATTGAGTCCAATACGATATCGCTGCTACAAGATTCCATATAAGGCTCGTGGGGTTATTTGATACTACTGCGGAAGGAGCGTAGCCCGTGCTGATAGAATGCGTGAAGCGCCCCGCAATTTCGATTTAGTAGCTGATGATGTGAACTTCGGGGGCAACGTCGACGGAGCGGGGAGTTTCAAAGTGTTGATATTTAACCGTCGATGAATTCGCCATATGTACTATATCTGAAAGCGTTAGTCTCAATATCGACAAAAGAAGGTGAAGTATACCCGTACGCAAAATCGTCCATCCTTCCGAGGAACAGTCCTTCATGATCGCCCTCGAGCGCACCCTTGATGAAAACCATCCCAGGATTGTCGTAAGGGAAAGGAGGCTCTTCCACGACGTCCATGGACGAATCAATTCCAAGGTCTGCCAACTTGGGTAGAGTTCCACTTCGAACACTGTCTAGTCGACTGTCAACGTTAGCGCCACCCAAAAATGGGGTGATTTTACTCATTCAAAGCCTGTTCCAGAGCGTCCTCAACTCTCGTGAGAATATGTGGAACCATCTTCCGACACAACTCGAGACCTTGACGACAGAGTTTCACGAGATTGTCCATACGGACTCGACCCTCTACTGTGTCGTGACGGAGGAGCATCTGAGATAACGTCATGGTAACGCGGATTGCTTCCCAATGGTAGAACCGGTATGAATCGCTTCCGACGCCCGTTTCGTCGATGATCTGAAGGACGCGTTCCGCAGCTTGCAAGGTTTCTGCGTTTGCATCACCGACGTCCCAAATCGATTGGAATTTGGCCAGCATGAGGGGGTCGAGATGAGCGATGGACCAACTGACTTTCATCATGAGACACTGGAATTGGGTTTCGAGGAAGGGACGTTGCATTTTGAGATAAACATGAGTGGAAAGAGCGCTGTTATATTTCGTCCAATCAAGATACGAGGGAAGCGATCTTCGCCATTCTGCCAGATCCGACCAGAGAGAACGATACTTGTTGAGTTGAGCATATCGAGTGGTTAATTTCCTCATCCAGCTCTACATATTAGCGCGGGTTCCGGAACGACAATACAGTTGTGGAATACTCCTCCACGATGGCAGACAGATTTTGAAGGGCGAGCAAAAACTTGATCGGATTTGGAGCAGTGCTTGCATATTCCTCAATAGAAACTGTTTCGAAGCCGACGACCTAGACGAGGTTAGATGGTCGATCGATTAGAGGAATGCTTACTTCGTCGTCAATCTCAGCCGGACTTCCAACATTCATGGAATCATCAAAGTTCGGAGACCGGCCCAGTTCCAGCGCCACATTGCTGAGATACAATTTAAACATCGTGTACGCTCGTTTAGCCATTTCAGAAACAATGAGATTCGTCACGCCAGGCCACAAGTCTTGGTCGTACAGTTCCGTCGGGTCCATATCGTCGAGCGCCCGTTGAAGATTAATCCCCAACGCCTGTGTTTGGAAATTCTGCAATTTACGATATGCTTCTACGGAGGTTATTAGTCAAGAAATACACATAATTTATACCTTTAACATCAGTAAGTTGGATTGCAAAAACACCCTGCATCAATTTAGCAAACGTTATTAAAAAGTTGGTACCATGAAAAGATAGACCATCATCGTTTCGAGCGTGTCGTGTTTGTAAGTGAGTAGACGAAGACAAATGCTATAGAATCCCAGGGCTTCATCGAAATGGCGAATGGGTCCAGAATGGTGTCCATTCGGGTGACCTGGATTCGGCTGATTCCCGTTCGCCTCTGGATTCGAATTTCGCGTCTCCACAAGACTCAGTGCTCCGAGCGCCAAAACTCCGCAAATCAACGACACCGCTCTTCCGTCGCGGGTCGAGGCATCCACGATACGACGGGCATCGGTGGTTTTGGCTTTTAGACCGTACAGACGATAGAGTCGGTAGAAAGCCTCTTTATGAAGGACCGGCAGAAGAGGATGGACGTTGGCGAAGTATGCCTTGACGTATTCATTGAGTTCAGTCATGTCGTTGCATGGGACTTCGCGACTTCGGATGGCCTGGAAAACATCTCGAGACCCAGAAGCGCGATTGATGGCAACTGTGACTTGGGCTAGAGCATCTGAAGTCGCTTCTGATGCCAGTTGCTCTGCAAGCGCTTGCTCCACTGAAGAATTAGAAGGCAAAATGGAGTGGAGAACCTGATGTTTCGGGCTTCTTATTGTCCTCATCTTCTGCAGCAAATGCTCTTACCAGCGACATACTCGCGGCAGAACCAGTTTTAGCTAAAATCATGTCAGTGTGCGCACGGAAGGTAGACAGCACCTGAAAAGTCAACCATGCTTCTCCTTGAACCCTGAATCTGTTTGACATAGTTCTTCATCCGGTCTCTCTTCCGACACAGATCTCGGATTGCTTTCTGGAGATTCGCAATTTCCCTCTCTCGACTTTTCACGAAACTGTAAGAACTTTGCAGCGCCTTTTCAAGGGTAGATTTATGTGCTCGTTCCGATTCAAGTTCCGCTTTCAGACTCTCGTGTAGACGCTGTTGGTGACCAAATCTCTCTTCAAAGGCAGCAAGCTCTTTTCTTAAACGGAGATTGTCCTCCTCCATGGCTTCCGTAATAATATCTTTGAATTTCCAAAGTTTCCAGTGTGACTCTTCGGCGACCTGTATCGCGTCGGGTTTCATTGCTCCTGCCACAGCCGTACTGCAGATTCCATTGATCGAAGTGCAATAGTCGCACGGGAAATTTTTGCTAGGTTGTTTTCCGTCAACTTGCCGATGACACTGACATTACAAAAATGTTAAGAGAACGGGGAGTACTTTTGTTTTGTTCCGAAAACATCGATCACAGGCATGGTGTTCCCGCTTCGCTTTACCTTCCGACTTCTTTTTCTTTATCGTCGTCATCGCTGTCTCAACAGTGTCTTTTGTCAACAACCCTTGCAGAATGTGCTCATCAGTATCATCCATAGGTTCATCTCCATCCAACCGTTTCCGTTTCAGTGCTTGTTCCGCTAAGGCCTCTTCCCGTGCCGCATTTGCGATGGGAATAACCACGCCTTGAGTTGCCGCCCGTCCTTTCCCCGTCTTGAGCGCCACCGGCGCGTCTTCCTCCAAATTTCCTCCCCCGCGTCCCCTCCCCTTTCCCTTTTTCAATTTCGGCATCCCATTTTTAATGGCGGTAGTTGTAGGCACAGGCGTACCCATGGGTGGCGCGGACGGGGGCGGTTGTTCACTCAATGGTACGACTGTGACATCCGGAATACCCTTTCTTTCCATTTCCAAAGAAGTTGAGTCTCGCCTCACTTTGCTTCTGGGCGATGTATAATTTCTTGTGCTTTCCAGGTATTGCATCGTAGGTGGCTGGGCGGTGGGATACTCGTACGTAATGTTGGACATGTACCCCATGTTGAATGGTCTCGCGACAGCTTCGGAGGTAAGGGCAACGGGCCTCAAGCCCGATTTTACGTCCATTTGCGCAGCGGGCTTTTCGTCGTCGTATGAAGCAGAAATGTCTGGAGCGAAGCCTTTTGACACCATTTAGTGACTTTTAGCGTTTACGGCCACGTAGCTATTGTTGTCCGTATAGAGAACCGTCGCTAAATTGCGAAGTTATAGAAATGGCGACCGCAGAATGATCCGAAGCGTCGGCGAGAGCGGATGTAACGGTTCGATGTGGTTCCACAGAAAAAAGCTACTTTGAATTTGAATGGTCGTCGCCACTACTATTTGAGAACGAGAAAAGGATTCGCTGATGGAGGTGGAGAGAGTGTGTGAACCGCAGGAGGAATGAGTTGCGCTACAGCGCCTCCACCGTAGTCGATCCCATCATTTGCGATGGATTCTGCAGCTATAGTGCCTTGTAGTGTATTAGGTTCCGAAGCTCAGCTCGTTTTAGGTTGATTGGGACCCAATGAAAGTGGGGGGGCTTGGCACAGGCCCAAAAGTTGCGCACTTTGGCCTATTCATATTATGTGATCGCTATTTTGACTTTTCGGCTTAAAGGACCGCACGTAAGGTGGTGGGTGTGTCGGATTTCTTTGATTTTCGATAAAATTGCACATTGCTGGTATAATATTGTCGCGTGATTGGTCTACACGCATCCGCCGCTCGGTCCCCGAAATGAAACGGAGTAAACCTTAATTATATATTCGTGAAAATTGATTTCTGCGCCTAGTAGTTTCATGTGAACTCTATTAGATTCCTACTTCACCCGCAACAAGGTTTGCACTATGTGAGAGATATCGGCGACCCCCTTACAAAAAACGGTGGAGGTACACGTATTTTCTATCTGATTACGAATTATGGCTGACACTAGAACTAGGGTCGCCGGAAACTGGCGTTGTGCATGCGTATTGCGGCGCGGACGTGCATGTACATGCTACTATTAGCGGAAGTAGCTTTGCCGCAGGTGATAGTGATCAGTTACCTTCAAACAATGTTCTTAGCGCCGCCAATGTTGGACAAACTTCCATTTTGAAAGCTAGATAAGAATTTCGGGGGTCATGGGATCAGAAACCATCGTGCCGGATGAAGAATGCGAAGAGGATGGTCTTCTAATGCGAGGTGATGCACTTGCTGCGCCGGCGTACCGCTATTCAATACCGATCAAAGTTTGCACTATCATTGTAACATATCTATTCAACAATTTCTAAGGCGCACTCTGAGCCGCAAAAGTCTATAATGAGGCGCGGCGGTCGGAGTTCCGCATGAAGATAGTGGATGAAACTCATCATATGACCTTGAACTGGTAAGGTTAGCATGTTTGAAAGTGTAAACTGCTTATCTCCATCACGTTAGGAATGGCGCGCAGATCGTCGAAGCAGGCGCTACTGTCAGGTTTACGGCGCTCCAATGGCAGGACTCCGCAATACAAAACGTCGCGTACCCAAATGAAAATGTCGCGATGACGCTGATCGTATGTTTTTCGAGTCCATGAACTTCGAAAACAGAAATAGGATCTTCGTGAGCTGAGTATGGCAGGTCAGATTTTTCGATGACAGCGGAGCCACTGATGGACGAGGAAATGAAATCGGATGACAATATTTGCGATTCAATTGGCTGCAGCCGATCGCCAATGAAAGGCAGCATAAAAGCCCATTCGAGTGACGCAGCACACCACAACGTCTTCCTTTCCTCTTCTCATCAAGAACATCTTCAATCACAAAACCTTTTCAGTCTCACTCTTCATCCTCGCCATATTGAATCATGTCTGCTCTTCCCGTCGACTTTACCACGCAAAGTACCTCCACCGCCTCCTCCCACGGCGTCAAATGTTCCTGTGGCAAAAAAGCCACCGGCGAATGCAACTGCGAGCAAGTAGCATCCCCTCCTCCTCCTCCATCCGTTGATAATCATGCTGAATGTTTGTCAAAAGGCAGCGACTGAGAACCCCAAATGTAGCTGTGGAAAGATGGCTGCTGGACAATGTGACTGTGAAAACGCCGCCGTCGAAAACCAGTCTCTCGCAGGACAAGCTACCTGCTCCTGTGGAAAACGCGCCGCCGGTGCTTGTACTTGTTCTCACGTAGCCCCCACAACTCCATGAACCACGGCTGACAGTACCGTCTAGGCTGCCGTTGAAAATGCTCCTATCGATGGTCCCGCGTGTGCCTGTGGAATGAGACCCGCCGATTGTATGCCCCCTCCCCCTCCCATCTACGTGTGTTGTGTGGCTGTGCTAACAATGTGCGTAGCCTGCTCCTGTGGTCTTGCAACCGGAAAGGCAAAAGTTGCCGCTACGACTTGTGGCTGCCAGGGAAGTGAGGGTGCTTGTGTCTGTGCGGGTGGTCAATGCGCGTGTTCTGGATGTGGTCGCCAAGATGTGGATGTCAGTATTAAAGCTTAAGGAGGCGGTTTACTGTGGCATGGGCAAGGTAGGTGTTATACTTTTTTATTCGCTTGCTTCTCGAGTTATCATTGGTTAAATGATAATGTTCATTCCTTGCTCTTTTCGACACTAAAGTGTTTGGCCCATTGTTGTGTCTATCATTTGTGTGACGTGCGGAAAAGACGGGGCTTGATTTTAGGTTCGTTCGACGTTCGAAGGCCAGGAAAATCCTTGAAATGAAAAATTCGACGGGATGGCTTGGGCCCCCTTAGACGGGTGGGGTGATACCGTCGCTTGAAAGTATTTACCCGTCTCCAGCAAAGTCGCTCTCCTGTTCGTCTGAAACTGTCCTTCTTTGTTCTTCTTCCTTTGTCAGATTTCGACTTCAAAAATTTCTGCCGATCCAACGGTACAACTTTTCGCGTCCACAACCACCACCAAGGCAAACACCTCAGAGCCAAAGTCCCTCTCGTAGAGAGGTTACCAGTCTGTGGATACGCCCACGCTGATCGCTCACATGGTCTGGCCTATTTATATTAAAATTAAATGGATACGCTAAGGACGCGTTATTGCGGCCCCTCTGCCGAAATTGCTAAGTCACCCCCACCACAATTTTGGGCACTCAGCCCTGGAGGCAATCACACTATTGCAGCCTATCGGGTTCCACACTGAGGGGTCAGATCTTCCTGGGGGCCTCCTCACCAGCGCTCAAATAATTATATATTTGCGTTCCAACTCCCCCACCATCAACATCACCATTTCCATCAGCTTCATGTCTCAGCAAGACTCCCGCAAAAGAACCGCACCAAATCCTGTTGAACACCAGGCACAGAAAAGGAGAAAGACTGACCCGTCTGAACTGGCAGATGATCCAAATCCGGATATTTCGGGCGGCGCGACGTCCTTGCCATCGTCGCAACAAGGGCCAGTAACAAGGTCACATACCGCTTCGCAAGAAGCGGCGCGTCAAGCAGCGTCCGATTCGCAGCAAAGTGTCTCATCGGTTGTGACAGCCCCGGTAGCCGTCCAACTCGTTGAAACTCCCACACGGATTACAAGAGAGACTGCGACCGCGTGCGATAGTTGCTTTAATGGACACCGCAGGGTATGCATATCTTGAAGACCACGTTGACAGATCTAGTGTCAGACAGCTGAAGGACGGCCAGCATCTGAAGGCTCACCATGTACACACTGTGCTAAGAAAGACAAAAAATGCACATTCAATCGTCGCGCAGCACCGGTCAAGAAGCAAGAGCCGCGTCGCAGCCGTAGCGACCGAAAGGATCCAAAGAAATCGACGCCGCAATTGCCGTCCTTTCGTGAGCACTTTGGCGGTGATATTTCGGGCGGACGGAATCGCTAAAACGCGCGAAAATGGACCATTTTGTGGGATTAGGAGGCGTTGCGATGAATCAGGGAAAGCAGGCCTTGCCAGACGAGTCAAGAGTATGTTCAGTTCATTTCATTTTGTTCCTATAGTTTCTTTTAAATGACACTAATTCTGTGGCGTGGTATCCTATTTATATCGGTGAGGCTGGATTTAACGTTTATATCAATGTATATTTACCTCTCCATATTTCTTTGCGTGGACTTGTCAGAGCCAGTGTGAATCAACAGACATCACCCTGTCGCCAGTCTCTCGGTATTGGAGATGGCAAGGGGTAAGTTGAGATCCTGAAAATCGGTATTTGAGAATTGCGGGGTCGCGTATCTCACCTAGATTTCACACTAATTCAGCCAAACTTCGAATATCAGCTCAAAAGCACAAGGTCTGAATAGCAATGTCGCTCATATAGCGCAATACTTCAACTCGAGGTTCGCCCCTTAACGAAGACGCATCCAAACAAGATTTGAGATCTTTGGGTTGAGCCTCAAAATAAGGTTGTTCTTGGAGCGACGCATCACGTGGGCGATGTCGTCACAACCAATTTCCCTCCTTGATTTTCCACTTCGTTTTCGGTAAACGCAACCGACAACTCCCTGAACACCCTCCCAAAAAAATGTGTCGTTGGTTCGCATACCTAGGCAATGAGCCCGCTCTTCTCGAAGATGTCCTGATCAATCCCTCGCATTCAATCATTCGTCAAATAGACAGTCATTTCCTCCCGAGACTTCATTCGACCTATTCACCGCATCACCAGGGGGTATTCACCCAGGCCTCTGACGATCCCGGAAATCCAAACTTGTTAACCAACGTCGATGGGTTCGGCGTGGGATATTATACTGAGGCCAAATCCGATTTCGAGGCATCGGTAACAGGAGCGCATCCAGTGACGTATAAATCGGTCCGACCTCCATTGAATGATTTGAATCTTCGGGCTTTGGCAGCGAATACCAGTACAATGTGTGTCTTCACGCATATTCGCGCTGCGACAGGATTGACACCCGTCGTTGAGACAAATAATCACCCTTTCGTTTTTGGACGATATGTATTCATGCATAATGGAGTGGTCGCCAGTTTCGCCGATTTCCACCCTCAATTCTTGCAGAAATTGAGCAAGAAGGCACGCACCAATGTGCTTGGAACGACTGACTCGGAACACGTTGCAGCCCTCTTTTTCACACACTTGTGCTCCGATGACGACTGGGAATGCGACCATACTATTGCGGAATTCAAGGCGGCGATGCAACAAACGATCGCAGATCTCCTAGCGTTCGGAAAAGAAGTCGGCACAACCAAACCTCATTCTCTCAATTTTGCGGTCACGGATGGGACTCGTCTCCTCGCAACACGATTTTCTTCTCGGGAAGACCACGAACCGCCGACATTGTATTACTCTACTACTGCGGGCGCAACGTTAAACAGGAAGTATCCTGATCATCCAGATGGTCCATCCGCCAAAAAGGTCGAGTCAACCTTGAAGGCTGAGGAACATGCACCCCATGTCGTTGTTGCATCGGAACCAAATACTTACAA